>ERZ773001.91-NODE-91-length-38092-cov-68.4336_pt1 | contig 38092 bp, 17 predicted proteins | sample MGYA00511673_ERZ773001 | MGnify/ENA primary metagenome ERZ773001 (study PRJEB29015, sample SAMEA2738091) | human oral metagenome | biome: human oral; feature: human-associated habitat; material: saliva | place: China | collected 2162 ... | reverse complement strand
ACAACGCGTGCGGCCCGCACGCAACCGCCTGGGGGCGCACCTCCGACAACATCGTCTCCCTCGAGTGCATCGATGGGCAGGGACGCCGCTTCACGGCCACGACCTCACACGACTCGGCGCTGCACGACGTGCCGGGGCTGGCCTCCCTCATTGACACCAACCTGGCCCCCATCCGCACGCAGCTCGGCCGCTTCAAGCGCCAAGTCTCCGGCTACTCCCTCGAACACCTCACCCCCGAAGGCGGGCGCAACCTCGCCGCCATGCTCACCGGCACCGAGGGTACCCTCGTCCTGATTCTCTCCGTCACCGTGCGCCTCGTACCCCTGCCCGACGCGCCCGTGCTCGCCGCCCTCGGCTACCGGTCCATGATCGAGGCCGCCGACGACGTGCCCGCGCTGCTGGCCCACTCCCCACTCGCCGTGGAAGGCATGGACCGCCGCCTCGTCGACGTCGTACGCGCCCACAAAGGCCCCGGTGCCGTGCCCGCCCTGCCCGAGGGCGAAGGCTGGCTCCTCGTCGAAGTCGGCGCCCCCGGCGAAGACGTCACCGCCTCCCTGGAACGCGCACGCGCCCTGTGCGCCGCCTCCGCCGCCGTCGACACGGTCGTGTACCCGCCGGGGGCCCAGGCCTCGGCCCTGTGGAGGATCCGCGCCGACGGTGCGGGCCTGGGCGGACGCACCCCGCCGGACGGCGCGGGCGGCGGCGACCAGCAGGCATGGCCCGGCTTCGAGGACGCGGCCGTCCCACCCGAGAACCTCGGTGCCTACCTGCGCGACTTCACCGCCCTCATGGAGGAGTTCGACATCGACGGCCTCCTGTACGGGCACTTCGGCGACGGCTGCGTGCACGTGCGCCTCGCCATGCCGCTCGAAACACCCGAGGGCGTCGCCCACTCGCGCGCGTTCCTCCAGTCCGCGGCCCGCATCTGCGCCGCCCACGGCGGCTCCGTCTCCGGCGAGCACGGCGACGGGCGCGCCCGCGGCGAACTCCTGCGCTTCATGTACTCCCCCGACATGCTCGACCTGTTCGCGCGCGTCAAGCACGTTTTCGACCCGGACAACCTCCTCAACCCCGGGGTGCTCGCCGCCCCCATGGACGAGGCCGAGGCCGCCTCGCGCGCCCGGGTGCGGGTTCTTGCGGCGCACAGCGGGGGTCCTGACGGGCTGGCGGCAAACGGCGCGCCTGGCACCGCCCTGACCGATCATGACGACGCGCACACCACCCGCCCCGGCCTCGCCCCTGCCGATGACGCACTCCAGCCCAACGATGGGGCCGCCATCGACTCCTCGCCGTCGCCTGACGTGTCTGGCGCTGCTGGCGGCACCGGCCTCGCCCCTGCCGATGGCGCGCTCGAGCTACAGCCCGGCGTCGACCCGCTCGACGCCAACCTGCGGCGCGTCGCCGCGCACCCCATGCCCGCCGACGGCGGCTTCGCGTTCACCCACGACGGCGGCGACTTCACAGCCGCCGTCCACCGCTGCACCGGCGTGGGCAAGTGCCGCGCCGGAGTCTCCGGGACTTTCATGTGCCCCTCCTACCTGGCCACACGCGATGAGAAAGACGTGACCCGCGGACGCGCCCGCATCCTCCAGGAAGCCGCGAACTCGCAGCTCGTAAAGGCCATTGACTCCCCCGAAGTCCTCGAAGCCCTCGATCTGTGCCTGGCCTGCAAGGCCTGCTCCGCCGACTGCCCCGCCGGCGTCGACATGGCACGCTACCGCTCCGAAGCACTCTTCCGCACCTACCGGGGACGCATGCGCCCCCTCAGCCACTACACGCTCGGCTGGCTGCCGCGCCTCACCCGCGTCACCGCGCGCGTGCCCGGCCTGGCTGCCGCCGCGAACGCCATCATGTCGGTGGCCCCCCTGCGCTCACTCGCCTTCCGCATCATCGGCCTCGATCCTCGCCGAGGCATGCCCGCCCTCCAGTCCGGCACCTTCACCGCGTGGGCTCGCCGCCGCAACCTGCTGGCAGGTAACGTTCCTGCGTCTGCTTCATCGGATCCCATTTCTGAGGCCCGCGAGCGCGATGCAGCCCCGGCCTCGTCTGACTCTGCTCGTGAGCGCGAAGGGGCCACGGCCTCGTCGATAGCGGACTCCCCGATCCTGAACGGCCCACGCGACCCGGGCGGGCGGCCGTACGCGCTCGTGTGGGCGGACTCGTTTAGCCAGACCCTGGACGACACGGGGGCGCGCGCGGTCGTCGACGTGCTCGAGGCGAACGGGTTTGCGCCCATCGTCGCTCCGGACGCGTGCTGCGGACTCACGTGGATTACGACGGGTCAGCTGACGGGCGCGAAGAAACACTTGACGTCGTTGCTCAGTGTGCTCTCTCCCTTCGCGGCGTCAGGAATCCCAATTGTCGGCGTTGAGCCTTCGTGCACGGCGGTACTGCGCGACGACCTGCTCGACCTGTTGCCCGAGGATCCGCGCTCTCTGCTTGTGTCTTCCGCGACGCGCACCCTCGCCGAGGTTCTGTCGGCGGTGCCCGCATCCGCGCGTCGCCTGCCGAGCCTGGAGGGCGTCGAGATCGTCGCGCAGCCGCACTGCCACCACTACTCCGTCATGGGGTGGGACACCGACCAGGCGCTGCTCGAGTCGCTGGGTGCGCGCGTGACCCGACTCGAAGGCTGCTGCGGCCTGGCCGGTAACTTCGGCATGGAGGCGGGCCACTACGACTTGTCAGTCGCGGTCGCATCGCATTCGCTGCTGCCCACGCTTGATGCTCAGCCGGACGCGGTGTATCTGGCGGACGGCTTCTCGTGCCGCACCCAGGCAGCCCAGCTCACGGGCCGCGGGGGCGTCCACCTGGCGACGCTGCTGGCTGGGTATTCTGGCTGATTGCCGACGGTGGTGTATGGTTCCACGGGTACTCCGGGCACCGTCGCACCTTGCCGTGGGGCCGGGCCGTGGGGCCGGGCTGCTTGGCACGCCAACGGGCGGCAGCCCCCGCAGTATTACTCGCAGCACCGCTGGCGCTCCGGGCACCATCGCACCTTGCCGTGGGGCCGGGCTGTCGTGCCTGGCTGCTTGGCACGCCAACGGGCGGCAGCCCCCGCAGTATTACTCGCAGCACCGCTGGCGCTCCGGGCACCGTCGCACCTCACTGTGGGGCCGGGCTGTCGTGCCTGGCTGCTTGGCATGCCGGCGGGCGGTGGCCCGCCCGCTCGCCGTCCGCGCCGCGAGCTTCGCTCGGCGCGTCGTCTCGAAGCCCGGCCAGGCCCTGCCACCGCCCACCGGCACCGCAGCCAGGCCCCGCATGATTTCTGGTATTGCTACGTTGCCCCACGGGTGTTCCAGGCCCCTCCGGCGCTCTCCACACCAGCGGCACCTGGGGTCCTGATACGTTTGGCGCATCGTCCCACAGCGGCATCTGATCGGGCACATATCCATGCACTCACTTGTTACCGATGAGGCATTACACCCGATCCGTAGGCATTACACCCCTTCTGTTCGGGTGCAGCGCCACGTAACGGGTGCAGCGCCTCCAATCATGTGTATGACCCTTGCGACCGCCGTCGGGATGCCCCCGTGTGAAACCGCCGATTCGGTCCGTCGCAGGCCTGTGTTGGAACCGCCCACAAGCGCTGTGCCGATGCGGGGATCGATGCTTGGTATGGCGCTAATAACTCAGTCACCCAGGCTCTCAGTCGCACTAAGTCTTCATAATCCGGCCAGGACACCCGATAGATCGTCCAACCAGCGCTGCGCAGATCATTTTCACGTTGAATCCATTCACGTTTCGCCTGAGCAAAGTCAGCTTCATTCTTGCCAAGCTTGCCGATCCCATCGAACTCGAAAATGATCATGAGACCAGGAATCGCGATGTCTGCAAAGTACCGCCGTCCGTTGACAACGATTTCATACTGCGTCACCACTTCGAACGCACAAACGGACTTCACAACCCATAGCAAGGCGGCCTCGGCAGGATTATCACACCCCGGATCAGCGGCTCGGATGAGGGCTGCTGCTCGGCGCGCCGGTATATTGTCGTTATGTTGACGCCACTCCGTGAGCCTCACGAGCATCTCTGACCGAACCCCATGTGCCCGATCGTGACACTCTTCCTGCGAAAAGAGGTCAAAGGACGACTGTCTATTCAGCACCATGCAGATCCCCACAAATGCGCTCAGGAGTTCAGACCAACAAGCCATACGCACCGCCGCATCGATGACGCCTTCAGCCAGGACGCCACCAACAGTCTGTAGCTCTCTCTCGAGCGGTGACACAACAGACCATCGCACCGAAACCCCGGGGACGAGGACCCCTGCTGCGCGAACCGCGCGGAGAGGCTTACTCCCACGCCGAGAACGAGCCCAGACGTATACGTCCGGATTCGCCTCCCACAGAGGAATACCTCGAGAAGCAAGTGAACTCGCACCAACGAATACTCGATCCCCGCTCCCCAACGCGTGGACAGCAAGGAGACGAGCTCGCGCCACTGTTATCCACGTGCGCCACGGAGTGTCAAGGAGACGCATGTCTTCGACTCGAACGTAGCATCCTCGCATCACGTGTAAGAAAGCGCCTGATTCTTGTTCCTCATCGGTCATGCGACACGCTGCCGAGGAACGAATGACTGTCAATTGGTGGCTGCTCATATGTGGATTCTCGCAGCCCCACGAGTTGAGATCACCAAGGCGATCAACCCCTGTGGATAACCAGCGACACGAACAAGGGACTGTGGATAGAGTGCGAGGCAGCCCTCCCCTCTGTGCGACACAGTCACCTCTGCACACACCGACCACACTTTCACTTGTTCTGAGAGGCAGTGCACCCGAACCGTAGGCATTACACCCCTTCTGTTCGGGTGCAGCGCCACATAACGGGTGCAGCGCCACATAACGGGTGCAGCGCCACGTAACGGGTGCAGCGCCGGTGGCTCGCCCCCTGCACACCAGTCCACACGCAACGGTGATAACGCGGAAGTATTCCTGAAGCACGTCGGCAATTATCGAGGCCAACCTCAACAACGATCCCGTGCCTCACACCGCCCAGCTGACGGTCATCACAGTTGCCTCAGTACTTTCTCAACGAGTGATCGATCACAGGGGCATCGGACAACACACGGTTGGCTCCAGCACTCATGGCTTCCGCCGCATGGAGGTCGTCAGCCGAGCGACAGCTGGAACGAACACGCCCTTCGAACCTTCGGTTGCGAGTCTCGGCAGTGTCACATCACGCCTGGCGGGTAGACCACCTGAGCCCCGCCCCCCTCGCACCGCGGGCACCGACCTGCGCCGAGGCCGGGGTGCCCGTCACGCGAGCCCAGCGCGCTACGACCGCGTCAACATCCAGCGACGGGTCAACGAGGAGCGCCGTCGACAGCGCTTCTGCCAGCACCCCCGACGTCGCCACCACGCTCACCTGGCGCACCCCCGCACGCGCCGGATAGCCTGTGCGCGGGTCGATAATGTGGTGATCGAGCAGGCGCGAGGAGGGTGCCGCCCCATCGACGTGAGAGGACGCGGTAGCATCGGTCGCGTACACGGGTGTTTCACGAGTTGTTTCACGCAAGGACGAGGCCTGCCCTCCCCCGGTGGGCGCGCCCGGCTCGACAGCAATAACAGTGGCATGAGTACGGGCATCACTGCGAGCATCAGCAATCACACCATCAGAGCCAGCACCACCCGCGACGGACCCCTCGCCCGACACGCCACCGCTGGCATCACCACCGGCACAGTCCCCACCACCCTGCGCACCGCCATGCACACAGCCACCCGCACCTGTTTCACGCGACGTTTCACGCGCGGCAGCGTTTACTGCGACGCTGCTACTAGCCCCGCCGCTACCATCGACGGGACGAGCGGCATCGCAGTGCTCGGGTGCGTACTCGCGAGCATGATCATCAGCAGAATCAGCAACCCCACGCTCGCCGTCGCGCGCGGCGCCAAGGCCGCCCAGCGGCCCCAAGTTGTCGCCGGACGTTGACAGGGATGCCATATCGCCCACGGGAAGTTCCACGACGCCAGAGACGGCCGTGGGCGCGCCGCGAGGGTCCCGCATGCCAACCCGCCACGGGGACCCGTCTGCGCGAGTCCCGAACACCGACACCGACGACGTCCCCACCGACACGAGGACGCCGCGCGCCCCCATAGACACCGCGAGATCGCGGCATGCATCGGCCGTATATCCCTTCGCAATCCCGCCGAGGTCCACGCGCGGACTCAGCGCGTCACGCCCCTGATCGCCCGGAAGCACAGCCGCGCCCACATCCGTCTCGCAGCCCACCAGCGCACGCGCGCCCGAGGCATCAATGCGTGCCGCGTCTTGAGCACCGCCGGAACGAGCGGCACCGGCCCTTCCCCGCCCTAACGCGCCTTCACGCTGCTTATCGCGGGTACCGTCGCCTGGCACGCAGCGCGCGCCAGGCCCTGCGGCATCGGTCCTGCACGCAGAGTCGTCAAGGCTGCGCAGTGCCCACTGCCTCTCGCCGACGCGCGATAACGAGCGCCACGACGAGGCATGCACCGCCGCCTTGACGACACGAGCAGACGGCGCGGGAGGTAACGGCGCACCCGCGACGAAGGCGGCCCGCATGGCCCGCACGTCCCACGCGGCAACGAGCGGCCCGACCAACGGATTGAACGCTCCCCCGGTCGCCTCCGCGAGCGTCAGCGCGTCGCGCAGTAGCCGGTCGGTTTCTTCGCTGACGACGAGGCCTGGGCTGACCCCCGCATTAGAGGTTCCTTCGCGGGATGGTTGCGGGCGGTGACAGGAGGCATGCGGTGCATCAGAATTCTTGGTTGTGTCGGAGGACGTAGCGGACGCTCCAGCAACTGTCGCAGCGTCTGTCGGGCCGATGCTCCCATGCGCGCCCCTGAACGCGAAAGTCCCTGAATCTGGCACGCACGAGGTATCAACGCGGAACGCAGCGTTGAGCCGCGATATCTCCGAGGAGGGCCGGAACACGCTCCACAGATCTTCGTGACGCGCCACGACCTCGACGAGAGCGTTCACGATAGCCATGCCCTCGCCGCCCCACCCGATGATGTCGACACGGGTGCCCATCGCTGGGAAGGAAGAGCACCACATCGGTGGGACGGAGGGAACCGCAGCCCCCTCATGAGCAGCGACACCGGTGTGCGATTCCTCTGCGGTGCCCGGCACGCCGGAGACGCCGCGAGAATCGGTGGCCGCATCGCTGCACGTCTCAGCCGCAGTATGCGACGCACCCGCCGCGCGAGCAGACCCCGGGAACATAGCCACGGCCTCGTCCCCCGAGCCGCCCGCAGAGCGCACGGCACCCACGGAACCCCCAGAGCGCACAGGACCCACAGAGTCCACGGCACCTACAGACACCGCAGAGTCCACGCAGCCCACGGCGCGCACGGACTCAGCTGTTGGAGCCGTCGACGTCGCTGTCCTTCGTGGAGTCGTTGAGGCCGGGGATGTCGATGTCGTCAGCACCGTCCGGGGAGACGCCCTGGGCGGCGGCGATGGCGCGGATCGCGGCCTGCACGAACTGCTGGTGGGCGACGGTGGCACCGGTGATGACGTCGACCTTGGCGGGGTCGCCGACCTGGGTGAGGTTGTCGGAGTACTCCTGGTAGGAGGCGACGGCGGCCTGCGCCTTCTTGTAGTAGTCCTCGTTGAAGACTTCGCCCGCGGAGTTCTTGCCGTAGTTGGCGCCCTTGTCGGTGCCGTCGGCGAGCGTGGTCTCGTAGGACGTGGAGGTGATGCGCCCGCCCTCGACGGTGATGGTGATGGTGCCGATGGAGCCCTGGTCGTCGGGGTTGGACTGCGCGGTCCAGGTGCCGTCGCTCATGGGCTTGGTCATGTCCAGGCCGGTGTTGGGCGTGCACGCGGCCAGGATGGTCGCGCCGAGGGCGCCGAGGACCGCGTACGAGGCCGGGGTGACCCAGCGGGATCGGCTCTCAACAGTGGTGGGCGTGGTCATCGCACCTTGTCCTTTCCGCTGCGCGCGTCGCCGTCGCGGCCGGGCAGGACCAGGCCGGAGGCGCGCTGTTCGAAGTCGTGGTCGTGCCAGGTTTCCTTGACGACCTTACCGTGGTCGAGTCGGATTTCGCGCTGGCCCTGTTCGGCGACGAGCGCGTCGTGGGTGACGACCATGAGGGTCGTGCCGTCCTGGTGGAGCTGGTTGAACAGGTCGAGGACGATCTCCTCGTTGGTCTCGTCCAGGTTGCCGGTGGGTTCGTCGGCCAGCAGCAGCTTGGGGTAGTTGATGAGGGCGCGGGCCACGCACACGCGCTGCTGCTCGCCGCCGGAGAGCTGGCGCGGCAGGTGGGTGGCGCGGTCGGCGAGGCCGACGCGGTCGAGGGCCTCGAGGGCTTCCTTCTCGTCGGGCATCGAGTGGTAGTACTGGGCGACCATGACGTTTTCGAGGGCCGTCAGGTGGCCGATGAGGTGGAACTGCTGGAAGACGAGGCCGATGGTGCGGCAGCGCACCTCGGTGAGTTCGTCGGCGGTCAGGTCGGAGATGTCGTGCCCGTCCAGCATGACGGTGCCCTTGGTGGCGGTGTCCATGGCGCCGACGATGTTCATGAGGGTGGTCTTGCCGGAGCCGGAGGGGCCGACGATGGAGACCCACTGGCCGCGCGGGATCTCGAGGGACACGTTGTCGAGGGCGTGCAGGTCGCCGTAGATCTTGGAGACGCCCTCGAGGCTCAGCAGCGCGTCCGTGGGGGCCGACGAGGCCGGGGTGGCGGTGGAGGTGGTCATGGTGACTCTCATTCTCCGCGCAGGACGAGCGCGGGGTCGACGGCCAGTGCGCGGCGCACGGGCGGGAGGCAGGCGAGGACGGCAATGAGGATGGAGCAGGCGACCGTGCCGAGGAGGATCACGGGGTGCAGCGAGATGGACCGGTGGAACACGGAGGTGGAGATGAGGACGGCGAGGCCGTAGCCGGCCCCGGCACCCAGGACTCCTCCGATGAACCCGAGCATGACGCCCTCACCCATGAACTCGCGGGTGATGGATCGGGCGGTCGCGCCCAGGGCCTTGCGCAGGCCGATCTCGTTGCGGCGCTCGGTGACGACGGCGATCATCGTGGTGGATACGCCGATCATGGTCAGTGCCAGGACGATGACGGTGATGACAATGAGCAGGGATCGCAGCATGGTGAGAACGCCCGCGTCGGACTGGGCGAGGCGTCGCACGGTCTGGGCGTGAATGTCAGGGTTTGCGGCGTTCATCGCGTCCGCAACGGCGCTGAGCTGTTCGCCCTCTAGGGCGATCGAGTACTCGGCGAGCGACACGGTACCGCTGGTCCCGGTCAGCGCGTCCATGTCCGAGGTGGACATGTACACGTAGCCGTCTTCGTTGCCTCCGGTCTTGAGGATGCCAGACACGGTCAGGGTGACGGTCCTCGGATCAACCTTGAGGGCCGAGGCCTGCGCCCCGGACTGCGCGGCAGCCTTCGACGAGGCGCTCGCGTCCAGCTGGCTGATTGTGATCGTGTCTCCGGCCTTGACGTCGATGGTCGAGGCGACCTGCTCGCCCACAAGGACCTGGCCCGAGGCCTCGGGCCACTCCCCGTCCACAAACCAGTACGGGTTCATGGCGTGCACGGCACCCAGGTCTGCCCCGCCCGCGACGTAGGGCTGGTCGTTGATGGTGACGGTCTCATAATCAAACGCGGCGGATCCGACCAGAGCGCTCGCGGGCACCTGGGCGGTCGAGGTGGCCACGGCCTCGTCCGTGAGGACCCCGTCACCGGCGGGCGTAACGACAAGGTTCGCGCCGTAGGAGCGGATCTCGCGGGCCATCTGCGCGGGCACATCCACCGCGATAGTGACGAGGCCGGACAGGGTCGTCGCGCCGATGGCGACGGCGAGAATCGCGATGAGGACGCGGGAGCGGCGGCGCAGGATGGAGGAGATGACCATCCGCCAGAACATTGCTCGTCTGGACATAAGCATCACCTTCCGTGCAGGACTTCGGCCGCGTTGAGGCGCAGCAGGTAGCGGATCGCCGGGATGGAGGCTCCCAGGACGACGAGGATGACGAGGACGGCGACGAGGCCGACGACGACGGGCACGAAGGAGATCGACGAGTGGAAGACCATGTAGCCGATCGCCTGTGCCAGTGCGAGGCCTCCGCCGTAGCCGAGGACGCCGCCCACCAGGCCGACGATGATCGTCTCCGTCAGGAACAGCGCAATGATCTGCTTATCTTTGGCACCCACGGCCTTCATGAGGCCGATCTCGTTCGAGCGCTCCATGACGCCGGCGGTCACGAGGTTCGCGATGGCCAGGGCCGAGGCGATGAGCGCCAGGACGGTCACGAGGACCATGAGCAGCTGGGTCTTTTCCAGGATGACGCCTTCGGACTGGGCGACCTGGCGGACCGGGCGGGCCACGGAGTCCGTCATGACTTCCTCGATCTGGAAGGCGATGGAGGAGACGTAGGCGGTGCAGTACCAGGTTTCCTTCTCGGACACGCTCAGCGAGTTCGGGTTCTTCGCGGCCTTGCGGGCCAGGTCGTTGTCCGGGGTGGTCAGGGCGGACACTTCGACGCTTCCGACGGCACCCTCGCGGCCCAGGAGCGTCTGTGCGGCGGGCAGTTGGATGAACACGCCGCGGTCCGCGTCGTCGCCGGTGGTGACGACGCCGGTGACCGTGAATTCCTGGGTGACCCCCTCGCGAGTGAGCGTGAAGGAGTCGCCGACGCCGAGGCCTCGGGCGGCCGCGTAGGAAGAGCCGACAATCGCTCCGTTCGGGTCGTCGTCACCGGGCCAGGCGCCCTCCAGGCCCCACCAGCCGCGCAGCTTGTCCAGACCGGTCTCGACGCTCTCACCGGTGGCCAACTCGAGGTGGTGGCTGAACCACGTCCCCGTCGTGGGCACGCGTTCCCCGCTGGCGTCGGTCGCCGACACGCTCAGCAGCGGCGCGAAGTCGAGGATGTTGTAGGTCCAAAAGATCGTCTTGATGTTGCCCAGCTCGTCCTCGCGCAGGTACGAGCGCGCCTCTGAGGCCTCGCCCGTGTTGTACAGGTCGTCGAGGACGGCCGCACCCTGAGGGCGCACAACAATATTGGCACCGTACGATTTGAGTTCCTGGTTGACCTTGTCACCCACGTTGAACATGACGGAGAGCATGGACGTGGCCACACCCGCGCCCAGGGCGACGGTCAGGGCGATCATGAGGTGGCGGTTACCGCGCCTCGTGAGGGCCCCTCGCAGCATTCGGAAAAACACGTGAGTCCCTTTACTTCGCGAAGATGGAGGCCGAGGCCTCAAGCGCCGAAATCGGCACGGTCAGTGTCCCGTTCGAGACCTTGTAGTCAATGGGGATGGGGTTACAGCCACCCTTAAAGCCGATGGTCGCGATGTTCATCGCCACTTCACACAGCTTGCAGATGACCTTGCCGTCCTTCTCGTAGTAGCCCGACGGGCCGCAGATCTCGCACGCGTCCAGGCCCACGCCGAAGGAGGAGCCGGACTTCTGGATGACGATGAAGCGCACCTTCACGCCGCCCGAGGTCGTGTACTCGAAGCGGTGCAGGTGGCCGTCAGAAATGTCGGCCAGGTTGACGCTCACCTGGTCCTCGACGACGCTGTACGACTCGGGGGCGGACAGCTCAACTTCCTGGCTACCGTAGGCGACGCCAACGGTGATGAGCAGCGCGCCGCACAGGTAGCCGATGGCGGCGGTGCCCGCCATGGACTTATACAGGCGCGAGCGTGCACGGCCCAGGCGGCCCTCGGCCGGGTTAGCTCCAACAGTCGGAATGGAGCGCGAGGCCACCCACGTCAAAACAACGACGACGCCCAGAGCCACGGCGGCCACGATGGTGAAAACGGCCTCATTGTTGATGAACCAGGAGATGACTGCCCACGCTTCCTTGGACGTCTTGATCCAGCGCTTCGCCTTGAGGATGCGCACGAACAGCAGCGCGTAGTTCGACAGCAGCGCAGCCAGGATTACGGCTGCCGGCCACACGCGGTTATTCCACGCACACAGGCGGTACGACACCCACGTCAGGAAACACACGAGCACCCACGCCAGCGCATAACCGACAATCGCGAGCACCATCGGCGTCGAATACAGCTGCACGCCGCCCGACGTCATCATGAGCGCCTGATTCATCGCGGTGGGCACGGCACGGAACAGGGCGAAGGCAATGAAAAGCGCGCCGACCAGACGCACGAGGCCGTCACCGCGCAGGGCGGTCTCCATGGACGAGGCCGCCCGGGCCTCGTCGTCCATCGTGTTCGTCAGGTGGGCGCGCATCCGGCGTGCGCGTACAGCAACCAGAGCGAGGAAAATCAGGGCGAGGGCCACCGCGATCGGCAGCGTATAGAGGCCCACGGTCTGGCGGTTAACAGACTTGGGGGCTTCAACGTTGATAATCGTGAGGACCAGGGAGGACGCCACGCCCACGATGATGCCGCCCCACACGGCCCTCGAGCGCGCCAACTTTCCGCGGCGTCCCCGTCCAGCTGCGGGCATGAAGCGGATGACGGCTCCGACGGCAAGCATCGTCAGCAGCAACGTCAGCGTCGCCTCACTCATCTGCACAAGCATTGGCTTTCCTCTCTCACCAAAGGCACACCGAAGTCATGCGGCTCCGGTGCCGAGTGTAGTCCCCCACGGGGGCGCGGGGCGAGGCCAGTGATCCCGGGTGGAACCACGGCCTCGTCCCCGCGTTGCTTAAGCGTCGATCACCACGAAACGGCGGTGGGGTCCCACTGCCAATCCGGGAACTCGGCGACGAGGGGCTCGGTCCAGAAACGGCCCTCAACGCCCGTGGTCTTATCGGTGTGCAGCAGCCAACCGCTGGGGGGCTTGATCGTGAAGGTCACGTCGTAGGTGCCGGCGTCGAGCTTGGGCAGGTTCAGGCCGTAGTGCGGGCCGTCGGACGCGTTCATCGGCATGAGCGTGCCCTCCTGGACGGCTGTGCCGGACTTGTCCTTGATCGCGTAATCGACGGTCAGGCCGGGGACGAAGTCGCCCGCGCCGTAGCCGAGCTTGTTGTCAGCGGCGGCGGAGACGTCGGCCTCGATGTGCATCGAGGACTCGGCGGCCGGGGTGCCCATCTCGGGCTCCATATCAACGGGCTGGAAGTAGACGCCGCCCACGACGAGCGGGCCGACGTGAACATCGTCACCCAGGGGCTGCTCCTCGAAGCCAGCGTCCTCGCCGGGCGCTGCACCCTCGGAGGCCGAGGTGGAGGTAGAGGTGCCCGTCTTGGAGGTGGACGAGGAGGAACCGGCGGAGCAGGCCGCCAGGGTGCCTGCAAGGGCCAGCGTGGCCAGGGCCGCGCCGACGCGGAACAGAGAACGCTTCATATGATGATCTCCTGTGCGTGTTGGTTGGGTAAAACGTCGGTGTCGCTCGAGAGGAGTCAGTCCTCAGCCCGCGACTGGGCGGCGGCCTCGCGGGCGAGGCGAGCTTTTCCGAAGAAATAGAGACCGACGATCAGGATGAGAACGAAGGCCTGAGCGGCCAGGTTCTCCACTCGGGGGTAGATCCCCAAGAGGTCAATGGTGGGGAAGCCGGAGATGGGCGTCAACGGCACGACGTCCGCCTCCTGGAGTTCTCCGATACCAGCACCCGTGAAGGTGAAGGCCATGAAGGCCATCAGCAGCGAGGTAATGGTGAAGAAGGGGCGCAGCGGGATGCGCACCGCCGCGAACTGGATGAGCAGGTAGATGACGACGAGGGCCACGAGGCCGACCGCCAGGCCGATCCACACGTAGTGGACCTTGTCGCCCGCAGCCGCGACGATCGGGACATAGAAGAGGATCGTCTCGGCGCCCTCGCGCAGGACTGCGAGGAAGGAAATGAAGGCGAGGCCCAGCAGGGAGCCGCTGCTCAGCGACGCATCCGTCTGCTTCTTGATGTACTCGTCCCAGGCCTTGTTGGAGGACTTGTTGATCATCCAGTTGGAGACCCAGATGAGCATGACGACCGCGAAGAGCGCGGCGAAGCCCTCGAGGAGTTCCTGGTTCGCGCCCGCCAGGGAGGTGACGTAGCTGAAGAGGACGGCCAGGCCGATGGACAGGGCGAAAGCGAGCGCCACACCGCCCCAGACGATGGGGGTCTTGTTCTTGTGGCCGGCCTTGGCCAGGTAGGCCAGGACTGCGGCAACGACGAGGATTGCCTCCATGCCCTCACGCAGGATCACGAGCAGGGAGGGCAGGAACTGGGCGAGCCACGGCGAGGTGCCCGACTCCTGAGCGGCCTTGCCGGTGTAGCCGTCGAGGCTGTTGGCGTCCTCGCGGACGTAGTTCGTCAGCGTCGCAAGGTGCTGGTCGACCGCCGCCGAATCGTCGTCGGTCATGGCCTTCTTGAGGAGAGAGAACTCCATTTCAACCTGGGAGACGCGCGAACCGGAGATGCGGCTCATAACCTGCTTCTCCATGCCGGTGATCTCGTAGTGCTTGTAGTAGGCCTCGTTGACCTTGTCCTTACCGGCCTTGGCATCGCCGCCCTTGTAGGCGTTGGCACCATCATTAAGGATGCCGTTGATAGTCTTGGCAACCTCGCCCCACGCGCCGGGGCTGTAGTCGTCCGACGAGGCCTGGGAGGACGTACCGGGGGCTACACCATCCAGGGACGCGGCGTCTTCAACGATGTACTGCTTGAGGGTCGTGGCATGACTGTCGACGCCCGCGCTATCACCGTCCGTCATGGCCTTCTTGAGGAGGGAGAACTCCATTTCGACCTGAGAGACACGCGAACCGGAGATGCGGGCCATAACCTGCTTCTCCATACCGGTGATCTCGTAGTGCTTGTAGTAGGCGTCGTTAACCTTATCCTTGCCGCCCTTAGCGTCGCCCGCCTTAAAAGTGGACACGCCTTCATCGATGAGGCCGTTGATCGTCGTCGCGACGTCGCCCCACGTCTGGTTGGCCGCGCGCGACGGCACAGCGACAATCGCCACGACGAGAGACGCCATGACCAGGGCGATGAGAAGACGAATAGACCGCTGGACAACATGATCTGCGCGAGCACGAAGCGCTGCCATCGCTTGCCTCCTGATGGACCGGCGTGATGGGTGCGCCGGGTTGATGAAATTCCTACCAAGCAGCGTAGCCACATCTGTGCCAGGACGATAGTAGTCCGATTAGGTTCTCCTAAATTGCAACCCCGTCGTAACGTTATTTAGCGCCCCCTCGCACTCACCTTCTGGGACCAAAGGCCCGCAATTATTATTTAGTGACACGATGCCATAAACGCGCTTGCTTGCAGCGATTAGCCAACGTCACCACTCCCCCGCCAGACGCCGTTCTATTTCAAAGTCTGTCAGAATATCCCCGCACCACCCTTCAACGACAGGAAGCAGGCAACAGCCCGTGACCACCGACCCTCGCCCCACCGAAATCTCCCTTTCGCCACAAACACCGACCGAATTCCCCAGCCCCCTGCCTATCGTCACCACGACGACGTACGCCACCCCGGCCTCGTCCCCCACGCGCCCCACCCGCACCGACTGGGGGCGCATCGCGATCTTCGGGATCCCCTACGCAGCGTTCTTCCTGGTAGGAGTGCCGACATGGATCTTCCCCGCATCGTGGAGCCTGACCGCCATCAACCTAGCGATCGACACGGTTTTGTTGATCGTCGTCCTCGCATTCTTCGCACGCGAGTTTTTCCCAGCGTTTTCCTATCTGCGCACGCACCCCTTCTTGAAGATCCTGCTGCTTTTCGGCCTGTGGATCCTGGTCGTCATCATCCAGGCCGCGACCCGCATTGCCCTCTACGGAGGCAACCCGCCAGTTGCCGAAAACCAGCAGCAGGTCATCAACGCCCTGAATGACGGGACCCTTGGCCTGGCGTTCTCCTTCTTCGTGACCGTTGGCGTGCCCCTGGTGGAGGAAATCTTCTACCGCCACATCCTCATCGGCAGGCTCAGTGCGTATGCGCCCACATGGCTCGTCGCATCGATCTCAGCGGCGCTGTTTGCGTACATGCACTCTCACCAGTGGCAGGACTTCTTCTCATACCTGCCGCTCAGCATCGTCCTGACACTCATCTACGTGAAGTCCGGGAAGAACGTCGCCTACTCATGGCTGTTCCACGCGCTCAACAACACGATCATGGTGGCCCTGATGTTCACCATGCAGGGAGCTTTGCAGAACGCCTGATTGATGGGTGTGGTAGTGCCCCGCCCGGCTTCGGGCGGGGCACTACCACACCCACGTGCGAGTCCGACAGGTCACGCGTTACACCCCGGCGATCACTGGCTATACCCCAACCAGCCACGCGCAAGCTGACAGGTGACAATCTGGTCCCCATCATGCGCACGCGGGCCTGCTAATCCGCACGTGGGCCCTCTAATCCGCACGTGGACCCGCTAATGCGTGCGTGGGCAGTCCCGCCCACGCTCCAACTAGCGGGTTTGCGTGCGATATAGCGGGTTACCGCTCGCAACATCGAGTTCGCGTGCGAACAACACACCCTGCCAGACGCCGTTGTGCCCAAAACGCAGACCACCTCGCCCTCAACAGCCCATTTTCGGCGTATTTCACCGAGGTGGTCTGCACTTTGAGCGCCGCACCACCACGAACCGCGACCTCACTGCCTCAAAACGGGGGAATGGAACTATACGAGGACCCGACACGTCGGCGACACGCCGCCAGCTAGGTCCTCATGCTGCAAACCCCCGAGCGGGCCAGATTGGAAACCAACGCAGGGCATACAGCACCCGGCTGGTGCCCAACTGCGGTACCCGGAGGCAGCGGCGGGGCATAGCCGGGCTTCAAAACGACGCCGATCACCCACCAACACACCAGGCACCGCCGACGTGGAGGGCGACGCGTGAGCTGCGGGACGAGAGAGGCCTGGCTGTGGGGCTTGGCGGCGGGGCCCGTGGGCGGCGGGGCCTGGATGGGATGTGCACAGCAATGAAAAACCCCACCTGTGTGGAGGGTGCCGGAGGGTCCGGAGGGCTTGGCCGGGCTTCGAGATAGACGACTCCGAGCCGAAGGCTCGCGTGTGGCGATCTCGCGGGCGGCCGGACCCGACGGCACCCGGAACACCCGTGGGGCCACAAGCAACAAACAACATCGGAAACCGGGCGGGCCGCCGCCCACCGGTACGCACAGCGACCCAGCCCAAACAGTCAGGCCTCGCGACGCCCGGAAAACCGGCGCACACAGCCCCACAACGACACGAGGCCGCGACCGGTTTCCCGGCCACGGCCTCGTCGCGCTCAATCAGTGCCACTCAGCAAAGCGGCACCGCCAGCGATCAGGCGGTCATGTCCACATGGTCCTCGACCGCGGCGCGGCCAGCCTCGAGGCGGGCGACGGGGACGCGGAACGGGGAGCAGGACACGTAGTCCAGGCCCACGTTGTGGAAGAAGTGGATCGACAGCGGGTCGCCACCGTGCTCGCCACACACGCCGAGCTTGATGCCGGGCTTGGTGGAGCGGGCGCGGCGCACGCCCTCGGAGACCAGGGTGCCCACGCCGTGGACGTCGATGGACTCGAAGGGGGAGACGCCGAAGATGCCGGCCTCGATGTACTGCGGGAAGAACACGCCCTCGACGTCGTCGCGCGAGAAGCCCCACACGGTCTGGGTCAGGTCGTTGGTGCCGAAGGAGAAGAAGTCGGCTTCCTCGGCGAGGTCCTCGGCGGTCATGGCGGCGCGCGGCAGCTCGATCATGGCGCCGATGGAAACGCCGGACAGGTCCACGCCGTGGGCGGCGGCGACGGAGGCGATGATGCCTTCGGCCTCTTCGCGCACGAGCTGGAGCTCACGCACGGAGCCGACGAGCGGGACCATGATCTCGGGACGCGGGTCGAGGCCGCGGCCCACGAGTTCGGCGGCAGCCTCGCACAGGGCGCGCATCTGCAGGGCGAACAGGCCGGGCAGGTAGATGCCCAGGCGCACGCCGCGCAGGCCCAGCATGGGGTTCTGCTCGTGCATGCGGCGAACCTCGACGAGCATGGCCTCGTCGGCGGGGTCGAGGGTGCCGGTGGCCTTGCCGACGGCGACCTTCGTCTCCAGGTCGATGAGGGCGGGCATGAACTCGTGGAGCGGCGGGTCGATGAGGCGCACGGTCATCGACTTGCCGTCCATGACCTCGAGCATCTCGAGGAAGTCCTGCTTCTGCAGCTTCTCGAGCTCGTTGAAGGCGGCCTGGCGCTCGTCGGACTCGGGGGCGGAGAGGATGGCGCGCTCGACGAGCGGGCGGCGATCACCCAGGAACATGTGCTCGGTGCGGCACAGACCGATGCCCTCGGCGCCGAAGGCGATGGCGCGCGTGGAGTCGAGGGGGGTGTCGGCGTTGGCGCGCACGCGCAGGCGGCGGACCTTGTCGGCGTGGGACAGGAGCTTGTCGACGGCCTCGACGAGCTCGCGGGTGCCCGCATCCTCGCCGGCGGCGGCGAGGCCGGCCTCGAGGCCTTCGGCGAGGTAGGTGGTGACGGGCGAGTCGGTCACGGGGACCTCGCCGCGGAAGATTTCGCCGGTCTGGCCGTCGATGGCGATGGTGTCGTCAGCGGTCAGGACGAGGTCACCGATGGTAACGGTGCCGGCGGCAGCATCGATAACGAGAGACTCGGCACCACACACGCAGGTCTTGCCCATGCCGCGGGCGACGACGGCGGCGTGCGAGGTCTTACCGCCGCGCGCGGTGAGGACGCCTTCGGCGGCGACCATGCCGGGCAGGTCGTCGGGGTTGGTCTCGCGGCGCACGAGGACGGTCTTGATGCCCTTTTCGGCGGCTTCGACGGCCTGCGCGTTGTCGAAGGCGATCTTGCCGACGGCGGCACCCGGGGAGGCGGCCATGCCGCGAGCGATGAGCTCCTTGTCAGCCTTCGCGTCGAACTGCGGGAACATCAGCTGGGTGAGCTGGTCGCCGGTGACGCGGCCCAGGGCCTCGTCGCGGGTGATGAGCTTTTCGTCCAGGAGCTGGGTGGCGATACGGAACGCGGCGGCGGCGGTGCGCTTGCCGACGCGGGTCTGGAGCATCCACAGCTTGCCGCGCTCGACGGTGAACTCGATGTCACACATGTCGCGGTAGTGGGTCTCCAGCTTGCGCATGATGCCGCGCAGCTCGTCGTAGACGGGCTTGTTGATGCGCTCGAGGTCGGACAGGGCCAGCGTGTTGCGGATACCCGCAACGACGTCCTCGCCCTGCGCGTTCTCCAGGTAGTCGCCGTAGACGCCGGAGTGGCCGGAGGAGGGGTCGCGGGTGAAGCACACGCCGGTGCCGGAGTTTTCGCCCATGTTGCCGAACACCATGGTGCAGATGTTGACGGCGGTGCCCAGGTCGTGGGGGATGCGCTCACGGCGGCGGTAGATGCGGGCGCGCTCGGTGTTCCAGGAGCGGAAGACGGCCTCGATGCCCATGTCCATCTGGGTGCGCGGGTCCTGCGGGAAGTCGTTGCCGGTCTGTTCCTTGACGATGCCCTTGAAGGTGTCGACGAGGCCCTTGAGGTCCTCGGCGGTCAGGTCGGTGTCGCCCTTCACGCCACGCTCGGCCTTGAGGTTGTCGAGGGCGTCGGAGAAGAGGTCGCCGTCGATGTCGAGGACGGTCTTGCCGAACATCTGGATGAGGCGGCGGTAGGAGTCCCACGCGAAGCGCTCGTTACCGCTAACGGCTGCGAGGCCGAGAACGGACTCATCGTTGAGGCCGATGTTCAGGACGGTTTCCATCATGCCGGGCATGGAGAACTTCGCGCCGCTTCGCACGGAGACGAGGAGCGGGTCGTTCGCATCGCCCAGGACGCGGCCCATCTGGTCCTCGACACCGCGCAGGGCGGTGGTGACCTCGGTGGCAAGCGACTCGGGAACCGTCGACTCCTTGAGGTATGCGCGGCACGCCTCGGTGGTGATCGTGAAGCCGGGGGGAACAGGAAGGCCGAGCTTCGTCATCTCGGCGAGGTTCGCTCCCTTACCTCCGAGCAGGTCCTTCATGGACTTGTCACCCTCGGAGAAGTCGTACACATACTTGACCATCGTGGTCCTCAACTTCCGTGTTTGCGATGATTGGCCCGACACCGGGCCACTACCACAGGCAAGGATACACGTATCAAGGGACTAAGGTCACTTCAAGACACGCAGAATAATGATTGTCCTTACATGGACGAGGCCTTGGTTGCTTGTCGGGTATCGTTTCCTCGCGCGGAAGTAGCGTCAAGCGGGCTGGTCAGGGGTATCGGCGAGGCTGTCACGCAGGCGCCGGCGGGCGCGGCGTTCGGTCAGCTGGGGCGGGCAGATGGACGTGGGGCGGGCAGACGGACGTGGGGCGGGCCCCAAGGCCCACCCCACACTCGTCACGAGAGCCTGGTCGCCGGCGAGGCTCGCCGGTCCAGCTATCTGACCTGTCGGCCGTCGACCCACTCTTGAAGGAGCGTGAAGACGATGTATCGCTCACCGGCCTCGTCGAAGCAGACCGCGCCACGCACGTCCAGCCAGATACGGTGCTCCCGTGTGGTGACCGTGATGTAGTGGGCAGCCAAGCTCCCCGGCAAGCTGTCGCTGACCTCCCCTACGTCAATTGACTCAACATCCGCAACGCTAAGATCGGGACACAGGGCCTGCTCTGGGCTTTCCCCACGAATGCACGATTCCAGAAGAGGCACGAATTGCTCCTGTTGCCAGGCCTTTGTTTCCTCGTTCAAGACGATGTCGATTTGGTGAGGTTCGTCAGCATCGAACAAGTCGATCGTCGCACCCGACGGAACGGAGTCGACACTGTACTCGGTGTCTTCACTGAACCGGGTCACGCTGATGTCGTAAACGCCGGGATACGCGTACACTACACCGCCGCCGCCAGCGAAGTGCCACAGGTCGTCAGTCACAGGAGGAATCATCCGTTGATTGCCCTTGGTAGCTCCGACGTCCCCGAGCGACACTCCAGCAATCGACAGGTCTGAGGCGTACCCGTCCGCGAACACAGCGACACTACGCGCCGCACTGGAAACGACCCTCCACGAGCCAATGTGCGGCTTGGGCACACCCGAGCGCTCCATGTAGATGACGCGAGTCGTCGAGGTGCCATTCATTGAGAACTCGATATTGACACCCTGCCGACCATCCCTGTCGAGCTCGGAGTGCACCCACACAGCGCCCACACTCATCGCTGGAGTACTCGACGAGCGCTGGAGTAGCCGCAGATCGACGGCGTCGCCACGCCCAACATTGGGATCGGCGTCGGCGTCGGCGCTCTCAACCGCCAGGGCATCTTCGAAGCGCCCCTGGGCGATCGCCTCGGCGTAGTAGCGCGCAGCCGCCTCCGCGCTCACGCTGAACGAATACACGAGGCCACCCACCACCGGCAGCACAACGAACACACACACGAGGACAATGATCATCCGCACGCGTTTCTTCATGACACGCTCACTCTCGCCAGGCCGGTGGCAGCAAGCATCAGCGCGCGCAACCTCCAGCAGGTCTTAACAGCCACCCTAGTACATACGCGTGTGGGGTGGGCCAAGCGGTCCACCCCACACGCGTATGAGTAGCAAATCAGCGCACGCGGAACTCAATCGTGGTGCCCTCACCGACGTCGATGAGGTCACCGTCGTTCAGGGCGATCGTCACCATGGGGGTGACATCCTGGAAAGAGCCGTCTGCGTGACGCAGGACGGTGCCATTGGCGCTGCCCAGGTCCATGAGCGCCCACGAACCCGGCGTCGTCATCATGACGGCGCAGTGGGAACGCGAGATCTCGGTGGCCGGGCTGGGCACGCGCAGCACGGTCGCCACGGGGCGGCCGGTCAGGGCGCGGGCGTCGGGGTCGCGGCCGATGACGACGTCACGCGAGACCTCAACGGGCACGGTGCCGCCGTGGATCAGGAAGGCGACGGGCGCGGCGGGGCCGGAGTTGACGGGGGCGAGGCGCAGAATCGTGGCCTCGGTGTCGGTCTCGGCACCCAGGTCGGCCAGGCCGGCGGCGCTCATGGCCTCGGGCGCGGCGGGCGGTTCGGGTGCCGTCTCCGGCTCGGGGGCAGGCGCAGGTTCCGGCTCGGGGGCGGATTCAAGTTCCGCTTCCGGCTCAGGAGCAGACTCGAACTCGGGGGCGGATTCAAGTTCCGCTTCCGATTCAGGAGCAAGTTCGGTGTTTTCCTCCGACTCGAACTCGGACGAGGCCTGGGCGGGTTCCACGAAGGCGGCACCACGGTCGATGGTAGCGGTGTGATCGAGGGACTCAGCCGTATGGATCGGCGGCTCGACGGCATCGGCGACGACGTAGAGCTCGCTCGAGGTCTGTTCGAGATCCTCGGAGGGGACCTCGTCTTGCGTATCATCCGTGGTACCCTCGGGCGCGTACGGATCGGGGGCAGTGCGGGAGGCACCGGGCAGCGAAACAGGACCGTTGCTGGTGGCCGCGAGGAACTGGGCTTCGACGGCAGCCAGGTCAACCGGAGGCGCGTGCGTGATCGTGGGTTCGGGCAACTCTTCGCGGGCGTCGCGACGGGCGCGACGCTCGTGGTCCGGGATATCCGGGTTGATGAGGAAGCCCATCGTATCAACGGGCATCGACGCGAGGGCCTCAACCTCGTCGAGCGCGCGACCGATGCGGATCTCGCCAGCCTCGACGCGGTCTGCGGCGGGCACCATCCACATGATCTCGTCACCGTCGATAATGGTGGCCTCGAACGTCTGCCACTCGCCCGGGTTGAAGGGCCAGGCCCAGATCGGATCGTTCCACACCTGCTCGGTGATCTGGCCGGCGGCGCGCATGCGCAGCTGAATATTGCCGAGGACTGTCAAGTAGGGCTGTTCGCCCGCACAGTCGAGAAGCAAGACATCGCCCTGCTCTGCCTGCACGTGGGAGAGCCACGCCTGGGTGTCAGCGCGCCCCCACACGACGTCAGCCGCGGAATCCGCGAAATCGAGCGGCACTAACGCCGCGCCGAGGGGTCCGGTGACGAGCATCGCGCCCTGTCCGCGGCACAAGAAGCGTCCAATCTGAAGCATCAGTCACTGCCTTCTCTACGAGGAACCCGGCGCGCTGTCTGAATCGACGCCGGACGTACTGGTTGAATCATCCGATTCATGACATTCGTTGTCAATGTTACTCGTGATTCTTTTCCTGCGTAGACTACTACGGCTGTCGTGTTGTCGCGAGTGCCCGCTTCGAGGCTGGCTTTCACGAGTGCGTCAGCGGTCCCTTGCGGCCCATTGCCAGCAGCGACAATGGCCTGGATCTGCGAATCCTGTAGGACACCGTGCACGCCGTCTGTACAGATGACCGCGCGGTCGCCTTCTTCCATCGGCATGATGGTGTAGTCGGCTTTCACACTTCCGGTTTGTCCGGCACCCAGCGCCTTGGTCACGACGTTGGCTGGAGGAATGACCTGGGGCGCGCCGGAGGTGGCCGCCAGGTCGCGAGCCTCCTGCAGTGCGGAGTGGTCGTGGGTGAGCTGGCGGATGCCGCCGGCACCGACGACGTAGGCGCGTGAGTCGCCAACATTGAAGGAGAGCCAGTAGGCACCTTCGGCAGTCCACAGGACCATCAGACCGGAGAGTGTCGTGCCGGGGGCACTCATCGGATTGTCAGCAGGTGCCAAGGAAGCCACGGCCGTGGCGGCTGCGTCAATCGCGACGGACAGATCGACCAGGTCGACGGGACGGTCTCCGAGTCGATCAGGACTCAGGAACTCCTGCAGTGTGAGGACGGCCTGTGACGAGGCCCGGGCACCGCCGAGGTGGCCCCCCATCCCATCTGCGACTGCGAAGACGGGCGAGACCGCCAGCCAAGAATCCTCGTTGTGTGAGCGGACCGGACCGACGTCGGTCGACGCACCCCACAATAGTGGAGCACGCTCGGCATGTTCACCCTGAGCCATCTACCTTTGTCCTTCTCGCTACGTTGTGCGCGTGGGATAGCGCGTAACACATTCATTCTACACGTGCATCATGAATGGTTACACAAAATGGACCGTAATTCGCCCTGGTCAGCCACGCGCTGGAATACGCTACACGGATGGTCAGGGAACAGTTTGACAGGCCCTCACAGGCTCGGACATACGGCCCGAGGAACGCGACACCGTCGTGATTTCCATGCAGTTTTCGCCGCTGGCTCCATCCACGCTCACCGTCGCTGCCTCAACGCTGCCGTGCGTCGTGCCCACGGGGCTGCTCCCCTCGTAGGAGTACGTCACATCCGCCGTTGCCAGGCCATCGGGAACGCTCCACGTCCACGTCACCTGGCCGTCGGCATACTCTCCTGCGAGCGAGGTGACCTGCGGGGGTGCTGCTCCGAGGGGGTTCTCCGCGTTCGTCGACGCGCTCGTCGTCTCCTCAGCAGGGGCGATGCGTGTGAAGGATCCTTCGCCCCGCAGAATACCAACCACCAGACCCGCGCCAATCACCGCGGCCAACAGAGCCAATCCCACCGCGGTGACGGGATTCAAGCCCCGCTTGGAAACGTCAGGATCGTCGACCGTACGACGGGCCGAGACCTCGGCCTCCTCCGTCGAGCGATCGGCTTTCCACGAATCAGCCACGGCCTCGACGCCGCCGGAACCCGCCCCACCCTCGAAGGAATAATAGGATGATGAGCGCATGCGCGTGTCGTCCGGGTCGATGGTGGGGGCACCACGCGGGCGCGTATTCTGGTCGCCAACAGAACCGGCCGAGGCTTTGGAGCGCTTCTCCTTGATTTCCATCTCGGTGCGCGCGTAGCCCAGCTCTTGTTGGACGCGCTGGAGGCCCTTGCCGAACTCCAACGCCGTGGGGGTGCGCTCATCCGGGTTGATTGCCATCGCCGCGCGCAACACACGCTCAAGCTCCGCCGGCGCGTCCGCGCGGCCCAGGCCTCGCATGCGGCCGCGCTGCACGCGGTTCGCGATCGACGCCGCTGAGTTATCCCCGATGGGATCCTCGAAGGGACTGCGGCCTGTGATAAACGTCCACATCGTCGACGCGAGCGCCCACACATCCTGCGTCGGCACGGCCGGCGAGTTCATGTCCTGCTGCTCCGGGGGTGCCCACAGCACCGAGAAGCCGTCAAACGCGCCGACCTCCAGCTTGCCGATCTTCGAGGCGACACCGAAGTCCGCGAGAACCGGCTTCCCATAGGCGTCCAGCATGATGTTCGACGGCTTGATGTCGCGGTGCACGTAGCCTTGGCGGTGGAACATTTCGACGACGCCGCACACCTTGATCATCGTGTCCAGCGCCGTCTCCAGCGACATTGGCCGCGCGCGCACCTGCGTCAGCAGGTCAGCAACCGGGCAGTACTCCATCACCAGGTAGGCGCGGCCGTCGGAGGTCGTGCCCACGCCGTGCAGCTCCACCACCGAAGGGTGGCCGGCCAGCAGGGTCATGGCGTCAGCCTCGCGGTGCAGCTCGAGGGTGCCTCGCTCGTCTCCTTTCGCGCGCACCACCTTGATGGCCACGTCGCGGCTGGGCAGCTCCTGGCGGTACAGGAACACGTCGGCGAAACCACCCTGGCCGAGTGGGCGAACCCACCGGAAGCCGGGAATCTGGGGGCCACGCGTGCCCGCGACCGCTGAACTCACTGGTCGTTCTCCTCCTGCATCGTGCGCGCAACTGCTGCGCTCAATCGCAGCTTACGGCGCATACGCAGGCTTCGCAGGGACAGCGCGCGACGCATGCGCGCAAAGAAACCCGCGTTCTTGCCGACCTGCGAGCGCAGCGCACTCACCTGCACCCACGCGTCACGCGCGCGGTCGCGGGAAGCGCCGTGAGACGCGAAGTCCGCGACGTCCGCATAACGGGCGATCACGACCGGGGTGGGAACGTCGTCACCGAATCGGCTCCACCCGTCGATCACATAGCGGCCCTTGGTCGCCGAAGCTTCATCAAACTCGACCGAATCAGTCGAGCCATCGTCGCCATGGCGCACCGCACCCGTCACCAGGCTGAAGGGGTCACCCGGGTGCTCGCCGAGGTTCCACTGGGAGGCCAGGGACCAAGCTGTCTCCTGGCGGGTGCGTCCCACCTCGATGGTCAGGCCTGAGTCGGCGGCCAGGTCCACGACCTCGTCCCACGAGCCGATCAGCGCGTTGGCTGCGGCAGCTCGGCGGCGGTGGCGTCGACGTGCGGCCTTGTAGGCCAAGATCGTCAGAGGCGGTACCAAGATCAGGAGGATGCTGCCCGCGACACCGGCGACGACGTGCCAGGGGAAGCTCTCATCCGGTGTCTTTACCGGGTCCGCGTTCTGGTCGCGCATCGACGGCGGCAGCTCGGCGGGAGCCTCCGGGGGCTCCGGCGGCTGGAGGACCTGCGGGCGCGGTACACTGCGAGGCTTGGGCACCTGCGTCTGCGGCGTGTGGTCGCGCGGAGGGGTGGGATCAAAGACGGCCCAGATGCCGTCTCCGAACTCGACCTCGACCCAGGCGCGGATATCAGATCCACGCAGGGAAGCGGCACCACCCTGCGAGCCGCCCTCGGGGTAGGCACCCATGACGACGCGAGCGTTGATGCCCAGCTGGTGGAGCATGAGGGCCATGAGGGCCGTGTACTGCTGGTCGTCGCCGATCAGGTTCTCGTCGCCGGAAATCATGCGCTCGAGGCGGTCGGCGCGCACGCCAGGACGCGAGAACTGCGTGTTCTCGTTGAGGTAGTAACCGTAGGTCGACAGGTGGTGCTCGATCGCGCGCGCGGCAGCCAGAGCCGTCGACGCATTCTGCGTCAGATCCGTGGCCATCGCGCCGATGCCCTCGGGCACATGCGTGTCCTTCGACGTGTTGGGAGCAACTGAGAGGGAGGATAGCTCCTCGTCACGGATAGGTTCGACGAACGTGGTGCTCACGTCGTAGGTCATCGTGCCCGCGCGTCCTGTCGTCAGGGCCGCGTTCCCCCACGTGTCGACAAAGAGGCCGTCCTTTTGCGTGTCCGCTCCGGTGCCGGAGAAAGTAATCTGCGAGGGGATTCCCAGGACGGGTACCCACGGGCCGGACAGGCCGTTGGTTGACACGGTGACGGTTGAATTGCCTTCGGCACGCCCGGGGATCGCCGTCTCGACGGGAATGTAGCCGGAGTGGCCATCCCCTCGGGTTTCCGACATGCCAAAGGTGGTGCCGTCGTACACGTCCATCGCGGCGATGCGCACGCGCTGGTTCTCGGGCAGGTCGGAGACGGTAATAAGCGTCTCGTCCTTCAGGTCGGTCGTGTAGTGGCGGAACGAGGCCATCGGCGAGGGGTACGCCTGGATGTCCAGCGGCGGTTCCACGAGGTCGCGGCCAACGACGCGCGCCCCGGACTTGCCCAGGTAGGAGGCGGCAGGCAGGGCCACGCCCACGGAAATTGCGAGCATGAGTGTCGCGCCGAGAATACGCCTGCCCACGTAGACCGTGGAGCGAGAGCTGCGCCCGAGGGTATTCTCTGCCCCGGCCGCGCCGGAGCGGCCCACCAGGACGTCCTGTCCCAGCGTGATGCGCTGGTACTGAGCGGCTGCGGCCCACCACGCGCCCAGGAGCGCCCACCACAGCAGGACCGCCCACACGGGCAGCGCGTGGCCTGACAGGCCAAAGAAGATGGCGGTCACGCCCATCGCGACAAGCGGGATGGACCCCAGGATGGCGCGCCCAGCACGGACGGTGATGAGGCCTGAGAGCACGGCGAAGAGGAGGCCGCTCATCCACGGGACGAGGCCGGGGCCCGAGTATGCGGACACGGGTGCGGTCAGCGTCAGCAGGTCCTTCCACGCGCGGAAGGAACCCAGGACCATGACCTGCAGGGTCTTGCCGGTGGGCAAGAACCCGAAGAGGGCCTCGGCGCGCAGGGCTGCGGCGCTCCCAAGCAGGAAGTAGGCGACCAGGACGGACAGGACCGTCGTGAGCATATCCCAGCGCCACTTCGTCGACGCGTAGGCGATGAGCAGGCCGCAGGCCACGCCCGCGCCCGCCGCGATAGCGCCCACTCCCCCGCCGAAGACGGGTTCGAAAGCGGCGACCGGCCCGGCGAAGAGGACCGCGAGGACGAGCAGAGACCACATCGGCAAGCGCGTGCGGAATGTCGCGAAGCGCTCCGTAATTGTCAACAGGCGACTGCGCGTGGTCCTCGGCTTGGGCATGTGCGCCTCAGAGCGCGTGCCCGCGAGGGCGTGTGCTGCCGAGGGCTGTGTGGGTTCATCCACCGAGCGGCGGTCCGTCTTAATGGGAGAGCCGGGGACGGCCTCGCCCTGAGGATCGACGCGCTGGGCGCGGGGCTTGGTGTTCACGTTGCTGCTCATGCCAGACCCCCGGCGACGATAATGCGCGGCAGGTCATCCAGGGTTGCACAGTCGAGGAGGACTCCTCGGCCGAGGTCTCGGCGGGCGCGCACCTTGTCCGCGCCGATACGGATGATGGACACGGGCACGTCGATGGGCGCCAGGCGAGCCAGGTGGGCGGCATCCGCGTCGCTCGTCTGCGGACCGACGATCAGCGTCAGGGCAGAGACACCGGGGCGCTGAGCCACGGCCTCGCGCACGCGGAGCGCCAGGTCACCGAAGGACGAGGAGGAGACCTCGGAGAGGGAATCCAGCAGACGCATGGCGACCGAGGAGGGCAGCCACGACTCAGTCGTCGTCACCGACACCGGGCGCGACTCGCGCAGGTTGGCCAGGCCAAGCGAGCCCGCGACCGACACGGCGGTCTCGAAGGAGTCGTGTTCCCAGGCGTCGCGGGAGGTGTCCAGGACGATGACGTGGTGGGACCGGTGGGTCTCCTCGTACTGGCGCACGATGAGCTTGCCGAGGCGGGCGGTGGACTGCCAGTGAACGGCGCGACGGTCGTCGCCGGGCTCGTAGTCGCGCAGCGCATGGAAGGACACGTCCGAGCTGGACAGCTTGCCGGTGGAGACGCCCTCGACGTCCAGCTGGAAGCCGGTTGCATCGAAGGGGACTCGCACGGTGCGCGGGTGCACGTGCAGGACGATGGGCTCATCCCAGGCGCGCACGCGGCGCAGCAGGCCCAGGGCGTCGGAGCGCACGGCGCGCGCCGGGCCGATGCTGATGAGGCCACGGTGACGCGAGGAGATGAGGAACATTTCCTCCCACTTCTCGTGGGCGCCCAGCGGGGGCACGACGAACTCGCCCGTGCCCGTGCCGATCGGCAGCTCGATAATGCCCGCACGCACGGAGCGGGCGCGCTCGTTGCGCACCGAGATCTCGCCGACGGCCGTCTGGCCTGCGACGATGCGCTCGTTCGGCACGCGGATCGACACGAGGTGCGGGGGACGCCAGGCGACGCGCAGGGCTGCGAGCAACAGCGCGACGGCACCCGCGAGCGCGCAGGCCAGGGCCTCGACCCATTCGAGCGTGACCGCAATCGCCAGCCCCGCAATGATGAAGATGACGACCGCCCAGCCGATCGGCGTGACCGCCGAGGCGAGGGCTTTCAGGGGATGCGAAGGACCGGCCTTCGCCCTGCGGGGCGAGACCATCGTGGGGGTGTCCGTACGCGTCCCTTGCATCGTTGTGTCCGGGCGGATCCTTACGCGCCGACCGCGGGCGCGGGCACGGAGGTCAGGGCGCGCTGGATGACGCCCTCCGCGGTCGCGCCGGAGAACGCGGCGTCGGGGTCGACGATGACGCGGTGGGCCCACACGGGCACCGCGAGGGCCTTGATGTCGTCGGGCAGGACGAAGTTACGTCCCTGCGCGGCCGCCCACACGCGGGCGCAGCGCACCATGCCGATGGCGCCACGGGTGGACACGCCCAGCAGCGAGGACTCGTCTTCACGGGTGGCTTCCGCCAGCGCGGCCACGTAGTCGAGGACAGCGCGGTCCGTGTGGTTGGCCGAGGCCAGGGCGGCCCACGCGACGATGTCCTGGCCGCTGACGATGGGGCGCAGGTTCTTCGAACGGTCCGGGGAGGCGGAGCCGTCGAGGACGTCGATCATGGCGCTACGCGAGGGGTAGCCGATCGAGGTCTTCATGAGGAAGCGGTCCAGCTGGGCCTCGGGCAGCGGGTAGGTGCCAGCCTGCTCGACGGGGTTCTGGGTCGCGATGACCATGAAGGGCTGGGGGGCGGGGCGGCGCACGCCGTCGACCGTCACCTGGGCCTCTTCCATGACCTCCAGGAGGGCGGACTGAGTCTTGGGCGAGGCTCGGTTGATTTCGTCGGCCAGGACGATCTCCGCGAAGACGGGGCCTGCGTGGAAGACCCACTCGCCCGTCTTCTGGTTGAACATGTTCACGCCGGTGATGTCGGAGGGCAGCAGGTCGGGGGTGAACTGGATACGCGAGTGCGTGCCGTCAATGGTCGCACTGATCGCGCGCGCCAGGGCCGTCTTACCAGTTCCGGGAGCGTCCTCGAGCAGGAGGTGTCCACCCGCGAACATCGTCGTCAGCGCGAGGCGCACCGCCTGATGCTTGTCCAGGACCGCGACGGACACGCCATCGACGAGGCCCTTGAAGACCTGGGCAAACCTAGTTGCATCTTCGATGGAAATGGTCATGAGTTGTTCTACTGTCTCTCTCGTTGCTTGTAGTGGGTGAAAGTCTTTTGTTATTCGCCTCGGCAGTTCTTCACGACCTGCCGCGCACTCAGTTCTCGCGCGGTGATCGACTCCGTAAGGATACCCGGTATACTCGGCGTCCCCTGTGAGAAACGAAACTCCGTGGCTTGGCCCGGTCGCCCAGTCGTCACCGTGCAGACGAGCGTCTTGCCCCGCTGGAACTGCGAGGCACGCGAGGCCGTCAGGGTCATCGAGCCACACTCTTGGCCGTTCGGGCAGGCGGTCATCCCGGTGAAGGATGCATCGATCTCGTCAACCGATTCACCCGTCGTAAACGTGACCTCCTTCTCTCGGTGCGCCCCGCCGGTACTGACCAGCTCGACGACAGCCGTGTACTGGTGGACCGGCTGCAGCCCCGACACGGTGACCTTCGTCATCGGGCCATTGAATGTCTGCTTCGTGTTCGCTACGTCCTTGATCCACACGTTGGTCTCCTTGAGGGAGACCTCTGCAGGAGGGGTCCACACGATTGTGACGCTGTTGGTATGTGGCTCGGCAGAGACTGTAAAGAGCGGGATCGGCGAGCTGTCCGGCGGCTGAGGCTTTTCCTCGTCGCCGCCGTTGCCGCCACCGTTGCCATTGCCACCGCCGTTACCACCGCCGCCGTTACCACCGCCGCCGTTACCGCCGCCGCCGTCTCCGCCATGCTGGCCTGTGCCGACTATGCCGCTGGCTGGCGTCACCGGGCTCCAGACATATGACCCGTCGTCCTTCTTGCCACGCTGGCAGAAATAGAAGGTCACCTTCGGACGCGGATTTTTGAGCGGGCCGAGGTCGAAGTCAGCACGGTCGCCGTTGTTGAAGCGGACGGGGTTACCGGGCGCCATGCACCCTGGCAGGCTGTCCGCGTAGAAGAGCTCCAGGTCGTTGACCGTGTAACCGTTCCCCTCCTTCAGACGCGCATTATTGATGCGGATCTTATCCGCGGCATTGTCGGAGGTGGGACCCAGCTGCGGCTCGTCCGGGGCCAGGGGAATCGTCTTTTCAGGCTGCGGAGTAACCAGGGTAACCACAGCACCCGCAGATGGCTCGGAGTCTCCAACGGCACTGTGCGCCACGACCACCACCGTGTAGGTAAGGCCGTTCGTCAGGCCCGTGAGCGTACACGTGGTGTTGCCACCAGTCGAGCACGACACATCCGCTCCGCCGGCGACGGAAGCGATCACCGTGTAGCCGGTGACCTTGGAGCCGTTCTCCTTGGCCGGAGCCCACGTCGCCCTGATGGTTCCGTCGCCGGCCTCAAGGTGAGGCACGCCGGGAGCACTCGGGACTTTGGAGATGGTGATGGGGGCCGAGGGTGCCGAACGCTCAGACTCGCCCTCCGCACTGACCGCAATCGCAGTAAAGGAGTAGGTCCTACCTATGATCAGGTCGCCGACCTCGCACACCGTACTGTCACAAGTGGCGACCTGCTTGCCAGTGTTGTCGAAGAGCCTGTAGCTGGTGATCGTCGACCCGCCAGACTCGGAAGACTGGAAGGTCACGCGCGCACCGCCCTTACCGGTGTTTTCGGCGCGCAGATTTGTGGGAGGATTCGGCTTACCCGTCACCGTGACGGTGATCGTGCCCTGGACGGCACGCGAGGGGTCGGCCAGCTTGTCGTTGACCTTGAAGCCGACCGTGATCACGCCGGAGGAGCTGGGCGTGATGGACACGGTCGTACCCGACGAGGAGACAGTCGCCTCACCCGAGGACACGAGGGCCCCCTCGAGGGTGATCGGCGCGTCCGGGAAGGGGTTCGTCGCAGCCGACGCCACGTCCACGCTCACGGTCTCTCCCACCTTGCCGCTCAGCGTGTAGACGGGCACCTGGATCAGGGGCTTGACCGACGCGACGACCTCGACGGGGATCTGGGCCGACACCGTGTGGCCATCCTCGTCCGTGATGCTCACGGCGATCGAGCCGGCCGGCCCCTGCGCGGTTCCCTCGGCGGCCGTGACCGACAGGGTTGCGCCCGACAGCGAGGCCTGAATCGAGTTCGGCGCAGAGTCCATGGTGTAGGTGAACGTGGAGGTATCCACACCCTCGGGGTCGCGTACGGCCAGCGCCAGGTTCTGCACCACGGCCTCGCCCCCGGCCTCGACACGAATAGCGGTCGGGGTGAAGGTCGGCGGCTGGTTAACCGTGGCCTTGATGCGCACGGGCAGCGACAGGGAGGCGGTGAGCGTCCCCGCGTCGGAGGAATCGCCGTCCGCGACCTGGATGAGGAACGCGGAGTTGCCGCTAAACGCGGCGTTCGCGTTCAGGGTCAGCTGCGTGTTGGAATCAGCGACGACCGAGTCGAGGCCGTCCTGGGCCACAGGAGTCGATTCCTCGACGAGGCGCGGGCTGCGTCCCGAGCGAGTAATGACGTAGTCCGACAGGTTGATCGTGCGCGAGGTGCCCGCGTCCATCTCGATCGGCAGATTCGCCGAGCTGAGGAACGGCGCGGTCGAGTCGCGACCGGGGACCCGGACAACAGCCGAGTTGGTCAGCCCATCGCGGTCGGTGATCGTGTAGACGACCAGGCGCGTGGATTCCGAGGTCGGAATCAGCAGGTTCGAGCCGGAGACGGTCACGCCGGCATCGGCGGTGGTCAGAGTGACCTCGTCGATACTGCCGTCGGGGTCTTCGTCGTTCTCGAGGACGTTGACGGACACGGCGGAGCCGTCCGTGGGCAGCGCGTCATAGTCCACGAAGTCGTCGCGGGCGATGGGCGCCTTGAGGGGAGCATCATCTTGGACGTAGACCGTCAAGGTGCCGCGCGCGGAGCCGCCGCGGCCGTCGCTGACCATGTAGGACACGAGGTAGGTGCCAGTCTTGGAGGGCGTGTGCACCTGGACGGTCGTACCGGATCGGACCTGCGGGTCGAGTTCGGGCGTGGCCGTCTCGAGGCTGTCCTTCTCAAGGGTGAGCGGGTCACCGTCAGGGTCCAAGTCGTTCGACAGGACGTTGACGGTCACCAAGCGATCAGGGCGCGTCAGAACGGTGTCGGGCACCGCCACCGGGTTCTGGTTCAGCGAGGGAACAGGCGTGACAGCGACACGGACGCGAGCCGAGGCACGCGCGCCCTGGCGATCCTCGACCGTGTAGGTGAAGGAGTCAGTGCCGGACTCCGAGGCGTTGGGCGTGTACTCAATCCACGTGGCCTTCGCGGTCGCCGAACCCTTCTGCGGAGAGGAATCGACGCCGCGCAGGGTCACCGAGTCGCCGTCCGGGTCGATGCCGTCAAGCGAGACCGGGATGCGGGTGGTCTGACCGGCCGTGGCCCACGCGATGATGTCGCGGGGACGCGGTTCCTGATTGTGGTCGGAGGCTGCCAGGATCTCGAAGGTGACCGTGCTGGAGGCGCGGTTACCGGCGGAATCGATAACAGAGTAGGTGACATCCATCGTGCCCGGGGTGTCCCCCGCCTCGAGACGCACCTGGTTACCCGTCACGAAGGGCGTCCCCAGGGCGGAAGCGCGATCATACTCGAGCGTCGACTCGACCTGCAGGTTCAAGCCGGCCGGCGAGCGATCATTCGCCAGAACGGAGACCGTGCCAACATCGCCGACGCGCACCTTGCCACGATCCGGCTTGAGGACCGGCGGCAAGTCGGTGCGGTCAGAGGCACCGGGAATGACGGTCACGCTGGCGCTGGCGCTGCCCTGCCCGTTGGACACCGTGTAAGAGAAGGACACCGTCCCTTCGAGACCTGTCGGCGCAGTCACGCGCAGCAGGTGGCGGTCGATGAGGGCCACCTCCAGGCCGGGCACGGACGAGGAATCAATCGACGTGATCGACAGGACTCCACCCGTCGGGTCGTAGTCGTTGGCCAGCGGCGCAACCAGCACGGATCCGCCCTGCGGCAGGACCGCCGTATCGTTCTCGGCAACCGGGGGCAGCGCAACGGTCTCAACGACCACGACGCGCACAATACCCAGCGTCGTCGCGACGCCGTCGGAGACCGTGTAGGCGAAGGAGTAGGAACCCGGGGACGACGCCACGAAGTCAATGGTCCCGCGTTCCAAATCCGGCGTGATCGACGCACCCGAGGGCGCACCGGACACAGCGGCCAGCATCAGCGGGTCGCCGTTGGGATCGGTGTCGTTCTTGAGCGGATCCAGAGTGAGGGTCTCGCCCGGGTGCGCCAGGAACAGGTCGCCGTTCGCGACGGGCGGCAGATTGCCGGCCTCCTGGACGTTGACAATGAGTTCGCCGCGCGTCTCAGCGCCCTGATCGTCGGCGACGGTCAGCACGACGGTCTTCGGACCAGCCGCAGAGCCTTCCTCGGTGATCGTCATCGAGCCGTCCTCCATGAAGGACACGTTCAGACCTTCGGGAGCCTCGGCGTTCTTCAAGAACAACGGGTCGCCATCGGGGTCACGCCAGTCGGGCAGCGCCTGATACTGGATCTGCGCACCCTGGCCGATCTTGACCGACGACGCACGCAGCTGCGTGGGTGCCTCGTTCTGCGAGTAGGGGTGGATCGTCACCTGCACTCGCGCGGAGGCGGTCGCGGTCCCGTCCGAGGCCTCGTACATGAACGACGTGGAACCCGTCTGATCGGCATCGACGTCCGCGATCTGCAGCGCGCGACCGGAGCGCGCGGCAGCGACAGAACCCCACTCGGGCTGGCTGGTCGGGCTGGCGGTCAGCACGTCTCCGTCAATGTCGGAGTCGTTGTCCAGGACCGGCAGGATCGTCGAACGGCCCGGGCGGATGCCGAATTCGTCATCCTCGGCCTCGGGCGGGGTGTTCTCCTCGCGCTTTTCGGGGTCGGCGATCTCGTTCGTCAGCTCCGGGCTGTCCTGTTCGTCCTCGGACTCCTGGAGCTGGTTTTCGACCTCATCCCAGTTGTCCATGAGGACCATGTTGGAGTCGGGCAGCCACACGTTGCCCTGCGCGACGTCGTTGAGGACGATGGCCTTACGGTTGGTGCGGAAAACGATTTCCTGGGCGCTCTTGAGCGTATCGACGACTGTCTGCTGGTTGTTGGAGGCGTCGTCGCACGAGCGCATGAACGCACCCGAGCCCATCCACGCGCCGTAGGAGCAGCCCTCGTGGCGCACGGGTGCTGCGGGGATGCCGTTGGGGGACCCCTCGGCGGCGGGGATGATCGTGGGGGCACTGCCCTTCAGGGGGATCCTCACCAGGGACGAGGCCGTGGCCAGGAGGACGGAATCGTACGTCGGTCCGGCCTGCTGGAGGACGCCGCCCGCCTCGACGCCTGCAGCGCTGAGGTTGAGTGTCTTGCAGCCGGGCAGGAAGAGGGTGTTCGAGGTGGAGTCGAGGGCGACGACCTGGTCTCCGACGGCCGTCATCGACAGCGACGCGTCTGCGGGGATGCCCTCGATCATGGAGGTCTTCGCTTGGTCTACGGCACCCTGCCGCTTAACAGTTGTGAGGGATCCGGAAGAGGACAGGGAGTAGACGGTGCCGTCCATGCCGGTGACAAACGCGCTCGCGCCCATGTTCGAGGCGACGGCGGCATTGTCAGAAAGGTTCGCCGGGCTCGGCGTGGTGGCTGACGTCGTCCACAGTGTGCCATCTGTCGCATTCAGGACGCCCAGGACGTCCCCGCCCTGCATCGCAATCGAGCCGGAGGGAAGGGCCGTCGGGGACCCCAGAGCGACCTGGGTAACATTGACCGGCGCAACAGTAAGTGAGGACAGGTCGGACACCGTAACAGTTTCGCCAGCCTGGCCGACATCGAAATTACTGGCCTCGGTGCGCAGCGCGCCATCAAGGATGCGGGCCTCATAGTCGAGGTGACCGACCATCTGCTTGGACTTATTTGTTACCCAAATTCCGCCATCATTGACGTTTACCTGCGTAACTTCCGCACCCTTATAGATGACGCCAGCGACGCAGAGCGCAACAACAACCAGCATGAGAACAAGCGCCGGCAGGCGTCGTCTTGCGCTGGTCAGGTTTCGGCGCGCTCGAGCGTTCATAGACCCTCTCTCGATCAATGATTAGTGCCTCGCAAATAGTGTGGCATGAGTTCGCAAGACATTCATAGTTAATGAGAATCTATCAGAGCCACAATTACTTGACAACCAGAGAGCGACCCGCCGTTATACGACGGGCCGCTCCCACAGAGGCGAAGGTTTGTCAACCTTAGACAATTGGTGAGTAAATCACTCTCCGTTGAAGGTAAAAGTCCGTTCCTTACCCTCTCCGGTGACACCAACCGTGACAACCTGACCAGGTTGCAGCTCTCCGAAAAGGATCCTCTCGGACAGCGCATCCTCGATTTCGCGCTGGATCGCGCGACGCAGCGGACGCGCACCAAGCACCGGATCGAAGCCCACGTCAGCCAGCAGCTCGCGCGCCTCGTCCGTCAGTTGCAGACGCATATCCTGCGCCTCCATACGCTTGGCGAGCTTCGCGATCATCAGGTCGACAATGCGCGCAATCTCCGGCTTCGTCAACGGCGGGAACACAATTGTATCATCAACACGGTTGAGGAACTCCGGACGGAAGTGCTGCTTGAGTTCCTCCGCAACCTTCGACTTCATGCGACCGTAATCATGCGTCGAGTGATCCGCGGTCTGGAAGCCCGTCAGCACACCCTTATTAATATCGCGGGTACCCAGGTTCGTCGTCATGATGATGACGGTGTTCTTGAAGTCCACCTTGCGACCCTGCGAGTCCGTCAGGCGACCCTCCTCCAGGATCTGGAGCAGCGAGTTGAAGATGTCCGGGTGAGCCTTCTCAACCTCGTCGAAGAGGACGACCGAGAACGGCTTACGGCGAACCTTCTCCGTGAGCTGACCACCCTCGTCGTAACCGACGTAGCCGGGAGGAGCACCGAAGAGGCGCGACGCCGTGTGCTTCTCAGAGAACTCAGACATATCCAGCTGGATCAGGGCATCCTCGTCACCGAAGAGGAACTCGGCGAGAGCCTTCGCCAGCTCCGTCTTACCCACACCCGTCGGACCCGCAAAGATGAACGAGCCACCGGGACGGTTCGGATCCTTCAGGCCCGAGCGCGTACGACGGATCGACTGAGCGAGAGCCTTCACGGCCTCGTCCTGGCCGATGACGCGCTTGTGCAGCTCATCTTCCATCTTGAGCAGCTTCGCGGTCTCAGTCTGGGTCAGGCGCACGACCGGGATGCCGGTCGACATGGCCAGGACCTCGGCGATCTCCTGATCCCCGACCTCGGCGATCTCGTCGGACTCGCCGCCCTTCCAGGCCTCTTCCTTCGCCTTGCGTTCCTCGGACAGCTTCGACTCCTCGTCGCGCAGCGACGCGGCCTTCTCGAAGTCCTGATCATCGATGGCCGCCTCCTTGTTGCGGCGCACCTCGGCGATCTTCTCGTCCAGCTCGCGCAGCTCCGGCGGCGCGGTCATGCGGCGGATGCGCAGGCGCGCGCCGGCCTCGTCGACCAGGTCGATAGCCTTGTCAGGCAGGAAACGATCCGAGATGTAGCGGTCCGCCAGCTCGGCGGCGGCCTGGATCGCGGCGTCCGTGATGATGACGCGGTGGTGCGCCTCGTAGCGGTCGCGCAGGCCCTTGAGGATCTCCACCGTCTCCTCAACGCTGGGCTCCTCGACCTTCACCGGCTGGAAGCGGCGCTCGAGAGCCGCATCCTTCTCGATGTACTTGCGGTACTCGTCATTCGTGGTCGCGCCAATCGTCTGGAGCTCGCCGCGCGCCAGCATGGGCTTAAGCATCTGGGCTGCGTCGATCGACCCCTCGGCGGCACCCGCACCCACGAGGGTGTGAATCTCGTCGATGAACAGGATGATATCGCCGCGCGTACGGATCTCCTTGAGGACCT
>ERZ773001.90-NODE-90-length-38163-cov-66.6525_pt1 | contig 38163 bp, 46 predicted proteins | sample MGYA00511673_ERZ773001 | MGnify/ENA primary metagenome ERZ773001 (study PRJEB29015, sample SAMEA2738091) | human oral metagenome | biome: human oral; feature: human-associated habitat; material: saliva | place: China | collected 2162 ... | reverse complement strand
CAATAGGTTTATCCGTAACCGTTGTCACAACGTTCCCGGTGAAGTTGTACTCCTTGTTGCCACCGAACGATCCATTAAGGATCTGAGCAACCCATCCTTCGTCGGGCCGATTTAGATCGGTTACAAAGCCGGGACCACTCGTGGGGAGTAGTTTGAGCATGGAGTACACCATGATAATTAAATCCTCTTCATTCGTTCGAGTTGGCGCTCAGTTTGACGATACAAGTCATTGAGATCGAGCGCCTTTGGTGATTCGTTGTACTGGTTGAAGACCATCGGCTTCTGGTTGTTGCGCAGTTCGTCTCGAAGAGCTCGAATTTCCTGCGCTGTTTGACTGCCATTTTGAACTGATGTTCCGACAACATTCGCACTAAGGTCCTTCATCGTGAGATCTTGCAGACCGTTCACCTCAGAGAGATCGACAGTCGGCTTGATGACAGGATTCCAATCGGCATCCAGGTTGCTCATGGCGTTGACCATCTCGCTGCCAAGACCAGACATAGCGTCGACCGCGTCTTCCTGGTTCTTGTCGATACCTTGTACAATACCTGCAACGATGAACCCAGCCGCAGTCGCGAATACACGCGAAGGCGAGTGGATGCCGAGAGTGCTCTTAAACGAGCTAAGAGCATTCGAGGCAACATTGCTGAGCTTGTTGTACAGGTTATGCGCAACACTGGACACTCCGTTGATAACACCATTAATGATGTTACGTCCAATGGAACTCGCGTGAGGCGCGAACGTACTGGCCATGCCAGTCAGACCGTTCTTGATGAATCGGATGATGGCCGAGATCAGCTTGTTGACCGCGGCTTGAAGCTCCGGTCCCTTCTGATCGATCGCATCAGCAAATCCATTGATGAACGTAATGACGGCATCCCATGCGGCATTGATGATAATCAAGGAACTAGCCGCAATGCCATTGATCAGCGCTGCGATAAGGTTTGCACCCGACGTAGTCAGATCTGGGATCTTAGCAGCGATACCATCAAGCAGTGCCTGGAGCAGCGTTAGTATGGCCTCAACAACCAGCGGAACACATGTCTTAATCGCATCAATCCACCCAGTCAACAGAGCCTTATAGGCTTCGATGAACTTTGGTTGATTCTCAACTATCGCCATGATCAGCTGGTACAGAAGGTCGATGACTGTCTTCAAGACTTCAGGCCAGACGTTGCGAAGGGTCGTGAGTAGGCCCGACACAACTGTCGTCCAAGTCTGAATAAGTTCAGGCATCTTCTGCTTGATTATCTGCGCAAACTGACTGATAAACTGCCGAATAGCAATTCCCGCCACAATGACCAACTCATTCACAGCTGGTCCAAACGCTCGAACCAGTGCCTGAAGGGCCCCCGCCAAAGCGGGTGCAGCGTTCTCGACTGCCGTGAAGACTCCGATCAGCGCTGCTTGGATAGCTGGTGCCGCTGCTGCGATGATAGCAGATGCTCCGGCAATACCCGATGCGATCGCAACGAGTCCGGCACCAATAGCCGGTCCAGCCGCCGATGCCACCGCCAAGAAGGCTGTGATAACAACCGCCAGAGCTGTGAACGCGGCGAGGATGCCGATGATGACTGCGCCTAGAATGCCAATAGCCAATGCCAGGGCGATCAGACCCGGGGCAGCTCCGATGGCGAGATACCCCGCCGCAATCAGAATGCCAAGCCCGATACCGATTGCCCATAGACCGTTGCTGAGAGCATCCCAGCTAAGTCCGGCCGCATTCGACAGGGCGGATGTGAACATACCTAGAGCGAAACTCAGCAGAGTAAGTGACGCAATACCTACCATAGCACCCTGGGCTGCAAACGCCACTGCGACAATAGCCGCAACAACGAGCAACAGTTTCCCTATCGAGCTGAGGATCTCTCCCCAGCTATGGTTCGCCATCTGTACGATAGCCCCGACTGCAATGTTCATTGCGATTGCGGTAAGGATCAAGGAACCTGCTCCGACAATGGCCGTTGCAGGCATCAGATTTGCGATGGCCACTATCAACAGGATTACTGCGGACAAACCGACTATTCCTTGGAATAGTTTAGTCATGTCCATGTAGCCCATCACTGCAACAGCTGCCACGAGCATCTGAATCGAGAACGCGAATGATATCATCATCAGTGAAATGGCTGCCATTTTGCCGAGATCACTAGCGGCCTTGTTCATCAGAAGAACGAAGCCGGCCAGAATTCCCATAAGAACTCCGACAGCTATGACTCCCTGAGCAATGACCTTGATCGGAAGCAGACCAAGCGCGATAATCGGGATCGTGAGCATGTTAATGGCAATAGCCATCGCGATCATGGACCCGACGCCCTGGATCATCGTCTTAGAATCCTTAGCGAGAAGCTTTGCGGCTGTCGTCATGCCGAGTACCAAGACCATTACGGCCCCGATACCCTGTGCGACGGTGCTCAGCTTCATAGATCCAAGAATACCTACAGAGATCGACATCAACAGGATCGCAATAGACAACGCCATAACAGCGCCGATAACGCCTGCAATCTGCATCTTGTTGATCTTCATCTCGCTGATCTGAGTCAGAGCAATTAGAAGGATCTTAGTTAAGACACCGATCGCCACGGCGCCCTGAATGAGTCGAGGGGCAGGGATCATCGCAAGGATGAACAGCGAGCCAGCAAGAATACCAACGCTAATCGCAATTTCGCGAAGGGCTTTAGCCTTGATGACTTCCTGCATGGACTTCAGAGCATCAGTCAGCGAGTTAAAGACGCCGGAGATCGAATCACCGATCTTGCCGAACTTCTCAAACATGCTGCTGAACGAATCCGTGGTCTTCGTGAACTGACCCAGCAGGGTCTGAAGGGTCTTAAACCCCATACCAAGACCGCCGCCGAGCAGGATTCCACTCAAGAGATCTGAAATTGACAAGTCCTTAAGACTGGAACCGAGACCAGACCAGAAAGTCTGGATCATCGATCCGGCGTTGTCAAATGCCTTGCCGACATTCTTCTTGAATGAGTCGAACGCCTGAGACTCGGAAGCGAACTTCTTGACGCTATCAATACCCTTGGTGAGCCAACCGATAAGATTCGCGATAGCCTCGACAACGGAAGCGCAGAATTCGACAATACCGGTAGCCGCGGTATAGATAGTCCCACCGACAACACCGAGAGTGTCGAACGCATCGGAGGCTGCCTTCCCGAAAGTCGACAGACCGCCCGCTGCGCCATTCGCCTCGTTACTGAACCCGCCAAATATGGACTTGGTCAGATCCCCGAGCTTCCCGAACAGATCGATGATGCCGTTGATGAGTGATCCGAAAGGACCGAAGGCCTTCATCATGTTCTTGAAGCTATCGCCGATGGACGACAGGAATGTGTTGTTGTCGAGATGGTCATCGATGTGGGCGAAGACATCTCCGAGAGCCTTACCAAAGTCCTTGACTGCCTGCACCTGGGGCGCAAATGTCTTGGAGATGGTATCGCCGGCTCGACCAAAGGCCTTGCCGACCCCAGATATTGAGTCCTTCATCCGCTTGGCGGATTCAGACCAGACTTCGGCCATCCTAGGCGACGCATCATCCCAGAACTTCTTGATTCCCTTACCAGCGCTCTCGACAGCTCCACCAAGATGCTTACCGATGGTCTCGCTGATTGGGAGAATCGAATCCGAGAAAGCCTTGACCTTCTCAGACCACTTGGGACCGATAGCATCTGCGAGCTTGGTCATGTTCTCGAGGAACCCTGATCCAAACCCGCCGAAAGCAGACTTGATCTTCTCCATTGGACCGCCGGTTCCAGAAGCGAAACCGAAGATCGCGCCAAAGACGTTCGAGATTGCGTCACCAAAAGGCTTGAAGACGTTGTATGTTGCCTTCTTAATCGTCTCGATGAATTCGCCGAGCGGCTTGAGCACTGCCTCGATGACGACCTTGAGTCCGTCGAAGATCGGAGTGATCGTGACGTCCGCAACTGCGTACATCCAGTCAGCTAGCTTCTGGAACTTGTCGACGATCCAGTCGAGGACCTTAGAGAGGCCTCCGAGGATGTCAGTTCCGCCAAGCATCTGTCCAAACCAGTCGCTGAAGACAGAGACGATGTCCCCGACCTTAGCGGCGATAAGGATCATCGGCTTGACGAAGATCCCAGCCAAGATCGTGCCGATCTTGAATGCGGCAACACCAATCTGGACAATGGCCGAGGCAAACCCGATGAGAACCTCAAGGACCGGCGAGAGCAATTCGCCTGCCATTTTGAAGACCTTGCCGAGGTTGTTGGCGAAGTCATCAGACATCATCAGCCACTGGGAGATCGAATGACGGAAGTAGTACGAGAAATCGTACAGAGCCTTGCCGGCGTCCCCCTGGAACGCGCTGAAGAACCCTTCGCCGATGGCCTTTAGAGGTTTGGCGATCGCGGTCCAGAGTTCACCGAGACCATACCACCATTCTTCCCAACCACCGAGCTCATCCCAGCGGTCGAGGATACCCTGAATAGCATCGAAGAAAGTTCCGATACCTCCGTTCACAACGTCAGACACTGCAGTCCACATGGTACGAGCACGCTCGAAATCACCGAAGATCGTTCGGAAGATGGAAGCCCATCCTGAACCGAGCGCTTCGGCAGTCGTATCGATCAGCTGCGAGAAAGTCTTGACCTTCGTAGCGGCATCGTTAGCGGTCTCGGCCAGCTTCATGATTTCGTCAGCCTGCTGCTCCGTGTAACCGGCACTCAGCAGCTGTTCACGAGACAGGTCGCCCGTGTACTGAGTCAGGGTCTCGATCATGATCTCGGATGTAAGCCATCCGTCCTTAAGCGAGTTACGGAACGACCCTGCCTTGTCGATCATCTTGTCGACTTCGACACCATAGGTACGTGCCGTACGCTTCAAGGCTTCCTGGAACTGCTCGCCGCCCATACCGGCGTTGACGATCGAGTTCCAGTCTTGAAGCTTTACAGAGCCTGTCGAAAGCGCCTGTGACAGCTGATACATTGCCGTTGCGGCTTGCTCAGAAGTTGAGCCAGACATTGCTGCGACGTTCGACAGACCCTTAATCGCAGCAACCGAATCCTTTAACCCGACACCAGCAGATGTGAACATGCCGATGTTGCGTGTCATCTCGGTGAACGAGTAGATGGTTCGGTCCGCGTAAGCATTCAGTTCGTCGAGAGCTGCGTTGATCGTCGCAGTGGTCTCACCCTTGCTGAACGTGTTTGCCTGAATAGTTTGAACCGCATTAAGCTGGTTCTCGTATTCGCGGAAACCGTCCAAGATGGGCCCGAACGTGAACGAGGAAAGCACCGATCCTCCAGCCATAAGGGCCTTGGATGCGATGTTACCCATGGCCACGGAAGCAGCGCCCGCGAGCATGGAAAAATTAGTCGACGAAATCTTTGCGGCAGCGCCGACGTTAGCTGTGGCGGCCGCTGCAGTCGTCGAATTGTTGACGACGGAGGTGTTGATGTTCTTAACACTGTCGGCAATGCCACCCATTCGCTTAGCTGCATCCTGAGCTGCGCTACCAACATTATCGAGTCCGTCGGTCGACTGCTTGAAGTTCATTCCCGACTTCAGACGGTCGACATTGCGGAGAACGCCGTCAACACGGCTTGTGAATTTAGAATCGTCGAGCTCCAGGGAGACGACCTTATTCTCAATACTCTTACCCATTGATGGCCCTCCCAACCATTCGGTCAATTTCGTCGAATATAGGCTTCATCGCAGGGTTGATATAGTCCTTACCCTGGACGTAGCCGCCTTGTCGTGTACCGTGTCCGTATTGCAGAATGATGGCAATCGGAACCTTAGACACGATGTTAGTGTTATACCAAACGATCTTAATGCCTCGATTGGTCTGCTTGACTTTATACTGCCACGAAGCGGCAGTCTTACCGGTACCAACCGGGGTATTGGCCCGGAGGGCCGCCACGCCTCGAGTACCAGCAGTTGCCAGTACGTCACGAAGCTTCTTGTTCTTGACTTGTGTCAACCATTTTGACATGTCGAACTCAGCGTCGAACTTCATCTCGATCATGACGGCCCTCCTTTTCTTGATCAGCCCCAGAGCGTGCCGTTAACAAGCTCGTACTGTAGACACTCGACTGTGCGGTAGCCGCAATAGCCATCGACGTCGAGCTCGTGGCCTCGGTTTCGCAGGTGCTGCTGGAGTGCAGACACCGTATCCGGTCCGGCGATACCATCCGCTTCAATGTCAAGACGACGCTGAAGCTCTGCGATGGTGTCAGAACCGTCATGGGGGTCTTCAACCCAATCCCAGCCAGTACCAGTACGCTCGAAGTACTCTTCGTTGTCCTCGTCCTGGTCTTCGATCCAGCCGTTAGCCGGAAGACCCATAGAAGCCTGGAGAGCATATGTAGTTGCCTTGCCCCACCACTTATCGGTCAGGCTGTCTGCACCGTCCGAATCATCGGAGTCATTTGCGTCAGACCACTTAGGTCGAAGAACGCAGTCGATTCCGAAGGAACGCTGGCGGCGATAAACGCCGTTGCCGGCAGACTGAGAACCGGCATTGGAGGGAGAGGTGTTGCCCTCGATGGTCTGAAGCCAGCCGTCGCCGAGGTTTGCCTCAACAATACCAACATGGTCAGTCAGACCGTCGCTATCCCAGTCGAAGAGTACAACGTCTCCGCGCTGTGCATCTTCGATGGCAACCTTGTCCATTCGAGACTTGGTGACGTCAGTGTTGTAGCTGTAACCGCCGATTGCGTCGATCTCGCCAGCCATGTCGAAACACATACTGACGAAGGCCATGCACCACCAGATGTCTTCAGACGGACCAGCAAGCCAAGGCTGGTTCATACTCTTAGCGAGCCATCGACCGGCCTCAGAACCCGGCTCAGGATCGTCCGGAGCGTAGTAGCCGAGGCGGTAAGTGGCATGCGACATAACGTCGTCGATCTTACTCATACCTTACTTCCCTTCGTAAATCGCGCGATCTCGGTCCTCATGGGGGTCAGGCCCTGCCGGGACCTGCGCATCAGCGGGAATGTCAATCATCCTCTACTCCCTGTTCTAGCCCTACGGGCTTGATTCATGGCCGCACGCTGAGCTGCTGATGCCCGGGCGTCCGGCTTTTGGTTGTTCTGCTTGGCTGCAGCGAGACGAATCAGCGTCAATAGCCGATTCAAGTTCCACTTGTCGCATTCGAATGGGATGCCCAGCTGAGTCATGTACCAGTAGATCAGTTCACTGGTCATAGTATCTCGTGGGCCTCCATTTGAAGGCGGGTTCCATAGAACCGTCGCCGTAGCATTGTCAGACAAATAGTCTGCTATTTTGACCTGAACGGATTGGTCGAGCCGCTTGACAAAATCTCGAGGGAGAGGGCGGTCCGACATACACTGGATGTAGAACACTAACTCTTCGCCAGTCTGCGGTGGGGTTTCCAGGAACGACCGTTTGTAGACGGATTCCCACTCAGCCACCGAAGACAGGGTATGCGTAAGAGTAATTGTAAACGGCTCCAGCGTAACAAACGTATTACTACGCTCGTCAAACCGCTCCTCTCCCCCAAACTCAAGCTCGAGCGAGATCACGCCAGAAGCGTACGCAGCTCGTTGGGCATAACCAGCGTCGGGGTAGCAGAGCCACCGCCACCGGCTACAACGCCATACAGCTTGTCGGTGAGCTTCTTGTACTTCGCCGGGTCAAGCTTCGAAGAGTCGACCGTGATGACGGAGACCGGCTGGAATCCATCCACCTGGACGGGGACGGTCGAGCACTCCCAGGAGAACGAGATCGCCTCGGGAGAGTCAGAGACAGTGTTGTATGCACGCTCGGAAGGAGCAGCAGTAGCACCGTAGATGATGTGCAGCAGTTCGCCGTAAGCATCGCCCTTGGTGTCGTTACCCAGCTTCGTGCAGTAGGAGAACGCGAAGCGCGTACGCGGCTGCTGACCGAGGTTGACACCCTTAACCAGCTGAGCGGTGCCATCGCAGATGGCGAACTCGTCGGGATAAGTGTAGGCCTCAATCGTGAACTTGAACGACGGAGCCGACATCAGGGTCAGGTACTTGAGGTTGTCAGCGTAGATGTCCGAGGACTCGTCGCCCTCAGGAGTCTCGGTGACAGTCTTCAGACCGTTCCAAGCGACACCAGTGCCGTATCGGTTCTGAGCGTTGTCAAAGGGGAACAGAACGCCCTTGTTAACGCCAGTGTGATAGAAATGGGAACCCTCTTCGTCCCACTTGATCTGTGCCATAGGATATCCTCCTTAAAGGTAAACCGTGAAGACGAAATGGTTCATTCCGTCCGAGATGTATGTCGTATCCAAAGACGAATACGGGATCTTGAGGATTTCGTCGATCACGTCTGGCTCTGGATCCTTGGTGATGAGAGTGACCGAGTATTCCTTAGCGCCCTTGTAAGGTACATCGGAAGCGCGGTCGATTTCTATCTTCGACAAGTGGAAGACAACTGCCGGGTATCCAATCTTCAGATTCTCTGGAGGCTGAAAATATACCCGGTTGTGCTGGACCGCTTGTTGAAGTAGGTGCAGGAGATCTTTATACGTGCGCATACAGACCGCCTAGATTGATGGTCAGCCGTGGATAGTTCACCCCGATGGACCGTACCTCCCATTTTGAACCCTTCCACACTACGTACTTCAGAGTCTCGAGGTACGTCTTGATCTTGGTGTCCATCAGAACGCTGATCTCGTTGGTGAGACGGAGGTTGGTGTTGGCAGAAGACGAGTTATCGTTCCTGACATAGAGACTACGAATAGTCCCCTTAGCATTGAGCTCGATAACGTCCTCGAGCCAAACACCTTCCTCCGTCTCACGCGTCATCACGAAGCCTAGCTTGCCGCTAAACCTCGACATAAGATCACGCCTTCTTACGCGAGATCGTCAGGGCCGAGTAAGGTGCCGTCAGAGAGCCCGACATACGGGCCTCAATCAGGTACTTGTACTGGTTGAAGTCGATGTCGAAGGACTCGGCCATACCGAGCTCCGCACCGGCGTTCGAACCAATGGTGTAGTCGCGCAGGTCGACCACGATGGCCAGAAGCTCGTGGTTGACACCCTTGATCTCGTGCTCCAGACCCTCGAACTGAGGAATGGTGACGATCTTGGAGACGCCAAGCGCACCAGCAAGAGACGCCTCGGTCTCGTACAGACGACGGCCATTCTTGTCCTTCAGGAGAAGCATCTTGACCAGGCGCTTCTTCGCAATGAAGAGCGTCGGAGAGCCGGAACCCTCAAGCTCGGCCGATGCCAGGACGATGTCGTCCACAAGAGTCTCATCCGTGGTGTTGGCGTCGAGCGACTTGTGGATCGCATAGAGGTCATTCTCCTTGAGAATCGGACGAATTGCCTCGTCGTCAACGCGGTCGGGATCCGTGATCTGACGACCATCGCCGATGAGGATGGCTCGAGCGATTTCCTCGTTGAGCTTACCCTTCATCTCGTTCTTGAGCCAAGAAACGACATTGAAGTCAGTAATGTCGACGATGTCGTCGCGATCGAGCTTCTGCTTCTTGTAGATCGTCGTGGGAGACGTCGTACGGGTCAGAAGCTTGATAACCTCTTCGGTCTTCTTCTGAGCCTTCTTCGCGTAACCCTTAGCTCGGGCCTTGTCGTCACGGATGTCCGCGAGGACCGACTTGATTCGGGCGAAGGGGGAGTGCTTGGTTCCGTTCATGACGACGGAGACCCAAGACTGATCGCGATCGAGAGTGATGGGCTCATCCGTGATGCTCTTAGCATCGGGGAAGAGGTAGCCGATATTCTCGATACCGTAGTCGGCGTGCTTAAGCTCGTCTAGAAGGGTGGTGTTGTTTCGCTTGGCCGTCTCAACCAGCTCAGCGAAAGCTGCGTGAGACAGCGTGTTCTCGGGGGTCTTGTCGCCCTCAAAGACATTGTGCTTCATATCTTCCTCAGTTTCTTCGTTGGTCTCTTCGGAGTCTTCAGACTCCCCATCGATGGCTGCAGCAATGAGGTAATTGACGGCCTCAAGCTGCTCTTCAGTGAGAGTGGAAAGGATCTCACCGATGGTCTTGTCCTCGTCAGAGGACTCATCTTCGGAGTCCGATTCCTCGGAGCCCTCGAAGTCTTCGTGAGATACGTCTCCGTCACCCATTTTGATGATCGCGGAGTAACCCTCGCCATCAGAGTGAGCCATGGTGACGTTCTCGATTGTTGCCTTGGGGTTAGCGCCCTTAAGGACCAGGGATACCTCGACAATGTTGCCATGCTTGACAACGTTGCCATCCTGCTTGAGGTTGTTCGCGAAGATCGACATAGCTGTGACATCGCCATGCTCAATCAGTTCGCGAGCATGTTCAGCCTGCTGGGATCCGTTGAAGAACCCATAGGCATAAACACCCTCGGCCTTCTTCTCGAGCTGGGCATGCCCAAGAACGTTAGTCACGTTGTCGTGACCATGCTGCCAAACGAGAGGCACAACAGCCCCATCGTTCTGTTCAAATGCGTGATGAGAGATAACTCGCCCATCGGAGCACTTGATGCCTGCGACGGTTGCCCACCCGTCGAAGTCGGCGACGTCATTAGGCGCTGCCATTTTGAACCTCCTGGTCGTTGTTTGACCGTTGATCCGCGTTTGCGGATGACGTATACGGATTAGCCAACTGATCCGCCTTGGGGTCTGTGGACTGCGGCAAGCCGATGATCGATCTGATCTCATTTGGCGTCATGACCTGGTTGGTGATGAACGTCTGAGCCATCGATGCGATGCTATCGAGCGAGGTTGCCGCGAACGGATCCCTCACATAGATGATTCGCTGACCCTGAGATCGAGCGGTCTTGGTCAAGAAGACCATTGTTGCCGACTTCGTAATAGTATCGAGAATCGGCTTTACCGTCCGGTTGTAGTAAGACAGGTTAGTCTCAGCATCGGCCGTGCCATTGAACACACTCTCTGTAAAACCGAGTGCGTTGTAAAGTTGCTCGGATAGGTATTTCACCTGATCGAGCAGATTGTTCTCAACTGGACGATTGAGCTGCGTGATCTTCTCGGCTCCATCGACGTATGCGACGCCGATCTCCGAATTTCGAAGCTGCTGTTCGATAGCTTCTCGTCGAGTCTCAGCTTGCTGCTGTCGCAATTCGCCTCGGACAGAGTATGGAAGCTGAATAATCAGATCCAACTTCTTACCGAGAGCTGAATTGTCGATAGCATCTAGTGCGTCGAGCTTTCGAGCAAGTCGATTGGCCAATGAACTGTTGCTAGCCGTGACATCATAGAGTGGACTGTATACGATTGCCGTTGAGTTCTTCGAGATACGAATCGTTTCTCGATTACCGCTACGGTCGTTATACAAATTTACATCGACTGAGTCTGTGTACCAACTCTCGATTCGTCCAACTCGGAGAGAAAGGACATCGAACGACCCTTCCTCGTTTAGAGCAGTGTCTGTGTCGACTGGAACCAGAGCTGCGCTACCAGTTTCCAGCATCGTATAGACGAGCTCGTAGATCAGAGCATTCGAGGTCTGATCGATGTTTGCCATCAGAGACAAGCATTCGTTCAGAGACGAGTCCTTCTCACTGTCATACCTACCATTTTGATCTACCTTAACGTGGCGAATAGGAGTGTTCGCAACGTCCAACGCAATCTTGTTGTATAGTGTTTGGACCAGGTTTGTAGATCCGATAGAACGGTAGCTTGGGCGGTATTCGCTGTAGTTACTATTCTTGTAACGATCTGGGCGATCATGTGCGAACACGTTCCATGCCCGAGCCAACCGTGACATAATACCCATATTACCTCCTCTCGTTAGTTGAAGTCGTCGAGTTGCTGTTTATATGCGACCCAAGCATCCATGAGTGCTGCGACCGAGTCGATCTTGAGGTCCATTCGTTTCTTCAAGATCTTGCGGTTGCCGTTGGTGTCCTCAAGGGTGATGGTATTACCCATTGCCCACGAGAATAGCTCTTGATCGAAGATGAGACTTCGGTCCTCGGCCAAACTCTTGAGTTCGCCCAGCGGGACTGACTCGGTTCGTGCACCCTGGATGACTTTATGGATCCCATAAGGTCCGTTATCGGTTGTCCATCTCTCAACGAACTCTCTGGCGTTGTATGGATCATACCCGAACGCTCGAACATCATACTCGGACCTCAAGATGTACTCGTCGAGATCGTTGTAGACTTCGATCATGTCCAGGATTGTTCCGTCCATGACCTGGAGTGAACCTTCTCGGATGAATGACTCGTACTTCGCGCGCCCAGCAGCTGGAAGCTTGTCGAACGTGCGAGTGGTGATGTACGCTCGAGTCTTGACCCCGAAGTCACCAGTGGACAACGGGAACAAGAACGTGAATGCACAGAAGTCGTCACCTTGAGAAAGGTCCGCACCCATGGCGCATGGCATCTGCCAGAACTCTCGTGGGTTGTGGGGGATCGTTTCTTCGTACTTGAAGAAGTAAGTGTATCCCTCACAAGGGATGCCGAATCGTTTCGCCAGAATGTCGTTCCTTGCGGAAGGTACATTCTCAGCCCTAGCGACGTCTCGTTGGTATGTGTCATAAGACACGGTCTTGCCAAGGTTGGGCTGGGCCTTAACCCACATGTTTGGATCCCCAACCTCGGACACATCATCTAGCCGGTAGTACCAGATAGACGAGTGTGGGTCATAGTACTCCCCCTTAAGGATCGAAAGCAATTCCATTTTGATGGAATCTCCGACGCCGTTTCGGACAGTACCCTCAGACGATACCGCAACGACGACCCAGTCATTGAGTTTCGACGCACCCTGCTCGAGAGCAGAGATTACGTTCTGACGAACATCACCAGATAGCCATTCGTCGATAGTGTTCACCTTAGATCTCAAGCCCTGAAGTTTGTCGACGTTCATGGGTCGGACCTCAAGGAGGGAATTTGTCGAGAAGTTCTCGATTCCCTTCTTGGTCGGACAAAGCAGAGATCGATTCGCCTTGGAGCCGACTGTTGCATGAACAGTCCCCGCCGACAGGAACTTAAACAGAGGTCCCCGACTACGTGTGATGGCAGTCTTGAACGGGGACAGCGTTTCCTCAGCCTGAGGCATCGTGGGCGCCGTGGCAATTTGGTGAGTTGTGGTGGGGTCAATAGTCAGGAAGTAGGCGTGGATAAAGGCCATATACATGGACTTGGCCGCGCCACGAGCGACGATAAGGTATTGCTTGTTGACCAAGCGTCGCTTAACATCGACCTGGACATATCGACCGTTGTGGCCGGTTTCATCAGGAACGAACTTCGTCACTTTCTCGAAGTAGAACCACGAAAGGAGTGATTCAGCCCAGAGCTTGAACGAATCCAGCAGAGTTAGGTCACTACCATCGACAAGGGTCATCTCATTCTCACAGAAAGCGATGAAACCGTCGATAGCGCCATCGTCGTAGAAGTATCTCGGGTTGGCGATCAAGTCGTCGATCCGATTCATCTCCATCTCGATGGTGTGAGAGACCGGAATCTCGCCGGCGAGGACCTTTTCTCGAAACTGGGCATAGTACTTAGGCGTAGCGGTGTTTGATAGCGCCATACCTACTTCTTACCAGTTGTGTTCTTCAGGATTGCGTCGAGGTTAAGGGACTCCTTAGCCATCTTGGCGACACCTTCGTATTCCGTACCCTTGAGCTTAGAGTCGAGAGCGGCCGTGAGCATGTCGGTTGCCGTCCGGGCCGCATACTTCGTCAGGTTCTTTCGAGCCTCGTCGACGAAGAGATCAGCCGTCTTAGCAAGAGCACTCCTATTTTGACTCTCGTACTCCTTGAGCTTCTCCTTGAGTTCGTAATTCTGCTTCTCGAGATTGAGTCGCTTGTTCTGCTCGATGAGATCCGTGGACGAGAGCCGTCGAGGAGCTTCCTTCCGCAGGTCGGCTGGGATACCGCCCTTAGGAACCTTCTGCTTCTCGAGTTCCTTCTGCTTCTTCTCGGCTTCCTTTGCAGCCTTCTTCTCGTCGGCGATGCGCTTCTTCTCAGCGCGCTCAGCTTCCTTCTGCTTCTTCTTGCGATCGGCTTCTGCCTTGCGAGCTTCCTTCAGCTTCTGGTTCTCGAGCTTCTTGCGAGCCCGTTCGGCAGCCTTCTCTGCTCGAGCAGCCTTGTTAGCAGCGTGCTTCTCAGAAGCAGACTTGGCGCCCCTCTTGGCGGCAGAAGCAGCCTTCTTAGCCGCGGCGGCAGCCGCCTTAGCGGCCTTTTTGAGCTCGGACTCGTGCTTCTTCCGTTCCTTCTCGGCGGCCTTCTCAGCCTTGGCGCGTTCCTTTCGGAATGCCTCAGCGTTGACAGCTTCACCGATCTTCTTCTTCTCCTCGACGGACCGAAGTCCGGCTCCTCCGGAGCTTTCCGTCCGTCTACGGACGCCCCACTTCATGCCGAGTACGCCGTAGTGAGACAGAGTTTCTTCGCTCATGGTTTTCTCCCATCATTGAATAGTCAGTCGCCACTCCGCCTCTTTCTGCAAAGCCTCAACCGCCTTGATGGCGAACGAGGTCTGCGGCGGATCGAACATCAATCGAACTGAGAAGTTCACATACTGACGTAGGATCCGTCCAAGAGTCGTCGTGGGGTAATCTGCCTCGGACGATAGGTCGCCAACTTCGCGGTTTAGCTGAGTCGCAGTAGCCAAAGCATTATCAATGGCGTCCGTAACTTCGCTGTCGAATGAAGTGTCATCCTCAATCAACCCGAGGTAGGTCTTAGTGTCATGTAGAATCGACATTTAGCCTCCTACCATAGTTTTGTATCTCCGGGCGATCTTGGATCGAAGTTGTCGAGAGCCAATGCCTTGGTTCCATAATGGATTGCATTATGCGTATCTCGACTGACGCATATGAGATTGTTGGTGTCCCACATGCATGGGTCGAAACTCTCGCACTGACTAGGTGTTAGAGGGTTGATGTGATGTACGATAATGCCGTCGTGAATCTCATAGCCCTCAAGACCGAGATCGCATCCAAGATCTCTCGCGATAACTTGGGTGCGAGCCTCTCGCCAAATATCGCTTTGGTAGAAACTCTGATTCAACCACCTGGATCCACCGAAGGTCTCGCCGAAAAATGCTCCATTGAGTGAGAGGTACTCGAGACGTTCTTCGAATGTGTGTAGGTGTCTGAGTTCGTCATAGCTCCGCATCCGAATCTCCAGAATATACTTTGAAAGCCGCCAGAGCTTCCTGAACCAGCTCCTCAGTACGAGCAGCAGACTCAAGCGCCGAAACCTTGGCCCGAGCGAGAGTTGTATCGGCCTCAAGACGGGCTTGCTCCAACCTTTCACGGCTAGAGCCCAGCTTGAGGAAATGAATAATCATCGAATTGCTCGCAGTACCGTCAAGAATCTGCTGAGTCGCAAGTTCCATGGCAGCACTTATCGCCAATCGTTCAGCTTCCTCGGGAGTTCGAGGAGTTTTGGTCTTCTTTTTGACCATCGCGCATCCTTTCTTATACTTCGATCTGAGTTTTCGCCTGCCCCAGCCCATGCCCGGAAAGGAGCAAGAAACAGGCATGGAGAACTAAGTGGCCGGGGCAAGCCAAAACCCAAATCGAAATATACCTCCGGGGTAAATCGAAGGTGGGGCGCGATTTGGGTGGGGGGTCATCAAGAAATGACAGCCCCCCGGGGGGTCAATGGAGGGAGAACCGTGGTATTCCCTCCAATTGAATTGGTTTCACTCGATCACGAATGTTCTCTTTCCAGTAACATCATGATCTAGAATCCATTGAATCGCTTCTTCGACATCGTCAGCAACTAGTGCATCACTTAGAATGTCACTGGTTTTGGTTACACGGTCCAGGAGGCCGCAAGAGTTGTAACCTTTCTGCAAGTCGAATGTCAACCACTGATCGAACTCAGTCTTTGGACTGAAAGGATTGTCAGTAGTTGTAAGGTACATTGTTGCCATGATTCAATCAGTTTCCTTTCACGGCCTCAAGCACAGAGCTTGTACTGATACCAAGCATCTCAGCGATCTCAGAGGTTGTTGCGCCGTTCTTTGCCATTGCACGAGCACGAGCCACAACACCAACGGAAAGCACAGGCTTTTCCTTTGGCATGGACAGTTCGTGCAAGCGCTCAGGATCGGCGTAACGAGCGATGGACTCCATCATTGCGTTACTGACAGCACCATTCATGATGGCTTTCCATTCAGAATCGGTGATGTCGAACTGTACCTCCTTGCGGGAAGCACCTGTCCTGATTCGAGCAGCCTTAAGCGCCTGACTTTCAAGGCGGGTACGTTCGTCCTTGGTCAGGCCAGGATTCTCCTCGACCTTTGCCCGGACAACACCCCCAGCAATGAGCTGAGCTTGACGCTCCCGCGGTGCATTTGTGAGGGCCACCCGGACTTTCTCCTTGAGGGAGGTTACCTCATCAGCGTACTGCTTGGCGGAGACCGGGTCTCGTTTCAAGGTGGGGGTATTCACAATCTCCCGGCGGGCGGTATTTGCCAGAGACTTCATGTCGTTGGCGTAGCGGGCGTACAGTTCTTCCATGGGGGTGCCCGATGAAAGCTTGCGCGCGTCGTCCACCAATTCCATGCGGGTCGCCTTCGATGTACGGAGGCGGGTCTCGATACGAGGGTCCTTGGTCTTGAACTCACGGGTGACAGTATATGATTCACCTGTCTCCTCGTAAATCTTCTTACCCGTGATGGGATCGATGGGGCCACCCTTTGCCATGGACCGGGGCTTACGCTTTGGAATATCCACCTCGGATGCCGCACGAGAAATAAGAGTGGATACACCACCCTCGGGCTGATACTTCTTCTTGAGCTCGGCGATGCCGTTGTCGACAGCGGAGGTGCGGTAGTCAAGCTTGTGCTTGGCCGCGTCAATAACCACCATCGAGTGACGGACTGCCCGGGCCAATTCAGCTTCGCTAGCGCCCTTGATAGTCATGTCGGTAATAAGATTACTGACCATGCCCATCTGCTTCTGCTTTCCAGTCTCACTGAGAACCTTCATCCCGGGATATCCAGGATATGCGGCGGAGGGGTCGAACCCTTCGAGTCCCTTGAGAGGGGATGTCGAACGAATACGACTCCGCGGTGTGACCGGAATAACCATCGCAGTATCGCCATCAAAATCGGCTCCCGAGAGCCTTTGAGCGACATTCGGGTGAATACCGATGGCGTCCCTAGCAAGCTCTCCAATGGTCTTCCTAGCGTCCTTATGACCGTTATTTACGGTAAGGATCGGGATCTCGAACGTACCACCATGAGGATATCGGACGAGAGCGACCTGACTGCCATTTTTGAAGTTCGGAGCATATACCTCCGTGGGCTTCAACGATGTGACAGGGAGCAGAACCTGATATGCCTGGCCCGGAACTGCAGCGGCGCGAAGACGGACGGCGTCCGAGTCGCAGCCATCGGCGAAATCCTGAAGGGCCTTCTTGCGAAGCACGGGGTTTGTCAGGGCCATAATATCCCTGAACTTCTTATTGGCTTCGTCAGTTGAAATATCCAGTTGCTGCTTGGCAAATGAAATATCCTGCTTCGAGAGGAACTGGGCGGACAAGGTCTTAGACCAGTTACCCCAAGATCCTTCCTCGTTTACGAGGTTGATAGGGGACAGCTTCTTCTTGCCATCCTTGTCAATGTATTCCATCTGCCGGCGGATGGTTGCACCGAACGGATTGTCCGGGTCGTCCTTCATCTTTTTCAGGACTGTGTCACCATCACCAATCATGGGGACCTTCTTGGATTTGTTCGTGTTGAACCGAATATCCTTTCCCGCGGGAAGGTCGTCCGCGTAAATGGCCATGCCCTTGAGGTAGTGCGTTCCGTCAACAGAAATACGCACCTGGGCATAGTTGGACTTGCCGAGGTTGAGATCTTTCAGACCTCGGCGAATCTCGATAACACCGTCCATATTTGTACCGCCATCTTCAGAATATCGCACCATGACTCGCTTGGAGTCGAGAGGCGCGGGTGGCTTGAGGGACAGCTTGTGGCCGTCAGGATCCGTGCGGACGCCGACGACCTTTATCTTGTCGAGATTCTGGACGGTCTCAGATTTGGGAACGCCAGGGGCGACAAGAACTCGAGTGGATGTGTAGTTATTGGTGCCGAGCTGCAGGATTTTGATGTCCTGAACCTGGTACCCCTGTGCCTCGAGAGTGGCCGAGGCAAGCTTGAGTGTGGTTGCGGTGGTGCCGAGCGAAACTTCTGTGCCGCTACCGATATCAATATAACGGTGCTTGTCGGTCTCTCGCTTAAGAATATCCGCAACACCCTCGATCTTGGACGAGGTCTTGCCTGCGTCATCCTTGAGGTAGTTTCGGACGGTTGAGGCCGAGACGCCGATTCGGTCGGCAATGGCAGCCTGGGACATACCCTTTGCATCGAGCTTCCGGACCATGGCGATCTCCACCGCCTGGCGTTCGCGCTTGGCGATGGACTTGGTGGCCCTCAACTCGGTCGTGGTCATGCCGAGACCCTTAGCGATCTCAGCTTCGCTCATACCCTTATCCGCGAGCCCCTTGACGAGGCCCTGGAAATCGCGTGAGCGCTGATACGGGTCTTTGCCCGAACCCCACGGATACCGGCCAGACTTCCGCAAAATGCCGTAGTGGGATAGAGTATCTTCAGTCATTGTCGCTCTCCATGAGAATATCGCTGAAATGAACAATCCGATCCATAATATCCCGGATGTCGTCAGACTCTGGAATATGGGTTCGAGGTTCGCCGTGTTGGTAGATGCGGAGTTGCATCTGAACGGTTGGTTGCACACCATACTCAAGACAGAAGAGGGCCGCGTAGATTTCGAGCTGTTCGAACTTAGTTGGACCAACCCCGGTCTTGAGATCGTGAATGCGAAGGAATTCGGAGTCCTCGTCAAAGGATATAGCATCTGCGGTCCCAAAGGCGTACTCACTGTAATATAGTACCGTCTCTGGGCTCATCTTGTACGAGATTGCGTCGTTAACGAACTTCGCGACCGTTGACATCAACGGGTCGTGTTCATCGGGCTCGCCGAATGGGAGGCCCAACTGAATATGTTCTGCAGCTAATTCATGCAAGCGAGTTCCAAGCGCAGCCGCTTGTGCTTTGCGATAGGTTTCCTGTAGCTTCGCTTCATCATAGCGGAGCCACGAAGATTTGCTGGCCCCGAGGAATGCGTGCTTGCCGGCGAGATTGTAATGGTCGTAAAACTGCATACGTCACGCCTGGCTGAAATACTCGTCGAGATCCCGGAGGACTTCATCCTCATTCTCGGGATATACGAACCGAGCAAACCCCATGTGATTGAGCTTAGCAATGTAATACTCTTGGTTGGGGCGGTGCGAGGCCTTGCGCGAAGCCTTGACCTCAAGCATGGCCCAGTGCTCGTCACAGAGCACCAAGAGATCCGGAACACCCTGAATATAATTCGGATCGTTCTTCAGGATCATGGACTGTGGGAACAGAGTTGTGATCTTCTTGATCAGCTCGCTCTGATACTTGTTCTCGCGCACGCTCATGTTGGCTCCTTTCGAGGGTGCGGTAAACGGTATAAGGAGAGTAGCATATAGGACTTTAGTCCTAGACCGGTTACCCACTTAAGTGGGTATATGGGTCGATTCCTTCATTCTCTCCATTATGCTAGACGTGTTTAACTGCCGGACAAACCCACTTGTATGAATATAGGACTAAAGTCCTAGATGTGAAAATCTCATAAGAGCGGCCCACGCGACCCAGATTTTTGGAGTGACGGCTGCTTCTAGGAGGAGATAGCTCGTAGGTAAAGTTTTGGTAAAATTCTTGGGGGTTGAAGTGGTCTTGTCGTTTTGACAAAATTTAGGGGGGGTTTATATTATATATATATAATTTTATATATTATCTTAATAAAATAAAGTGACAAATGACAAATGAATAGACTTTTCGTTGAGATTCCAACGAAAAAAGGGTTGTCATTTCCATTTCAAAAATGACAAATTTGTCAAAACTGACAAGCAAATTTCGTCAAAACCACAAACCCACTCAGAACCACTAACCCACTTGCCGAAAATTTTTGACAAATTTGCCAAAAACCACAAACCCACTTGCCGAAAATTTTTGACAAATTTCGTAAGAACCACACACCCACTCAGGACCACTAACCCACTTAAACCGGGGCAAAAAACGATACTCCAAGTCTCTTTTGACGAGCGGGGGACCCCATTTGAGAGATCCCCCACCCATCAAAAATCAGTGACGTCCCGCTCCAACGCCAACACGCATGGCTGCGCTGCGAACCCGCGACACGCCGTGACGCTCCTTCCAACCCGCCTGATTGACAGCAGCCTTGAAAGTCGTATCCCAAGGAGAATACGTCCTCATGATATCGGCAACGTCCGACTTCCAAGGATCCTTCTTCTTAGGAGCCCGTCCACCAAGCACGGTACGAGTATCCTCACCGTCAAAGAACTCAACCCGGTATCGATCGCAAGCAATGCTCACGACCCGGTTCTTGAGGTACCACTCAGCGTAGGCAACGCCCCGATCCTTGTCATCGCAGAAGAACGTCTTCCTCCACAACTCACGCCCAAACAAATATCCAACGATCGAGAACCGGTAGAGCATCCGCTCGGGGTGTCCAATAACATCAGTCGAGTAATCAGCATTCATTTCAGTCCTCCTTTTCGACCCGTTCGAACCCAGACGTGATATGTTCGAACGCCCGGACCTTGACGATCTTGATGATCGCGTTATGGTTCGTCTTACCCCGGACAATCTGCTCGAGACGAGTCTCGGCCTCTTCCCTGGTGTTGAAGAACCACATGAAGTCGCTGCGCTTTCCCGTGATGCAGTCGCACGAAATCACATACAGCATCCATTTGCGATGAGGGTCAATTCCGCAGACAATGGCGTCAGTCATTATTCTTCCTGTTCTTTGAATTCTTCGAGTAAAGTTTCTGATGCGTTTTCATCCGATCATGTACTTGATCGCGAAATCGATACCGTCGAGAAACAGCATCTGCAAAATATCCATTTCATCCTTCGCGTACGAATATTCAAAGATCTGGATATTAACGGGGATGTCAATCTTCTCTCGAAGGCTCTTAGCTGCCGCGTTGGCCTCTTCCTCAGACTTGTAGAATGCGATAGTGTTCTTTGGGGTATCCCCAATAGATCCAATACGACAAACAACACACCAGTTGTTATCGGAGGGATCGAACATAATCAAATTGCGTGCCATGATAGCGCTCCTTCACAGATTGTGAGCGAATATACGCTCGTTGAATGTGGCCTTCTCAGCCACTGCCTTTGAGATAGCGGAATCGATTCCAGACTCCGACTTGAAGTAGTAGTACCACAAGTCAGTGTAGGGGGTGTTGATGCGGTCAATCCGACCCTCCGCCTGCTCCAACACCTTGTATGAGTAGTTGAGGCTGTAGAACACAATTGTATCTGTCTCGATACAGTTCCATCCCTCAGCCCCAGCCGTGTATTGAACCAAATATACCCAAGAGTCTCCATCGGGAATTGGTTCATGTGCATGACCGTTCCATTCAGCTACTACAAATTCGTCCTTGAGTTTCAGCAACTCATCTCGTTCGTAGTTAAAGTTGTAGAAGACGATCACTTTGATACGCTTCTTGACGATCGACCGTAACTGATCCAATCTGTTACCAGAAGAGTTTACACTCCTCCGGAGAGCGTAACACACTCCAGCTGCGTTTCGGATCGGTTCCTTTGTCCAAGGATCCATCCGCTTCTTGACGATCAGATCGTATTCGTCGCGATCGAAGGGCACGTAAATATCCTTGCGATTGCGTCTCGTGTGTCTCTCGGCAGGCATCGTCACGATGATGCGCCGTCTGCGAGATTCGAGGACACCCGTATTAACGAATCGCTTGACTTTAGGATACTTCGCAAATCGATCCCATACGATGTGCTGCTCTGAGAACGCAGTCCTGTTTTTGTAGAACCCGTTCGCGATGAACAGGGGCACATAGTCCAGCCACGTATCCCCGGGGGTTGCGCTCAGTAAGATCCACAGGTTGTGCTTCGATATCTTGAGAAAGCTCTTAACCCAAGCACCAGATCCAACAACACGCTGCTCATCAAATATGAACACATGATCGTGGTAATCCGCAAACTTCGAGACATTGTTCCAGCTATCGATCGTCACCTCATCGCAATTAGCACCAAGCGCAGCAAACTCGCCCTCCCACTCGAGAGAGTCTCGTTTTCGCGCAGTGGTGATCACGACAATCTTATTCACATCTGCATGCGAAAGGGCCCATGAGGCCCCCACACGTGACTTACCCGAGCCGACGCCGCCGACTAGGACTTTGCCACTATGCAGGAGCCTCAGGGCCTCTTCCTGATGCGAATATAGTTTATTCGTCATCGTCATCGAATAGGAGACACAACAACCGCTCGCAAATCTCCTCAGGAATCGCGTGGTAGAACTCGACGTTCTCGCGAACCCATCCGCCTCCAGCAACCGAGCAACGAGCAATCCACTCCCATGAGAACGGACTCATCGCGCTGATATACGTGTGGCCAAAAAGCGAAACGCATTCCATCCAGTCGACATACCAGTAGCCATCCTTCTTATACGAATGCAGCCCGTCAATGATCGCATCGTATCCTGTCAACACCAGAGGTGAGAAGTCGGCCGGCGGATTATCTCGAGGCGGAGTGTCAAACGTCTCCTTGGTCACGCTGGTGTCAGGACCCATCATCGTCTTGAATGCCATGTTGAATATCTCCTATCTTGTGTTACATCTGGGCTTGCGGCAAGAGCCCGCGAAGTAGGGCTGCCTTGATGAGTTCTCGGTCTTCCTCGCTGAAATCGTGGTTGACAAACACGGACTTGACCGTATTCCCATCCATCTTCACACGAGCAACCCAGGAGCCACCGTTCGTGATCGTCGGATAACCTTCGGCTACAAGAGTCTTGAGTTCAATGAAGACCTCAGTGTTCTCCTTGGGAACATCAATCGTAGACGTAGACGCACGCCCGTCGAGGAGCTCCACAGAGAGTCGAGGCTGAGCCTTAGATCCGACGATCCGACCATTCTGGAAGTTGATCCGGATGGTGTAAGGTTCGTCGCCAGCAATGCTGTTCCCCACCGCTCGCTTTGCAATGGCTAGAATACCAGAGTTGATGACCTTCTCAGAACGAGGATCTCGGTTGAACTGAGCCGCCGGGGTCTTGAGGTATGTCTTCATGTTGTCGGGAATCTGTGTCATCAGATATTCTCCGTTCCAGGGTTCTTCCTAAGTGCTTCCTTGATAGAAATCCGGGAAGTAGTAGTGATCTTCGGGTTGAATTCAGCGTTGTTGGCCCACCATGAGCCATACTTAGAGCCCTTGCCGAATCCGGGTTCATCCTCATCGCCATGCGTAAAGGCGCGCATGATCCAGTCATCGCCGGCGTCGATCACCGTTTCCTTGGTGCTGTCGCTAGCGGATCGACCATCTACAAAGAAAACGATCTTGTGAACGGACCAGACATATTCCGTAGCCACGGGGTCGCTACTACCGTTGATAGTCTTGTTGACCTGCTCGCCCATGACAATGCCCTCGATCTGAATCGAGAAGCCAGAATAGTCGCCGTTGGCAGGAATGAAGCCGTTCTTGATGTTGACGACCGCGGTGAAATTGTCTCCGTTGAGAGCAGGATCATCCGTATGTTCGAGTACCGTAGAAAGGTAACGCGCAATGTCAGTCGCATCACCCTTCTTAACAGTCTTCGCGGGTTTCAAGTGATCCCGCGACCATGTTCGGTCATTCGGGACAACGGTTTCGAACCAGTTACTCATAGAACCAGTTCTCCTTCCTCTTGTAGCTGCGCCCAGATGAGATCATCTCGACGCCTCTGTGTTTTTCGGACATCCGATCGACTTCCCAGAAACAGGTTATCGAGCGAATTGTTCTCGAGGTCTCCGTCGGCATGGCAGACGCACAGACCCCTGTCCGGCCACCTTTTGTAGAAGGCAGCCCAGATCACCGACGCGACCGAGCGCTCTCGAGCCTCGCCGGGAGTCGTGTATAGCCGCACATAGCGTGAGTTGCCTTTACGCTTGAACGGCCTGAGAGTTGTGCCAGTATCCTTCCGGCGAATAGTGCCAAGACGATTGGCTTCGTAGTGGTTAAAGCCGGGCACGTCTGCCCAGATGTCAGCATACTCTTTGTACATGATTACTCCTTTCGAAAGACGGGGGCAGACTTTTTACGGCCCACCCCCGTCTTAAAATATGATCAGTCGAGATCCGCGTACTTCGCCGCGAAGGAAGCCGACTCGTCGTCCATCACGACATACAGCTCCTTCACATAAGCGGAGATACCCTTCTGACCACGGATGTCGTAAACCGACGGGTGAATGACCACATCTGCCGTCTTGATCGTGATGTTGTCGATGATACCAACCGTGTCCTCGTTGAGGAGCTGCTTGCGACCGCCGGTAACCAGCCAGATGGCCGGAGCACGGAACTTGTACGAGACCTTGACTCCGAGGTAAGGACGCTCGGGATCGATCTCGCCGTCCTGGTTCTTGCGATACTTGACGTTCCAGCCATCCCGCTCGAGATCCTCGACGAGGTTCAGAGGAATAGCAACCGAGAACTCGCGCTTACCTCCATCCTGGTTGTATCGAGTAGGCGACCCAGCAAAATTCGTGAACAGGAGCTTCGCGTCTTCGATAACCAGATCAGAGGGGGTGTTGTTGAATGCCATGATGTTTTCCTTTCTCAGCGGCACAGTGTTTCAAGATCGACAAATTGTTCGATCGCTTGTTTTGCCTCATCGGCGAGCATCTCGGCGTAAGACGTATCAACGTCCTGCTCCTGATGCATGAATCGGACCATCTCTGCTTCCTTCCAGCGATAGCCCTTTGTCCCCACGACGGCGTCTTTGATCTCGCCTTCGTTGGTCATCCGAAGGAGCTCAGCTCCACCTCGTTCAGGCTTGATCGGCACAAACGCACCGACCTTACCCACGAAGTGCTTGGCTCCGTCTGGGAACTTCAGATACATCGCGGTCTTGACCTGTTTGGTCTGGACGTAATCCTCGAATTCAATCGGCTCTTTGGTGAAGAGCTTCTTGAACACGTAAGGTTCCTGGAACTGCTTGCCAGTGGCCGTCCATTCGCCTTCGTGCGGGGATTCGTACTTCGCAATGTACACAGCCTTGTTGACAAGACACATCTTGGCGTAGGTGGCTTCGTGTTCGAAGTCATACCCATACCGCTTCCCGAAGTCCATCACCTTCTGAATATCATCAGGTGTGGCTCCCGGAATCTTGATGGAGTCCGTCTTGATATGGGCCACCGTCAGACCAAGTTCCTCTTGCACATAGTGCTTGAGGTCGATCATGAACAGCGCGCCTCGCTTCGCGACGATGTTATCGACATTGCGAGGATCCCATGCCGGGTTATCGAACTTAGCGCTCGTAAGCCCGTACATGGAGTTGATTGGAATCTTGAGAGCCTTTCCAAGTTCGTCAAGATCATAGTTCTTCGCGATCTCAACAAGACGCCCGTCGAAGAGCTTACTCAACTCGTCCATGTCCTTATGTTTGATCGCCACACGAGCCTGCTTGAGCTCACTGTATTGCTGAGTATAAGGACCGAACAGGTTAAGTTGCTCAATCGACGTCGGGTGCATTGATGCGACATCGAGGAGGGCAACATTCTCGTAATATCCGGGTTCCGAATATACGTAACCACCCTCCCCCGGATCTTCTCCACGGTAGGATGAACCCTTGAACTTGTCAAAGGTATAACCCGGGAACATCTCACTGAGGTCAGTGTAAACGAACTTCGACTTGTCAGGTCGACGCTCCTTACCGAACACCAGAGCACAAGTGTGCTGGTTAGTGGTGTCGTTGACACTCAGACCGGAGAGTTCCGCAAGAATCTTGCGAGCGCCCCAGTCGCTAGCCAGATGGTCGAACACCACCTCAGTAGCCTCGACGTCATTCTTGCAGTATTCCACGACGTCATCCCACTGATCCTCAGGAACCGGCTGGTCCCAAGGGATGTTGTTCTCCTGGTGCTTGATCCCGAGCTCGATCTCCCACTTCTTGAGGGACTGCTTCTTCGTCGAGAAGTCGTAAATATCCGCGTAAGAAAGGTTATACGCCTCACGGAACGTTGCGTTCTTCTCGTTGTTGATGATACGCTGAGAGATCTCGAAGAGCTCCGCGTTCGAATATCCGAGCGACGCAGCATACATGATGTGGTTGTCATACTTACGGTTATTGAATCCAATCAACCTAAGATCGAACAACGACTTCACTGCGTTGGCGCCGGGATTCACAAGGAACCGAACATTGGTCTGACCCCTAATCTTGTAGCAGACGACAAACAGATTCGGGAAGACCTCAACATCGAAAAATGCGATGCGTCCGCTTCCGTCCTCAGTGACCTCTGCTTTGTCCTCAGACATGAAGTGCATCTGCTGGACCATCTTGAGACAACGATCCTTCTGATTGGTCGAAGACATCGCGAAAGAGGTCACCGAGTTACGAGCGTCCGTGACGTCGTATGTGATACCTGATTCATATGCTTCATCCAGAATTCTCTTGATGAAATCGACATTTGGAGCAGTGTTTGCGTGCACCTCCTTGCGAAGCGCCTTAGCGATGAGAGCCCTGAGATGGTTCTCGTCCTGGACATGTTTCTTGTTGATCATCTTGGGGGCCTTTGTTGGGAGGTCTCCCGGATAATCCTCGATACCTCGGTCGTTGTGAAGGGACAGTCGTCTCCGAAGAGACGCGTTCCCACGGAATCGTTTGATTTCAATTCCAGGCGAATATTCAGCAAGGGTATCCTTATCGACAGGATATCGATAGATGAGGTGGACGCCGCCGCCACTTTTTGACGTTTCCGCATACGTCGGAGGCCAAGCAGAAGCAGCGCGAAGATTAGCATTGAGGTCTTTTTCACCATTGTCTCCTTTCAGATCAAAATCAATGCAGATGTACTCTTCTGGCATGAGTACATAGTGTTCGTCGACGGGAGGGATATCGCGCAACACCGTGTCTACGTATATCCAGGCTTTACGAGGCGTGCCGTCCTTTGACGAAAGCTGAGCCTTACAGCCTGCGAAATGCTCGTCAAATATAGACGGTGTTCCTTGTCGCATGGTGAGCCATGACTCACTCTTCACGACCGTTGGAGTAAGCTCGGAGCTTTCGAACTTGTCCTTGCGAAAACCTATGAACAAACTCCGATAAGGTATGCCATCAACCATAACCCGGTCTCGAAATTCTTGAAAATATCGAGAAAGCTCTGTTTTGAACCGGTACCTCGGCACGACGTATTGGATCCCAGTCTCATTAGCATAATCCTTATAATCCGAATACGCCTTAGCGAGAGTGACTTTATCGTCGTCGCCCCAATCTTCATACATCTCCATGACGAAGTTGTAGATGGGATTAGTTTCCGAAACCATAGTCTTAGACCGGTAATTTCGGTAATAGTTCATTCCAAGACTACGATACACTTCGACACAGTGCTTAGCGATAACGCCGAGTTCCAGATGAATACCATCCATGACGCTAGTGTACTCGTCTATTGGTAGACGCCTTCCAGATGGCGAAACATCAAGCAAACGTCTAGGAATACCCGAGTTTGCGTCAGTGATCTTGACCGGGTTATTGGACGCCATAATCAGCATGGTGGAGATGCGCATGGAGTGCGGCTTCTTGAACTTCTCGTTGATGAGCTGAATCTCGTTCGAGATGATCGAATTCAGACGGGTGTTCGTCTCGATTCGACTCAAGTCGCCGTCGTGTTCAATAGCCACTAGAGGATCACTAACAAAAGACGCCAACGCAAAAGAGTTACTTCGCTGAGCAAGAGACTCGGAGTCGAACGCGACGCTATAATCTCCAAAGAGCATTTGCATCACGTTCAAAATCGTTGATTTGCCAGAACCTGGATCACCATAGAAGACCAGAAACTTGTCGATTTTTCGACAGTCGCCGGTGAGGACCGACCCAATACACCATTCGATCTTCTGGCGTTCAGAGGGGTCATACAGAGTGTCGACGAGTTTAGCCCAGTTAACCGGAACCCCATCCTCTAGTGAATATGGGAGACGATACGAGACATGGTCTTCTCGACGAATCGGGGTGTCTGCAAATACCGGCATCCGATCAAGAGGATGATCTGTATCGACCATATTCTTGGTCCACTGACGGTATCGTCTCCAGACGCCATCCCTTTCTGACGCGCAGAACTTCGGGACCATTTGCTGAGGAGCCGAATTCTCAACGAATTTTCGAACGTCATCGTCAACCAGACTAATGACATCGAATTCATTCTTCGACCACAGACCAGTCTTTGGATTCCAGACAGCAACGAAGTCACCGTCTCGTATCATGATATCCCTAGAGTCAAGATTCAAGAACCAAGGCGCTGCCTCCATGACACCCGGCAGACCGCGCATCGGAGAAGATTCAATTGTATAAAAGTCCACCTCCCGCAGACCTCCTTTTTAGTGATACGGATCGTACAAGTTGGCCCATTGAATCATTTGGGTTGTTAGGGGTGTCTCGAGAATATCAGCACCCGGTATGATGAATAATCCGCCGGTTCCGTTCCTTGAGTAGGCCCTGTACATCACACGTTCTGCGATGTTCAGCGCCTCTTCATGGATCTCGGAAGGTAGGCGCCCGTCGTCAGAATATGAACGAGCGCCCACGTTCAGAAGAATAGACTTCGTGAACGTTTCCCGATCCTGATACAGCATAGCTGTCAGGGTGTCGGTAATGCTCACGAAGACCTCAAGGAACGAAGCCGGAGCTTGCCTCGGCGAGGGCATACCCGTTTCGTAGCAGTACTCATCCCTCATACGAAGGGCCTGGATAGCCTTATCTTCGTCTTCAGGAATATACCACGCGAAATCGAGTTCATCCCACACCGAAGCAAGCTCCGAGTAGTTCTCGAGACATCCTCGCTCGATAAGCCAGGATGTGTAGTTCATGTCAGATCTTGTCCCAAATCATTCCGTCGACGTTGAAGTCGAGGATGAAGTTCGAGTCAACACGAGAGTAGTCCTCGCTCGGGACGCGGTAGATGTTCGCGTCATAGTCTCCGAACGAGACGTAGTTGTCGCCGTTCTCGGAGTTCTTGATCCAGCCGACCACAGCACCCTCACGAGTGCGGGACAGGCCGAGCTGATCGTAGACCTCGTTCAGGAAGAGGTGACCCTTTCGCTCGAGACGACGGTTTGCCCACAGCTGAACGGCGGCAAGCGTCTCGGAGGTGTAATCCTCATTCTCATCCCAGCAGTTCGAGGACTCCTCGGTGATGATGCGCGCGTAGGGCGACAGGTCTGTAATAGACGCGAGGACAGCATCAACAACGGCGGCTGCGTCAGACTTGTTGTCGGAAGAGAGGATCTCTTCAGCAGTCTTGTCGTAGTTGGGGAGATTCGGACGAGTGATCTTCGCAACAGTCTCCTCGCCAAGTGCGGTGACCATGCTCTTCTTGTAGTCGTCGAACGCAGTCTGAAGAACAGTGTACGCCGCGCCAACGGCAGCGAGACGCTTCTTGTTGATCGAGTTCGAGAAGTAGATCATCGCGATGGTAGATGCACCGACAATCGCAGCAGGCGCGCAGGTGTACGCCGTATCGAGGATGAAGAGGATGCGGTTCTTCATCTCGATCTTGTGGACGTCCTCATCAGCGATCTGATCTGCGTTGCGGATGCACTCCTTACGGCGATCCCAGTCGCGACCCTCGCAGTCCTCGAATCGAGTGCCGGCCTGCCATGCGAGATAGCCAGTTGCGACGACGCCAACGGAGGCGGTGACGGAGAGAATGGTGGGGGCGTGCTTCGAGATACGAGCCATGCCCGTGTGGAAAGCGGTCGTGATAGACATTTGAGTGTGCTCCTTTCTGAGCAAATATGTTACTTGAGGGGTTCGGGACGGTCGGCAGAGACAAGCCAACCTTCCCTGATCTGTCGGATTTCGAACGCGTCGGTTGTGGTCCAACCCCAGCGTTCATCGGTGTATCGGGGCTGAATGCCAACTGAAGACATCAGGTCGGCGACAGACACCTGACCGTATTCTTCGATCTGTTCGGCAATGAATTCGACCACATCAACCGCATCGCCGCGAGTGTCGAACACAAGGTCCTCCACATTCGTGGGCTTCGGCTGACGCGGTTCATGACGTTCAGATCTACGCGAGTCATAGTAAGCCCGACCACGATCCGAACGAGAGGAACTGGAGTATGACGTGTATCCAGATGTGGGGCGACGCCGGGGATCGACTTCGCCATAAAGCAGCTGCTGAATACCCTGAGTCACCATGTCAGTGATGGCGTTCTTAGCGGCCGGGATGGCCACGTCAATAACAAGATGCTCAGCAATCTCTGGGAGATCCTGAGCGAAGAAGGTCCGAAGAGCTTCCTTGACGGCGGACTTCTTCTGGACCTTGGCCTTGGCAATAACCTTCTTCTCGGGGGAGGCCCCCTCCTTGGCTTTGTCAGTGTTGCCAGGGAGGGAGACCTCAGTGGGCCGAGTAGGCTCGATGGGGACGATATCCGGCATCAGTTTGCCTCAGCCATCTTGCGGAGCTCTTCGAGGGAAGCATCAGGGTGCTCCTCGATCAGCTTCTTGGCCTTACCCATGATGTCATCAGGGAAGAGGCCGGCAAGGAACCCGTTCGAGAACTTGGGATCGTTGCTGAGCTTGTCCAGAAGGGCGTCAAATGCGGGGGAAGCAAGGAACGCCTTGGTCGCACGCTCATCCTTGAAGAATCGCGTACCATCCTCCGAACGCTCACCGTAGGCGGCACCCACGAACTCCTGAAGGAGCTTGTAGGCATCCATGGGAGAAGCCTCGCCACCGTTGATCAGGGCGATCTTGGCAGAGAGCGGGGTACGCTGGAGCTCCATGTTCATGAGCTCGGCCTTGGAGAGGTGGAAGTGGAGCTTCTCCTCAGTTTCCTCTCCGAAGAAGTTGATGTACTTAACCTTGATGGACTGCATGTCAGTTGTCTTCCTTTCGAGAAGCGAGATATGCGATCGTGCCGACGGCAGCGATCAGGGGGACCAGAACCGCGAGAACGTTCGCGTAGGTTCCGGTCTTAGCGAGCTTGGTCTCGCTGGTCTTGGGTGCTTCGGCCTTCACGGTGGGTCGGGTCGAAGGGATGGGCGTCTCAGAGGGAGAAGGTTTAGCCGAAGGCGATGGCGTTACCGACTGAGGTGTGTCAGGGGTCTCAATGCGAGGAGACGGCAGAGGCACTGGAGTCGTCGTGGTCGGGTTCGGCGCAGGGGATGGCACAGAAGGAGAAGGACTCGGAGCGGGCGCCGGGGTGGTTCCATCTCCAGTCGTTCCTCCGCGAACATCGACCTCGATTGTACGCTCGAGCTTAATGCCGTTCACGTCAGCGACGTTGGTTGCGGTCTTAGCGCCTGCGGGCGTAGCCATCGGCTCGGGTGTGTAGGTGACACACGTCTTCACGCCCTCGGGTGCTGTGAACTCTATGGTGTAGTTGTCGACCTGAGTCGCTGTGATGTATACGGTCGTGTTGGGATCCCAGGTATTGCCCTGGGCGCACTTAACCGAAGTGCTGAGCTTGGTGTACGCGTCATGGACGGAGTACTTAACGCCAGGCTCGGCGACCCAAGTGATCATCCAAGAGGTGGAGCCGTCGGGGTTGACCCAGCCCCACTTCGAGTTCTCGGGCTTAGCGTCCTCGTAGTGACCGCCGTTGCAGTCGTTGTCGCAGGTGCTATCCCAGTCCTTGTCACCGAATGCGAAGGGCCACGCTCGACCTCCGATAGAGATCTCACCCCACTTCTTACCGACGACAGACTCCTGAAGGCGAGCGGTGGTCCACCAAATACCGGAAATATCAGTCTTAGCGGCGACCGAATCCGGGACATTATCCACCGTGCAGGTGAGCGTCCCCTTGTCGGTCTTGCAAGAGCCGATCTTGGTATCGTCATTCAGGGTGAACGGGAAGTCGTACGCCCAGTTGATGACATCGGACGTAACCTTGAAGGTCTGTCCGACCTCGAGCTTCTTGGTAGACCAAGATCCCTTGACAGTCACGGGCGAGGACACCTGGGAACTTCCCGAGGAGATGTAGGTGATCTTGGCGTCGATGGGGGTATCTGCTGCGAGAGCAGGGGTAGCAGACCCGCAGATAACAGCTGCGGCAATTCCGATAGACGCGAGTGCGCGATTCATGATATTCCTTCCAAATACTAAGTTTTGGGTGGTCACTTGTTCTGGCTGTTGCGGTATTCCTCGATGTACTTCTCAAGCTTCGGGCCGAAGGCCTTAAGAAGGAGGAAGCCGATAAAGCCGGTAGCAGCGATCTTACCGGTACCTCCGCCGAGGATCTTGGTGATCGCGTTGATGATCATCATGAAGGTGATGAAGGCAAGGATGATGATGAGCATAAAGATGGTGCCGAAGGTTTCCATTGTAGTGATTGCCTTTCAATTCGGACAAAGCCTATAACCCGTGTTAGGGGCTATAGGATGAGGGGGTCTCAGTTCTGGGATTTCTTGTATGCCTTCTTGCGAGCACGGTTGGGATCGAGGGCGCAGCAAACGCCAAAGAAGCCGATCATGATTCCGAAGGTGTACATGGGAGGGGTCCTTTCTTGAGGGTTAGTTCTCATTAGGACTCCCGTTTTTTGTGTTCGGCCAGTATTCTGGAGGGTCAGAATACTCGATCGGCTCGTCTGTGAAAGTGACCTTATTCTCCGTGGTCACGGCTCTTCAACCGATCTTGAACCAGTTCGGCTGAGGGGCAGGCGTCAGAGCGACCTCGACCGCAGGCGAACCGGAGGGCAGGAGCACCGGACGGAACTCGGGCTTGATGGTCATGCCACCATCCCAGCCAAGCTCGTCACCAACACCCGTCTCACCGATGTGAATCTGAGCGTAGAAGTCGTTCAGAGGGCAGGGGCCGAAGTTCAGCAGGTCCTCAGAGATGTTGTTGCAGTATCCACGGATCTTCTCCGCCGTGGAACGGAAGGTGCGTCCGGTGATGGCGTCCTTGCACAGGACCTCCTCGTCACCGAAAATGACCATCGAGCCCTCGGGGAGCTTCTTCTCTGCGGCCTTCTTGTCGGCCGGCTTGCCGCCCTTCTTGATGACCTCGACCTGCTCGAGCACGTTCTTGCGGAGCTCAGACACGTTCATCTGAGAAATGGAGTACGCGGCAGCGAGAGCCTGGTACTTCTTGTAGGTGACGTTGTGGAGGGAGACGATCGCGAAGATCGTGACACCGAGGCTGGCCGCAGCGGGGATGTAGGTCATCCAGTTGCGCTTGGCGAAGTCAAGGAGGTTGTCGGACACGCCGTTGTCATCGGCGATAGCCTTGGCGTGGGCCTTACCGGATGTGATGGCGGTCGCAACGGAGGCTGCGATGCCCAGGCCGGTGATGAGGATCTGAGGGTTGGACTTGATCCAGTTCATGGCAAGCTTGATGGTGTTCTTGATAGACATGGTTGTGCTTCTTTCTTGAAAATATGGAGGATGGTTGAAGATCAGATGTTTGAGATGTACTCGGCGAGATCGAGGCCGAGGATGGACGTGGCAGCGATCGGGATGAAGTTCGGATCCGATCCAACCGCGAGAGAGTCGACGATGATGTAGGGATCGTGAAGCTCAGTGTTATCGACAATGACGATGTTCTTGGCGAATGCCCGGCGACGGTCAGTCATGACGAACCGGAACGGGACAATTGCGTACTTAGCGTCAGGCTTGTCGGCTTCTTCCCTGGAGATGAGGAGTCGTTCACCGGATCCGTCAATGAAGTAGATGTCCTCATAGTTATATGGTGCGACGCGCAGAGGCTTGACCACCTTGCCGTCGGTATGCTTGCTGACAAGCACCCCGAGAGCAGTCATCTCAAGGGTGTTCGGGCGTACGGGGGCCGAATGAGCAACCGAGATCGAGATGAGCGATCCTTCGGGGACGCTGAGGTCGACTTCAGATAGGTTGAAGATCTTTCGCATGGTCATGGTAGTGCTTCCTTTCAAATAAAGCCTATAACCCGTGTTAGGGGTTATAGGGGTTGAGAGTTCTCAGAGGAGTGGTGTCACTCGTCGTCAGAGGAGTCCGAGGACGCTCGCAGACCGGCGATGGTCATGGCGCCAAAGAAGATAGCGACGGAGCTCAAGGCAGCAACCTTGGCGACCGGGACGCTCTTTTCAGCGACCGTCTTGATGCGGTCCATAAGAGGGGTCTTCGGGGTGGTCTCTTCGAGTTCGTTCGAGTTGGACATGGTGAGATCCTTTCTTGAGTGGTTAGTTCTCATTAGTATTCGAGTGTTTTTTGCGGAGCTCTTCGACAAGCTCGATCACGGGGTTCCCCCGGTACTCCGCAATGAACGCAAACAAGTGCAGAACCCACAATCCAGCGACTGGTATGAGGGTGATGAAAATGGTTGCGAGTATGGCATTCATAATGACTCCTATTTTGATGGTCAAAGCCTATAACCCGTGTTGGGGGTTATAGAGCTTTTGAGGGTTCAGTTTTCTTCAAGGTCGGGGAGGCTCATGGTGAGCTTGAGGTCCTTGTTGATGAGCTCCACGCAGAGCTTGCGGAGCATCTGGTTCTTACCGTAGCAGGCGTAGTTGAACGTCTTGCTGTAGAATACAGTGCGTTCAATCCTGCCGAGGTTGTAGAATACAGGTGCTGCAATCGCGAGGGTAGCGGCGGCAACGAAGGAGTAAGCGTACTTCGACATGAGAGTGGTCCTTTCAAAGAGGGTTGATAGTTCTCATTATTCGCCGCGTAAAATATGTTGCCAAAGCCTATAACCCGTGTTGGGGGTTATAGGGGTTGAGGGGTTTCAGTCATTGAGGTCGTGATCGATGTCACGCAGGAGGGTGCCAAGCACCTCAGCCTCGGTCTCGCCGTCAACGAGGTCGCGGTATGCGAGGACAGCCGACGCGGCCACCTTCTTGAGGGTGGTCTCGTAGCGGTCAGCAACATAGGCGAGCCAGATGTTGTAGCCGAAAGAGAGGGTGAGGAGAATGCAGACAGTGATGGTGAGTGCGTTGAACATGATGGTTCCTTTCAAAGAGGGTTGATAGTTCTCATTATTAGTTGTGTAAAGTTTGTTTTAGTTTGTGTTAATTAAAGCCTATAACCCGTGTTAGGGGCTATAGGACGAGAGTCAGTGGTAGAACACGACGTCTAGATCATTCATCAGAGTTTCCATCGCTTCTTCGTAGCTCTTGCCTTCGCTAAGCGTCATGTTTGCGGCTTTGTACGAGTGAAAGACCTGGTTGAGATGGATCTTGTAATTGCGTAGCATGAGCGCGTAGTGAATAGCGAGAGAAAGAGGAATGAGGATGGAAACGTACAGGATGATGTAGTACATGGCGGTTCCTTTCAAAGAGGGTTGATAGTTCTCATTATTCGCCGCGTAAAATATGCAGTAAGAAAAAGTCTATAATCCTAGATTTTAGGGTTATAGACTTTCGAGCAGTTCTACTTACGGAACTTCAGCATCGAAAATGCCTTTGAGGCAAGAACGTGGGTCTGCTCGTAGTTGAGGACCGCCATAAGACCGAGCAAGTACACCACGCCGTTAGCAATGGTCTCGGACGAAGGCATAAGCTTCTCTTTAAGGTCAGAGTCCTTAACGAGCTTGTGCAGTCGTTCGAGGTTACCAACAGCAGTAGTGTACTCACTGGTCGACGGGTCCTCTCCACCGAGCCAGTTAAGCACCTCGTTCTCGAGGTCCTCAGGTTCGTAGAGGCGTTCGACGTTAGACATGGTGAGTCCTTTCGTGTAGAGTGGATAGTACTCACTATGCCGAACGTTTTTCTTACTCCTCGGGCTTGGAAACCTTCAAGACGATGGTGTCGCCATCCTTGAGGTTACCAGGCTCGGCCGCGAAGTCTGCGTAGACGTCGTTATGCTTCGTCACCACGACGGTGCCTTGCGTCTCGGGCTCGTAGTTCTTGGACGAGATGCCCAAGGCTGCACCCAGGAACACGCCGAAGGCAGTGATCGTGGCGGTAGCCTCGTTGGTGTACGGGACGCCCCAGACCATACCGACCGCGTTGACAAACGTAGCCAGCGCCGGGATGATGATAAGCGCAACGCGCTTGAAAATATCGTAGGTCTGATTGTTCATCAGTTCTTCCTTCCGTCAATGCCAGTGGGCATCATAGGTAGATCATCTACCTGTTCGAATATGCGACGAGCAAGGCCGTTTCCGCCCAAATTGGAATACAACTTGTAATGGTCTTCGTATTCTTCATACTCGTCCATCGTGATGTAACCACGTTTTAGGTATTTGCGGCCTTGCTCGACTATTTGTCTCCTAGCAACTGCCAGCAGTAGTCTATCTTCTGAATTGTTGCGCTCAGCCTTTGTCTTCGCCCACATCCAGATTCCGGAGCTACCGAGTAGTGCTGTTACGGCTGGATTCGCCACTTCGGCGATTTTCGTCAAATCCATTTATCGGTTACCTCCTGTCCATTTTCATAGAATCGATCCGGTTGGATCTTGATCGAATAGTTTGTCTTGTCTCCGCCACTGATCGTACGTTCGACGACATAACCCGAAATAAGAATACCCATGATCGAGCACTTTACAGGGTTACCGATTTCAAGCCTATGGAATGTTTCTGACGAAATTTCGTCGATAGTAACCTCAACAGACTTGAGAGGTTCACAACGAATTTCCTCAGTAGTCTGGCCCCATTCTCGGCTCTGGTCACCAACGATACCCGACTCGTATCTGTACGGACCACTCCAGTCAGTGGTTTCTTGCATATATGCTCGGTTCTCATACCACGTGCGGATACGCCCTCGAGAAGCCATCTGCCAGGATCCGTAGTCCTTTGTTTTCTGGATATACCAGTGTGTTGGTTGCTGGGGGAGTCGACGAACCACTCGAGAGTGGACTGAATCCAGCGAGCCAATATCGATCGGGCTAACTGAGGTGCTGTTTAGAGACCCGATTTCCAGCCAGACTGTGACGTTTGAGGGGATGTTTTTCGTAGGAAGCACAAACGATTTAAAGAACAACTGGTTGTACAACGCAGCGGCATAGACATCATCATAAATACTGGCAGTCAGATCGAAATCGATTTGGTAATCAGGGTGCTGTCCGTTAGCATTGAGTTTTATCCAGAATGGGAACCAACGGTACTTGTTATTGTTGATACTTTCGATCGACCCGTTCAAAACCGTGATGGGGTCGATCCGTGCAGGCCACACTGGGTTGTCTCGGTGTTCGTAATACCAACCACCCTTGTTTTTTCGCTTCAAAGCTTCCCATACGGAAACACCGCGGACTTCGCTGATCCCCTCAGACTCATACGTGATCTCTTCGACGATGAACGGGGTTTTAGTACTCCCCATACAGCACACAAGTATACCTGGCGGCCACGGGAATACACCTTTGCAGCGAAATGTCATCGATGCCGTATACAAACCCTCTTTGATGAGCATGTCAAAAACCGGGAATGACCGTAACGTACTCATAGCGCGGTCTTCAAGAACCTGAACCATATTCGGCATATCACAAACCCTTCCTAGCCATGGCCAAATCAATAGCGACGTAAGCGTTTCCAATGTTCGGCACGCTAAACTTAACAGGAGGCGGGTTTAAATTCCTAAGGAACGCAGATATATCAGACGGGGTGATGGTTGGATATGCTTCGCTAGCGTAACACGTCGAAGACAGAGGCTGGTACCCGCCAGTAATGTTGAACATACGACCGCCGGTTTCGGATTTAGTCATCTCAAAGAATCCGTCTTGGGTCGACGATGATCCATTCACATAGGCATGAAACTGCGTCAAACCTCTGTTGAAAATCTGGTAACTGTTAGTTCCAACCGGAGGGAGACCCATTCGCAATCTGACGATGTCAAGGTACCCGAGATTGATATACAGTTTATCTAGAATCGATTGAGCGTCGTTAATAGCCTGTGCCCAATTCTGGTTGCTCAAACCTACAAACATCGCGAACTCGGGTCCGTACAAAATTGGGTTCTTGGTCGTGATCGTGAAATCAATCACAGCAGGGTTAGCGCTGTAATCGTACTTAATTTCGCGAACGATGCAATCTTGTCTCCAGATGACAGTCCGATTAAACAGTACTTGTGGTTTTGTATATGTCGGCTCATTGTACTTGTACATGATCGACGGAGCTTTAACACTGTCATCTGTAATCTGAACTGTCAAGTCAGAACTATTAGCCAAAACATCCAAAAAATATCGGGCTGGCCGCTTGGGGATGGGAACAGTTGGAGTTAAACGCACATTGATGTCAATAGGTTTATCCGTAACCGTTGTCACAACGTTCCCGGTGAAGTTGTACTCCTT
>ERZ773001.89-NODE-89-length-38394-cov-22.1517_pt1 | contig 38394 bp, 30 predicted proteins | sample MGYA00511673_ERZ773001 | MGnify/ENA primary metagenome ERZ773001 (study PRJEB29015, sample SAMEA2738091) | human oral metagenome | biome: human oral; feature: human-associated habitat; material: saliva | place: China | collected 2162 ... | reverse complement strand
TAAAACTTATACACTTGAAAATATGTTAATGTTGTTACATATTCTAAGATTTCTATCATTTATGAGGCGAAGTTTATATTCATATATGTTTTATTGAAAACATGGTATGATAGATTATGAATAAACTATTCGGGAGGTTTATTATGGTTTTTCTTACATCCTTACAGAGTATCATACCCATAGTGCTACTCATTTCGTTAGGATATTTTTTAAAGGGGCGGGGAATGTTTAACCCTACCTTTAGTAGCAATTTATCACGATTTATTATGTCCGTCATTTTGCCGGCTGGCGTCTTTGTTTCTGTATTACATCACTTACATATGTCCGATCTATGGGATTTACGGTATGGCCTGTTAGTAGTGATGCTAACCTATGTAATTGCCTATATCGTGGCTTTCATCATGATGAAAATGTTGAAAGTACCTAAAGGGCGACGCGGCATTTTTATCAATATGGTGGTAAATGATAATTGCTTATTTATAGGTTTACCTGTGCAGATTGCACTCTTTGGACCTGAAGCGTTACCATATTTCTTGCTCTATTATATTGGTAATACCATATCTGTGTGGCTAGTAGGGGTATTTTTAATAGAATTAGATCCGCTGCAGCATCCAGATAATGGACTTGGCGATAGTCTTGTTAATGGACTGGGGAATAAAGAGAATCAAGGTGGTAGCAAAGGTAATGTAGTAAATTCTGGTAAAGCTCAAAAGCCTAAGTTTGATTGGAAAAAGCTATTACCGCCACCGCTGATTGGATTTATCGTAGCATTAATATTCTTGTATTTCGAGATTCCATTAGCACCTATATTACATAACACATTAAATTATTTAGGTGATATGGTAACTCCATTATCTTTAATTTACATTGGCATTGTCCTTCATGATGCGGGCTTAAAAAGTATGAGCCTCAATAAAGACTCTATTGGTGGTATCGTAGGACGTTTTGTGATCTCACCAATCATCATGTTCTGTGTGATTATGGGCTTACAATACGGAGCTGGCATAGTACTAGAGCCAATCGCTATTATTACATTTGTAGTACAATCGGCGGGCCCAGTTATTGCAGTACTGCCAATCGTAGCTAACGAAGCAAAATCTGATCTGCCGTTTGCTACAGGGCTTGTCATGATTAGTACCATACTGTTTGTTGTAGTAATTCCAATTATTATGGAAATCCTAACGATGATAGGGATAACGGCATAAAATAAGGAGAAGGTTAATTTCCTTCTCCTTATTTTTATGGTACATTGTATCCATAAGCAGGGCATAAATGGTTGGTAGCCAGCTCTCGCTTCTCGAAAATGTATTTAAAAAATAGGTTCCTAATAGTCACATAGGTGACTATTAAGAACCTATTTCATTTTGTAAGTATATACAGCTTATCTAAAGAATCTACCAATGAGCGGCATACCAGCACCGTCGTTTTTATCAAGGCCTTTTAGAAGAACCATAATAATTACGTACAATACTAGGCCTTCAATACCTGTAAGTAGGAAGTTAGCCCACATTGGTAATGTTGTAGATAAAGCTTGGTAGCTCATGTAAATGAGCACGCCCATGATACCGGCACTAACCACGTTTTTCCAAAGGATGGAGAAGTCGAGGAAGTAGCCTGTATATTTTTTGATGTAAATCAAGTTAAGTAAGGCTGCAAAGCCGATATCTGCTACAGTTGCCCACGCAGCACCGCCGATGCCAAGTTCTGGAATTGCCGTTAAGTTCCAGTTTAAGATAACCTTAATAATGATGGCAATAGCCATGTTTATCACTGGAATTCTAGGTTTTCCTAAACCTTGTAAGATACCAGTCGTTACTTGATGAATGCCGAGGAAGAAAATGGCAAAGGCCACGATTTGTGTTGCCATTTCAGCCTTAGGAGCATTGTAGATCAACGTAACTGTTGGCGCTGCAAGTACATAGAGCATAACCGTGAACGGTACAGTACCCATAAAGGATAGGCGCATAGCACCAGCTGTACGGTCGTAAATACCTTTGTGATCGCGCTTCGCAAAGGCGTGAGAAATAGATGGTACGATACTTGTAGCCAAGGCTGCCGTAATAATGGTAGCCAAGTTAATCAGTGGTACCGCCATACCTGTTAAGTAACCGAATAGTTCTGTTGCTTCATTGAGGGAGAAGTTTGCTACCAATAAACGGCGCGGAACAATGATTAAATCAAGGTTAGCCGTTAATGGTAACATAATACTTGCTAAGGAAATTGGTAAGGCAAGCCAGATGAGGCGCGATAAAACCTCTTTAGTGGATTCTCGTTCACCTTCAAAGCTTTCACCTGTAGTAGGGGCCTTAGGCAATTTATAGTAATAATATAACAAGACTAGGAAGGCACCAAAGGCACCGATACCAGCACCTAAACTGGCACCACCGGCCGCCTCAGGCAAACCGTATGGTAACAAGATAGCTGCCGCACCTAGCATCACCACAACCCGTAATATTTGCTCTACAATTTGACTTATCGCCGTTGGTGTCATCATTTCGTAACCTTGGATGTAACCGCGGAAGCAGGAAATCCAGGTAACAAAGAAGATGGCTGGCGCTAGCGCAATGAGGGAGTAGTAGGCACGACTTTCCTGAATGATACCACTTGAGATGAGCCAATCGGCACCAAAGAACATGGCAAGGCTGGCTATAAGACCTGTAATGGTGAGCATTGTAAAGGAAATGTTAAATACTCGCTTAGCCCCCGTGTAGTCGTTGAGAGCTAACCGTTCTGCCGTCAAAATAGAGATGGCAATTGGCACACCTGCGCTTGAAACTTGTAATAGCAATAAATATATCGGGAAGGCCATCTGATAGATACCGATACCTTCACCGCCTAAAATACGGGATAGTAGAATCCAGTTAATACTACCGATGGCTTTCACCACGAAGCCGGCTATGGTGAGGATTAATGTTCCTTTTAAAAATCCGCTAGCCATAGATTATAGAGTGTTGGAAGAACCTAACACGTTTTTGATTTTGTGTGCTACCATGCCTTTAATAGCATCACGAGCAGGTCCTAAGTATTTACGAGGGTCAAATTCGGATGGGTTTTGAGCCAAGTATTCACGTACAGATGCAGTCATAGCAAGACGAAGGTCAGTATCGATGTTGATTTTACATACGGCCATTTGCGCTGCTTGACGAAGCATTGCTTCAGGTACACCTTGTGCACCAGGAATGTTGCCACCAAATTCGTTACATTTAGCTACGAATTCAGGCAATACGGAGGAAGCACCGTGTAATACGATTGGGAAATTCGGCAACAATTCGCCAACTTTTTTCAAACGATCGAAGTCGAGGTAAGGGTCGCCTTTGAATTTGTAAGCGCCGTGGCTAGTACCGATAGCGATTGCTAAGGAGTCTACGCCTGTAAGGTGAACGAATTCAGCAGCTTGTTCTGGATCAGTGAAGCGTGCATCCGCATCAGATACGTTTACATCATCTTCAACACCAGCCAAACGGCCTAATTCTGCTTCTACTACTACGCCGTGAGCGTGTGCATATTCAACAACTTGCTTAGTAATGCGTACGTTTTCGTCGAAATCATGGTGAGAAGCGTCGATCATTACGGAAGTGAAACCGCCGTCTACACAGTCTTTACAAATTTCGAAGGAATCGCCATGGTCAAGGTGAAGAGCGATTGGCAAATTGCTGTCTTCAAGAGCTGCTTCTACAAGTTTAACAAGGTAAATATGTTTTGCATATTTACGAGCGCCTGCAGATACTTGCAAGATAAGAGGGGATTGTTCCTCTTTAGCAGCGTCTACGATACCTTGTACGATTTCCATGTTGTTTACGTTGAAAGCACCGATAGCGTAGCCACCTTCGTAGGCTTTTTTAAACATTTCTGTAGTAGTAACTAATGGCATGTTGTCCTCCTTGGCCCTAGGGCCTGTCATATCTGTTATGAATACTGTGACTGCAGTATTTTGAGCAACTAAAAACTAGATGAAATACTAGTGTTATTGCAATCATATATCAATCAAATTAAGTATATCAAGAAACACTATAAAGGGCCAATATTTTTTGTATAACTTATGCATAAAATTTGCCTCTATTACATGACTCAGGTGGATAAATTTTAAGTGATTTGTTGATTGTTTATTATTTTATGAATTACTGTAATAGATCTTTCATATCCGTTGGCATGTCCGCACTTAGCTCAAGCCATTCATTCGTCATTGGATGGTGAAAGCTGACGCGCGCTGCGTGTAGTGCTTGGCGCTGGATATAATCTAAATGGCCCCTATATAAGTCATCGCCTGCAAGGGGATAGCCTAATTGAGATAGATGAACTCGAATCTGATGGGTGCGCCCTGTGTGTAATAAGCATTGCACGTGAGTAAAGTGCTGTTCACTATTGCTACTCATGCCAGTGTTATGGCCGATAATAGTTATATCTGTACGAGCTAGTTTTCCTTCATTAGTACAATAGCGCTCAATGATACTGCCAGGCTTTCGACCTATAGGCCAATTAATAGTTATAGGTACAGAGGGAAGTTTTCCTTCAACGATGGCATCGTAACATTTATGGAAGTGTGTATGCTTTTTATCAAATGCATGTTGCACTACTGAAGTCTTAGCAATGATGACAATACCAGATGTATCCTTATCTAATCGGTGTACTGGATGGAAATCATAATGCTGATGAGTTTCTTGGTAGTAATATAGTACTCCGTTAGCTAGTGTATGATCTCGTACGGTCGAGGTAGGATGCATAAGAACACCAGCCGCTTTGTTAATGACCAAGATATGCTCGTCTTCATAGACGATATCTAAATCCATAGGGCTGAGGCTGAATTCCTGTTCGGGCGTTAATTTCATGACAAGATGATCGCCACCGTGAACCAGAGTATTCCATGTAGCAGGCTCATCATTAACCGTTATGATGCCCTCGTTTCGTAAACGCCGCCTCATACGCTGTGAAATATGTTGCTGTTTTATAATATGATTCATAGATTGTGTGTGTACATCAGAATCTACAATCAAGTCGATTATCGTTGCTGTTTTCATAGCTTTTATTATATCAAATAAATAGTGAATGAAGAATTTTTCATTATTTGTTGTATTTATATAGTCTCGTATAGTATAATCTTTATTAATGTATTTTATATATTTTTTATATGTAAGTATGTAAGCTTTTTATGGTACTGCAATTTCATTTTAGCAGTTCAATTTCTTTTAACCATATGTAGAGTTAATATGGTTTACTTTGTAAAAGGAGAGGTTTATGAAACTTAACAAGAAATCCTTATTAGTCGCTTGTGTGTTGGCGGCTATGTCTACAAGTGCTTTCGCAGCATCTACAACAACATCTACTACTAGTACAACCGTGATGAATCAAGATACACCAACATCTACTAGTACTCGAGTTACACGTGAACAACATAGTTCTACTGTATCTACATCTACAACAACGACTACAGAAAAATCTTCAAGTCGTTCTAGCAGTACTTCTGTAGGCGTAGGTGTTGGTATTGGTAGACTTGATACCTTTGTTCCTATTTCTGGTGCTGTTAAAGAGCCGCCAGCTGCTGTAAAAAAAGCTATGAAGGTATTAAAAGACGATTCCTTACTACAACAAGGATATTTAGGTCTTGTAAAAGAAAAGGGGAAATGGGGTATCGTAGGTACTAATGGTCAAGTTGTACTAGCTCCAGCCTATAAATCCTTAGATGCATCTAGTAAGAAGGATGGTACGTTCTTTGTTGAAGAAGGTAAAAATAAAATCTCTCATATTAAAGCGGATGGTACTGTATTAGAATCTGGTAAAGAAGCACAAGAAGCTTTATATAGCAGCCTTAATGAGAAGAATACGGCTGTTAAAGAGTTAAATGACTTTGATCCTAAAACTGTTAGCCAAAGCTATCCAAGTGATTCTTATGTAGCTTTCACAGAAAAAGGTAAACTAGGATTTAAAGATGCTAATGGCAGTGTAGTGATTCAGCCTCAATTTAAAGCATTATCTGATATAGAAACTAAATTCAGTGAGGACCGTGCCTTCGTAAAAGCCAATGGTAAAGTAGTAGCAATCGATGGTAAAGGTACTGTATTATTTAATGCTCCATCTAATGAAGTGTATCCGTACAAAAATGGTTTGGCTGAATTCCGCCGTAAAGTAAGTCACTTTGGTCTAGGTGGTATTTTAGGTCTTGTTGGCATGGGCTACTTATATAATCACGGTGGCGTATATCTTGAGGGTCTTGGTGGTCTTGTCGATGATGGCATGAAACGCGGTTATATTGATCGTAATGGCACTGTTGTAATCGATAGCAAGAACGATTATGTATACCCTATGGAAGAGCATGGCACTTTGGTTCGTAATGAAGGTAAATTAGGCTTCATGAATCGCCAAGGTCAATATGTTATTCAACCTGGTAACTATGAAGCAGGTACTATTGATATGAATAATGTATTGTTGACATTGAAAAATAAAGATACTAATAAATATGGTATTTTTGATATGGAAACAGGCAAACAAGAGGTACCGTTTAAATATGATACTATCGAGTTTGTAGGTGAGCATGAAATGTCTGTTACTAATGATACAAATCGTTATGTAGTAGATATGGCTACTGGTCGAGTTATCTATAAAGGCGATAAATCTATAAATGTAAAAGCCTTCATTGGTGATACATATACATGGGTATATAACAAAGAAGGAAATTATAAAATTTTATCTCTTGATGGTACAGTGACAGAAACTCCAGTTATGAAAGATATTTCTGGTACTGGTAGCTTCTCTCATGGCTATAGCCCTGTAAAAATCAAAGGTAAATGGGGGATTATCAACTCTAAAGGCGAGTTAGTAGTTCAACCTACTTACGATGAAATCACAATTTTATAATTATAACCTTAAGACTGCATTTGAAAGAGTGCAGTCTTTTTCTATTCCTGAGTATATTATGATTGTATGTATAAATTTTTTGTATTAATCTATATATTTATTCAATAGATATTCAATGAATAACCCTTTTATGATTAATAATAGTTATAATTAAAAATATCGATTTACCTAGAAAATAAGCCTCTTTTAAGGTATAATTATAGAGATGTATTCCGATTTGGTGTACTTTTACACTTTTACTTGGAATATGAGGATGATGAAAGTAATGCTATGAACCCCATGCCCAATGGGTTCAGGTGTAGGAGGTATAAAATGGCTAAAGATTGTTCCTTTGACGTTGTGTCCGAAGTGGATATGCAGGAAGTAGATAATGCGGTAAACCAAGCGAAAAAAGAGATTGGTACGCGTTATGATTTCCGTGGTTCTAAAGCGGAAATTAGTCTTGAAGGTGACACTATCAAAATCATCGGTGATGATGAATACAAATTGAACGCCATTATCGATGTATTAAAAGGCAAAATGGTTAAACGTAACGTAGCGATTAAAAATCTTGACTACGGAAAAATTGAACCAGCTGCTGGTGCTACAGTTCGCCAAATCATTACTATTAAAAAAGGCATTACAAAAGAAAATGCTAAAGAAGTAGTAAAAGCAATTAAAAATATGAAAATTAAGGTACAAGCATCTATCCAAGAGGATCAAGTGCGCGTATCTGGTAAGGATAAAGACGATTTGCAAGCAGTAATCCAAATGTTAAAACAATTGGATATTCCTGTAGAATTGCAATTCGTTAACTTCCGTTCCTAATAACATATGTCCATAAGATAGGGTTAGTTTGATTCCTTGGAGTCGCTAACCCTATCGGTGTAGGAGGCCTTATGAGAGTAGAGGACATGAAGGGTGGCTATACCACAGGTTCATGTGCTACGGCAGGTATGAAAGCTGGTTTATTGGCCCTCTTAGATAAGAATATCGTGGACCAAGTGGTCATTGAAAATCCTCAAGGTCAGTATATTGAGGTGCCTATTAAAGCCGTAGAGGTTATATCCGATACTGAGGCTAAGGTGACCGTTATGAAAGATGGTGGCGACGATCCTGATGTAACCCATGGCAATGATGTGGAAACGACGGTGACTCTTGATGATACTGGTGAACTACGATTCCGAGCGGGCTTTGGCGTTGGGACGGTAACTAAACCGGGCCTTGCGATGCCGCCTGGAGAACCAGCTATCAATCCAGGGCCTCGTACGATGATGAACATCGTCTTTGAAGAGCATTGTGTACATGGTGAAGGTGTAACCGTAACAGTTAGCGTACCAAATGGTATGGTCTTAGCTAAGAAAACCTTAAATCATACCCTCGGTATCGAAGGTGGTATTTCCATTATCGGTACTACAGGTATCGTTAAGCCTATGAGTGAAGAAGGGTTCAAAAACTCTTTAGTGCCTCAGCTAAGAGTTATGAAAGCTAATGGTTGTGAAACAGCTGTTCTTGTACCGGGCCGTATTGGTCAGGATCTAGCAGAGCAAGTACTGGGTATTCATAAGAATCAAATGGCAGAAACGAGTAATTTTATTGGCTTTATGCTAGAAAAGGCAGTTGAAATTGGATTCAAGCGTATTTTGATTATCGGTCATATCGGTAAGTTAATAAAACTCGCTAATGGTAGCTTCCACACGCACAATCGTATGAGTGATGGCCGCATGGAAAGTATTGTGGCATATGCCGCTTTAGAAGGGGCATCCCAAGCGGTGTGTGAAGAGTTGTTTAATTGTCAAACTACAGAGTCTACGTTCCCTATTTTGGAGCGCGAAGGCCTGACTGGCGTATACCAACGAGTAGTAGACCGCGCATCTCTTCGCAGTGAGCGATATATCGCTAACGAAGCAGAGGTGGGCATCATCATTACTACCTTAAAAGGTGAGATTTTGGCTATGGATAAACGTGCAAAAGAGATAGGAGAGCTTGAACAATGGCACATACCTTGTATATCGTAGGCATTGGTCCAGGTAATCCTGATTATGTGGTACCTAGAGGCCTTAATTTAATTAAACATGCCACAGTATTGGTAGGTAGCGAACGAGCCCTAGAGGACTTTCAAGAACCTGGCCAAATTACATATCCTGTAACGGGAAAGCTTAGCTTACTGGCTGAGCAAATTGAGCGTGAGCTCAACGACCATGATGTGGTAGTTATGGTAAGCGGTGATACAGGCTATTATAGCTTGTTACCGTATTTGAAAAAGAAATTTACCGCCAACCCTATTGAGGTTGTGCCAGGCATTAGTTCTATGACCTTTGCCTTCGCTCGACTCAATGAGGTATGGCATGATGCGGATTTAATGAGCTTTCACGGTCGCCAACCGGCACCGGAAAAACTCGTTTATGAAGCAGGTAAAAAGATGGGGTTCTTAACGGATCCTGAATATAATCCAGCGCATATTGCGCGTATTTTAATAGATGCAGGTTGGCCAAAAGAAACGAGAGCAGCAGCCCTTGAGCGCTTGAGCTATGATGATGAAAAAATTATAGACTCCACGTTAGAGGTCTTAACTGAGCTTGAAGGCTTTGGTCATTCTGTAATGGTGGTACTAGGATGAGACATTTTTTCGGAATTCCTGATGAAGAATTTATCCGTGGCGACGTGCCGATGACGAAATGCGAGATTCGCAAAGCCGTTATGAACGAGGCACGCATCGAAGAGGATAGCATCGTTCTTGACGTAGGTGCTGGTACGGGCTCTATCTCTATCGAAGCAGCCTTGGCAGCTCCTAAAGGGCATGTATATGCGATTGAACGCTTTGATAAAGGCATCGACCTTATCAATGAAAATATAAAGAAATTCAATGTAAATAATATGACAGTGATTAAGTCCAAAGCTCCTGAAGGCATGGAAGAATTGCCTGAGCTTGATGCGGTTATCATCGGCGGTAGCGCTGGTGGTATGACAGGTATCATGGACGAGGCGCAACGTCTATTAAAAGTAGGTGGTCGTTTAGTAGTTACTGCGGTAACGATGGAAACTGGTTATACCATCTTAAAAGAATTGAAAGGTCGTCCTTTCACCTATGAAGGGTACCAAATGTCTATCAGTCGTTATCGCAAGGCTGGGCCATATCATTTGTTAGACCCATTGAGTCCAATTTTCATTGTATCTGCAACGCGTATCGCAGAAGGAGAGTAATATGGTTGACGTACATATCGTAGGCGCAGGCCCTGGGGATCCCGAGTTAATTACTCGCAAAGGGTATCGTTTAGTGCAAGAGGCAGACGTTGTTATCTACGCTGGCTCCTTGGTAAACCCTGCCATTTTAGAGGCTTGTAAACCAAGCTGTGAAATTCATAATAGTGCGACTATGAACCTTGATGAGGTATTGGCTGTTATGAAAGCTTCTGTTGAGGCTGGTAAAAGCGTAGTTCGCCTTCACACAGGTGACCCTGCTATCTACGGTGCTATTCAAGAGCAAATGGATGCACTAGCTGGTATGGGTATTTCTTATGAAGTCGTGCCAGGTGTAAGTTCTTTCCTTGCTACAGCAGCGGCTTTGAAACAAGAATATACACTACCTAATGTATCTCAAACAGTTATCATTACGCGTATGGAAGGCCGTACACCAATGCCTCCAAAGGAAAAATTGCGCATGTTAGCATCTCATGAAGCAACTATGTGTATTTTCCTTAGCGTTCAAATGTTAGATAAGGTTGTAGCTGAACTCATCGAGGGCGGTTATGACAAAACGACTCCAGTGGCTATCGTGGTAAAAGCGTCTTGGCCAGACCAACGCATTATCCGTGGCACATTGGAAACCATTGCGGACATCGTAGCGAAAGAAGGCGTATTGCGCCAAGCTATGATCGTAGTAAGCCATGTATTAGATAGTGAATATGAATTATCTAAATTGTATGACAAAGGCTTTGCTCACATGTACCGCAGTGCTAAGGACTAGTATGATGAAAGCACTAGAAACTATTGCACCTATGACGGGACGCAAGAAGAATAGAACTGCTATTCTTTCTGTGTCTGAACGAGGTGCAAAGCTAGGTCAACGCATCAAGTCTTTGGTGGCACCTCATGCAGATTGCTTTGAAAAAGAAAATCGTCCTTCTGGTGTAGAGGCTATTTACTTTGACTCTCTCAAAAATCATATTGGACAGATTTTCAAGGATTACGACCAAGTGTTATGTATTATGGCACTAGGTATCGTAGTGCGCATGATTGCACCATATATTGAGCATAAATCCAAGGATCCTGCTGTAGTCGTTATGGACGAAGTAGGACACCATGTAATTAGCTTGTTATCTGGTCACCTTGGGGGCGCCAACGAATGGACGCAGTCCATTTCGCTGGCCATCGATGCGGACCCTGTCATTACGACTGCTACGGATGTAAACGGATTGCCAGCGCCTGACATGTTGGCGCGCCACGAGCATCTGCTAGTAGATGATTTTCAAACCTTGATCAATGTGAACTCTGCCATCGTTGGGGGAGAACGCGTTGATTATTATATCGATGCAAGCTTAGAGAATGCTGAGCATTTAGCGGAAGTTACAAAAGCTCATATTGGTGAACATGGCATGGTTCACGTCGTTTCTTTGGATCAACTAGAGTCTATGCCATGTAAAAATGAAAGCTCTGAAGAGGGTGCTTCTCGGGTGGTCATTACGGACAAAGTAATGACCGAGTATGGTCATCAATTGATTTTGCGCCCCCGGACCTATACGATGGGCATTGGCTGCCGAAGAGATACGCCGAAGGAATTAATTCTCGACGCCATACAACAGTCGCTAGCAGCGCATAAGCTTTCACCAAAGAGTATTGTAACAGCAGCATCGGTTATCGTTAAACAAGACGAAGTAGGCCTCTTAGAGGCTATGCAAATTATGGGGTGGCCTATCGTGTTCTATACACAGGACGAGATGGCACCACTCATTGAAGAACAAGAATTAAATGAATCTAATTTTGTAAAAGGAACTATAGGAGTAGGAAACGTATGCGAGACAACGGCATTACTAGCGGCCAAGAGCCGAACACTAATACAGCACAAAACAATTTATCCCAAAACAACGGTAGCCATTGCACAGGTAACATCAAAGTAATCGGCATTGGCCCTGGCGATGAAGAGTTTATGACGCCGCAAGCGCGCGAAGCTATCTTAGCGGCTGACCGCGTGGTAGGTTATTTGACATACCTCGACTTGATTAAAGACCTTATCGAAGGCAAAGAAACTGTAGGTACAGCGATGATGCAAGAAGTAGATCGTTGCCAACAAGCCGTTGATTTAGCAGTAGAAGGTCATCAAGTAGTTGTAGTATCCTCTGGTGACTCTGGCGTATACGGCATGGCAGGTCTTGTGTTGGAACTTGCTAACAAAGTGCCAGCAGAAAAACGCCCTTCCGTAGATATCGTACCTGGACTTAGTGCTGTAAACGTAGCAGCATCTGTATTGGGTGCACCTTTGATGCATGACTTTGCAGTAATTTCCTTGAGCGACTTGATGACTCCATGGGATCTTATTAAAAAACGTGCTGACCTTTGTGCACAAGGCGATATGGTTATTTCCTTGTACAACCCACGCAGTAAAAAACGCGTTACTCATTTAGATGAAGTTCGTGAAATCGTTCTTAAATACCGTGACCCTAAAACACCTGTAGGCATCGTGCAAAAAGCAGGTCGTCCAGGTCAACAAATGGTAATTTCCGACCTTGAAAACTTCACAAAAGAAGAAGTAGATATGCAAACACTTGTTATCATCGGTAACAGCCAAACCTATGTTGAAAATGGTCGCATGATTACTCCTCGAGGCTACAAATTATGATTTGGGTTATTGCCGGTACCTTGGATGGTCGCACCTTAGCGGTAGATATCCAAGAGCGGACAGGTGAAGATGTGCTTGTTACGGTAGTTAGCCAATATGGAGCAGAGCTTGCTGCCCATAAAGGCATTACTGTACATACGGGCCGTCTTGACCAAGCGGCTATGCAAAACTTGATTAAAGAGCATAATGTGCGCCTTTTAATCGATGCTAGCCATCCGTACGCAGCAGTTGTTACAGCAACTGCTCAAGATGCAGCAAAGGCAGTAGGTATTCCTTTCGTTCGCTTTGAACGTAAAGAGGTGCCATTGCCAGAATATGATAAATTACATATCGTAGTGGATGAAGTAGAAGCAGCGAATTTGGCAGGCAAGTTAGCTAAAGAAAATAATGGCCATGTGTATTTGACTACTGGTAGTAAAACAATGCACATCTTTGCTAAATCTGAAGCCTTGCAAGATTGCGAAGTATGGACACGCATTTTACCTACCGCAGAGGTGTTACAAATGATGGAAGACCTCAATGTGAGTCCAAAGCGCATCGTAGCTGTACAAGGTCCATTTTCTTACGATATGAACCGCATCATGTTCCACGATACAAAGGCTAGCGTTGTGGTTATGAAGAACTCTGGCCTAGTAGGTGGTGCTGATACAAAGTTACAAGCCGCTATGGATCTTGGTATCCATGTTATTGTTATTGATAGACCTCGTGTTAAACTTGAATGCCACGTGGTATCAACGAATGATGAATTTTTCAAATTATGGGAGGACACTAATGGATTACGTTAAAAATCCTAAAGAGATTGAAGATAAAAGTATGCAAATCATTTACGATTATGTAAAGGATTTGGGGTTAACAGATGATGAAGTACGCGTAGTATCCCGTACTGTACATGCTTCTGGTGACGTTGAATACGCTCAACTTGTAAGAATGAGCCCTGGTGCTGTTCAAAAGGGTATCGAAGCATTGGAAAATGGTGCTAATATTTACACTGACGTAGAAATGGTTCGCACAGGTATTTCCAAACCAGCTCTAAAAATTCGCGGTAACGAAGTACACTGCTTGATCAAAGACGAAAACGTAGCTAAAATGGCTAAAGAATTGGGTGTAACTCGCTCTATCGCGGCTATGCGTACATTTGGCAAACAATTAGAAGGCCAAATCGTAGCTATCGGTAATGCACCAACTGCATTGTACGAAGTATTGCGCCTTGCTCTTGAAGAAGGCATTAAACCAGCTCTTATTATTGGTATTCCTGTAGGCTTCGTAGGTGCAGCAGAATCCAAAGATTATTTGATGGAAGTATCCCCAGTTCCTTACATCACTGTAAAAGGTAACAAAGGTGGTAGCCCAATCGCTGCTTCCGTATGTAATGCATTGCTTTACACAGATGTAAAACGCAACGACATGCTCTTCGTAGAAGGCAAAGAATCTAAATAATACAAAACCCGAATCGTATATGTAGTTTTGCGATTCGGGTTTTACTGTATATATTGTTGAGAGGGGGTTCGTATGGCATCAATTAATGAACGAAAAGCTTTTCGTTTATCAGTGATTTTTATCTTACTTATAGCCGTTATAGCCTGTATGATTATTTCACTTATCTGGGGTTCCACACCAGTATCACTCACCGATATTTGGCGTACTCTGTGGTCCGATGAGTTAACAGATACGGCTTCACAAATTATTTGGAATATTCGTTTACCGCGTAATATTGTGGCAGCCTTGGTAGGGGCTTGTCTCGCTGTATCTGGTGCTATTCTACAAGCGGTTATGAAAAACCCACTGGCGGATCCACAGATTGTGGGGGTATCCTCTGGTGCAGGCCTTGCCGGTGTTATAGTACTCATTTTATTCCCTGGTTACGATTACATCGTTCCTTTAGTAGCCTTCTTAGGTGCCATGGGGGCAGCGCTTATGGTGTATGCACTGGCCTGGAAGAATGGGGTACGACCAAGCCGCATTATCTTAGCCGGTGTGGCCGTATCAGCCTTTTTAGGGTCTGGTATTTCCGCGCTTCTCGTGTTCTACGGTGACCGCGTACAAGGTGCGTTGCTATGGATGGTAGGTGGCTTATCTGCTCGTAGTTGGCCTCAAGTTGAGGTGTTATTCCCGTATGCCATGATTGGCCTTTTCCTAGCTTGCTTAGGGGCAAAACGACTTACCATTTTAAGTCTTGGTGATGAGACGGCGAAAGGTCTTGGTCTTAAGGTTGAACAAACGCGCTTTATGATGACTGCTGTAGCTGCTCTTTTGGCGGCTGGTGCCGTAAGTATTGCAGGCCTCATCGGCTTTGTCGGCCTTGTCATTCCTCATATGCTACGCCTCATTATCGGTAACGACTATGCCTATCTATTGCCGGGGTCTGCACTATTAGGTGCTTTTGTTCTCGTTGTAAGCGATACAGTAGGGCGCGTTCTCATGAGTCCCATTGAAATTCCTGTAGGCATTATCATGGCCTTCTTTGGGGCGCCGTTCTTCTTGTATCTATTAAGGAGGGATAGCTGATGAATACAACTAATACTGCTATTGCTGTAAAACAGCTATCCGTTACCCTTGGAAATCGTGATATTTTACATGATATTTCTTTATCGATTCCGAAGGGGAAAATTACGACCTTAATAGGCCCTAATGGTTGTGGTAAAAGTACGCTTTTACGATCTATGATTGGCTATATTTCTAGCCCTAGTGAATGTGTAACCATCTTTGATAAGCCTTTATCCTCTTATTCACAGAATCAGTTAGCTCGTCAAATGGCATTCTTACCACAAGTTCCTAATATGCCAAAGGATATGACCGTAGAGGAACTGGTGTACTGTGGTCGTTATCCGTACCAAAATTGGTGGAAGAATACGGCAAAAGAGGATCGAGAAATCGTAGACAATGCACTGTCTATTACGAAAACAGACCATCTTCGCCATCAACTGATTCCATCTCTATCTGGCGGTGAGCGCCAACGGGTTTGGATTGCCATGGCCTTAGCACAAGAACCAAAACTATTAGTTCTAGATGAGCCAACAACGTATTTAGATATCAATCACCAACTCGAAATTATGGAACTTTTAAAACGGCTCAATAAAGAGCAAGGTCTAACAGTTCTCATGGTGCTACACGATTTAACGCAAGCTGTACAATACTCTGATTACATGGCTGTTATCAAAGCCGGTCACTTAATCGCAGCAGGGGATACAAAGGATATTACCTCTGATACGCTCTTTAAAGAGGTATTCTCTGTAGACGTGCAAGTGGATAACTTAGACAATAAACCATACGTGCGGGTAAAAGGCTTGTTATAGTAGTCATAAAAGCTAGATTAATTAGAGCAAAATACATTAATAAAACAGCAATAAAACGCAATAAAATGTAATAAAACCTAATAAAACGTACTAAAACGTAATAAAGGGACTATAACAGAATGTGTAAATACATTTTGTTATAGTCCCTTTTATTTATTTTTAAAATGTCACATCTATGCCGTACGCTTCTTTTACGAGGCGAGCCATAGCTTCAGGTGTTTGAAGACCTGGGTTTAATAGGAATAGTTTAGATGGTAAATATACTACACGGTTGTTTTGTACAGCTTTTAAGTTAGCCCATGCAGGATTATCTGTCATGGCTTTTTTCATAGCTTTCGTAATTTCTTCTTCTTTACCCATTGTTACAACAAAGATAATATCTGGATCATCTGCAGCCAATGTTTCTAAAGAATAAGGTACAGTTTTATCCGTCGTCGTTTTATCTAAATGTGTAGATACAACATTTGTCATACCCAAGTCTTTTACCATGGAAGCTGTGATAGCTGCATCTGTTTCAGCAGTTACACCTTTACCAGTAGCACGCAATACAGCTACACGAGCAGGTTGTTGAGCTTTTACAGAGTCTTTTACCTTGTTAACATTACTTTCATAGGTATTAGCTAATGTGGTAGCCTTATCCTCGTGATTGGTGAGGGCCCCTAAGAACTTAATGAGCGGCACATTATCCTTGATGCCATCATAGTTGATAAGTACGGTAGGAATCTTGCTAGATTGTAATTGAGACTCGTATTTTTTATGCTGGTTTTCAAGACCTAATACTAAATCAGGATTAAGACCTAGTAGTTGCTCCATGTTAATGTTCGCCGTTTGTCCGAGAACAGGGAGGGCTTCAATTTCAGGAGGCAAAGGATCTGTTGTGCTTACACGGCTAATGGCCTTGCCATCAACAGCATAAAGCATAGATAAAACAGAATTAGATAATACAGCAATTTTTTGTGGATCCTTTGGTACAGTATAGGTTTGACCATTAAAGGTCAATTCCTTCGTAGTAGCAGAAGAGCTGGATGTGGTTTTACCACACCCAGCTAGTGCTAGTACAATCATAACCAAAGCGATACTACCAAGTAGTAGTTTTTTCATGATGTACTCCTATGTACGTTATGTAACGATACTAGTTAAATTGTAAAACTAATTATTTTTGTAATGCATCCCAAGCTTCGTTAGCACGTTCAACGAAGATATTGCGGATATTTTGGTTTTCCCCTAAACCATGAAGGTAAGTATCTACTTTGAAACCGTCTTTTTCAAGGATGGATTTATGGGAATCTGGTTCGTCACCAGCCATATCGTTGTTTGCATGGTCACCAGCAACCATCATGAATGGCATTAATGTAACGTTTTTAATACCTCTAGCTTTCAATTGAGGAATAACTTGTTCAAGGTTTGGAGTACCTTCAACAGTGTAGATGAATGTATTTTTCAAGCCCGCTTCTTCGATGCGGTCTTGGATAACTGCATAGTAGGCGTTGGAAGGATCTGGAGTACCATGAGCCATGATAAGAACAGCGTTTTGTTTACCCACTTTAGGGAATTGAGTGCTAACTGCTTTTACAACTTCCATTATTTCGTCAGTTTGATTTTCCTGACCCATCCAGTACATAAGTGGAGTGCCAAGTGTCATTTTCTTAAAGTTATTTTTGTATAAGTTGTAAACAGCTACATCGTAGTTATATTCCATGCCAGGAATAACATCTAATGTTGTAAGAGCAACGCGTGTATAACCTTCAGCTTTCAATTGGTCTAAAGCTTCTTCTGGTGTAGGGTATGTAATGCCTTCTTTTTGTTGGATACGATCACGAATGATATGGCTTGTGAAAGCTGTTACTACTTTAGTATTAGGGTGAGCTGCTTGAATAGCTGCTACAGTAGCATCAATAGTTTTAGCGCGAGTTTCTTTATAAGTTGTACCAAAGCTCATAACTACGATAGCATCTTTGTTTTGAAGATTTTGAAGCTCTTTTGTTTCATGTGTGCGAACACCAATAGTGGATGCTTCCAACAATGCAGGTGTAGGATTTTTTACTTCTTCATTTAATTGGTATGCAGCATGAGACACAACAGGTGCACCGACGGATACAGCAAGACCCAAAATAGCGGATGCTAATGCTAATTGTTTTTTCATTTTAATACTCCTATCCAAAACTAAAACTACAGGGGTATGCAATTATTTACATAATATTACTGTATTGAAAAATGTAGATTTATTGCATATATATAACCTCAAGCCAATCGTAACAAAGGGGGAAAAGGGTGTCAATAAACCCCATACCCCTAGAAGTATAGGGAAATCAAGGGTTTTTTAAGAAAATAATGTGCTGAATATAGTATCGTAGTAGATCTTATAATTATATTCTTTTTGGTTATAAGGATATGAATATGTGAATACATGAGTAATTTTATTTGATCTTTATTTAGGCATATTTTGATGGGGTCCCATAACATTACTACAAATATATTAAAAATGATGCCCTATACTTGTTTGCTCTAAAGTGTGCTGAGTTAGTTAATGTAGAAAATATTTTCATGGTTTATAAAAATATAATAGTTATATACAGAAATAATACATCTTCATATTACTTACATTGACTTCGTAAAAAAAAACAAAATATAATAAATTAGGAGTTTAAATATTATTTGTCTAAAGAGAGGATATATGAAGAAAAGAAAGCTATTTTTCTGTCTAAGTTTAGCTTGTATGCTACCAATACATATATATGGTGCTAAACCAATTGATACACAAGCACAACTAGATAGAGCAAGAGAACAGCAATTAGCGAGAGAGGCGCGGCTTGGAGAGGGACGAATTACAGTACAAACAGGTGGATTAGATATTACATCTGTATCTTTATCATTACAAGGTGGTTATACAGTACCGGCACAACAGCCAGCACATGTAGGACCATCTTTTTTTGTATCTCAAATACGTATTGTTGAAGAGCCTATTAGTCAATCTGCACAATTAACATATGATGATATGACAAATTCAACTATGGATCAGATTACGTTTGTAGATAATAGTTCTGCAGCAAGTGCACGCTTGATTAAAGGTCCATTGTATTATGAGGCACAAAAAAAGAAACTCCAATTAGATGTACCGAAAGAATTTGGTTTTCTACGAAAAACAATTAAACCATTTATGAATCGTAAACTTACAGTAGAAGATATTAATAAATTATCTACTAGATTAAATAATGCACTTATTGAGCATGGTTATGTTACTTCTAGAATTGGTATTCCACCTCAATCTTTAGCTTCAGGTAATTTACAATTCAATTTACAACTAGGTCGAGTAGAGTCTGTATTATATAAAACGTATGTACAACCTTTGCCATGGGAAAATGCATTTCCTATTCGTGAAGGGGATATCTTAAATATTCGTAATATAGAGCAAGGTATAGAGCAAATGAAGCGTCTAGGCTCTCAAAATGTGTCTGTTGAGCTTGAACCTGGTTCAAAACCATTGGCTACCAATATTGTGCTTGAAACTACTAAAAAGCCACCCATTCATGGAATGGTATCCATAGATGATTCTGGACTAAAAGAAACTGGAAAACTACAGTGGACTGCAGCAGTTGGTATTGATCGAGTCTTTAATGCTAATGATTCTTTGAATTTAAGTGTTAATCGAGATGCAGTTCAAGACGGTGAGCATAAAGGTACTAGAAATCATAGTATTTCTTATTCCATTCCTAGAGGAAAAGATACCTTTAGTATCTCCTATAGTGATATGAAATATCACCAAACGATTAATTCTATGGCTACTCCATTTATTAGTTCTAGCCATGCCAAGACAGTTAGAGGTTCTTGGAATCATGTATTCCATCGAGATCGAACGACTAAACGTAGTTGGGATATTATTATTAGCAAACGTAATGCCAAAAATTATATTAATGATGTTGAGGTTGCTGTACAACGAGCAAATACAGCTTCTGTAGAATTCGGTATATCAGAACGAAGATATATCAAACAAAACACGTTATATTCAAGAGCGGCTATTAAACAAGGTGTTGGTTGGTTTGGTTCACAACCTGAATATGGTAATGGAGCACCAAGTACTCGGTTTACACAACTTTTAGTAGATGTAGATTATCAAATGCCTCGTACATGGGGGCATAGACCGGCAAGTATTACTACATCATTCCATGGACAATGGACATTAGGGGATAAACGTTTATTCTCTAGAGATATGATTAGCCTTGGCAATCGATATACGGTACAAGGGTTTGATGGTGAGAATACATTAATGGCTGAAAGCGGTTGGTATATGCGTAATGAAGTTGCTAGCTATATTCCTAAATGGCGATCAAGTGTTTATGCTAATGTAGATTTTGGCGCTGTATATGGTCCAAGTACAGATGTATTAACAGGTAAATTTATCGCTGGTACTAGTTTAGGGATGAAAGGGCAGTTTAAATCTGGATTGTTCTATGATGTATTTGTTGGCGTTCCATTATATAAACCAAGTGGTTATAGAACTGACTCTGTAACTACAGGTTTCCAAGCTGGTATACGATTCTAAACAGTTTGAGTATATGTATTAATAGAGAGAGTAATTATGAAAGAAAAACGATTACAATATAAAATTGCCGTATGGCTTACTATGGGGTTAATGATTGTAGACCCATTAGTAGTACCATTTGCCTATGCTGCAAATCCTATTGAGGTTGATAAAAATGCACCACATGAAAGACAAGCTACGGTTGGTCAAGCTGGTAATGGTATTACATTAGTAAATGTTGCAGGCCCTAGTGCTGGTGGAGTATCTAGAAATGATTACACTAATTTTAATGTACCGCAAAATGGTGTAATTCTTAACAACTCCTACCAAATGGCTAATACAAAATTAGGTGGATATGTACCTGGTAATCCTAATATGATGCGCGGTTCCGCTAATGTTATTGTTAACGAGGTTACATCACATAATCCAACTGAGATGAAAGGGTTTATTGAGGTAGCAGGTCGTAAAGCTTCAGTAGTTGTAGCTAATCCAAATGGTATTACTGTAGATGGCGGTGGCTTTATCAATACAGATCGGGCCGTATTAACTACAGGTAAAACAGAGTATGATTCAAAGGGAAATTTAAACTCCTATCGTGTAGAGCAAGGCCGTATTTCTATTAATGGAAATGGACTTAATGCTAAAGATGCTAACTCGCTACAAATTTTAACAGAAGCAACCAATGTAAATGCCGGAGTGTGGGCTAATACAATCGAAACACGTACTGGCAAAAATACAATAGATGCTAATACATTAGAGACTCAAAAAATTGGTGATTCTAGCAATGTTGGTTTAGATGTCTCTGCTATTGGTGGTATGTATGCTAATTCTATTACTATGAAAGGTACCAATACTGGTCTTGGTGTAAATATTAAAGGTGTAGTCAGCTCTACACAAGCATCTAGTATTACTAGTGATGGCAAAATTATAGTTGATGGTGGTGTTACGAGTAATGGCAACACTACATTAGCTGGTCAAAGCATTGCTATTCACAATAATGGTGTAGTTCAAGGTGATGTATCTACGACTGTAAATAGCCAAGAAACAGTAAATAATAGTGGTCTAATTAACTCTGGAAAAACTACGACCATAAAAGCTAAATCCGTAGATAATCATGAAGGTGGACGCATTTATGGTGATACTGTAGCTATTGATGCAAATACAGTTATAAATCACACAAATTCTGAAATAGAACAACGCTACCATAAAGCTGGTAAGGATTTAGAAAAGGCTAAAAATGATCTTGATGCTGAATGGAATGCTGATATCACAAAATATAAAACTAAAACAGAGTTAGAAGCACATCGTCAACGTATAAAAGAGTTAACAAAAACTTATGATGAAGCACAGGAGAACGTTACTGCCATAAAAAAAGAATTAGATACGCATAAGGCTGGTGTCATTGCAGGTCGTAATCACGTTGATATAAATACCGATACAATAAATAATACGGGTAAAGGTTTCATCTATAGTGGTGGTACTATGGACCTTACAGCTAAAGAGGGAATACATAATACAGGGGCTACAATTAAATCTGAAAAAGCTATAAAAATAGATGCTCCAATTGTAGAAAATAACAATGTTGCATTAGGTGTAAAGCGTGTTTCAGATGGTATTACTAAAAATCCTGATAAGTTAAAAGTTACTGACCCACACCATAAGTTAGAGGGACAAGTCTTTGATAAGTCAGAATTCCCTTATGCTGATGACAAAAGTGGCTATGGTACACCACATGTAAAACCTGTTAAGACTGCAGAAGATGAAGCTTATAACAAAGAGATGGATAAAGATGAAAATCGAGTTCATAAGTTTACAATTATTCGATCTGAAACAGAGCATACTCATAAAGAGATTACTAATGATGATCCAGGTGTTATTAGTAGTGGCGGTGATATTGTAACAACAGGGATTCTCCATAATGATAATAGTAAGGTGATTTCTGGGGGGACGGTTCAAACTAAGGGACAAATAGAAAATATATCTGATTCGATGAGTGATAAAAGCTTTATTACTGGAACCACCCAAGAAAGTAAAACAATAAGAAAACGGAAAAGTCATGGTGTAAGACATAAACGTCGCAGAGTTTGGGATCAAGAAGTCTATATGACCCCAACCATTATTGAAACCAATGTAAAGCCAATTGGTACAGTTAAAGAGCATGCGGAAGATACATTGTCTAAATCTACTATTGCTAAGGTTAATGATAGTTTAGATCCCTATGGTTTAGGTGGTGGCAAGGGTAAAGAAAGTCATACTATAGATGGTTTATCCTTACCAACAGAGGCACTATATCAAATTCATCCAGATATTACAGCTAATGCTTTGATAGAGACGGATTCTGCTTTTACCAATAGAAAGAATTTTCTATCTTCTCAATATATGATAGATGCCTTAGCAAATGATCCAGAACGAAGATTAAAACGTTTAGGTGATGGATTCTATGAGCAGCAGCTTATTAATGAGCAAATTGTATCAGCTACGGGCAAACAATATTTAGAAGGGTATACAGATAATGAGGCTGAATATAAAGCATTATTAGAGGCCGGTATAGCCTTTGGTAAAGCGTTTAAATTAGCTCCAGGAATTGCCTTATCTAAAGAACAAATGGAAGCTATAACAACTGATATGGTATGGTTAGAAACTAAAACGGTTGTAGTAGATGGAAAAGCGCAACAAGTTCTATACCCTAAAGTATATTTAGCGAAACAACCTGCAAAATCTGTTGATGCAATGGGTGGAATTATAAGTGGTAAAGCCATTGTTAGCAATACTAATGCAGATATTTTAAATCAAGGCATTATGGCTGCAGATACAATTGTATTAGGAGCTAATGCTGTACATAACACAGGCCGTATCGATGGACGTAAAGTGACTATTAAGGCATCTCAAGATGTAACAAATACAGGTAATATTCATGGTGATAAACGGGTTACTATTAATGCAGGACGTGATATAAATGTAGGTACCCATGTAGATAAATTAGAAAACCATGATATTGTTGGTCGCCAAGGTACTATAGGTGTAGGTGAAAAAGGTGATTTGCTTTTATCTGCTAAACGAGATGTTAACCTTAAAGGTGCTATTGTTCATACTGGAGAAAATTCTAAAGCAACGATTGAGGCTGGTCAGAATATTAATCTAACAACTGAGGCATTATCTGCTAAAAAGGATATGACTGTTAATAGTGATAATTATAATCGTACTGACCGCCGTACAGAATTAGGTACAGCTATTTTAAGTGATAGCAATGTTACTTTACGTGCAGGAAATGATGTAAATATCCGTAATGGTATTGTTAATAGTGAACATGGCTTAACAACTGTTGAAGCAGGAAATGATGTTACTATCACTAATGGAAAAAGCTATAGCCGTGATGAATATGGTCTAAAGTACAAAGAAAAAAGTTTACTATCTCGTAAAACTAATATCATACGTACAGATCACGAGCACACAGGTGTGTTATCTTCTACGATTGGTGGCGATACGATTAATGTGAAAGCTAATCGTAATGTTTCGGTAACAGGTTCTAATATTTTAGGTACAAACGATGTATCAGTATCTGCGGGTAATGACGTGCGTACAGATTCAGGTGAAGAAACTCAACGTGATGATGTATATCAATATAGTAAAAAATCTGGCTTAATGGGTGCTGGTATAGGATTTACTATTGGTAGTAAAAAAGTGACGGATACATTAGATGAAAATTCTAAAACTAATGTAAATACATTAATTGGTTCTGCTAATGGTAAAATTAGTATTGATGCTAATAATAAAGCACATCTAACTAGTACTGATATAATTGGTAAAGATGATATTGAAGTTAGTGCTTCAGATATAACACTTGATGGTAAACATGATACTATAACTTCAAAACAGGTACATGAGGAGAAACAATCCGGTTTAACTGTTAGCTTAGGTGGGTCTATTGCTTCCGCGCTGACTACTGCACGTGGATTACAACGTAAAGCTAATAGTCGTAATGATAAACGTTTAGGAACTTTAGAATCTCTTGAAGCTGGTAAGGAACTTAAAAAAGGTTATAGTAAGATTCAAGAGTATAAAAACTTTACTCCTGATTTTGTGCGAGATGAAGCATTAAAATTAATAAGTTCAGGTAAATTTAAGGAACAAAAAGTTAAAGAAATTGATAGTCTTCTACAAAATAATAATTTAAGTGATAAAACTAGAAATGAATTAGTAAAAGAAAGAAATAGACTATCTAAAGAAGCAAAATATGAACTGACAAAGGGCAAAAATGACTTAAATGACATAAATGGAGATCAAAAGCAATACAAAGAAAATAAAAGGGCAAAAAAAGATGGATTAGCAAATATTCATGTAAGTGTTGGCTCCAGTAAAAGTAGAAGTGAATCAAGATTAGATAGTAGTAAATATGCAGGAGGGCATATAGTATCTGATAATGGAATTAAATTAGTTACAAAACCAACTACAGCTGATTCAGGAGATATAGTAGCTATAGGGGAAACCATTCGAGGAGAATCTGTTGAATTGGATGCGAGTAGAAATCTCTCCCTACAAGCTGGAACAAATACAACTACTATAACTGATAAATATGATAGTAAGGGCTGGTCAATTGGGGCGAACCTTAGTGTAAATGGTGGTGGCTTACTAGGTATTGATGCTAATTATAATAAAGCAAATGAAAATGGTACCACAGTTAAAACAACTCATTTAGGTACGGTTGTTCAAGGAAATAAAGTAATAACAAACTCTGGAGCTGATACTGCTATTGTGGGATCAAAAGTATATGGTGACTCCATTCAATCTCAAATAGGTGGTAATTTAACAATTAAAAGCTTGCAAGATAGTGAAACCTATAGAGGCGAAAAGAAAAATGTAGGATTTAGCATATCTACAAATGGCACACAATTAGGTGGAGTATCTGCAGAATATTCAAAAGGTAAAATGACTAGTGATTATGTAAGTGTTACGGAGCAAGCTGGACTATATGCAGGTTCTGAAGGATTTGATATCACAACTAAAGGAAATACTACATTAGAAGGTGCTGTTATTGATAGTAAGGCAAAAGCAGACAAAAATAAATTATCAACGAATTCCTTAACAGTTAAAGATATTAAAAATAAAGCTGAATATAAATCTAGTAATACAGGTTTAAGTTATACATCTGTATCTGGATTTAAAAATTTAAGTCAAGCCGGTAAAGATGCTGTATATAATTCTCTAGGATTATTACCAAAATTATTGCCAGATTCAGAAAAATCAGCTGAAAGTACTACTAAATCAATTATTGCTAATGGTACAATAACAACAGAATCATCTAATATTGATATGAATAAGATTTCCAAAGATACTAATAATAGTCTAAATAAACTTGATACTATTTTTGATAAGAAAAAGGTTGAAGAACGTCAAGAATTAGCACGATTATTTGCTAAAGATGCATTTGAGCAACTTCATTATTGGGAGCCTAAAACAAAAGAAGGAAAAGCTGCAAAAGCATTAGCGCATGCGGTAGTTGCTGAAACATCTGCACGTATAGCAGGAAATCCTACTGGTAGTGGTTTCTATGCTGGTGCAACAAACGAAGCTTTGATTGGTGAAATTCAAAAAATTGCCAAATCTAATCCTGCTGTAGCACAATGGCTAAGTGCAAGTTTAGGGGCTTTAGTAAATCATGGGCTTGGTAAATCTCAAATTACTGGTGCTACAGAGGCTCAATATGGAACTAAATATAATAGATTTTATAAAAGAAGCGCAACGATTCCTGTCGCAGGATATATTAAAAAGAAAGATCAAGAAACACTTAACATGTATGGTATAGGGTTAAAAAAATCATACAATGGTATGAGTGAAAATGTTAGTACAGATAGTGAAGAAGATGAAAGCTATGTTGGGGCTCCTTATATTGTTTCAACTTGGGCTGATGCAGACACTGGAATGGCATATCATACTCTTTCAGATGGTACAGTTCAATCTATGAATAAAACTTGGGGCAAGGTTTTAGAGGGGCGTGGATATCCAACTGCTTTAGGTAATGATGGCGCATTTTATACGGGGAGTGATGAAGTGGGTTGGTATTATAACCCAGACCCTTCTGTAGAAGCACAAAGAAATGCTGAGAGCGAATATTTTAGAAAGAATAAAAATGAGAATCTTACTAATGCAATGTTAAAGCATTCAACTGATAGTGTAAACCTTGAGTTAAGTAGAATCACACCAGGTACTGAACAATCAATAAATGCATTTGGCTTATTATATAAAGTTCGAGCTGGAGATAAACCCAATACAGTATATAGAACATATGGATTTGGTACTAGTCTTAATCTAACGGATGCATTTAAGCGAACTGGTATAATTAAGGAGAGCTTAGGGGATACGTATTGGGTAAATAATAGTCAACGAAAGGGTATCGGTTTCCATAATATGGCATTTGAAACAACCAATGTTCCTGTTGATAATAGTGATATTGATATAAATAATTCACATTTTAGATTGGGACATACTGTATTAACATCTAAAAATCGTAAAGATGGAGTTTCGCTAAAAAAAGTAGATGATTATAATTTTAATGTTTGGGGAAGTGAACCCTTATCTAATAATCCTTTAAATAATAATTCTAATTCTCCTAAAGGTATGCCTGTTGGTATTGAAGCCGAATACTCTCAGAGCTATGAGGTAAAATCTAGTTTATCAGATGAGGAGGAAGCATTAGTTCGTACAACAGTTCCTAATATGGATATCGATAATATGAGAGCTGAAGCTGCGTCAATTAAATATTCAGGTCAAGGAAAAAAATATATTAATAAAAATAATCAAAAAAAATATTTTGTTAAAGATGATAAGAATGGACAGCCTCAAATATTAACTAATAGCGGAAGATTTGTTAATATTAAAAAGTCGGTGTTAAAAGATGACTACTATGATGATGATAAGAAATGAATTAGAGCTTTTTAAACAAAATATGTATGATTTGTTACATAATACTAGGATAGGTAGAAAAGCGTTTTTATTTATTTTGGTAGGTGTATTTTTTATTTATGTGCTAGGTAATATACATATAAATAGAGAAGCAACTTATGATTTGTATTGGTATTATGTACGATATTTTTATAAGCTGCTAGGAGTGTGTGTTATCTATGATTTATGTAGACGTAGGTTACATGACTTTGGTATTTCAAGTAATTGGTTAATTTTGTGGCTTTTAATAGGTGGCACTATATATACTTATTACTTTTGGAGCCTGTATTCATTTCCTCATTTGCCAGTACGCTTTTTTGAGCGAATATTATTAGCGGAGTTAGGTATCTTATTTATACCTACGGTGTTGTTATACTTTATGCCTACTGATGTAAATCGTAATCGATTTGGTGATAGTAAAGTACAAATGATTTCTTCCACATGTGAGATTGGATATATAGAGACAAAAATCACTTTAAGTAATGAAAAAGGGATTTTAGAGTATTTTAGAGATATTTATTTATATCGCTCATTTAGATTAACTGGACGAGCTAAGATTATTGAGGCTGGCATAGGTGTAGGATCACTAGGCACAATAATGGGTTTAAATGTAAATATTTTAGCATTGCTTCTCATGATAAAAAGTGAAATGGGAATAGCTATTTTAGAGCCTATATCATGGGCGATCTTTTATATACTTTATGTCTATACACTATTCTCTGTATTTACCTTACTCATCCGACGTCTTCATGATAGTTTGTACAGTGCATTTTGGATATTATTGTTAGTAGTTCCTTTTGCCAACGTGTTTATCTTTTATAGACTCTTTATAAAAGGTAGTTGGGATGTTAATAGTATAAAAGAAATTTAATATACAAAATGGTGTTGGTCTCCTTTGAGTTCAACACCATTTTGTGTATCTTGAAGTAATAGTGTAATGTATATATTAAATAGATTAGAGTACTATGGTTTTAAATTAGTAGGGTAGATATGTTTGAGAATATTGTGATTGGTCTCTTTGGCTTATTAATGGTGAATTATCTCGTCATTAAAGCTAGGCAACGAATAGTTAAAATTGTAATTGGTATCTTAGGGAATTGTTTCTTTGGACTTTCATTATTTAGCGATTATATTGCTTTCCCAAGTTATATGATTGATTTGAAGTATATTTTAATTATTATTCTTTGTGTTGCTTGTGTCTTTGATCTATGGCGTCATAATCGCTCTGGCAAAATCACAGCTAGGGACAAGAGAAGGTATGATATCTTTACAGGTCGCATTAAGTTTATTGTTATATTTTTCCTTCTTTTATGTGGTGTTGCGTCGGTTATACATTATTTTGGTTGATTTTGATATTTTTTCTCATTGACTTCTATACATTAATCTTGTACTATTATTACATAGTAGTTGATAACAATTTTCAGTTGTGAAGATTGTATCATGTATGAGAAATATGGAGGTCACATATGAAAGGCATAATCATTGCATCCTTTGGATCAATTTACCAAGATGCTGTGGAGAAATCCATTGGCAGTATAGAGAAAAAAGTACGTTCCATGTATAGCGATATGGAGGTACGCCGTGTGTTTTTATCTGATGCATTAGTAGAGAAGTGGAACGAGAAATACGATGATAAGATTTCTTCTTTCACAGAGGCTATGCAAGATTTCGCTCGCAAAGGCGTTGATGAAGTATACATTCAACCAGTTACATTGGTATCAGATCAGTGTTACCAACAAATGCGTAAACAAGCATTAAAGTTTTTACATAATAATGAATATGGTTTTAGCCAAGTGAATATTGGTAAACCGTTACTCACGTCTTTAGGTGTAAAGAATTATGCTGACGATTATGAAGCTACATTAGAAAGTATTGTTCGCCACGTTAATACAAAAGCACTTAATAAGTCTGTAGTGCTTATGGCGAATGGTCAAAATCAATTGGAGTTTAGTACATTACAATTGAAAGCCATGTACGGCGCAGCACCAAATGTAGTGGTATTTACTACAAATGGATTCCCTACTTTTAAACAAGCACTTACCTTATTGGATCGAATGGGCCATAAAGATTTACTAGTAGTACCGTTGGCTCTTATTGGTTCTACACATTTAATGGACTACCTCGGTGGTGAGCGTTCTGACTCCATTTATGCATTGCTTGCTGAAGAAGGTTACAATGTAGATATTTGGAATGAAGGTCTTGGTGAAAACCCTTATGTACAAGATTTATTCTTGAAACATTTAGGCCAAGCTATCCGTATGTCTGATCGGAAGCGTCCCATGCCTCGCGAATCTGTAAAACCTGTAATGACAAATTCACGTATAGAAGCACAAGGTATGATTTCTTAATACTTACTATTACATAAATAGACATATCACTCCACTCCTTTCCATGAGTAAAACTCCTCCTTGTTGGATATCCAATGAGGAGGAGTTTTACTTTCACTATGAAAGATAAGAATAATTTACAATTTATACGTACTACGGTATGCCCTGAAAAGATTCTCTATGGTATGATTAAGATACATTATTGATTAATATAAGGAGACTTTCATGAAACAAGCTATTTTAGTTGTTGCCTTTGGGTCCACTGTTGACAGTGCTCGTGAACATAATATTGATTCCGTAGTAGACCATATCCGTAAAGCGTATCCAGACTATACGGTGGAACTAGCTTTTTCCTCTCGTATCATCGTTAAACGTTTACGTGAACGCGGTATCGAGGTACCTACTGAACAAGGGGCGTTAGAAAAACTCATCCAAGAAGGGTATACACATGTGTATGTACAACCACTTCATTTCACTGGCGGTGAAGAGTTTGATAAATTGAAAAATAATATCCTTGCTCATGAAGGGGAAGGGCAGCTGGAAGTATTGCGCGTAGGTAGACCTCTCGTATACTACATGGGCCAAGAAGAGCATCCAGATGATTACCAAATCTTGATTGACCGTTTCATTAAATCTCTTAATATTTCTAAGGATGATGGTTTATTGCTAGTTGGTCATGGTGGCCTTGGCTCTGGCAATTCCTCGTACGGTAATTTACAGTTCAAATTGATTCGTGATGGCCTCACAAACGTACGTATCGCCGTTTTAGAGAATGCTCCTTATGTGGCCGACGTAGCTATGCCATGGGAATGGCTAGATGGTAAAAGACCAAATACAATTTACTTACATCCTTTATTGTTAGTACTTGGTGACCATGCCCAAAATGATCTCTTTGGAGACGAAGAAGATAGCATTATTAATGAACTTGTCGATTATGGTTATGATGTTAAACCAATTCATAGCGCACTTGGTGAATATGAAGCAATCCAAGATATCTTCCGTCAACATGTGCAAGATTGTATTGATGATTTGTATGGCAAACGTAGTCCACATCGTCCTGCAATTCCAAATATTAAATAGTGCCTTTGTATATCTTGCATAAATTGGTTATAATAAAAGATATTGCAATTATAAATAGACTGTACTATAAGAATAGGAGATACCCATGAAAGGTAAATTATATGGCATTGGCGTAGGCCCTGGTGATTCTGAATTGATGACTGTGAAAGCTGCTCGCATCGTAGGTGAAGCAGATATTATTATCACACCTAAAACAGAAAAGAAAGATGGTTCTGTAGCACTTAATATCGCATCCCCATATATTCAAGAACATACAGAAATCGTTCCTGTAGTGTTCCCAATGGTATTGGATGATGCTACACAAGCGGAAGGCTGGGAAGAAGCAAAACGCATTATCTTGTCTTACTTAGATGAAGGTAAAAGTATTGTATTCTTAACATTAGGTGACCCTATGTTCTACAGCACATATATGTATGTATATCGCTTGATTGAAAATACTGGTCATGAAATCGAAACAATTCCAGGTGTAACTGCATTCTGTGCTATTGGCTCTCACCTTGGCTACCCAATCGTAGAGAAGGAAGAAGTATTAGCTATCGTTCCTGCTACTGCACCTAAAGAAAAAATCGATGCTGTATTGGCTGTTGCCGATGATGCGGTAATCATGAAAGTGTACAAAAACTTTGATGAAGTACAAGAAACATTGATTAAACACAATATGGCAGATGATGCGGTTATGATTAGCCGCGTAGGTTTGCCAGATGAGCAAGTATTCGTCGGTCTTGATAACATGCCGAAAGATACTAAACTCAACTACTTGTCTACAATCCTTGCTAAACGTAAGGACCGTTAACAAACACGTCGTATTACGAGGTAATATCTATGAACACAGTACAGATTCCACGTGTTGTCATTGCTGGCACTAACTCTGGTGTAGGTAAAACAACTATCGTAGCGGGCTTATTGGCTGCTTATGCAAATGGTGGACGTACGGTGCAATCCTTTAAAGTGGGCCCGGATTATATTGATCCGGGCTTTCATAAAATTGCATCCGGCCGTGACAGCTATAATTTAGATACGTGGCTCGTGCCACCTCACAAATTAAATCCTTTCTTTGCTACTATGGCGCATGGCGTAGATCTTGCTATTATTGAAGGCGTTATGGGCCTTTATGATGGCGGTCGAGAAGGTGTTAGTTCTACAGCTCAAATTGCTAAGCAATTGAATGCGCCAGTGGTGCTTGTTATCGATTGCAAGGCAATGGGTGAAAGTGCGGCAGCTATTGCTAAAGGTTTCCGTGATTATGATCCAGAGGTAAACTTTGGCGGCGTCATCTTGAACCGCTTAGGCTCTGCCAATCACGAGCGCATGGTTCGTGAAGGTATGGATAAAATAGGTGTACCTGTCATTGGCGCTATTTATCGAGATGACCGTATGCACTCTCCTGAGCGCCATTTAGGCCTCACACCGGTTACTGAAATCGATCCAACAGAGGCAATCAACACGATTCGTGAAGCCGTTGAGAAAATGGTAAATTTAGATCAATTGTTGGACATTGCATCTAGTGCACCTGCAATTGAATTACCGGAGTCTGTAGATGCTAAATCCGTTGAAAAGCGAGTTAAAATTGGCGTAGCCTATGATGAGGCGTTCTCTTTCTACTATCCAGCAAGTTTAGCTGCTTTAGAGGAGAAGGGGGCAGAGCTCGTATACTTTAGCCCTCTTAATGATTTTGAAATTCCTGATGTGGATGGCCTTGTATTTGGTGGTGGCTTCCCTGAAATGTTCTTGTTCCAATTATCTAGCAATGAATCCATGAAGGAATCTATCCGCCACGCTAACAAAACGGGTATGCCCATTTATGCTGAGTGTGGTGGCCTTATGTATCTTTGTGAAACGATTCATGATTTTGAAGGCTCTGTATATGAAACCGTAGGTATTGTACCGGCTAACTGTGTAATGCAACAGAAACTGCAAAAGGTTGGCTATGTTACGGCTACTGCAAAAAGAGATACTTTGTTGGGGGGCGTAAATACATCCCTTCGTGGGCATGAGTTCCATTTCTCTACGATGGATCCTACAGTAGAAGACTTCCCGTGGGCATTCCATTTAGAAGGTGGTCGTAAACCTCAATCGTATGATGGTGGCTATGCAACTGATAATGTATTAGCATCCTATTTACATTTGAACTTTGCTGGTTCAGATGAAGGGGCGCAACACTTTGTAGATACATGTGCTACATATAAAGCTAAAAGGAGCTAATTATGAGTGAACGAGGCTTAATTTTAGTCAACACAGGCAATGGTAAAGGTAAAACTACGGCCGCTTTAGGTGTTGCATTGCGTGCTGTTGGTCAAGGTTTTAAGGTTCTTATACTACAATTTATTAAAAGTGGTAATGGCTATGGTGAATTAGCAGGTCTCGCTAAATTAGGTGACCAAGTAGAGATTCGCTCCATGGGAAAAGGCTTTATCTACTATAAACGTGATGAAGTAGGAGCGGCTGAGCTGGCACGACACAAAGAGGCGGCTCAAACTGCTTGGCATACTTTGGTAGAGGAAGTTAACTCTGATACATGGGATCTTATCATAATGGATGAAATCAATAATGCCATTAATTACGATCTTATTGATGTAAACTCTGTAGTAGATATGCTAAAGAATAAACCAGAACGACTTCACGTAGTTTTGACGGGCCGCTATGCTAAACCTGAAATTATTGAAATAGCGGATACGGTAACAGAAATGAACGTCGTGAAGCATGCCTATGAGAAGGGTATTAAGGCTGCTAAAGGCATTGAGTTCTAAGGATATATACTCAAATCTAAAATTTTCGAAAAAGTCCTTGCTAAAACTATATCGAAAATGTATAATATAGTCATAGGCACAGTAGTGCTCAATATTCTTGACATTAAGTATGTATATAACAATAACCAGGAGGTTAACTATGGCTGTACATGATTACATTAAATCTGGCGATTTCGCTACTGAAAAACACGTTCCTGTTATCGAAACAGTTGATACTGTAAAAGCAGGTGAAACTTTCCACGTAACTTTGTCCGTAGGTAAAGACATTGCACATCCAAACACTGTAGAACATCACATTGATTGGATTAAATTGTACTTCGTAGCTGAAGGCACTCAATTGCCATACGAAGTTGGTACTATCGCATTCAACGTTCATGGTGACGGTGCAACTGCTAACGAAGGTCCTGTAGTTGCAGTTTCCGAAGGTACTTTAGCAGTATCTTTGAAAAAATCCGGTAAATTGATTGCTGTATCTTACTGCAATATCCACGGCTTGTGGGAATCCGAAAAAGAAATTACAGTTGCTTAATTAACTAAAACAACTAATAAAGGCCAGCCTTAGGGCTGGTCTTTTTGCATACATTTTAATGTCCGCAGAAAAAGGATTTTTGTATTAGTCCAGTGGAATAGTTGCTGTACATCCCTTTACAGTGCTATTTGTTTATGGTAAAGTATATGCATATTGATTTTTAGTAAACATAGTTAAATGAGGGATTATTGTGGCCTTAATCGTTAAAAAATTTGGTGGTAGTTCCGTAGCTACACCAGAAAAAATATTTAATATTGTTGATCGCGTCCTTCGTGAGAAGCAAGCCGACGATAAAATCGTTCTCGTTGTATCCGCAATGGGTGATACAACAGATGACTTGGTAGCATTGGCTAAACAAGTAACATCTAAGCCTTATGGTCGTGAAATGGACCGCTTGTTATCTACAGGTGAGCAAGTAACGATTGCATTGATGGCAATGGCTTTCAACGAACGTGGTCAAAAATCTGTATCTTTAACAGGTGACCAAGCAGGTATCACAACTAGTGATAGTTTCAATAAAGGCCGCATTTTGGGCGTTGATCCAAATCGCGTATTCGAAGCGTTGGAGGACGGCAATATTGTAGTTGTTGCTGGTTTCCAAGGTATTACTGAATATGGTGACATGGTTACATTAGGTCGTGGTGGCTCTGATACAACTGCTGTTGCATTAGCAGGCGCTATGAAGGCTGATGTATGTGAAATCTTCACAGACGTAGAGGGCGTTTATTCTACAGATCCTCGCGTAGCTAAGGAAGCTTTCAAATTAGAAGAAGTAACGTATGGCGAAATGCTTGAAATGGCGCGCCTTGGTGCAGGTGTAATGCAACCTCGTGCCGTAGAAATGGGTTTCCGTTATGGTGTGCCTATTCATGTTCGTTCTACATTTAGTGATAAACCAGGTACTATTATTCGGGAGGATTATACTGTGGAAGCAAATAAACGCGTAATTACTGGCGTAGCTGATGATAAAAATACTGCAAAAGTAGCCCTTGTTGGCGTTGAAAATAAACCAGGCGTAGCGGCGACTGTGTTCAAAGCTTTGGCTGCGAAAAATGTTGACGTAGATATGATTGTTCAATCTATCCGTTCCGTTGGTGAACCAAAAACTGACCTTATCTTTACTGTAGCCATGGATGACGTAGTTTTGGCGCGCGAAGTGTTGGACGAATTGCAAAAAACGGTTGATATTGAAGCTGTTAATATTGATGAACGCATGGCAAAAGTTTCCATCATTGGTGCTGGTATGTTAGGTCAACCTGGCGTAGCTGCTCAAATGTTTGATATCTTGAGTAAAGAAGGCATCAACATTGAAATTATTTCTACATCTGAAATTAGTATTTCTTGCCTTGTTGATGAAGACCGTGTAAAAGATGCTGTTCGCGTAATTCACAACGGCTTATTGTTAGACCAAAGAGGTTAATCTATTCATGGATAGTCTACGTAGTTTTATGGATGAAATGCTCAATGACCAAGGTCGTAAGGAAGGTTTCATTAGCGATCTACTAGGAAATCTAAAAAATCAGCCTATTCCAACACTGGAACAAGCTCAAACTGGTTATACTACAGTAAGTAATTTACATGGTATCTTCTACGATTATGATAAAGGAGAGGTTACTATTTCTTACAAGGTAGTGCCGGATATGTATGAACCCTATACATTGAGCTTTGTACAGTTTCAAGCTGTACTAGAAGGCTTATTAACCTTGCGCCGCAATCAAAAGTGGCAAATGCAACATAATAAATAATATGAACCCCATAGGCCTATGCCTATGGGGTTTTGTGATACACTTAGCATAATTTGTTTATGAAATATCGAATTACAATCTGTGATGGTATAAAAGGTATGTTTTTACGTTTCTATTCAAATTCGATAATTATTCTTAACATCTATATATAAAGTCATCGATATGGTATAATTAATTGTTGAGAAAGAAATCATTTTATTTATATAGAAAGAAGGGACAGCATGGAAATAAATAAGGTTTATTCTGGCTTTCGCCTTGACCGTATTGAGAGCATTGATGAGATCAATGGTACCGCTTATGAAATGAAGCATGAAAAGTCTGGTGCACGATTAATTTATATCGATTCACCAGATTCTAATAAAGTATTCAATATTGCTTTTAGAACAACACCTCACAACAGTACTGGTGTAGCTCACATTATGGAGCACTCCGTATTATGTGGTTCTCGCAAGTTTCCTTTGAAAGAGCCTTTTGTAGAGCTCGTAAAAGGTTCTTTGAATACCTTCTTAAACGCAATGACATATCCTGATAAGACAATGTATCCTGTGGCGAGTAAGAACGATAAAGACTTCCGCAATTTAATGGATGTGTATCTTGATGCTGTATTGTATCCTCGCGTACGTGACGATGCAGAAATCGTAATGCAAGAAGGGTGGCATTATGAGCTAGATCATGCCGATGATGAGCTTACCTATAAAGGCGTTGTATTCAATGAGATGAAGGGTGTGTACTCTTCCCCAGATTCCGTATTAGAACGTCAAATGATGCGCGAGCTTTTCCCAGATACTACTTATGGAGTTGACTCTGGTGGTGATCCTGATCATATTACAGATTTAACATATGAAGAATTCCAAGAGTTCTATCGTGTTCACTATCATCCATCTAATAGTTATATCTTCCTGTATGGTGATATGAATATTGAAGAACAATTAGCATTCTTGAACGATGAATACTTAAGTCACTTTGATGCTATTGAGGTTCATACTGAGGTAGGTTTACAAGCTCCATTTACAGAAGGTAAAGTGGTGAGTTATCCATATAGTGTAGGTTCTGAGGAACCAACAGATAATCGTACGTTGCATTCCTTTGCCTATGTATTGCCTAGTGTGACGCCTGAGCATAGCCTAGCCTTTGAGGTTTTAACACATGCTTTATTAACGTCCCCAGCGGCGCCTTTAAAACAGGCTTTGGTAAAAACAGGTATCGGTTCTGATGTGAGTGGCTATTATTTAGATAGCATTCGCCAACCTATGTGGACTGTACAAGCAACTGGCTCTAATTTAGATAAACAAGCTGACTTGCAACGCATTGTAGAATCTACATTACAAGAGCTTTGTGATAAAGGCTTAGATAAAGAATTATTAGAAGCTTCCTTGAATAGCATTGAGTTTGCTCTTCGTGAAAGCGACTTTGGTGGTCGTCCAATCGGCCTTGCCTATGTTATCCGTATGATGGATAACTGGTTATACGATAATGATCCACTTGAGCTTTTACACTACGAGGAAGCATTAGCTAACATTCGCAAGGGCTTGGCTGGTACATATTTTGAAGATTTGATTCGTCACTCTATCTTAGATAATAATCACAAAGTACTCGTATCTATCTATCCTGAACGTGGACTTCAAGAGCGTAAAGATGCAGAAGTTAAAGAACATTTAGCTGCTGTAAAAGCAAGTATGACCAAAGAGGAGATTGACGCGATTGTAGAGCAAACAAAACGCCTTAAAATCCGTCAAGAAACTCCAGATAGTGAAGAAGCGTTAGCATCGATTCCATTGCTTGAGTTATCCGATTTAAATCCTAATATTGAAGCTGTAGAACGCCGTGAAAGCAAGATTGGTAATACGAAGGTACACTTTGTGCCTACTTTCACCAAAGGCATTAACTATGTAGGGCTATACTTTAACTTGAGTTGCCTCACAGAGGATGAATTGTTCTACGCAGATATTTTAAGTGATATCCTTGGTCGTATTGATACATCTGAACGCGGCTATGAAGCATTGGCCAAAGATATCAATATGAACCTTGGTGGTTTAAGCTCTGATGTTACAGCAATCAGCAAAGATGGTAAACGCGATGAATTTACACCGCTTATGATTGTACGAGCTAAAGCATTACATTCTAAATTACCTGATTTGTGCCGCTTGATTAATGAAGTAGTACAAAAGGCTGATTATAGCGATGATCACCGTTTGACTGAGCTTGTTCAAGAAAGCAAAGCTATTTGGGATAACGAAGCATTTCGTCGCGGTAACTCCATCGTAAGCCAACGCGTTATGGCACAAGTATCTGCGGTCGGTAAATTTAGAGACAATGGGAACTTTGGTTACTATCAAAAGATTAGCGAATTAGCTTCTAACCCAGCAGCATTGCCATTATTGCCTGAAAAATTAGCTGACGTGGCTCGTAAGATTTTCCGTGCTAACAACGTAGATATTATGTTTGTTGGTGAAGAAGGCGAATTAGAGGCTTTTGAAAACCTAATGAAACCATTGGTTGAAACTTGGGATACTACTGAGTTAAACAATGATGTATTACAAATTACTCGACT
>ERZ773001.85-NODE-85-length-38917-cov-47.9151_pt1 | contig 38917 bp, 29 predicted proteins | sample MGYA00511673_ERZ773001 | MGnify/ENA primary metagenome ERZ773001 (study PRJEB29015, sample SAMEA2738091) | human oral metagenome | biome: human oral; feature: human-associated habitat; material: saliva | place: China | collected 2162 ... | reverse complement strand
TTACCGGCAGTGGCAAGACTGAAGTTTATTTTGATGCGATGGCGAAAGTGTTGGCGCAGGGGCGGCAGGTGTTGTTTTTGTTGCCCGAAATCAACCTCACGCCGCAGCTTTTGAAGCGTGTGGAAAACCGTTTTGCCGACGTGCCGACCGCCGTGTTACACAGCCAGATGGCGGCAGGCAAGCGCACGCAGGATTATCTGCGCGCCATGTTGGGGCAGGCGAAATTGGTGATCGGCACGCGGCTGGCCGTGTTCACGCCGATGGATGATGTCGGGCTGATTGTGGTCGATGAGGAACACGACAGCTCGTTCAAACAGGACAACGAATTGCGCTACCACGCCCGCGATTTGGCGGTGTGGCGGGCGAAGCAGAGCGGCTGCCCCGTCGTGCTGGGCAGCGCCACGCCCAGCTTGGAGAGCTGGCACAAGGCGCAAAGCGGCGCGTACCGCCTGCTGCAACTGACCGAGCGCGCCCATACCGCCGCGCAACTGCCGCAAGTGGACATCCTCAACGTAGGCCGTCTGAAACTCGACAACGGCTTCTCACCGCAAGCCTTGCAGCTTTTGAAACAGAATTTTGAAGCGGGCGGCATGTCGCTGGTGTACCTCAACCGGCGCGGCTTTGCGCCCGCGCTGTTTTGCGGCGACTGCGGCCATACCTTCGGCTGCCCGAACTGCTCCGCCAAAATGGTATTGCACCAACGCGCCCGCCAACTGCGCTGCCACCACTGCGACCACCGCGAACCCATCCCGTTCAAATGCCCCGACTGCGGCAACCAAGACCTGACAGCCGTCGGCCACGGCACGCAGCGCGTCGAAGAAACCCTGCGCGCCTTCCTGCCCAAGGCCGCCGTCGTCCGCGTCGACAGGGACAGCACGGCGCACAAAAACGACTGGGCGGATTTGTACCGCCGCATCGCCGACAACGAAATCGACATTTTGGTCGGCACGCAGATGCTCGCCAAAGGCCATGATTTCGCACGGCTCAACCTCGTTATCGTGTTGAACGCCGACGGCAGCCTATACAGCGCGGACTTTCGCGCGCCGGAAAGGCTGTTCGCTGAGCTAATACAGGTGTCCGGCAGGGCGGGGCGCGCCGACAAACCTGGCAAGGTGTTGATACAGACCCAATTGCCCGAACACCCCGTCTTCGCCGCCGTCAAAGTGCAGGACTACGCTGTATTTGCCGAAAACGAATTGAACGAGCGGCAAATGTTTTCCATGCCGCCCTTCGGTTTTCAGACCGCCGTCCGTGCCGATGCGCCGCGTGTTGCCGATGCGATGGAATTTCTCAACGCCGCCAAAGAAACCCTCGCCCCGCTGTTGCCCGAAAGTGTCTCACAGTTTGGCGCCGCCCCCATGCTGATGGTGCGCCTTGCCGAACGCGAACGTGCGCAAATCTTCCTCGAATCGACATCCCGACAAGATTTGCACCGCGCCGTGAGTTTGTGGGTGCAGGTGTTGCAGCAAAACCGCGACGGTAAAATCAGATGGTCGGTGGACGTTGATGTGCAAGAGGCTTGATTGAAATGGTTCAATCGATAGGGAAATAAAAGGCCGTCTGAAAATCTGTTTTCAGACGGCCTTAAGTTTTTGAATCAGTTTAGAAGAATTTTGCAGCGATATAGCCGAGTGCAAGCAGGCTCAAAACGGCGAATACGATAGCCATTGTAAGCAGAAACTGTGTTTTCTTCCTCGCTGCAAGTGCAGCCAGCTCAGGATTTTGGCCTAACTCTTCGCGTAATTGGGATTCCAATTCGGAACGGATTTTCTTGCGCAGCTTTTTCTCTTCCTGCTCACGTTCATATTTGAGCTTGTGGGCAATTTCGGTTTGTTTTTTATGCTCGAAAGAGATTTTTTCCTGCCATTCAATGCGCTTGCGCTGGATGGCCAACTCATTTTTTTCTGTCAAATCAAAGTGACAGGTTTTACACTCCTGTGCGTCTAATTCATCAATAATCGTCATGCAGACGGGGCATTGGATAGGGTCGGGAGTGTTGACTGCCAATACGGGTTCTTCTTCAACCGCTTCCAATTCCATAGCTTGACGTACGATCACGTCCAAACCCAAATAGCTGAAGTAATGCTGCGCATTTTCGCGCTCGTCTTGGGTGCATTTCTCGGCCACAATGGCTTGCGGACGCTCAGCCAAGGCTTGAATCAGGCTCTCGACTTCGTTTTCGGGCAGGTTGTCATACAGGCAGGCATGGATGCGCTCCCTATCCGTGTTCGGCGGATAGGAAACGTATACGTCGAAAAATTTTTCTTGTTTGCTCATTGATATCCCATGAGTATTTCGACTGCGTCAACCAAATGGGTTTAGCCTAAGGTTTTGTTATTGTGTTTGAGCTGTCTTGGCTTATGATACGAGCCGGAACAGAGGCTGCAGTCTTAGGCAGACCAAGTACGGTTTGCCTTTGTGTCGTTAATCGGCTGGACAATAATTTTTTATTTATATGGAAATATGCATGTCCAATGTTATGTCTATTGTAGAGTAAATATTCACGCCCGATATTATTATTATAAGGTAAATCTGATATTGTTTAAAATAAATTCACGCAAAAGGCCGTCTGAAGATACAGACGGCCTGTTTTTTATGGCAAAAACGGATTGTTTATACGGAGAAGGATGAGCCGCAACCGCAAGTTGTCTCTGCATTTGGATTGCGGATGACGAATTGAGAACCTTGCAGGCTTTCGGTGTAGTCGATTTCCGCACCAACCAGATATTGGTAGCTCATCGGGTCAACCAAGAACGTCAGGCCGTTTTTCTGGATTTCAAAATCGTCGTCGTTTTTGATTTCATCAAAGGTAAAACCATATTGGAAGCCGGAGCAACCGCCGCCGTTGACGAATACGCGCAATTTCAAATCGGGATTGTTCTCTTCGGCGATCAGGTCGGCAACTTTGGTGCAGCAGCTGTCAGTAAAGATAATAGGGCTTTCGTCTGACATGATGTGATTCCTTTTATATGAATATTTTTACTATTGTCGCGCAAACCGTTAGTCAAGGCAAGTTTGTGCAGACAGGGTCTGCCAGCTTACATGGAGGGCATGGCAGAAATTTCAAGCACCAGTATGTCAGATTTAGATGCTTCTGCCAAACCATTCTACACGGCCGATGATGGCAACGTCGTCGGTCGGGTTTTTCAAGTCGATTTCAAAAGTAGGGTAGGCCTCGTTGGCAGAAATGACGTTGACGATGCCGCCGGGTATCAGTTGCAGGCGTTTGACCAAAAGGTTTTCATTGAGGCGTAAAACATAGAGGCCGTCGCGCGGCGTGGTTTGGCCGTGGTTGATGAGGATGGTGTCGCCATCATTCAGCACGCCTTCCATCGAGTCGCCTTTAACTGAGATAACGGAAAGGTTTTTGATGTCTCGCGTTACATAATTTTCAATCCAATAGCGTCGGAACGCCATGGCGAATATGGGTTGCTCATCGCCGACGAGCTGACCGTGTCCGGCCGCGGCCTGGATGTCGTAACGCGGTACGAAGACAAATTCGTCTATATCGACAGGGTTGCCCAGTGTGTCGGTTGCCGTGGCTTTTGGGGCTTCGGAATCGGGGAAGGGAGAACCTTCGCCTGTCAAAAGCCAGTCTATGCTGCAGCCTTTAAGTTGTTTGATTTTTTTTAGCGTTTCCGATTTCGGCAGGCCGCCTTCGTTCCAGATACGGCTGAATCCGGCGATGGTCATATCGATGTCGGCAGCAATTTTGGCTTGGCGGGCTTCATCTTTCCATAAGAAAGCCAGGCGGTCTTTAAAGGTATCCATGTTTATGCCTTTATGGAGGTATGTTTTTTATATGGTTTGGACGATTTGAGTGTATTTTACCTTAGTTTTTATAAAATTGTAAGAAAAAAATTACTTCATCTAAGAAAAAGTATTGCATATTCTATTTTTTCTTAGTATTATTCGTTTTGTCTTAGATAAATCGATGTTTCTAATTTTCTATTCGATTTTTCTTAGTTTAATTTTATTTGGTTTAGTTTTTCTGATTTAAACCTGCTATATGATTATGATGAGAGGTGTGAAATGACTCGTTCGCGTAAAAATACTTTTTGGGTGCTGCTGGCGTTGGTACTGGGTTTTTTTGCTCTGCCTTTCGGATCTTCGGAGGCGCATGAGGCGGACGGTAATCTGACGGCTTCGGAATGCGAACGCTTGGGCAGCTTGAGTCTGGATCAGATGGATGGCAGGCTGCTGGCTTTTGCCAAAGAATGCGATATGGTGGAGGCTACCCACGATTGGGAGCAACAGTACGGCAACTTGAATGAAGAAGAAATGCTTGCCGGCGTGGTGTATGAGTAATGTTTGTGAATGAATTGATAAAGGCCGTCTGAACGATCAAAGTTTCAGACGGCCTTGTGTTTTTAATAAGGATGATATTAAGGCATCAATGGTGCATTAGTTAGGCCGGTGGTTTCGGGCAGGCCGAACATAATGTTCATATTCTGCACGGCTTGACCGGCTGCGCCTTTAACCAAGTTGTCGATGACGGAAAGAACAATCCACACATCGTCTTGATCGGGCGCTCTTTGAACACTGATACGGCAAAGGTTGGCGCCGCGCACGCTGCGGGTTTCAGGTGTTGAGCCTGAAGGCAAAATATCGACAAAAGGACTGTCGCGGTAGTATTCGCGCAGTAAGGCTTCAGGATCGGTATGTTCTTGCAGGTGCAGATACAGGGTGGCGTGCATGCCGCGTATCATCGGAACAAGGTGTGGTACGAAAATCAGGCCGTCTGAAACATGGTCTTGCAGTCCGGACAGGGTTTGTCGGATTTCAGGCAGATGGCGGTGGCCGCTGACGCCGTAGGCTTTGAAGTTATCGCCTGCTTCGCACAACAGGGCATGGGTACTGGCTTTGCGGCCTGCACCGGAAACACCGGATTTACAGTCGGCAATCAGAGGCGCGTTGGCTTTCAGACGGCCAGCCTGAAGCAGTGGCAATAAGGGCAGGGAAACGCAGGTAGGGTAGCAGCCCGGATTGGCCACCAACATGGCTTTGGAGATGTCGTCTTTGTAAAGTTCGCACAAGCCGTACACTGCTTGGGAAACAAGTTGCGGCGCGGCATGGGTCATTTTGTACCATTTTTCCCATGTGGGGATGTCGCGGATGCGGAAGTCGGCAGACAGGTCAATCACGCGTACGCCTTTTTCCACAAGGGCCGGTGCTTCTTTCATGGCCACGCCGTTGGGCGTGGCGAAGAATACGAGGTCGCAACGGTCAAGCCCGGTATCCTCGGGTGTTTGGAATGCAAGGTCGTAAATGCCGCGCAGGCTGGGGAAGTAGTCGGCAACCGCAATACCGGCTTCGCTTCGGCTGGTGACGGCAGTGACTTCTGCGTTGGGGTGGCTGCTGAGCAGGCGCAACAATTCAACGCCTGTGTAACCGGTTGCACCGACGATACCAATTTTAATTTTTGTGGTCATGGTGTGGCTCCTTTGTAGGGATGACAATGCGTTTGATTATATAGTAATTAATTGCCGTCGGTCAGCGGTGCTTGTGCCAAACTTTACAATAGAGGGTTAAACAGGCCGTCTGAAATATGGGATTAACGACATCGGGGAGAGGATTTCAGACGGCCTGAAAGTTTGGAAAAACGCGGTTTGCGGTTTTATTTGACTATAGATTTGAGATTGATATTTTTTATTTATAGTCAGTATTTTATAAATATTCTAAGCCTCGTGTTTTGAAAACCTTTTATATTCCGTCTTTGTCCTATTCATACAAACACAAAATAAAAACGCAAAAAAATGCCCCCGGGTTGGAGAACCGGAGGCAAGTATCCAAGGAGTAGCTCTCATCAATAAGAACTAGTTACTTAGTACTATATCCCTTGTTAGGATCGAAAGCAAGCGTTTTGCACATTTTAACATTTAAATAATTTTTCATTCAAATTCAGAGAGCTATCAAACAGGGCTTGAATCTTGGATTGGTGGCTAATACCGATGACCAAAGTATCGGGCAAATGTTGCTTGAGGGTCTGCATCAACATCAGGGCGGATTCATCATCGAGCTGGTTGGTGGCTTCATCTAGGAACAGGATTTGCGGTTTGTGCAGCAGTGCGCGTGCAAGGCTGAGGCGTTGCTGTTCGCCGCCGGAAAGGATACCGTGCCATTCGTATGAAGTGTCCAAATCGTTGATCAACGTGTGTAGCCTACCCGTGGGGCTGTTTAGGCCGACTTGTTCCAAAACGGCTTGAATCAAATGGTTGTCTTGGCAGGCCGTATAAGGGTAGCTGACAGTTTGACGCAATGTGTCCGCAGGCAGGTAAGGGCGTTGGGGAAGAAAGAGGAGGCTGCCGTCGAGGGCGAAACTGCCTTGGTAATACGGCCACAAGCCTGCGAGGGCGCGCAGCAGGGTAGATTTGCCGATGCCGCTTCTGCCTTCGAGCAATACCCATTCGGGAGCGTGGGTTTCGAGGTTGATGTCGGTAAGCAGGGGGCTGCCGGTTTGGGTGTGGACGGTGAGGTTTTGCAAGACGACCTTGCCGCTATGATGAGATAAATCTGTTTGGTGTGACTGAAGGGAGGGGCTTTTTTGTTCTGCTTGTTCCAAGGCCGTCTGAAAACCGGAAAGCCGTTCGATGACTGCCGCCCATTCAATCAGGCGGCGGTATGCGTCAGTAAACCAGCCGAAGCTGTCTTGGACGCGGGCAAACGATGTGCGGGTCTGCATCATGTCGCCGAAAGTCATGGTTTTGGCGAGGTACATGGGCAGGGTGGCGAGGATGGGGATGAAGATGCTGATGCGCACATAGGTCGCCCAGAAAGTTTCTTGGCGGAATTCGCAGTTGGTCAGCCGTCGCCAGTTGTCGCGGATGCGGAGGTAGCGTTGTTTCAGACGGCCTGTTTCGGCTTCGCCGCCGTTGTAGAAGGCGATTTGTTCGGCATGGTCGCGCACGCGCAGGAGGGCGGCGCGGTAGTCGGCTTCTCGGTGTTGGCGGTCGATATTGAGGTTTTTAAGTTTGCGGCCGACAAGATGGGCGATGATGGTGCTGAAGATGGAATAAATCAGTGCAACCCAAACAAGATAGCCGTAAACGGTAATGCTGTATCCGCCGATGTTGAAAGTCTGTACGCCGGAGAGCGTCCACAATACGGCGACAAACGCGCTGAATTTGGCAATATTATTGATGAAGGAGCGAAAGAGGCTGATGCTTTTGTCGGTAAGCAGGTAGATATCTTCGGCGATACGTTGGTCGGGGTTGTCCGGTTCGCCGGTCAGGCGCAGGCGGTAGTGTTTGTGGCCTTCGAGCCAGTTTTTTTGAAATTGCTCGGTCAGATGGGTACGCCAGCGGAAGATGAGGCGTTTTTGCAGCCAGTCGGCACAAACGATACAGCCGATAACCATCGCCATATAGCCGAGGTATTCGACAATGAGCGAAGGCATAGATGCGCCGTCAAACGCGGCCAGCGCGTCGTAGAAGCGTTTGTCCCATGCGGCAATCCAAACGCTGATGGTGATGGAGAATAGGGTAAACCCTATCAAAACGGCGAGCATCAGCCATTGGAGGCGGCTGTGTGCCCCTGACCAAAAAGGGCGGGCAAGGTAAAAGAATTTTTTGAGCGTATTCATGATGAATGCTTGTGAATGTGCGTGATAGGCCGTCTGAAAACAGAATTTTGCTTTCAGACGGCCTTGTTTATAAGAAATGATTGGTTTTTATATGCTTTTGAAGAGTGGAGGGCAATCTACTCCCGGGTTGCCGCTATTTACATTTTCCACTTCAGGCTGAACACGGCATTGCGCGGTTCGCCGTAGAAGTTGCCGCTGTTGGCGGCACGGCTGTATTGGTTTTCGTAGTAGCGTTTGTCGGTCAGGTTGTTGACTGCCAGCCCCAGTTGCAGGTTTTTGCTCGGGCGGTATTGGACGTTGGTGTTCCAAATGGTGTAGCCGCCTTGCTTGATGGAACCGTAGGAATTGGCGGTTTTGCTGCTGCTCTTTACCCCCAACCCGACCGTCCATTTGCCGTCATCAATCGGCAGGATATAGCTGGTGTAGAGGCGGAACATATGTTTTGGCGTATGGCTGCTGAAGTTGTAGCCTTTTCGGCGAGATTCAACATTGCCGGTAACGCTGCTGCGGTTGGTGCTGCGGTTGAAGGTGTAGCCTGCGTAAACTTGCCAGCGGTCGGTCAGGCTGCCGGAAATTTCGGCGTCCAAGCCGCGGCTGCTTTGGTTGAGCGGTTCCCAGTAGGCGTGCGGTTTGGCATTGACGCGTTGGTTGTTGTTGTCTTTGTCGGTGCGGTAGAGGGCGACGGAAGTATTCAGACGGCCTTCGTTCCATTCGCCTTTCCAGCCGAGTTCGTAGTTGCGTCCCATAATCGGAGGCAGCAGGTTGTCGTTGTAGTCGCGGTTCATCGTTTGTTTGAAGATGGACGTGTAGGCGGCGTAAACGCTTTGTTTAGGCGTGATGTCGTAAGTGATGCCGGCATAGGGGATGAAGCGGTTGCGTTTGAGCGAGTCTGATGAACCTGCTACCCCGTCTTTGAGGTTACGATCCCAATAGAAGTCGCGTTTCCAGCTGGTATAGCGTCCGCCTGCGATGATGTGCAGTTTGTCAGTAGGATTGATGCGCGCGCCCAAACCAAAGGCATGGGTAGTATAACGGCCGTCACCGCCACGGGCTTTGGCTGTGGCGGAATCCCAATCGGGTTTGGCTTTTTCGCTGCCGTTAAAGGCATCTGCGTCATAGGTACTGCTGTCATCAAACCAGCGGTTGCTTGAGTTCACGTTCTCTTTGGAATAGCTGTGCATGAAGAAGAGATCGTGATTTTGGCCGAAGGCAAAGATGCGGCCTGTCAGGTTGTTTTGGAAAGTGAACTGACGGTTGCCTGCATCGTAACGGTCGAAACTGTATGTGGTTCCCAGTCCGTCTGTACCGATGCCGTTACCAGTGCCGCCCAGCGTGTAATATTCTTTTGAACTGGTGTTCTTGCGCCAGTCCAACTTGCTGCTCAGTTTCCAGTTGTCGTTGAAATAATGTTCAAACTCGGTAAAAAGATTGTATTTTTTCAGGCGGGCTTCGTTCCAATCCGCACCCAGATAGCGGCTGCGTTTCCACTCTTTGCCGTCTGCACGCATAGGCAGGCCGTCAGGATCGGGTGTTTCGGTTTGGTTAAGATAGCTTGCGCCCCAGGTAAGTTTGCTGTTGTCGCCGATGTCTTTGTCCATCACGCCATACAGAAGGACGTCGCGGCCGCCGGATTGGTCTTTGAAGGTTTTGTTGCTGCCAACCGAGCCGACAAAGCGTCCGCGCAGGCCGTGTTCTTGGCTTAAGGTGCCGGATGCATCAAAGACGCTGTTTACTTTGCCCCATGAGTTTGCCATCAAATCGGCAGAAAGCTGGCGTTTTGCAGTCGGCTTTTTGCGGACGGCGTTTACCGTGCCGCCGGGTTCGTTGTTTGCCTGTGTCAAACCTGCCGCACCGCGCACCACTTCAATGTGGTCGTACATTGCCATATCGGTTGCACTGGTCGGGTCGCCGGCCGGGCCGCCTAAGCCGAATCCGCCGGGCGAACCGAGTTGCGTGGCAATGCCGTCTTCTTCAAACTGTTCGATAAAATAGCCGCGCGACATGAAATGCGTGCGTCCGCCGCTTTTGAAAACATTGATACCCGTAGCGTTTTGCAACGCACCTTCTAAGTCGGTAATGCCTTGGTCTTCAATTTGTTTTTTAGTAATAACGCTGACAGATTGGGGAATTTCCCGCGGAGAGAGCACCAGCCCTGTGGTTGAGCGCAAGGCGGATACTGTGTAGCTGTTTTGACTTTCAGTGCGCAGGCTTTTGTTTTTACCCACTACGGTAACTTGCTCCACTTCAGCCTGTTGTACCTCTTCCGCAGCTTGTGCGGCTTGGGGCAATGCGGCAAGGCAGAGGGCAAGTGTGCTTAGTTTGAATAGTTTCTTAGAATGATGCATTTTATGAGGTCCTTGATAAAGAAAGGTCTGTTTGTTTTTAAATATTGGCGGCAATATCTGTTTAAATTGAGCCGTTATTTTTTATAAGCCGTTTTGTTTTAAAAATTAAATATAAATCCTCGAATCATTTTATTTGATTCAATTTTAATATTGTCAAACCATCGGGTCAAAAAAAGGTTGCCATCGGAAAGGGAGCCGTTGGCAACGAATGGAGGTGGTAATGCAATGAAAGCTAGATATAAGGGGTAGTGCCAAACTAGCCATAAAGAACTATATCGAAACTGTAAGAAAAAGCAATAACAAGTTATCTGTTACTTGCAAAGTTTTTTAAACAGCTTGTCCTAAATCAAATTTTTGAGTCATGACTTGTTTAGTTGATGCAGGGATTGGTATTGGTAGCTCTAGTTGAATTGTTTACAGGCCGTCTGAAAATTGCCGGGGTTGTTCGGCTATAATGCTGTTTTGGTTTTTTTAAGGCTTTTGCAAAAATACGGTTTTGTTGTTTTAAGCTGAATGTGGTTTGTAAGGGTTTTGGGGTATGAGGAGAATGAGATGAAGAAAGTTTTGGTGTTGCAACATGGGGATTTGGGCGCTTGCGACTGGTCGGCATTTGGCGGTTTGGTGTCTGCGCCATCAGGGAAGTCGGTGTTGCGCGTGCCGGTTGATGATGATTTTGAATTGACGGACGAGATGCGTGAGGCGTTGATTGCGCAGCAGATAGATGGCGCGGTGTTGCCGGATGTGGCTTTTGCTGATTTGGGACTGATTGTCAGCGATATGGATTCGACGCTGATTACGATTGAGTGTGTGGATGAGATTGCGGCCGGTGTCGGGCTGAAAGATCAGGTGGCAGCGATTACGGAGCAGTCGATGCGCGGCGAGCTGGACTTTGAGCAGTCTTTGCGTAAGCGTGTGGCTTTGCTGGCCGGTTTGGACGAGCGCGTGTTGGAAGAGGTGTACGAGAATGTGTTGCAGCTGTCGCCGGGCGCGGAATTTTTGTTGGAAGAGTGCAAACGGAATGATGTGAAGTTTATGCTGGTGTCGGGCGGATTTACGTTCTTTACGGAACGCCTGCAACGGCGTTTGGGCTTGGATTTCCATTTTGCGAATGTGTTGGAAGTGGAAAACGGCAAGCTGACAGGCCGTCTGAAAGGGCAGATTATTGATGCGCAGGCTAAGACGGATTTATTGCGTGAATACCGTGAGCGTCTCGGTTTGGCTCCGTGGCAGGTGGTGGCGATGGGCGATGGTGCGAACGATATTCCGATGATATTGGAAGCGGGGTTTGGTATTGCTTATCGGGCGAAACCGAAAACCGAAGCGAATGCGGATGCGTGTGTGCGCTTTGGTGGTTTGGAGCGGATACGCGGTTGGTTTGCGTAAACCATTTGAGAATGTTTGTTAGTCAGGCCGTCTGAATAATCGGGAAACCGGTTTTCAGACGGCCTGATGTTTTATAAGGCGATAAAACGGTAGCCTTCGGCATCGGCTTCAAGAATGGAGGCGTAATTGTCGCGCCAGTCGCCGAGTACGATGCGGGTGTAATCGGCATTGCGGTGGATGTTTTCGCGGTGGGTATGGCCGTGAATGAGCAGGGGCGTGCGGAAGCGTTGGACGGTTTCGTGGGTAAAGGCCTGATTGACGTCCATGATGTCGGCGGTTTTGTGTTGTTTGTCCTGTTTGCTCTGCTTGCGGATTTTGGTGGCGATGTGCAGTCGGAGTGTGAGCGGCAGGAGCAGGAACAGGCGTTGCAGCCATTTTTGATGGACGGTACGGCGGAATTTTTGATAAGAATGGTCATCGGTGCAGAGGGTGTCGCCGTGACAAAGCAGGGTGGGTGTGCCGAACAGGTCGATAACGGCGTACTCGGGCAGTAAGGTCATGCCGGTATCGCGGGCGAAGGTTTTGCCGATGAGGAAGTCGCGGTTGCCATGAATAAAATAGCAGGCAATGCCGCGCTCAGTCAGGCTGAGGATGGTTTGCTTGATGGTTTGCACCAAAGGGCTGTTTTCGTCATCGCCGATCCAAAAATCGAAAAGGTCGCCAAGAATGTATACGGCTTGGGCATGAACGGCTTTTTCTTGGATAAATTTCTGGAAGAGTGCAGTCAGTTGAGGATGGGATTCGCTCAGGTGCAAATCGGCGATGAAGTAAATCGGCATAATGATGTGGGGCGTGTGGGAAGGGTTTTATTATAACTTGGGTTGTCGCGTTTGGATTTGAGCTTGGTGTTTTTCGTTTGTAATGCGGTAATTTTATTGTTTTGATTTGGTGTGATAAAGGCCGTCTGAAACATCTTTTCAGACGGCCTTTGTGGTTTATTGGGCTTTGCCCTGATAGGTGATTTGTTTCAGCGTCTCTTCTTTGTACAAGTCGCTGATGGGGATGGTATAGAAGAATTCGTTGCTGCGGACAAAGCGGTTGACCAAGTCTTTGTCAAGATGGAGGACGTGGTGCCGCAGTTTGTTTAGTCCTTTGAATATCATGGTGCTCCAACGCATATAGCCGTCTGAATTGGGGCGGATGTCGTTCATGGCATCAAGGGCGAGAAGTTTGCGGTTTTGCTCTTCTTTATCCAAAGGATGGGAATAGATGCTTTGGAAATAAAACGGTTGCTCGGAGGGCGGTGGCAGGCTGAGGGAAGAACCTACTTTACCGATAGGGAAGTCGTCGCTCAGATAATGTATGGTGTGCAAAAACAGATTGCCGCGGCGGTAATCGATTTTACGCAGGGCTTCGATGGCGGCCAGCGCAGTATGTTGGTGGTCGGGATGCGCATCGATATTGGGAGACGGCGTCACGATAATATCCGGCTGGAACGTTTCTATCAGATAGCCAAGGTTGTCCACCAAGCTGGTCCAAGTCGAGCCGGGCTTAAGGTGTTTCGCCAATGAGGAGGTGTTGGCACGGCGGAAAATATCGACGTCGGTCGTATCGATTTTGGTCGATTTAATCTCTTTTTCCGGATTTTGGCGCATGGCGGTCAATGTGCTGTCGAAGTAGCCCAGTTGCAGGATGTTTTCAGACGGCACACCGGCCAAAATGGGCACGGTCAGGCTGTTCCAAACGCGCATCCTGCCTTTTTGCAGATATTGTGCCTGAGTGTCGCAGTCGCATGTGCTGTAAAGATTGCCATAGTGGAAGCTGCCGCCTTCGCTGGCAGTTAAGGTGCAGATCATTGAATTGGCGGCGTGTTTTTCATACAAACCGTATGCACTTAATTCAGCATCGTCAGCATGAGGCGCGAGGACAAGGATTTTTTTGCCGTCTAGGCTTTCACGCGGATAAACAGAGAGTTCGATTTCTTGGTCGGGCAAGGTTAGGTATTTGCCTTCCAGGCGGATGGTTTTGTCGCTGTCGGAGAAAGTGTCGCTCAGATTGATATAGCGCACGCCTTTTGCGCCGTATTCGAAATATTGCTTCCATTTGCCCTTAGATGAAATGGTTTCAACAAAAGGCAATACCAGCAATCCAGCCCAAGTGGATTTGATACGGATTTTGGCAATAACGGTATCTTGTCCGCTGATAGTGGCGGGTAAAGTCAGGCTGCCACCCTTGAGGGTAGCATGCGCGGTAGAGGGAAGGGAGGGATAGTTATAGTCTTGGTGTGTGTTGTAGGCAAACTGTTTTTTATGAATAATTGAAGTAATAATAAGCAATGTAACAAAAAAAGTCAGTATCAGCCCCGTTAGTATTAGAAACATTGTCAGGTTCCTTTATCGTATAACAGCTATGATATTGCTTGCGAAGCTTATTTGTTTGTTTTTATTACAAACGGTTAATTTTTACACCCTAACGTCATTAAAGTGAACATTTAAAATAAAACAGTTTGCGGGTTGATTATATATAAACGACTAAAATGTAGAAAGACCGTCTGAAAAATTTGAAAGAAATTTCAAAAATTTCAGACGGCCTTGATATTTTAAAGGTTAAGCCGGTAAATTATGCTTCTTTTGTTTCAACTGCTTTCTGACGCAGACGCAGGCTCAACTCGCGAAGTTGTTTGTCGTCGACCACATTAGGTGCATTGGTCAGCAGACATTGTGCACGCTGTGTTTTCGGGAAGGCAATCACGTCGCGGATAGATTCTGCACCGGTCATCAGGGTAACCAGACGGTCGAGACCGAATGCAAGGCCGCCGTGAGGAGGCGCACCGAATTTCAGGTTGTCCAAGAGGAAGCCGAATTTCTCTTGTTGCTCTTCAGGGCTGATTTTCAGCGCGGCAAACACCTTCTCTTGTACGTCTGCGCGGTGGATACGGATAGAGCCGCCGCCGATTTCCCAGCCGTTCAATACCATGTCGTAGGCACGGGCCAAACAGTTTGCAGGGTCGGAAACCATCAGGTCTTCATGACCTTCTTTAGGCGCGGTAAACGGATGGTGTACGGCAACGTAGCGGTCGGCTTCTTCGTCGTATTCAAACATTGGGAAGTCGACAACCCACAAAGGTTTCCACTCGTCCACGAAGTAGCCGTTGTCTTTGCCGTGTTCCAAGCCGACTTTAATGCGCAATGCGCCGATGGCTTCGTTCACGACTTTGGTTTTGTCCGCACCGAAGAAGATGATGTCGCCGTTTTGCGCGCCGGTACGCTCGATGATTTCTTTCAGGGCGTTTTCGGACAGGAATTTCACGATTGGAGATTGCAGGCCGCTGTCTTCGCCGTTGGAGAGGTTGCTCACATCGTTTACTTTGATGTATGCCAGACCTTTTGCGCCGTAGATGCCGACAAATTTAGTGTATTCATCGATTTCTTTGCGACTGAATTTCGCGCAGTTCGGTACGCGTAGAGCGACTACGCGGCCGCCTTTCATGTCGGCGGCGCCACGGAAAACTTTAAATTCTTCCGTTTTCATCAGGTCGGTCAATTCGGTAAATTTCAAGTTGATGCGCATGTCCGGTTTGTCAGAGCCGTAGTAGAACATGGCTTCAGAGTAAGGCATGCGTGGGAAGTCGCCCAAATCTACGTTCAAAGCATCTTTGAAGACTTGTTTGGCCATGCCTTCAGTGATGTCCATGATTTCATCCTCGTCCAGGAACGAGGTCTCCAAGTCGATTTGAGTGAATTCAGGTTGACGGTCGGCACGTAAGTCTTCGTCACGGAAACATTTGGTAATTTGGTAGTAACGGTCGAAGCCGGCCACCATCAGCAATTGTTTGAACAATTGCGGAGATTGCGGCAGAGCGAAGAATTCGCCCGGATGAACACGGCTTGGTACGAGGTAGTCGCGCGCGCCTTCCGGAGTGGAGCGGGTCAGCATCGGAGTTTCGATATCGATGAAGCCTTGTGCGTCCAAGTAGCGGCGAACGCCCATGGCCACTTGGTAACGCAGGCGCAGGTTGCGTTGCATGACAGGACGGCGCAAGTCGATAACGCGGTTGGTCAGGCGAACGTTTTCGCTGATGTTTTCATCGTCGATTTGGAACGGAGGCGTAGCGGCAGCGTTCAAGACTTCGATTTCTTTGGCAAGGATTTCGATTTTGCCGGAAATCATTTTGTCGTTGGTTGTACCTTCTGGACGGTTGCGTACGCGGCCGGTAATGCTCAAGACGTATTCGTTACGGGAAGAGTCGGCAGCGGCAAATGCTTCCGGAGTATCAGGGTCGATAACGACTTGAACGATGCCTTCGCGGTCGCGCAGGTCGATAAAAATCACACCACCGTGGTCGCGTCGGCGGTGTACCCAGCCTTTGACGGTAACGGTTTGGTCTAAGTATTGCTCGCTGATAAGGCCGCAATAGTTGGTACGCATAAAATCACCTTTTTATATTGTTCAATTTGAAAAAGAAGGAAAGGCCGTCTGAAAAAAGAAGACCTTAATTGTTATGTTCGGTATCACCGTCTTCAGACGGCTTTTGGGCGGGTAGGGCTTTAACCGGTAAGTCGTCCGGCATCACCATACCCAGCGAAATTACATATTTCAATGCCTGATCCACACTCATGTCCAGCTCGCGAACGTCGCTTTTTTTTACCATGATGTAATAGCCGCCGGTCGGGTTGGGCGTGGTTGGGACGTAAACGGAAATATAGTCGTCATCTTGCGGCAGGCTGCCTTTGAGTTTGTCGGGAATATGGCCGGAAACAAAGGCTATCGTCCAAATGCCCGGTTGCGGAAAGGGAACCAGTACGGGGGTTTTGAACGAGCGGCTGCTGTCGGAGAGCAGGGATTCGGAAACTTTTTTAACGCTGGAGTAGATGGATTTGACGACGGGAATGCGTCCCAAAAGGCTGTCCCATGCACCGAGAATCCGTCTGCCTAAAACGTTGGCCGCAAATACGCCGGTAACGAACAAGACGACGGTGGCGGCAACAATGCCCAAACCGGGTATGTTGAACCCCCAGAAATGCTGGGGCTGCCAGCTTTCCGGCAATAGGCTGATCAGTCTGTCGGCGGCGGATATGATGTAGGTCATCGCCCAGATGGTTACGGCAATCGGCAACCAAACCAGTACGCCTGTAATCAGGTATTTCTTTAAAGCCTTGGCGATTTTTCCGCTTTCGGCTGCGGCTTCTGTCATCTTTGTTTCATTCCGGCAAGTTTTGCCCAAACTTTGCATTATACGCGTTTGGGCGCTAGGAAACGAGTATTTTAAACGAATGGCTTGTTTTGTTTTATTGTTTCAGACGGCCGCCTTGATTGCACAGGCCGTCTGAAACAATATGGGGGAATTAGATTCCGTCCCAGTCGTTGAACATCAGGCCGAAGCCGATGCCGTTTTGTTTGTGGTTGTAATCAATCAGGCTTTCGCCGTAGCCGTGGAAACCGCGGACAACGCCTTTGAGTTTGCCTTTAATTGGGAAGGTATAAGCAGCTTCAACGGCACCGCGTCCGCTTTTCGGGTTATAACGCAGGACGGAATAAACATTTTGTTTGTCATTGAAGCGGTATTGGACTTTCAAGTCGCCGTAGCCCATGTATTTGTTGATGTCCGGATTGTCGTCGTCGTCTCCTTTTTGGTCGAAGGCGCGCATCCAAACTCTAGGAATGACGGTCAGTTTGCCCCATTCCATGCCGGCCATGGCATAAACGCGGTTCCATGAGCGGGATTCCGGGCGGCTTTGACCGTTGGACTGGTGAACAAAACCTGCGCCAACCATACGCAGTTTGCCGCCGAAAGGCAGGTCTGCTTTAACGGGTTGGGTAATGAAGATTTCGGGCTCGTAGTCGGTATTACGGAACGGAGCGGATTTGCGGCCTTGGTTAAAGATTTGCCAGTCGGATTTTTGGGTGTAGCCAAACCATACGTCGGCACGGGTTTTGAATAAATCTTCGGCAATCTTGCTTTTGAAGGAAACCTGCATTTTGGTTTCGAGGCGTTTCTGCTCGCTGAATTTTTCCTGCGTGGTTACGCCGCGACTGGGGGATTCCGGGTAGTAGTTGGGGCTGCTGTTGTACCAAACGGGCATGAGGTACATAGGATTATGCTCGCGTACGCTCAACAGGCCGCGTGTGTCGTTTTTATCCAAATCGTACATCAGGCTTAAAGGCGTGTAGCTGTCGGCAGTTTCGCTTAATACGTCGTCTGAAATATTCGGATGGGTAGGGTTGTCGAATACGATGGCAGCTTCTTTTTTCTCAATGCTCTTACGGATGCTTTGTTCGAGGTCAACCGGTGTTTTGGCGGTTTCGGTTTGCGCTTGCGGCAGTGGGGATTGAGGGGGAAGTTGCGCCGAGTAGATGTTGTCGTAACACGCCAAACGGGTGGCGTTGTCTTGAATGGTGGTGCAGTGTAGGGCGGCGGTTTCGGCGGCAGCCAGTGGGGCGGCGGCAATGAATCCGATACTTAGGGAATGTTTCAACATCTTGTTCATAAGAGTTTCCGTTGTTTTTCAGACGGCCTGATGAAAGGGTAAATGGGTTTATTTAGTCGGTTTGGAGTGTGAATACGGCAATGCCCCTGAAAGGCAAGACCTCAGGGGCATCGTATCAGCTCGATTATCCTGCTTTGGTTATCAGGATTTCCGGCATCTGCGTCAGTATTAAGCCAAAGCTTTTACTTTAGCAGACAGACGGCTTTTATGACGGGCTGCTTTGTTTTTGTGGAATACGCCTTTGTCAGCAATGCGGTCGATGACTTTAACGGATTCTTGGTAAACTGCTTGAGCAGCAGCTTTGTCGCCGGCTTCAACTGCTTTCAACACTTTTTTCACAGCGGTACGGAATGCAGTACGCAGGCTGGCGTTGTGGGCGCGTTGTTTAACCGACTGGCGGGCACGTTTGCGGGCTTGTGCGCTGTTTGCCATATTGAATATCTCCTGAAAAATAAATTCTGTAAACGCGCAATTTTAAAGACAGATTTCCTTGTATGCAAGCTTTTTCTCTATAAACGCGCGCAAATCAGCCGCATTTTGCCCAAAAACGACAGCCGGTGCAACGCTTTTGGGAAAAAGATGATGTTGCTCTGTCTTATTTCAATAAGAATCAGATGGATATTGCTTTTCGTTTGCTTACGTTTCCATTACAATAGCCTAACTCTGCGCCGGGGTGTTTATGGGGTGCAGGGTTTCTTATTTATTGACATTAACCACTCTTTCATCAGGAATCTGCCCGTATGAAAAAATCTGTATTAGCCGTATTGGCCGCATTGTCTTTGGCCGCGTGCGGCGGTGGCGAGAAAAAAGCCGAGCAACCTCAAGCAGGCAGCGCGCCTGCTGCCAATGCCGAGGCAGCCGCTACCGATACTTTGAATATCTACAACTGGTCAAACTACGTTGACGAAAGTACAGTCGAAGACTTCAAAAAAGCCAACAATTTGAAGCTGACTTACGATTTGTATGAAAACAACGAAACGCTGGAAGCCAAAATGCTGACCGGCAAATCCGGCTATGACTTGGTTGTACCCGGTATTGCCTTCCTGCCGCGCCAAATTGAGGCAGGTGCATACCAAAAAATCAATAAGGATCTGATTCCGAACTACAAAAACATCGACCCTGAATTGCTGAAGATGTTGGAAACCGCCGACCCGGGCAATCAATACGCCGTTCCTTATTTCTCCGGCGTGAACACTTTGGCGATTACTGCGAAAGGTAAAGAGCTTTTGGGTGGCAAGCTGCCTGAAAACGGCTGGGATTTGCTGTTCAAACCCGAATACACCAACAAGCTGAAATCTTGCGGCATCGCTTTGTGGGATACACCGAGCGAAATGTTCCCAATCTTGTTGAATTACTTGGGTAAAGATCCTAAAGGCTCGAATCCTGAAGATTTGAAAGCGGCGGCGGAAGTCTTGAAAGCCATCCGTCCTGATGTAAAACGTTTCAGTCCATCTATTATTGATGAATTGGCGCGCGGCGACATTTGCTTGGCGGCAGGTAACGGCGGCGACTTGAACTTGGCCAAAGCGCGTTCTGAAGAAGTGAAAAACAATGTCGGCATCGAAGTGTTGACTCCGAAAGGCATGGGCTTCTGGATCGAATCTTGGCTGATTCCGGCCGATGCGAAAAACGTCGTCAATGCCCACAAGTATATCAACTACACGCTTGATCCCGAAGTGGCTGCGAAAAACGGTATCGCCGTAACCTTCGCACCGGCCAGCAAACCTGCACGCGAAAAAATGCCTGCCGAGCTGGTGAACACACGTTCTATTTTCCCGAACGAGCAAGACATGAAAGACGGTTTCGTTATGCCTCAAATGAGCGCAGATGCGAAAAAACTGTCTGTTAACTTGTGGCAAAAAATCAAAGTCGGTTCAAATTAATTGTGAGCTGATTGTTTGAAGCAAAGCAAAGGCCGTCTGAAATTTTTCAGACGGCCTTTTTTGATGTCCCAATTTTTATCGTTTCAAAGCCAAAGTCAATACGCCTGCCGTTACCAAACCTAAGCCTATCCACTCCTGAGTGCTTGGGCGTTCGTCTAAGAAAACGACGGCCATCAGGGCGACCAAGACCAGGCTGAATTTGTCGACGGGGGCGACTTGCGAGGCGTTGCCCAATTGCAGGGCTTTGAAGTAGGCGAGCCAAGATGCGCCGGTAGCGAGGCCGGATAGGATGAGGAATGTCCAGTTGCGGCCGGTAAAGCCGTTTACGCCCTGCCATTTGCCAGTATAGGTCAGGAACAAGACCAAAGCGGCGAGGATGACCAAGGTGCGGATAAAGGTGGCGAAATCTGAATCTATGCCCTGTAAACCCATTTTGGCGAAAATGGCGGTCAATGAGGCGAAGCCTGCCGATGCCAATGCCCAAAACAGCCATGCGTTGCTGCTCATGTTTTATTCCTTTGTTTCAAATTGTTGACAATATGAATCCGCTTGTTGATGAAATATCGAAATTTTCACTGCGGTTTGTCTTTGGAAAACGCTATAATAGAACTAATATTCTTTTTCTTCCAGCTGTCTTTAATTGTATTGTTTCAGACGGCCTTTCCCTCTCTCAATAAAGGAAAATCATGAGCTTCAAAACCGATGCTGAAATTGCCCAGTCTTCCACCATGCGCCCGATTGGTGAAATTGCCGCCAAGCTGGGTTTGAACGTTGACAACATTGAGCCTTATGGTCACTACAAAGCCAAAATCAATCCTGCCGAAGCGTTCAAACTGCCGCAAAAACAAGGCCGTCTGATTTTGGTTACCGCCATTAATCCGACTCCTGCGGGTGAGGGTAAAACCACTGTAACCATCGGTTTGGCGGACGCATTGCGCCATATCGGCAAAGACTCGGTGATCGCCCTGCGCGAGCCTTCTTTGGGTCCGGTGTTCGGCGTCAAAGGCGGTGCGGCAGGCGGCGGCTATGCCCAAGTTTTGCCGATGGAAGACATCAACCTGCACTTCACCGGCGACTTCCACGCCATCGGTGCGGCGAATAACTTGCTCGCCGCCATGCTCGACAACCATATCTACCAAGGCAACGAGTTGAACATCGATCCGAAACGCGTCCTGTGGCGTCGTGTGGTCGATATGAACGACCGCCAGTTGCGCAACATCATCGACGGCATGGGCAAACCTGTTGACGGCGTGATGCGCCCCGACGGTTTCGACATTACCGTTGCCTCCGAAGTCATGGCGGTATTTTGCCTTGCCAAAGACATCAGTGATTTGAAAGAGCGTTTGGGCAACATCCTTGTCGCTTACGCCAAAGACGGCAGCCCTGTTTATGCCAAAGATTTGAAAGCGAATGGCGCGATGGCGGCATTGCTCAAAGATGCGATTAAGCCTAACTTGGTACAAACCATTGAAGGCACTCCGGCATTTGTACACGGCGGTCCGTTCGCCAACATCGCCCACGGCTGTAACTCCGTTACCGCCACCCGTTTGGCGAAACACCTTGCCGATTATGCCGTAACCGAAGCAGGCTTCGGCGCGGATTTGGGCGCGGAAAAATTCTGCGATATCAAATGCCGTCTGGCGGATTTGAAACCTGATGCGGCTGTTGTCGTGGCTACTGTCCGCGCTTTGAAATACAACGGCGGCGTGGAGCGTGCCAACCTCGGCGAAGAAAACCTCGACGCTTTGGCAAAAGGCCTGCCTAATCTGCTGAAACACATTTCCAACCTGAAAAACGTATTCGGCCTGCCTGTGGTGGTTGCCATCAACCGCTTCGTGTCCGACTCCGATGCCGAGTTGGCTATGATTGAAAAAGCTTGTGCGGAACACGGCGTTGAAGTTTCCCTGACCGAAGTATGGGGCAAAGGTGGCGCGGGTGGTGCAGATTTGGCGCACAAAGTCGTCAATGCCATCGAAAACCAACCGAATAACTTCGGCTTTGCCTACGATGTTGAGTTGAGCATTAAAGACAAAATCCGTGCGATTGCCCAAAAAGTGTACGGCGCGGAAGATGTTGATTTCAGCGCGGAAGCGTCTGCCGAAATCGCTTCACTGGAAAAACTGGGCTTGGACAAAATGCCGGTCTGCATGGCGAAAACCCAATATTCTTTGAGCGACAACGCCAAACTCTTGGGCTGCCCCGAAGGCTTCCGCATTACCGTGCGCGGTATTACCGTTTCTTCCGGTGCAGGCTTCATCGTTGCGTTGTGCGGCAATATGATGAAAATGCCGGGTCTGCCGAAAGTTCCGGCTGCCGAGAAAATCGATGTGGACGCAGAAGGCGTGATTCACGGCTTGTTCTGATTTAGATTGATTTTGAAATAGATAAAGGCCGTCTGAAACCGAGGTTTCAGACGGCCTTTTATAATTTAAGTGAATTTCAACCGGCTTTTTAAGAAATTGAAGAAATTGTCTATCATGCCGAACAACGTATTACGGTCTTCGCCAAACAAAGAAATGCTGCGGTCTTTGCTGATTCTGTCATAAGCGGCAAAAATGGTTTTCAGCTCTTCAGTGGTTAAACGCAGTTGCTTTTCATGCAAGATTCGGCTTAAGAGGGTTACTTCTACTGGGTTCAATCCAGGGAAAAGGTGGCTGAACCACAATTCCATGGTGTATTGGACGGATCTGTTGATTTTATCTTTTTTTTTGCTTTCTTGAGCTGTGTGTATCCTGTAAGACAACAAAGGCTCGGGCAGGTTGGCAAAGGTTTTGCCATGTAGGGCGCATTGCACCCACATATGGAAATCGGGAGCTGTTTCTGTCGCGGTGTAGTTTATCCCTAGGTTTTTAATGCTGTCGTGCCGCCACATGGTGGTGGGGTTGAACATGTTTTGGGCGGCAAAGGAGAGAAAGGCTTTAATGTCTTTGTCGAGCAGGGGGAGGTCGCTTAAAACGGGTTCTCTTCCGGTTTGGTCATCAAAAAAGATGGTGGCTTGGCTGCCGACAATATCGATTTCGGGATGGCTGTCTAAGAAGTGAATTTGTTTTTCAAAACGATCCAAGGCGCAAATATCGTCCGCATCCATTCGTGCCACATATTCGACCTCTACGTCTTTGAGCATATCCATGGCAAATTGGCAGGCAAACGGCTCGCCCCTGTTTTCCGGAAGATGGAAAACCTGCAAACGTGAATCTTTGGCTGCGTAAGCCTCGAGGATTTCGCCGGTTTTGTCTGTTGAAGCATCGTTGATGGCGATGACGAAAAAGTCGCGGAATGTTTGATTCAATACCGAATCTAAGCATTCGGGCAAATAAGCTTCGGCACAATAGGCCGGCAAAATAACGGCGAGTTTCATGTTTGCTTTCGATGTATTTTGATGTGTGGTTGTTGGAAGATTTTACTATAAATTTCCCAAAAGCTAAGGCCGTCTGAAACCTTATTGCCAAGTTTTCAGACGGCCTTAGTGTGAATCCGATCTACGGATTATTTAACGATTTGGTTCAATTCGCCTTTGGCGTATTTGGTTGCCATTTTTTCCAAAGAAATCGGTTTGATTTTGTCGGCTTGGCCTTCGCAACCGAATGCGAGATAGCGGTCAAGACAGATTTGTTTCATGGCTTCGACGGTTTTGCTCAAGTATTTGCGCGGGTCGAATTCGGACGGGTTTTCTGCCATGAAGCGGCGGATGGCGCCGGTAGAGGCGAGGCGCAAGTCAGTGTCGATGTTGACTTTGCGCACGCCGTGTTTGATGCCTTCGACGATTTCTTCAACCGGTACGCCGTAGGTTTCACCGATTTTGCCGCCGTATTCGTTGATGACTTTCAGCCATTCTTGCGGAACGGAGCTGGAGCCGTGCATCACGATGTGGGTGTTCGGCAGGGCTTGGTGGATTTCTTTGATGCGGTCGATACGCAATACATCACCTGTGGGCGGACGGGTAAATTTGTATGCGCCGTGGCTGGTGCCGACGGCAATAGCCAATGCGTCAACGCCGGTATCTTTAACGAAACGTACGGCATCTTCAACGCTGGTCAGCATTTGGTCATGGGAAAGTTTGCCCACTGCGCCTACGCCGTCTTCTTCGCCGGCTTCACCGGTTTCCAGGTTGCCCAATACGCCGATTTCGCCTTCAACAGACACGCCGCAAGCGTGGGAGAAGTTAACGACGGTACGGGTGGCGTTGACGTTGTATTCGTAAGAAGAAGGGGTTTTGCCGTCTTCCATCAGCGAGCCGTCCATCATCACGGAGGAGAAGCCCAGTTGGATGGAGCGTTGGCATACATCAGGAGATGCGCCGTGGTCTTGGTGCATCACGACAGGGATGTGCGGGAATTCTTCAACTGCGGCCAAAATCAGATGGCGCAGGAATGGGGCGCCTGCGTATTTGCGTGCGCCTGCGGATGCTTGAACGATAACGGGGGCGTTGACTTGGTCGGCCGCCTCCATGATGGCGCGCATCTGTTCGAGGTTGTTAACGTTGAATGCAGGCAGACCGTAGCTGTTTTCGGCAGCATGGTCCAATAATTGGCGCATGGATACGAGTGCCATGAGAAGCTCCTGAAGTAGTGAAGGGTAAATTTATCCGATAAATTATAATGTTTTTTGAAATGAAAAACTACAAGCTGTTACATTGTTTTTATATATTAACGAACAGGGTCTCGGTTTATAATGGCGTAGTATTGAAAACGGGTGTGCAAAATGGATAGGATTTTGGTGGCCGAGTGTGATAAGCCTTTGTTTCAGACGGCCTTGACGGTGCAGGTGGGCGATGTGAACTATGGCGGCCATCTGGCGAACGATGCGGTGTTGCGTTTGTGCCATGAAGTGCGGATGCGTTGGCTTACGGCGTTGGGTTGGAGTGAAATAGATGCCGGAGGGGCAGGCTTGATTATGGCGGATGCGGCGGTGCAGTATTTGGCGCAAGGTCATCATGGCGATGAGCTGTCGGTAGAAATGGGGGCGGCGGGCGTGGCCGGTGTGGGCTTTTCTTTGCTGTACCGTATCCGCAGGATTTCAGACGGCCTTGTGCTGGCGAAAGTGCAGACAGGCATGGTGTGTTTCGATTATGGTAAGCAGCGTGTCTGCCGTTTGCCTTCGGCATTGAAAACGGCATTGGAGGCCGTCTGAAATGGCGGAATCAAACAATTTTGCGCTTCATCTTGAACGCTATCTGAAAACTTTGCTGCAACAAGGCAAGTCGGAGCATACCGTTTCCGCTTATCGGCGCGATTTGGGTGAGTTGATACGCCTGTTGCCCGATAATCTTGAAAACGGCCTGCCGACGCGCCGTGATTTTGTGGCGGTATTGAAAAAGCTGTCGCAAAAGGGCTTAAGCGAAAGTAGCTTGGCGCGGAAATTGTCGGTGTGGCGGCAGTATTGCAGTTGGCTGGTGCAGATAGAAGTTATGGAAAGCGACCCGACATTTAATATGAAAGCGCCGCGCCTGCCCGAACGCCTGCCCAAAGCGCTGCCGCAAGAACCTTTAAACCATATCCTTGACCATGCGCCGGTTGATGACGAGTTGGACGTGCGCGATAAGGCCATGTTTGAATTGATGTATGGCAGCGGTTTGCGCCTGAGCGAGATACAAGGTTTGAATCTGGACGGTATCGTCTTGGACGAAGGCTGGGTCAGTGTGAAGGGTAAAGGCGGCAAGCAGCGGCAAGTGCCTTTGGTGGCTAAAAGCATTGCGGCATTGCGCGATTATTTGGCGGTGCGTATTGCCAAAGAGGGCGAGCAGGCCTTGTTCGCCAATAAGAACGGCGGCAGGCTGGGGCAACGTCAAATCCAAAAACGCCTGCAGGCGTGGGCAGTGCGCGTGGGCAGCACCAGCCATATCTCGCCGCACATGATGCGCCACAGCTATGCAACCCATCTTTTGCAGGCATCGGGCGATATCCGCGCTGTGCAGGAATTGTTGGGACACAGCAATCTTTCTGCTACGCAAGTTTATACAAAGCTGGATTTCGACCATTTGGCGCGCGTTTATGATGAAGCGCACCCAAGGGCGAAACGGAAAAAATAATTTTGTTTGAGTCAGGCCGTCTGAAAGAATGTTTTCAGACGGCCTGATGTTTTATGGATAAAAAATACAGATGATTTGAAACCATTTGAATTTTTATCGGTCTGATGAGGTTTCAGTATTGGCCTGATGTGCGGATAGCATAAAGGTTGTAAGAAGTGAAGGCTTTTGCAATACCGTTTATCTTTTCAGATGACCGCTTGTTTGATAATATTAGTAATGAGAGCTAATATCATATTATGATATGCAGCCTTTAAAACAGCGAGTCTATAAACTTTCTATATAAGCATTAATGTTTATTTTGACTGTAAAACGACTTGCAAACGGGAATTGTTGCTATTAACATAACGGAATTATGGATAAAAAACGAATTTTAACTCCAGCCGTCGTGACTTCCGTTGCGTTGATTCACGTCGGCTTGGTTGCACTTTTATGGCATGCGCACAAACCGCCTCCTGTCGAAATGGCGAATATTGAATTTGTCGATTTAGGCGATTTCGGCGGTGGCGACGGCAGCCCTGAAGGCGAAGGCGCACCTGCCGCACCCGAGCCTACTCCCGAACAACCGAAACCCAAGCCGAAACCTAAGCCTGTCGAGCCGCCCAAACCTGTTATCAAACCCGTGGTAACGAAAAAAGAAAAAGCGGATATCGTACAGCAAAAGGAAAAACCGAAACCTATCGAGAAACCTAAGCCCGAGCCTAAGCCGGAACCTAAACCAGAGCCGAAGCCCGAGCCAAAACCTGAACCAAAACCAGAGCCGAAGGCAGAACCTAAACCATCTCCCAAAGCATCTGAATACTCAGGCAGCAAAACCGGGCCGAATACTGCGGAAAACGGTAAAGGCAACGGCGAAGGCAAAGCCTTGGGCGGAGAAGGAAAAGGCAACGGCGGCGGTACGAAAGGTACAGGCAGCGGCCGTGGCGAAGGCAGCGGATCCGGCAGCGGCGGTGCGAAAGGCGAACATGGTTCCGGTACCGGTGGTGGAGGTGGTGGCAGCGGTACAGGTGCCGGCAGCAGTAAAGGCAATCCTGCAAAAGGAACCTGCCATATTCCAAGACCTCCGTATCCTTCACTATCCACTGAAAATGGTGAAGAAGGCTTGGTTGTTTTGAAAGTCTTGGTTGGTCCCGGCGGTAAAGTGGATTCAATCAGTGTGAATAAATCAAGTGGTTATAGTCGTCTGGATAATGCAGCGCGTAAAGCCGTTAAAGATGGTAGCTGTAATGCAAGCGTTTGGACTGAATTTAAAGTACCTGTCAAATTCACGCTCGAATAAGTATTTAGGCCTAAGCTGATTGATTAGAAAATATATGCTGTTGGGAAATGATTTTAAATGACCCGATAGGAATTTTAATTTTATTTTTAACTTGGAAAAATTATGGATTTAAGTTTAGTTTTCAAATCAGGTGATGTGGTACTGATTGGTGTATTTGTCCTGATGTTGTTGATGAGTGTGGTGACTTGGAGCGTCATTGTGATCCGCTTCATCAAATACCGCAAAGCGAAAAAAGGCAATGCTCAGGTAAAAGAGTTGATGCTGAATGCGTTTACGCTGGCTGATGCCGTACAAAAAGCCAAAGTGGTAGAAGCACCGATGAGCAGTGTTGCCGATGAGTCTCTGCGAGCATACCAAAACTACCGTCAAACGACGAGCAAATCGCTGATTGACGAATTGCCTTTGAACGAATACTTGGTCGTTCACATCCGTAACAGTTTGACCCAAACCATGCGCCAGTTTGACTACGGTATGACTGCATTGGCCTCTATTGGTGCAACCGCTCCGTTTATCGGCCTGTTGGGTACGGTTTGGGGTATTTACCATGCTCTGATCGGCATCAGCGAAAGCGGCCAAATGAGCATTGCTGCGGTAGCCGGTCCGATTGGCGAAGCTTTGGTATCGACTGCTGTCGGCCTGTTTGTGGCGATTCCGGCCGTATTAGCGTACAACTTCCTCAACCGCGGTACAAAAACCATCGCGCAAGATATGGACGCATTTGCACATGACCTGCATGTCCGCCTTCTGAACCAAAAGGATTAAATCATGGCTTTCGGATCAATGAATTCCGGCGATGATGCGCCGATGTCGGATATCAACGTTACACCTTTGGTGGACGTGATGCTGGTGTTGCTGATTGTATTTATGATTACCATGCCGGTGCTGACCCACTCGATTCCTTTGGAGTTGCCGACTGCTTCGGAAAAAGCGGCAAAAGAGGATAAGCAACAGCCTAAAGATCCTTTGCGTTTGAGCATTGATGCTAATGGTGCTTATGTCGTTGGCGGCGATTCGGATACCAAAGTGGATTTGGCAACGGTAACCGCCAAGCTGAAAGAGGCTAAAGCGAAAAACGAAGATGTGATTGTGGCGATTGCGGCGGATAAAGCGGTTGAATACGATTACGTCAACCAAGCCCTGCAAGCGGCGCGCGAAGCCGGTATCAGTAAAATCGGTTTTGTAACGGAAACCAAGGCGCAATAATCTTCTGAACACAGTAAAGGCCGTCTGAAATTTGAGTAAAGTTTCAGACGGCCTTTTGTTGTATTTGGTAACTATATGTCCAGGCTGTATAATTAGCGGATTAAATTCAATAACGACAATACAGGAACCGCCATGACAGAAACCATCGAACGCGACAGTATGCAATATGATGTCGTGATTGTCGGCGCAGGCCCGTCGGGTTTGTCCGCCGCCATCAAACTCAAGCAGCTTGCCGAAAAGAATGGACGCGAAATCAGCGTTTGCGTGGTGGAGAAGGGTTCGGAGGCTGGTGCGCACTCGCTTGCCGGTGCCATCATCGATCCGATTTCTTTGAATGAGCTGATTCCTGATTGGAAAGAAAAAGGCGCGCCGCTGACACGCACAGTGACGAAAGACAGGGTTTTGTTCCTGACCGAGAAAAAAGCCTTCAACTTGCCGGTTACCCCGAATTTCGACAACCATGCGAACTATATTGCCAGCTTGGGCGAAGTCGTGCGCTGGCTGGCGGAGCAGGCGGAAAATTTGGGCGTAGAAATTTATCCGGGCTTTGCCGCCGCCGAAGTGCTTTATCACGAAGATGGTTCGGTCAAAGGCATTGCGACCGGCAATATGGGCGTGGGTAAAGACGGCGAACCGACCGATTCATTCCAGCCCGGCATGGAGCTTTGGGCACAGCAAACCATATTTGCCGAAGGCTGTCGCGGCTCGCTTTCCAAGCAAGTCATTGAACAATTCAAGCTCGACCAAAACAGCGAACCGCAAACTTACGGCTTGGGCATTAAAGAAATTTGGGAAGTGCCGTCTGAAAAACATCAGCCCGGTTTGGTCATGCACAGCGCAGGCTGGCCGTTGGACAGCAAAACCTACGGCGGCTCGTTTATTTATCATTTTGACGAAAACAAAGTTGCTGTCGGCTTTGTGGTCGGCTTGGATTATCAAAACCCTTATCTGTCGCCGTTTGAAGAGTTCCAACGTTTCAAAACCCATCCTGAAATCCGCAAAACCTTTGAAGGCGGCCGCCGTATCGCGTATGGCGCGCGTTCGCTGATTGAAGGTGGTTTGCAAAGCCTGCCGAAACTCTCGTTCAAAGGCGGCGTTTTGGTCGGCGATGCGGCGGGTTTCCTCAATATGCCGCGTATCAAAGGTATTCATACTGCGATGAAATCCGCTATGCTCGCCGCAGAAGCCGTGTTCCCCTTGTTGGAAAACCTTGAAGAAGTGGAAAGCTTCGACAGCGGCAAAGAGGCAGTGGATTATCAGCAACGTTTTGAACAAAGCTGGCTGTATCAAGAGCTTTACGCCGCGCGCAATGTCCGTCCGTCATTCAAATGGGGCGTTTACCTCGGCTCAATCTATACCGGTATCGACCAGATGATTTTCAGAGGCAAAGCCCCGTGGACTTTGAAACATCACGGCAAAGACAACGAGCAGCTCAAAAAAGCAGCCGAATGCAAACCGATTGATTATCCGAAGCCCGACGGCGTGTTGACCTTCGACCGCTTGAGCAGCGTGTTCCTTGCCAACCTTGCGCACGAAGAAAACCAGCCCGACCATTTGGTGCTGAAAAATCCGCAGGTCATGATAGACGTAAACTACAAAGAATACGCCTCGCCCGAAACCCGCTATTGTCCGGCTGGTGTATATGAAATCGTCGAAGAAAACGGCAGCCCGCGCCTGCAAATCAACGCCGCCAACTGCGTACACTGCAAAACGTGCGACATCAAAGACCCGACGCAAAACATCACTTGGATTTGTCCCGAAGGCGCAAGCGGGCCGAATTACGGCGGAATGTAATTGACTGTTTGAAGTCAAAACCTAAAGACCGTCTGAAAAATTTCAGACGGCCTCTATCCTATTATTTCATCAATGGACGCATTATGAACACACGCATTTGGCAGGCAGGCCGATTTGAAATCGCCTTGGACAAACCGAAAATCATGGGCATCGTCAATCTGACCCCCGATTCATTATCCGATGGCGGCACCTATTCGCAAAATGTCTCAACAGCATTGGCACATGCCGAGCAGCTGCTGAAAGACGGCGCGGATATTCTTGATATCGGCGGCGAATCTACCCGCCCGGGTTCGGATGGTGTTTCTCTTGAAGAAGAATGGGCCAGGGTGCAGCCGGTTTTGGCGGAAGTCGCCAAGTGGAATGTTCCCGTCAGCTTGGACACGCGCCACACGGCAATCATGGAAAAAGCCTTGGCGCAAGGCGGCGTCGATATTATCAACGATGTTGCCGCATTGAGTGATGAAGGCGCAGTCGCATTATTGGCGCAACAGCCGAAGACAGGCGTGTGTCTCATGCACATGCAGGGTTTGCCCAAAACCATGCAGCTTAATCCGCAATATCAAGATGTCGTCGAAGAAATCGCGCGTTATTTAAAAGCACGCGCGGCAGAATGCGTTCAAGCAGGCATTGACCCTGAACGCATCACGCTCGACCCCGGCTTCGGTTTCGGCAAAAACCTGCAACACAACATTACCCTGATACAACATTTGCCTGAGTTGATGGACGCAACCGGATTCCCCCTTCTGATCGGCATATCGCGCAAAAGCATGATTGGCGAGCTGACAGGCGAACAAGATGCCGCCAAACGCGTACACGGCAGCGTCGCAGCCGCTTTGGCCACAGTCGCCCGGGGCGCGCAAATCATCCGTGTTCACGATGTCAAAGCAACATCGGACGCTTTGAAAGTTTGGGAAGCATTGGGCGTATCGGCATAATGCCCGAATAGAAAACCAACAGGCCGTCTGAAACATTTGCCCGGCATCTTGAACAAGCAACAAGTTATGCTATAATCCGCTTCTACTCTTGACGGGTCTGTAGCTCAGGGGTTAGAGCAGGGGACTCATAATCCCTTGGTCGTGGGTTCGAAACCCACCGGACCCACCAAATATTAAAAATGCCCGAGGCTTTTGGCTTCGGGCATTTTTGTATTTATTGGTTTTTGATGGGGTTAAGATTCAAAGAGTTATAATAATTAATTTAATTTTACATATCTAATTTATCATGATAGCATTGCGTTTTGTCAATTATTTTTAATAAAATGAAAATTCACGTTTTATCCCTATTTCCTGCTCTAATATTTTTGCCAAATTATGTCTTGGCTGGTGATAGCAATGATACAGAATTAATCCGGTCTATGCAGCATCAGCAGTCAATTGATGCAAAATTACAAATGGAATCAGATGTAATGCTTGAACGAGCATCTGAAACTATTTCTTATCTTCTCGAAAATGGTGAAATACCTTGTACACAAGTTAAGCATATTGATTTAACTAGTGGGACTAACAGAGCATTTTCTTTTTTGCCTAGTGAAGCAATTGAAAAAACTGGTTTTCAGTCAGGGATGTGCTTGGGTGCCAATAATCTGCAAAAGTTGCAAAAGGCCACTCAACAAATCTTACTCTCGCATGGCTATATTACTTCTCAGGCAATTATACAACCACAGGATATGACCGATGGAATATTGAAAATAGATATAATAGCAGGTGAAGTAGGGGATATTCGTTATCAAGAAAAGAGAAATAAAAAAACAGCTGAGGGAAGTATTAGTGCATTTAACAATAAATTCCCTTTGCGTAAAAATAAAATACTAAATTTACAAGATGTAGAACAAGGTTTAGAAAATTTACGTCGCTTGCCAAGTATAGAGGCGGATATCCAGATTATGCCATCCGAGGAAGAAGGTAAAAGTGATTTACTCGTAAATTGGCGACAAGACAAGCCGGTTCGAGTCAGTATTGGTATAGATGATTCTGGCAGTAAAACTACAGGTAAATATCGAGGTAATTCTTCCTTATCAGTGGATAATCCATTTGGCTTAAGTGATCTATTTTATGTTTCCTATGGACGCGGTTTAGCACATCAAACAGAGTTAACTGATGAAAATGGTATTGAAACTAAAAGTGGTTCTAGGAGTTATAGTGTGCATTATTCGGTACCAGCCCAAAAATGGCTATTCTCTTTTAATCATAGTGGTTACCGCTATCATGAGGCGACTGAAGGTTATACCGTAAATTATGATTATAACGGTAAACAATATGGTAACGATTTGACTGCGGAGCGTATGATTTGGCGTAATGGGCGTCATAAGGCTACAGTTGCTGCTAAATTATGGTCTAGACAGGTTTCCAAATATATTGATGATACGGAAATTGAGGTGCAACGTCATCGCATGGCTGGTTGGGAGGCTGAACTTCGCCATCGTGCCTATTTGGGACATTGGCAGCTTGAGGGCAAGTTATCTTATAAGCGTGGTACCGGTATGCGACAAAGTATCCCGGTATCGGAAGAAGGCGATAGTACTGATGCTTCACGTATGAAAGTCATTACGGCTGAAATAGATGCCTCGGTCCCTTTTAAATTGGGTAAACAACAATTCTCATATGAGACCTCGCTTTTCACTCAATGGAATAAAACACCATTGGTTTCACAGGATAAGCTTACTATTGGTAGTCGTTATACTATTCGAGGATTTGATGGTGATCAGAGTTTATCCGGAGAACGTGGTTTTTACTGGCAAAATACTTTAGCTTGGTATTTTCATCCACGTCATCAATTCTATCTTGGTGTGGATACAGGACATATTTCTGGGGAAAGTACCCAATATATGACAAGAAAAGGTTTGACTGGGGCGACAATAGGATTTAAAGGCAGTCAAAAAATAGGTGGAAATTTATATTACAACTTATTTGTGGGTAAGCCACTGCATAAACCTACAGGTTTTAAGACAGCTAAAACCACTTACGGTTTCAGTGCGAACTATAGTTTTTAAGGCATGATTGCACTGAAACCATATCATATGATCTAGCAATGTTTAAAATTACTAGATAATTCTGCATTTTAAAATGCGACACTTCTATTATAACTAAATTTACTATTAAATTCAAAAGGAATTTTAAAATGAATAAAGGTTTATACCGCATCATCTTCAGTAAGAAGCACGGTACTATGGTTGCTGTTGCTGAGACTACTAATAGCCAAGGTAAGGGGCGGCAAGCAGGCTCATCCTCAAGCGGAGCTGTTTCAGATGACTCTCATGTTTCTCTTGGGTCTACTCTCAAGACTACTCTTAAGACTTTGATCTGTTCATTGGTGTCACTTAGTATGGTTGTTCCTGCTAATGCACAGATTGTTACTGATAAGGCAGCACCAAAAAACCAACAAGCAGTTATTCTTAAAGCAAATACGGGTGCGCCGTTAGTTAATATTCAAACGCCAAATGGTAAAGGTTTGAGTCATAACCGCTATACACAGTTTGATGTGGATGCTAGGGGCGTTTTGTTGAATAATGATCGCAATCATAATCCATTTTTAGCAAAAGGCAGTGCAGGGTTAATTTTAAATGAAGTACGTGGCGCTGCCAGCAAACTTAATGGCATTGTTACTGTAAGTGGCCAAAAAGCCGATGTTATTGTTGCTAATCCTAATGGGATTGTAGTTAACGGGGGTGGTTTTAAGAACGTAGGTCGCGGTATTTTAACTACAGGTACTCCTCAAATTGGTAAAGATGGTTCGCTGACCGGCTTTGATGTTCGCAAGGGTACATTTACTGTTGGTTCTGCAGGCTGGAATGATAAAGGAGGGGCTGACTATACTGAAATTTTAGCACGTGCGGCATTTCTGCAGGGGAAATTGCAGAGTAAGAATCTAATAGTTTCTACAGGAGCACAAAAAGTAGACTATGGCAATGGTAGCATCAGTGAAGGCCTTGCAGAGGGAGCTAAACCAATTACTGCTATTGATACGGCTGCATTAGGTGGTATGTACGCTGAAAGTATTGCATTGGTTGCTAATGAAAAAGGTGTCGGCGTTAAAAATGCTGGTACATTGGAGGCAGCTAAACAACTTGTTGTTACTTCTTCAGGCAGGATAGAAAACAGTGGGCGTATTGCTACTACTAATGATAGTACAGAAGCATCATCAACGTACTTAAGTATTGTCACTACTGAAAAAGGGGCAGCCGGTGCTTTTATTTCCAATGGCGGTAAGATTGAAAGCAAAGGTTTGCTAGTAATTGATACTGCTGAGGATATTGGTCTGCGTAATGGTGCTACAGTACAGAATACTGGCAGCATTCCTGCTGCTACCGTATTGAATGCAGAAAGAAATTTAGTGGTTGAAGGCCAGGCTAAGGTTGTTAATAACAAAGGTTTTGTCAGCATGTCTGCCGACGGACGTACTGTACTTAAAGATGCAAGCATTCAGGCGGGAGATTATATCCAAAGCAGCAGTGTAGGCAATGTGGAATTGGGTAACAATGCACGAATGTCTGCCGAAAATGTTACTGTATTGACTAATGGTAGTATCGGTAGTTCAGCAATTATTGAGGCAAAAGACACTGCACATATTGAAGCAGGCAAACCGGTGTCGCTGGAGCAGCCTACCATTGAATCTAATATTCAAATGAATGGCGGTAGTATTAAAGCTGGAAAAATTTAGTATTGATGGCTGATGATAACATCAGTGCAAAAACATCGCAGCTGAATACTTCTGGAAATCTTTATACTCAAGCAGACAAGAGTCTGAATCTGAATGTTGATCAAGATTTATCTGCTCGTAATGTCAATTTGAGAGGTAGTGGTGCCGTCAATGTAAGCGGCAGTGGTAAAACAGTTACCGCTACAGATAACATTAATGTTGAAGCAGGTAAACTTCAAGTTTCCGATGCTAATTTAAATACTACTTCAGGTAGTGTGCAGTTGAGAGCATTAAATGAAGGAATAAATATCCGTAATTCTAAGCTGAATGCTGCTCAAAACATTGATGCTAATACACAGGCAGGTAGCATCGTCGCAGAGGGTCTGAATGCTACTACCAAAGAAGGTAGAATTTCCGTCTTAGCTGATGGTAACGTTGATCTTAATGGCACCAATACCCTTGTGGCTAAATCAGATGTAAATGTAGGTTCTGTTAATAAAGGCCATCTGAAAGCAAGTAACACCAATATCACATCATCAGCAGGTGATGTGAGACTTCTTGCGGGTAACGGCATGGAAGTTGGGGATGGCAAGCAGTCTAATTCTATTAGTGGTAAAAATATTAATATCCAAAATAATGCAGGTAATGCAAGCTTAAAGGATCTGAAACTGCATGCACAAAATGGTGCATTGAGCATTCATTCTGATCGTGCTTTAAGTATAGAAAATGCCAAGTTGGAAGCTGCCCACAATATACAGATTAATGCTCAAAATGAACGTGTGGTATTAAATCAGGTAGATGCCTACGCACATCAGCACATGGTTGTTACTGCTCAAGGTAAATATGCCGGTCATATTGTACAGAATGACAAACGTCCTTCATCCAATAAACTGGTTGCCAATGGTGCATTGGTACTCAGTTCGCGTTATACCCAAGTTGCCGATAACACTACTTTACGTGCAGGTGCCATTAATATCCAATCAGGTGGCGCACTTATTAAGCGTGGCAAGATTGATTGGAGTACAGTTCCTACCAAAACTTTGGAAGCTAATGCCGAGCTGAAATCACTGGCCGGTCGCTTAGATATTTCTGCGAAGAGCGGAACATTGACTATAGAGCCTTCTAATCGCATCAGTGCACATACGGATTTGAATATTCAGGGTGGTGATAAACTGGTTCTGACTGCTCAGGGTGGTAATGCCGGAGCTCCTAGTGCGCGTGTTTCTACGTTAGAGGCTAAAGGTGATGTACGCTTACTTGCAGGAGAAGCTGACATTAAGGCTGCAAAAATTACTGCCGGTAAGAAACTGGCAGTAGTGACCACCAAAGGTAAGTTGAATATTGAGGCAGTTAACAATACATTAAACAATTATATCCCTGTTCAGAAAGTATCTGAGCTTAATGAAAAGTCAAAAGAGCTGCAGGAGAGAATTGCCAAATTAAAACAGGAAGAACTTGCCAAAAGATTCACGCCAGAACAACTTGCCGAATTAAGAAAACTAAGAAAAGGACCTATTTTTAAAATAGTAAACGGCGCACAACTGGAACCGACTACTCCTCTTATTAAATCTCTAGAGGCTGATCTTATTCGCTTGATTTTTTACACTAACTCTATTAATAAAGAGGTTAAGGGCAAGAAACCTAAAGGTAGCGAATACCAACAGGCTCGACTTTCTGCACAAAATATCGATCTGATTTCAGCCAATGGCATAGAAATTAATGGTTCAGATATTACTGCGGCTCAAAAGCTGAATATTTATGCTGCAGGAGCGTTACCTAAAGCTGCAAATTCCGGTGGTGCAACCATTGTGATCGATGGTATGACCGATATGTATGAAATCGGTAAGCCTGAATATAAGAGCCACTACGATAAATCTGCACTAAACAAACCATCACGTTTGACGGGTAATACAGGTGTCAGCATTCATGCTGCGACAGCACATGACGATGCACGCATCGTGATTAGCGCATCTGAAATCAAAGCTCCGGCAGGCAGTATAGATATTAAAGCCCATAGTGACATTGTACTGGAGGCAGGACAAAATGATGCTTATACCTTCCTAAAAACCAAGGAGAAAAGAGGTGGCCCTTTTGGAAAAACCACATATGATAGCACTAAAAACCGTTTGATTATTCCGGCTCCGGTAGAATTGACTGCGGCAAAAGGCATTACCGTACAGGCAGGTGGCGGTATTGAAGCTAATACTACCCGTTTTAATGCTCCTGCAGGCAAAGTTAGCCTGATTGCAGGTGAAGATTTGCAACTGTTGGCTACTGAAGGTATCCATCAGCGTGAGCATGATGTGCAAAAAACACGTCGCTTTGTAGGCATTAAAGTAGACAAAAGCAAGTACAGTAAAACTGAATTGAATGAGACCAAGCTTCCCGTACGTGTTGTTGCTGAAACGGCTAAAACCCGTTCTGGTTGGGATACTGTTTTGGAAGGTACGGAATTTAAAACATCCTTGGCAGGTGCAGATATTCAGGTAGGCGTAGGGGAAAAAGCCCGTGCCGATGCCAAAATTATCCTTAAAGGTATTGTTGAACGCATTCAATCGGAAGAGAAGCTGGAGTCTAACTCAACGGTATGGCAGAAACAGGCCGGACGGGGCAGTACGGTTGAAACCTTGAAACTGCCGAGCTTTGAAGGCCCAACTGCTCCGGTATTGACTGCGCCCGGTGGTTTCATTGCAGATATTCCTAAAGGCAATCTGAAAACTGAAATTGAGAAGCTGGCAAAACAACCCGGATATGCTTATTTGAAAGAGCTGCAGACGGCCAAGAATGTTGACTGGAAACAGGTTAATCTTGCATATGATAAATGGGATTATAAAGCGGAAGGTTTGACGCCTGCTGCCGCGGCTGTAGTTGTTATTGTTGTAACCATACTGTCCTATGGTGCTATGTCTGGAGTAGCAGCAGGTGGAGTAGCAGCAGGTGGAGCAGCTACGGGTGGAGCAGCAGCTACGGGTGGAGCAGTAGCTACCAGTGGAGTAGCAGCTACGGGTGGAGTGGGTTCACTCTCTGCAATGGGGATAGCAGCTGGCAAGGCTGCAGTGGCTTCATTAGCTAGTCAGGCAGCAGTTTCTTTGATTAACAATAAAGGAAATATTTCCCATACTTTGAAGGATTTGGGTAAGAGCAGCGTTGTTAAACAAGTTGCGACTGCCGCCGTTACTGCAGGTGTGTTGCAAGGCATAGGAGGATTGAATATACAGGATTCTTTCAACAGTCCTTTGGTTGGTAAGTTTACTTCTAATCTGATCAATTCAGCTGCCTCTGCAGGTGTAAATACTGCTATCAACGGTGGTAGTTTGAAAGACAATCTAGGTAACGCTGCCTTGGGTACGCTGGTAACGACTATACACGGAGAAATAGCCAGTAAGATCAAAGTTAATTTCAGCGAAAACTATATTGCTCACAAAATCGCCCATGCTGTAGCAGGCTGTGCAGCTGCTGCTGCGGCACGACAAGGAAAGTGTCGTGATGGTGCAATCGGTGCAGCTGTTGGGGAAATGGTTGCAGAGGGAATGTTGAGAGGGCGTGATGTAAGTAAAGATCGCCAAAAAATCATCGGGTACTCGCGGATTATTGCAGGCAGTGTGGCGGCATTGTTTAAGGGGGATGTGAATGTAGCGGCGAATGCTGCTGCTGTGGCGGTAGAGAATAATTCTGTAAATTATGTACAGGATCGTTTGTTTAGTGGAGATTATGCTGCATGTATGAGTGTAGGAGGAGCAGAAAGCTTTTGTGAGTCTTATCGACCACTGGGCTTGCCACACTTTGTAAGTGTTTCAGGAGACATGAAATTACCTCTAAAATTCGGGCCCCGTACGCTTAGTGGAAAATTAATTCTAAACACCAGAAATGGTGATATATATTTCTCTGTAGGTAAAACAATTGGTAATGTAAGCTCAACAAGAACAAATATAACTGGAATATCTGCCGGTTGGGTTGTAAATATTGCTCCTGGAGAATATTTAGGAAATGCATCTATGAATAATTTCATGAGTAAGTCTCAAAATAAAGCCTATGCAAGCGCGATTTCTAGTGCTTTGAAAGGAACGAGTAGTGGTGGCAGTATTTGTCTGAGAAAATATTGCGTTGGGGTGTCTACAACACTCTCAAAATCTCCATTACCTTTTGAAAACTCAAAAACTCTGGTGGAATTCGGATCTGGAAGTGGTGTGTCTGTAGGAGCAGAAGAAGCACTATATATAGGTAACATAAAAGATGTTGGTAAATTTATTAAGGAAGGCCTAAGAAAATAGGAGTTAGTATAAAATATATGATTAATTTTCTAAAAAAATATTTGAATTAATGAGTTCGATATTAGTTATACTAACACTTGGGAAGTTTT
>ERZ773001.81-NODE-81-length-39481-cov-8.22308_pt1 | contig 39481 bp, 42 predicted proteins | sample MGYA00511673_ERZ773001 | MGnify/ENA primary metagenome ERZ773001 (study PRJEB29015, sample SAMEA2738091) | human oral metagenome | biome: human oral; feature: human-associated habitat; material: saliva | place: China | collected 2162 ... | reverse complement strand
CTGCCGCTCCTGCCGCTCCTGCCGCTCCTGCCGCTCCTGCCGCTCCTGCCGCTCCGGTCGTACCGCAAGCCCCAGTTATCCCTGCGCAACAAGTGGTACAAGCACCGGCTGCCCCAGCCGCCCCTGCCGAAGCTGCTGCGAACTTCTTGAGTGGTAATACCGCTATCCCTGCGCAACCATCCGCAGAAGCCGTAGCCCAACTGGTACAACAGTCCGCAGCGATTATTCAAGGCAATTAACCCAACAGGGGGCGCAAGCCCCCTACTTAGATAAGGAAACATACCATGTCTGAAAAACAACATCTGCTCGCCCCACTGACCGACAGTCGTGAGCCAGCCCGCTTCACGCAGGTCGAAGCCAAGACCTACGAATGTATTACCGACGACACGCTTCCTGAATGGCAACGTGAGTTCGCAAAATGGACTTGGTACACCCAAGCCCCAATGAGTGTATGGAGTCAGTATGTCGGTGTAGCCGGTCCGGTTGCGACCAAAATCGTCCACGGTGGTAAGGTCAATCTCGAAGATGAAACCATCGAAGCCATCAAAAAAATCACTGCTGCGCTTACCCACTTGTTTAACAACGGTGTTTTGCCATGTTCCGACCGCAAGGCTTTCGCCGGTATTTTGAAAGTTGGTATGGATGCGATAGACTGGCAGAATTTTTACGCTTGGTATCAAGCGCAACAGCAACAAACACAGCAGATTGTAGAGGGCGCATAACCGCCCTCGCGGTAGGAGCGGAAAATGTACCACCAATTTTTACAAACAGTTGTCAGCCCTAATGGTTGGAACTGCATTACGGAAATCCACCCGCGTCAGGACGACCCCAGTCGGACGTGGGCGCGAAATAACCCGATACAGTTTAGTAACGCGGAAGCCACAGACCGATTTATTCAGGGATTGCAGCAACGCGCCGTCGAGACCTATTTCGGCTTGGCGAGCTACGCACAAGTACCTGCGGATGGTAAAGGCTTTCGCGCACAGACCAACGTGCTGGCACTGCGGTCGTTTTGGTTGGACATCGACGCAGGTGCTGCCAAGTACGCCAAGCATGGCGACACTGTGTACCCCACACAGGCGGCGGCACTGGAAGCGTTGAACGACGAGATAGCCAAAGGCGTACTTCCCAAACCAACCTATGTGGTATCAAGCGGCGAGGGGCTTCATGTGTATTGGTGTGCAACCGAGGACATCGCCCCTGCCGAGTGGCTGCCTGCTGCGGATAAGCTGGGACAGTATTGCAAGTCGGTCGGCCTGCGCGTGGATGGTTCACGCACGACGGACACGGCGAGCGTATTGAGACCAGTTGGTACGGTGCATTTCAAATCCGGTAATCCTGTTGCCATCTCCAGCGTGGGGAATCTGTTTACCAAACAGCAACTGCTGTCGCAGTTCTCCGCGCTTCCTGTTGCGAACACACTGCGTGGTATGCAACAGTCGTACAACCCGCTTGCCGGTCTCGGTGCGCCGCCTACGGCTATGCCTGCCGGTATGTCGTCCTCGATGGACGGCTTCGCAGAGTACAAGCCTGCCAGCTTCGGTAAGATTATCGACAGGCAGAAGTACGAGCGCACAGGCTGCGCCCAGTTGTTGTGGGCGTATGAGAACCAGCAGGACGCTGACGAGCCGACATGGTTCGGCGCGTTGTCCGTGGCACAGTTCTGTGTGACCGACCGTGAGGAATGGATACACAAGTTAAGCCACCTGCACCCAAGCTACACGCGTGGCGAGACGGAGGCGAAAGCAGCACAAGCCAAAGGCCCACGCAGTTGCGCCAGCTTCGAGGCCAACAAGCCCGACCTGTGCAAAGGCTGTCCCCACTATGGCAAGATTACCAACCCTATCGTGTTGGGTTACGAGCCGCAGAACCGTCCGACCATCGTCATCACGCCGGTCAGTTCCGACCATACGCAGACCGATACGTTCCTTGTACCGGAGTTACCGTGGGGTTTCTATCGCGGGCAGGATGGCGGTGTGTACACCGACATTCCAAAAATCGGACCGGATGGCAAGAAGTCTAAGGACGAGATGGTTGCATTCGAGGTCTGTCGTCAAGACACCTACATCTTCGAGCGTGTCCGCGATGGCAGCAACAAGCAGTTGTATCTGTGTCGTTACCACTCGCCGCACGACGGCGTGGTGGAGTTCCAACTGGACAACACCAACATCAACTCGCAAAAAGAGTTCAAAGACACCATCACAGGCGCAGGTCTGCCGATTGATGGTACAGAGCAATGGAAACAACTTATGAGCTTTTTCAACCGTTCGCGCACGAAGATGATTAACTCTCGTGCGGCTGTGACCGCCGTGTCGCAGATGGGTTGGCAGGAGAACGGTAAGGACTTCGTACTGGGCGACGTGGTTATCACACGCACCGGCACACGACCTGCGCCGTTGGGCGACAGGGAAGTGGCGCGTAAACACGCTAAGGCATTCAAGCCGTCCATGACCGGCGATGCCGCCGATGCACAACTGAGCCTGTGGCGTTCTATCCTTGCCGAGATGTATGGTAGCAAGCAGGCAGTTGCCAACCAGTTCGTTATCGCTTCCGCGCTCGGTGCGCCATTCAGTGCGAAGTACGCGCTGGAGAGTCATGCAGGCGGCGTTATCAGCCTAAGCTCTTCCGGTTCAGGTCGTGGTAAGACATTTACCTGTCAGACTGCGCTGCGTGTGTTCGGCGACCCATCGGCTGTTACGTTCAGTAGCAAAGATGGTACGACCATTGCCGGTTTGATGACTAACTTAGGTTATCTGAACAGCCTACCACTGCTGCGTGACGAAGTAACCGAGATGACACCTGAAGAAATCGTGAACATGGTTTACGACAGTACCCGTCTCGGCGACAAGGAACGCGCTCAAGGCAGCGACAACGACATCCGAGGCAACCGCAACACATGGCGCACGTTCTTCTATGCCACCGCCAACACCAGCCTGTATGACATGGTATCACAAGGGCGTGACGTAGCCGACGGCCCTACCCGCCGTATCACGGAAATCAACATACCCGAACTGGACTACCTGCGCGACAGCGACCATGCCCGACGGCTTGCACAACAACTGCATACCATCAAAGGTGTGGCAGGCTACCGCCTTATCGAGTGGCTCGTGAACAACGACGAGGCCGCGCGTCAGCTATGGGACAACGTGTTGTCCTACTTCATCAAGCAGCACAACGTGACGAACGAGGAACGCTACTGGGTCAACCACTTGGTGTCAGGATGCGTTGGGGCTATTATCGGCGACCAGCTTGGTCTGTTGCCGTTCGAGCCGTCAGCCATCGTCGCTTACGCCGGCGAGCTGCTTGGGCAGTTACGCGCCCGTGTCGGCTACCGCGTGTTAGACCAGCAGGATTACTTGGCGCAGTTCTTCGTGGACAACTCCGACCACACGCTCGTGATAGGCGCGGCGGTGGAGGACGACTACATACTGACCGGAGCTGAAATGCCCCGCAAGAGCGTGTACATCCGCACCGAGCCTGCCAACGGCATGGTCTATATCAACCCGTGGCTTATCAAGTCGTGGTGCGCCCAACGCCGTGTCGTGTTGGCGGACTTCGAGTACCAGCTCATTAAGCGTGGTGGTAAGCCTAAGCAAGAGAAACGTATGCTGGCGAACACCGCCCATGCAGTAACCACTGACCCGCAGAAAGTGTGGGCAGTACCCATAACCACAGGAGAATCATAATGACACTTATCGTGTACAAAAACGGCGAGCTTGCAGCAGACAGTGGCTGCACTCGCAACGACAGCCGAGAATTTGCCCGCAAGATTCGTACCCACCGTAATGGAATAATCTCGGTAAACGTAGGGTACAGCGGCAACCTTGATGCCATCGAACGTCACTGGCGTGAGGTGGTAAAGCGCATAGACGCGGGCAACTATTCTTTCATGGACGAGTATCCAGCGATGAATGCGGCAGGTATCGCAGTAGTCACCTGCAATGCACCTGAGTTGCTGCCATTCGCTATGCCACACGAAATAGAAGCCGACCTTAACACTTATGTGTTTACCTTTAACTGTTTCGACCACGCAACCGGTAACGGTGTGTGGGTACGCGAACACTCGCATATGGTGTGTGAGGGCGCAGACTTCGCCACCTGCTCGGCTATCGCCATCGACCACGTTGCCCCCCATATGTCAGCGTCAGATATTATCTACGCCGTCGCAGAGGTCAACTCGTCCGTAGATACCGGACATGGTATCCACAAAATCTCCAACATAGGCGTTGAAACACAATGCAACAGTATCTGCTTTCAACGTAAAGGTAATAACCATGAATAAATTTACCACCTCTATCGTCCGCTTGGGCTATGACGAGCCTGTTGCGCTGTCCGACGTGCTGCGCGTGTCGGCGGCTGACCCTTTGCTCAAAGACTTCGCCGGTGTCTGTGGTATCACACACGGCGTGGTGCAACCCAACCAGTATGGTATCCGTTTGCGTGTCGGTAAACACGTCCTGCCTAAAGGCGCAGTGCTGGCGGAGGTAGAACGCCTGCAAGCCGAGGACACCCGCGAGACATCTTTCCGCGAGCTTAAAGAGATTGCGTTGGAGAACGTCAAGACCCGTACCCCCATCTCGTATTACCATTACAATTTTCTGTTGTTCCGTACCAAGCACCGTCCGGAAAGCGTGTACATCGCAGGCTTCGGTCTGACCGACAAGAAAATGCTTGAGTGGCTGCCACTTGCATACGGCGAGGGCAAGCATACTATTAGCTTGATGAACCGACCTATACAATACATCCTTGAAGCGGCTAAGTTCGGCGAGCCTGATATTGAGGGTTACATCTTGGGCGAGCGTCGTAAGTTCGTGAACAAGGAACTGGGTGTGTCGGCAAGCGGCGTTGTCGTAAATCCTAAAGCACTGGTCTCTGCGCTCGGCGAGAACACAGTATGCACCGCAGTGGACATCGAGTTGGATGTCGGCTTGGAAGTACAGGTCTGTACCAGCAGCCACACCCTGACGGTGTACTACGAGGGCGAGGAAGATTTACCACGCTTTGACTTATCCCGTGAACCTGACGACGTGGCAGCGGACATGGTAATGTACGCGGGTATTTTGGAAACCATCGTAGAGAAAATGGAAAGTCTCTAGTATGAAAACAATTACTCTGAATCTCATTACGGGCGGGATGGTGGATGTAGATGTTGACGCAATCCAGCACGTCCAAGCGGAAGCCAAAGGAAGCACCGTCGTGGTGCAAAACGATGGCGAGCCACCGCAGTCATACCATGTGTATGAGTCAATCAGCCGTCTGCGCTCATTGATGAAGTAAAACAAAAGCCCCTACGATGTAGGGGCTTTCTCTATCGGGTTATGCTTCGTCAGCTTTCATCAAATAACCCAACGTAACACCGGCGAGCGATTCTACTTTTTCGCCACGCAGTGTGTCATTCAACGCGTCCTTAGCCAGCAGTTCGGCCAACGGCGCATCAACAGTTGTGTCGTCAGACAACTTCAACTTCAAAGTCTTAGTCTTCTTGTCGTATTCCGCACCGGCCAAGTGTACGTCCACAGTAGGCGCAGTAGGGGTAGGTACGAACAAACCCTCTTCAGTCGCTTGGATAGCGTTACCGGAAGCGGTCGATACTTTGGCAACCAGTTTGTTGCCCTCAATCGCTAAGCCTTTGCCGATGTCGTTTTCGGTTACAATTCTTGCCATGATTCAATTTCCTTTTTGTTTACAAATGGTCTAAGATTGTTAACGCGTTGGTAATGTGTAAACCTTGTTGCATATCTACACGGAACGTACTACCAACGTAGTCTAAACCATCATTAATAGGGTATGTGTTAGCCAACGACACACTGCGGTCCATCACGTCCGCACTCGTGCCGAACTGCACAGGCATAGACGCGCCCAACGGTTCACGGTACACCTTATCTGCACGGAGTGTATGCACACCCTCGCCATCAACGGCCACATGAGTGAAGTGGTACACGTTGTTATCGCCGAGCGTAGCGTAGATGCCGTTGTTCAAGTCAGCACCATTGTACAGTTCGTTTTGGTTAAAGTTGTCGCCCTCGCCGTCGCGTGGACGGATTTTGAGTTCGGGATTACCGGCGTAGTCTGACGGGATAGTCAGTTCGATAAAGCCGTTGCGCTTAACCGGCGCAGGTTCAGGTGTAGGTTCAACAGGCGCGAACATATCATCTACTAAACCGTAGTGTTTACCATCAACACCTTTGTAGCCGATGCACACGGCCTCGACGTTGGCGTTGAGGGGTTTGGCGAAAATCAATTCCGCAACTTCCGCGATAGGCACAGCCTTGCGCGTAGCAACATCGAACTGCAAAGCGGCCACAATCTTAGGCTCGCTTGGGTTGGTCTCGTCAACTTTGACGGTAGTGCCGTCGAGGTCGATGACTTGGATAATTTTCATACGTTGTTCTCCAATAATGTTTAGGCAAAGAAGCCCACTAAGTCCACGACGATACGCTTGCCAACCGGAATACCGCTGATATACACCTCGCGCGTACCGGCATTAACCCACACCGAGCCGAACGTCTCGCCGACGTATTGACCTGATTCAATCAAACTAAGCGGAACAGGCGCGTCAGCAGGCAGTCGGGCGATGACACCATTGGTAGTCGCAGTAGCCAGCTTACCGTCGATATGTATGATACCCATACCATCCAACACTTGCAAATACAAACGGTTGTTCGCGTCGGTTGTTCTACCAATGTGGTCTGTAAAGCGGGAGGCATTCTCGTATGTCAACCTGTACTTCTTCAACTCTTTCTTCACACGAACCTTATTACGCTCGATAAGGAAGTCGTCCGTGTGCAAGTCCTCCGGTCGAATAATCTTCATACCATCTCCTATACACCGTGGCCCACATTGGGCCACGGTTGCTCACTTAATCGACAACCTTGATGTCAAGGTAGCCCCATGCCACGCTATCCGTCGGCATCACGTCCGCCGCCACGCGCACAGTCAGCGTCTTGCTGGCTTCGTCATAGCTGGTAGAGGTCTTACCAGTGGACAGATATTGCGGCAAGAACAAGCCGTCAGTGTTGGTAAACGTGAACTCCGCTGCCGTACCGCGACGCACGGTGGCCGTGTACTTGTTGGTACGCAGTTGCGGGCTGTCGATGTACTGTTGCAATGTCATGGACCTGCCTGATACATACTGTGTATCTTTAGCCCATGCCCGACCGATAGCTACACCTCGCGTGATAGACGACGGTTTAATCACTTCAGGGCGGGTCACTTCACTGGTAATGTTCACGTCGCCGGACACCACGTTGTACGTCCACTCACGGGATTGCAGCTTGGGAAGCTTCGCACCTACACCCAATACGATACCCTGCCATGCACAGTCTGCACCGGCAGGTCGACACCATAATACGCACGATTCAGGGGCGTTGACTACATCAATAGCGTCGAGTGTAGGTTGCTGAATATCATCACGGAACGTGAACGTCTCAGTCGCTGGGTCGAACGTACCCAAGTCCACAAGGCCGTGAGGTGGAGTAACGCCGGACGAACCATCGGCGAACAAACCCAACGCCACACCATGTGTACTATAGACCAGACCTGCTTGGGGGCTGAACGGAACAGAGCCGTACTCGCCACCGACGACAGTTATCGGATAAGGTTGTTTAGTAGCGTTGTCAACAGCGGTTCTACCGTCCGCTTGGGCGCGTGCCGATATGCGTTTAGACAAGCTCAGGCTTGCGCGTTCCTGCTCATATTTCAGTTCGTTGCTGGTGGACGTGATGTCATGCTGGGAAGCAATGCCCATATCCGTAGCGACACCGGTGGTAACGACCACTGTGGACGCGCCTTTCAGTTTAATTTTGCGTCCTGCGAGGCCCTTACCATCGGTGTAGGTATTAGTAAGTGCCATGACACGCTGCGCAACCTCGACCTCTTCGCCTCGGAACAGAGCGGCGAACTCGGCGTTAGGCGAGATGACGCGCAGATTAGTATTGGTCGCAATGTCGGTAGCGGTAATCAGCGGGCATTCAGCCGTGGGCTTGTATGTGGTGCGCGGTGTAGATGTGATAACCATGCTGGTGGTATTGTCTGACACAATCATATCCAAAGAGGAATGAGGGTCAATGTTCGCACCAAACTGCAACGTGCCTACGTCTTGGGTAGTAACGTCGAACTCTACCTTAACAGCCCCGCCTTTGCGGAGACCATTCAGTTCGTACAGCACGTCGGATTTCTTCTCGACACTACCTACGCCAACGGACGAATGCGTAACGTTTGTAACAGTGTAGTTACCCGCTGGGCGCACGATATTCAGCGTAGTGTTCTCGTTAGTACCCTCGCCTACGTTGCTGACAGTTACCACAACATGAGTGGTATCGCCATTGACTACCTGTTTCGCTGACGCAGTGATACCGACACCTACTTGTTGGAACACGCTGTCGGTAGAAGCCAACTGTACACACTTGCCGTCTTGTTGCGCCAGTAGAACCGTACCGGCTTTCCATGCTTTCTTAGGCAGCTTACCGATTGCTTCGCAGTCCAAGCCGCTTGATTGGGGCTTCGCACGGAGCTTGCCGTCCGCCGTCAGCTCCATAGTCTCAGGGTCGTAGTCAACAGCAAAATTGTTGTCTTCCACTTTGATGCCGTCGCCTTTAAGGTCTTCGGCATTTACCTTGAGCGGGCTGGCAGTTGTACCATTACCACGCAAACCATCATCGACAGCAACTGGTAACAGGTCGGCTACGTTGACAGTGAACTGTTTGTTTTCCTCGCCCTCGGCGGAGGTGGTAAACGTCAACTGCTTGGTCGCGGTGTCGTACTGCACATCGGACAGGAAGCGGTCCGCTTTTGATTTCGGAATAATATCGGCAAGGTCAAAGTGATATTGCTTGCCGTCGGTGTCTGTGAATACGAACACCGTACCAGTGCGCCCAACAGATGCCAGTGCCGCAGGTTCGCAGCAGGAGGCAGTCTTTTGGCAACCTAAAATGTGATAACCCATATTGGTCTCCTTATTGAATCTCTTGATTACCCAAGCTGAACAGCGTAGGGCATGGGCAAGTACCATCGTTGTCGCCCGCGTTCGGTTTGCGCTCTGTCTCTACGGCGGCTTCGATAAACGTAGCAATGCCAGCACCCATACCATAACCGATGACCGTACCGTCCTTGCGTACCGGAACGGAGTGTTCCGGTGCAGAATTGGGGTACATCCACGCCAGTGTCGTACCATCTTTGTCTGTTACGGGTACTGTCGCCGCAGGGTCGCGCACGTCGTCCGGATGATAGCCGACAACTACACGCTGGGCTGTGCCACACTCGTTGGCCGCCAGTACCAGTTGCGCAGTGGCATGATAACGTTTGGTCTTAACCGTCGGCAGAGCAAGCTCCGGAATCTCTACTTCAAACTCCGTCTTATCTGACAACGTGATACGCAACTTGCGGTCGCTACGCTCGAACTTCGTGACGACGGTATCCACAAGGTCTTTGCACTGGGCAACAGTGCGCTGTGCCGGTAACGGCTTGTCGTTGCAATCAAGCAGCCCGCCTTGCAGAGTACCATCTTTGAGCAGTTGGGACACTACATCCTGCACGATAAGGCGCAGCATAGTGGTATCAGTTCCACAACTCATGATTGTTCCTCACTATTTACAGTATCCGTAAGTCGCTGTTGTTGAACCAATCGGGTAAATACACCCAACACGCACAACAGCAGCCCGAACAATGGACGGTACTTCTCAGGGACGTACTCGCCCAGCATGGATTGGTTCTCAACGAGGTACGGATACAGACCCAGCAAGACCATAGCCCAAACAGACCACATTCTATACCAGTATCGCGCACCACGCACCCATGAAATTCTCTTCATATCAACCCTCTAACTCGAAGTGCGGGCCGTCGATAAACGCCGACTTTCCTTGACGCATACGCGCAGCCACATAATTCTCTACCAGCTTGGTAGCTGGCGCGGTTGTATCGTTCAGCGCACACCAGCAACCACCCCAACGCACACGGATACCCAGCTCCTTAGCCGCCTTGCGCATCGCCTCGGCGATGGCGTAGAAGTGACCCCAGTGGAACGACACCTCTTTAGTACCGTTGCCGTCGAAGTCGCCCCACGGCAACAGGTCAACGGCATGGCCGTAACCGTCAGACTGCTGGATATGCTTGCTATTCATGGTACGGCTCGCGCCGGTCTTAACCAAGTTCGCCTGACGCGTCTTGGTACGCAGGCCCTCATGGACACTGTAATCTTGAGTGGTATATGTGATGGCGAGCTTTACCACTTTTACCATATCGGGGTGTACGCCCTCCAGCTTGGCGAGCGACGCTTTACCTAAAGTGAAACCTGTCATTTGTTTTCCTTTGTGTTCTGTATAGATTGTAGAAACTGAATCAGCATAGGAATCAGTTGGGGTACTAGGCTATAAACCACGTCAACGGCGTACCCAGCCGAGCGTCCAACTACTACCCCGATAAGCAATGCACTCAAAGGGGAATCGGCAGGCACATAATAACTCGCACTGGCGGCGGCCATCGCGCCGATAATTACATCGGTCATACGTAGAAACCACCAGTCTTGCGACTTTGCCGCAGTGCGAAGACCACCAACCAATCCCCCCAAGATAGCCAAGTTCAGCGGGGTCAGCAATTCTTTCATTATGCCTCCCCTTATTAACGCGAGCTATTCCGTAATGTCCTGCCTAATATAGTCAGCGGCGAGCCAACAAATCACACACAGGATAATGTAGGCGAACAACGCCTGTTTATGTACGCCGATACTGGTAAGCCATGCGGCACTGTGGTATGTGAGGACGGCGAGCCACGCCCAAAACGCAGAGGATATGGACAAGACCAGTGCCGATACCCAACGATACTTACACGTTCCGTCGCAAAACATCCCAATGGTCTGCAACACAGCGAGACAGATGAGGCCATAAACCAGCGCAGTCAGATTCAGCGTACCTGCATTATATACCATTGGTAACTTGACAATCGAGTATTTAGCCCCACTTAGCGCGACGCAGGCGGAGATAAGGAACATGGTATTAACCAGCTCCACCCCGCGTGTGCGTGTGAAGAACGCCCAGTTCGCCGTGTTGCGAATCGGGCGGGGGATTTGCCGTCTATAAGTGAATTGCTGCATGAATCGCTCCCGTTACCAAAGCTGACGCAACCGCGCCGACAACAACCCCGCGCCAAAAAGTACAGCACCAGCAGCGCGTACTGACTGTCTTGTTACGAATATCTGTCAGGGTCAGGTCATACTGCGTCTCCGTCCCCCGACATATCAAATCAGCAAAATCGCCTAGAATGTTGTAACCACAAAGCAAGCGTTTGTACCATTTGACTTGTTCCATATCTCTCTCCTATTTAATACCGAGCAAGTTCAATTCAGTGGTAGCCTCGGCACGAATCGCCGCCTTGTTGGTACGGATAGTACGCATATCGGCGCGGTAATCCCGAACGTCTTGATAACGTCCCTCTGCTTCGGCTTGACTAATCATAGCATTCAACTGCTTGTATGAGTAGCCCATGTCGCTCTTCGCTGCTCGCATTTTCTTATCGGCCTCGGCGTAGATACGCTGCGCTTCCGTCACGGACTGGTCGATGTCGGCGTTGAGGATGTCGAGTGTACCACCTGCGTGGCGGGTGCTGACGTGCAGCTTCTCGCCCATCTTCTGCCATGCTTCCTCTGACTGGCCGTCGATATGGATAGGCTTGGTCGAGCGGAACAGCTCGCTGCCTACGATGTCGGCGATACCCATGTCTCGGTCGGCACTTGCGTCAATACCACGGGTTACGGAGCGATACAGACCACCAAGATAACCCTGACCCAGCACGTCAATCTCGTCGCCGGTCATATCGACCGCGCCTCCGGTCGCACCATACAGCATCTCTGCAATGTCAGTACCAGTGCTTGACGCACGGTAAGTGGTACGCTCTACGTCGGCTGCGAACTGGATGCGCTTGCCGTTCTCGTCATAGGCGTGTTCCGACTTCAGCTCACGTCCGAAGATGTCCTTGCCAGTGGTTAATGCCACGGCAGGTTGGGCGAACGCAGGTGCGGCGAAGAACATCGCATTTGCCACGGCGTTATCAGTGTTGCCCCAGTGTTGGGCAGTAGTCATATCAACCATACCACCTACCTGTTCGGTCGCTGCGTCGAGGATATTGCGCTTGCCCATAGCCACACCGACGGCGTTGTCAATCAGCAGTTTGAACCACCCCATCTCGTCAGGGATAGGGATTTGAATGTCGCCCAGCTTCACTGTGCGGTTGCGGTTGGCGATTTGGTAATACTTACTGTTGCCGAACTCGTCGTCATCCTCGCCGCCAACGTTGGCGACGGCTGCCATGAGCAGACCGATACCCATCAGTGCCATGCTGTTGCGACCATGCTTGGTCGAGAGGATTTGCGGCAGGGTCGAAAACGTACCTTGCATGACGGCGTTGTGGAATGAGAACATATGGCGAACCATGTTGTCCGCGCCGTGCTGTTGGAAGTTACTGGTAAGGTTCTTCGTACCAAGGATAATCGCCGCAGCCTTGTCCGCGTTGACTGGGTTCTTGGCTTGGTCGAACAGGTCAACCAACTGCTCTGCCGTCACGTTGCTCGGTTGTGGGCCGAAGACGTGTTCGACGTAGGCACGGAACGCACCGAGGCGCATAGCGGTCTCCGGTGGGTAAGCGATGGTCTCTGCAACACGCGCAGTAATACCACGAGCCTTGCTCACGCCGGTACGCAACAGGTCCGCCTGCTGCGGCAGTCTGCCGGTCAGAGGGTTGGATGCGAACGCGTCGGTGTTAAGGTTGTCGCCGAACTGCATACCCGCGCCGAGGCGTTGGTATGCCAACTGCCAAGGGTCAGTGTACTGCCCGCGAGCCGTGCCGAGGAACAGATTGTGCTTGTCAGGCGAGAACAGGTACTTCAACGCGTAGCCGATAGACTTCATACCAACCGCAGGGGCTGACTTACTGTCAACGTACTGCTCGCCGATTGCGCCGCTAATATTCAGGTAGCCTGTCATGATGTCGCGCATGAGGCCGAACACAGGGTACGCTGGGTTCAACGAGGTCTTGAACTGGTTGAAGTAGTGGTTGACGCTACCAATCTTCGCCACTGCCGCGTGTGGTTGCTCTTGGCGCAACGCCTTGGCTGCGGCTTTCGACTTAGCCACGAGGCGGACAGGTGTGCCGTTGATATAAATCATGATACTGTCCTGCTCGCCCTTGTGACTGGTTTCCCAGTCCAGCACGTTATCAGGGTCGTCGAAATTATTACGCGGGGACACTGGGTCGATAACGAAATGCTTGTTCGGCATACTCATTACCATCAGTGCGAACTGCGACAACTCGTTATTGGTAAATGCAGTCTTAACCTCTGCTTCCCACACTTTAGCGGTGTTGCCCAACACATTCTCCACCGCGCTGGCACGACCGAGCGCGTGGGCCTTAGAGTAGGCACTGCTGTCGTCATCACGCATGGTAACGAAGAAGCCGCCGAAATCCACACCTTGTGCAGCCAGTTCGGGGAATACCAAGTCTAAGTAACCCTTACCACGATTGACGCGCTCGTAGTAATCCTTGTCGGTCAACACGCCACGTTCGTGCTTCAGCTTGTTCACAATGCGGTTGGTCTCGGCTACTTCAGCCACAATCGAACCAATCTTATTGCGTTCCTCTACGGTCAAATTAGCCAACGCCTGTGCCAGTCTGATACCGCGCAGGTCATAAGTACCGGCGTTCGGGTCGGTGGTGTCGAGGTCTTGGAAGCGGTAGCCGGTCACGGTGTAACGCGGACGGCCTGTGGCTGGGTCGAACAACACGCGATTACCATTCACTTCCTGCCAGTGACCGAGCGACTCGTCGCTGTTCAACAACACATCGGAGCGGACACGCTCTTCCAAGCCGTGCAGGATACGGTTCACTTTATCTTGCGAGAGACCACTGTCGATGATGGACTGGCGCAGTTTCTCTGTGCGGTCGCGCAGTGACTGTTGGTTAGGATTGGTACTGTTGAAGTTACGGTGCAGGAACGCGCCGGCCTCACTCTTATCGCGGAGCAGGCGTGTGATGATGTTGGTCTGCTTACCGGTCGCATCGGCGTACATCTGCTCCACAGCCATGAATGGGGTATAAATACTTACCCAGTGGGTACGCGCCATCTCTACTATATCGAGGAACTTATCCAAGATTGGTACATAGTTGGCAGGCAACTTCTCACGCAACCAGTTAGTCCAACGGCGCAGTGACGGAGACGACAAGCCCATCTGTTGAGCGCGGTTCAATACTACCAACTCTTCAGGTGTCAGGGCGCGGTTCGCCTCGGTGCTGTATGTGCTGCCCTCGCGTCGCTCGTAGTGCGCGTTCGGGTATTGTTGCACCAACGCTTCCCATGCTTTGTGCATATCGAGGTCGATGTCGCCAGTGACAGGCTCTTCGTAAATGATACCTTTCGCCCCTGTTGCATCGTCATTCATCTCTACGCGGATGAAGTATGCGTCGCCCTTACGGACTTGCGAGATGATACCAACATAGGTATCCAAGTCGGAGGCGTTGTAGTAGCTGGTGTTCGCGCGTGACGGATAGATACGGATTTGACGCACGGTACGGCGCACATAATCAGCCTGCCCCTGTGGGTTGCTCGTTGGTGGTACTTGGTTGGCTGCCTGCTGTGCTGCGGCTACTTTCTGCGCGTGGGCTGCGGCTTGCTGTTGCGCCCGCCACTTAGGGTCTTTCCACGGGTCGTTGACCGGAAGCAGGGAGTTACGGATTTGTAAGCCCAGTTCAGTCTGTGCCTGCTCGTCGCCTGTTGCCAACTGCGACAGAATGTCGGCCTTAGTGTTGCTGTCCAGCGCGTCGAAGTCGGGATAGATAGAACGCGCTTGGTTATGGTAATAGTCGCTACGCGCCTGCGCCGCTTCAAAGCTCATGCGTTGACGGTAGGCATTCACTTGGTCGGGAGTACGGATACCTGCGGTGTCGTTCGGACGGCGGGCTGTTACCACTTTCAGGAAGTCTGCCACGTCGCTGTCGCTTGCCTTGCGGTACTTGCCGGTCAGACGGGATACCACCTGTTTCAGGTAGCTCACGATACGGGAAACCAAGCTGCTTGAGTTGGTAGAGCGCAGGGCGGCAGGGATGTCCATATCCAAGCCCCACTCATTACGCAGGGTGTTCCACCCGTCTTTCGTGGTACGCGCAGCGTGAATCTCGGCGAGGGCTTCCTCTACCATAGACTGCTTGTCGATGTTGCCGTACCGCTCGCCGATACGCGCCATCAGTGCTTGTACAAACGGGTTCTCCGCCAGTCGGTCCATGTGTTGATTGTAGTCCGCACCACGCAGCACTTTACCCCGCAGGTTCACGTCAACCCCTTGATGGAGCATCTCATGCGCTACGGCGTACACGAACTGTTGGTTGGTCATGTGCGGGTGGGCAACGACATAAATGGTGTTCGGGTCGCCATCGACCACATACGCGCGGGCATTGCGGTTATGCAGGTTCTGACTGCGTGGGGATACCCATACCACGTTCCAAGCGATGTCATCGCCGAAAGCGTTACGCAAGGCATTCGTACCACGAGTGATGGTCTGCTGCTCGATAGCGAAGTGTTTTTCCGCGTCGGACATCGTATCCCATTCAGTATGCGTACCCTCTGTATCCAACTGGTTGCGGATGTCCATACCGTCCAACCTAAGCCCTTGCCCCCCTAGGGTAAAGTCGTCTTGCCAGTTGTCAAGGATGGCTTGCACCGCTGTCGGTGCGCCGTGCTTCTGCATAGCGCGGGCCGTATCATGGACGGCTTGGGTAGCGTCAGGCGTTACCTCGTCGAAGAGGGTCAACTGGAGCTTTTTTGCTTCGGCTGCCGCACCCTCCTGCGAGGCGGCTTCTTTGGTTGCTGCACGAGATTCAACACCATCGGACAACGTGGCTTCCAAGTCATCGACCAACTGTTGCGCGGATGCTTCCGCAGTAGCTTGGTCTTGCCCCTGTTTCACATACATATCGGTCAGGCTGGCGACAGCGCGGTCACGGTAATAACCCACATCGGTGGGTTCGTCGCTTGTGAACGCTTCGATAAAGTTGTTCACTTCCACACGCGCGTTGGTTGACTTCACGTCTTTCATCAAGCGCATAACGTCTTTACCGGCAGCACCTGAGATACCATTATTCTCAAGCACTGTCTTGGTTGAGCGGATATTGCTGACGGCTTTGGTCGTACCATCGGTAGGGGCAGGCTGCGCAGGTGTCGGTGTCTTAATCTTCAACAGGTTCTTATCCACCCAAGTACGTGCCGCTTCGAGACGGCCTTGGCGTGTGGCATAGCGCAACAACTGGCTGGCGGAATCAATCAACGACTGCTCGGTAGCCTTATCCAATGTACCACTCTTAATCAGGTCTTGGGCGCGTTCCAACTGGCCGAGCAACTCGATGGTCGCACGGACACCTTGCGGAACATGAATGTCACTACGGTTGAGAATGTCATCGGCGAAACGGAAACCGGCGGTCGCGCGTTCGGCGCGTTGTTCAGGCGTGAGCAATTCATTGAGTGCAACTTTAGCCTGTTCAGTCTTGGCGTAATCAGCCAAGCGGTCGCCCATTGCACGTTGTTTGGTTGCATCAACTTCGGCTGCCATCTCTCGGTCAGCACGAGCGGCATCGGTCTGCGCCACACGTTCCTTGTACGCCTGCAACGCCAGTTCACGATACACATCGTCAGGCAGGCGTGGGTCGATATTGCTTGGGATAGCCAGTGTAGGGTTAGGACTTGGCAAGGCCAGTGGTGCGGTAGGTTGTTGCGACTGCGCTTGGGCTTGTGCCTGTTGCAATGGGTCGCCTGTTGGTTGAGCCTGTGGCTGCGCTTGGGCCTGTGCTTGGGCTGGACGTACTACACCATCAGGATTTTCGATGTCGTACCACATCTGACGTACTTCAGGTAAGTAGGTGCTTGCCGCTTCGTCTCGCTCGCGGAGGATACTATCAACGTTCGCACGATGTTCGCGGTACTTACCTGCGGCTTCAACACTACCACTCACGACACCGAGTGTCGCGCCGAGCGTAGCGGCATTCGCGCCCGCCCGCATAACTTCCTTGAGGTCGATGTTGTTGGTATTGAACGTACCATCTTTACCCAAGCCTTGAGTCGCTGCGCTTGAAATCATACCAATCAAGCCCTCCTCCAGACCCTCGCCGAGCATACCGCTGGTAATCTGTTTAGTACCGTTAAATACTGCGGCGAGCTTGCTTGATTTCGGTACTAATTCTGAAGCATGAGCCATAAGATATTCGGTAGTCAGTGCCAGCACTTCACGCGCCTCTTTACCCACAGTACCCTTAGCAATATCGGCAGCAACCAAACCGAGCGCACTCGGTATATCCTTTGCTCCACCTTGCAGGATTTCGCTGCCAAGCGATGTAGCTTCCGCGCGAGATGCAGCACGCCCGCCCAAGGCGCGAGCCGCCGTACCCTCTACGGTGTTGAACAACCTACCACCTAGATAAGTGATACCACCAGTCAGCAGACCGGTTGTCGCGGCCGTCGCCAGTGCGTCGTCAGTATATTGGGCTGTGTCTGCGTTGTACGCACCCTCTTGGCGCAGTACGTCCATTGCGTTACCCGAACCCTCGATGGCGGCAGAGCGGGCCAACAGCGACGGATTCAAGCGTTCGGCGACAGGCTTCAGTACACCAGTAGCGCGACCGAGTTGTGTACCACTGGCACGGAGTACATCATCAGCCAAACCGAAAGTGGCTTTGCTTGCAGCCTTAGCCGTACCACGAACGACTCCTTTACCGACGGCAGCCACGCCTTTACCGACGAGGTTCAAACCTTTAGCACCGACCACAACACCCAGTGCGGAGGCCAGTTCGTCTAATGCAGTGGTAGGTTTGTCGCCGAGAGCAAGCAGGGTCTCTGCCACACCACTGGCTTCCGCGCGAGCGCGGGCCGCGTCCTTAGAGTAGTCGGACTTCAAGTCGCCCCAAGCAGCGCGTGTTGCAACAACAGCGTCATCAATCTGCTTGTCCCAATTCATCTTACCATCGCCGAGACCGGTGTATTCCCATGCTTTCTCAAGGGCATAGGTTGGACTTAGGAATCCCAGCGCATCAGTGTAGCCTGCCGTATCCATGCGCTTCGCGCCCTCATAGACGGCGGTGTTGATGGTGCTGGCGAGGTCAGCGATACCGCCCACGGCACTGTCGGCCAACGAGTTACCAATATCGCCAACCGCGCCCCAAAAACCACGTTCTTCTGTATCAAACAGATGTTTATTGGTACTGGCTTTTGTCACTGCATCTTTTACCTGTTTCTTGATTTGGTCTTTTTGCAGGGCGTTCCAGTTCTCTTCTTTGGCTTTTGCGTCAAGCCAGTTGTCCAACACTTTGCGATTCCACAGGGTCGCGCCGTTCGGGTCGATACCATGTGTACCATAATTGAACTTGTCTGCGGAAGCGATAAACTCGTCAGCCCACTTGTTGCCGGTTGACATGGCAGCGGTGTCCGCTGCGGCCTGCTGTTGCTGGGCTTGCAACTGCGCTTGTTGCTGTTGGGCTACATACGCCGCCTGTTGTTGGGCGAGCGCGTCCTCCATCGCTTTCTGCGCCTCGGCGATACGGGCCTGTGACTGTTGTTGCTCAAGTGCCAACTGCTGACGAGCCGCCTCATTATCTAAGGCGGCCTGTTGTGTCATCGCGGCTAAATTGTCCAAGTATGATAATGCACCAGTGTTGTATGGCATTTTTAATCCTTAACTGTAATAGGCTGCCCAGTTAGGCTTCGCCACATTGACGAAGAAGTCGTCTTTAATGCGCGGCTGGGTCGGGCGTTTCTCGGTCATTATAGCCTCAAGTTCGTCTTTACTCAAAGGGTCTAGCACGAAATCTTGTCTCGTAGTCGGCGCAGTGGGCGACGGAATTTTAGGGGTTACGATGGACTTGGCTGTCATACCACCCACTGCACCTGCTGTTGAGGGTAACTCGGTAGGCGCGGTCACACCGGTGGAAGCGGCGAGCATTCTGTCGAACTCTTTACTGCTGCGCTTCGCTTGGTTGTATGGACTGGACGGCAGGCTCGCCCACACGTTGCCCAGCTTAGACGCTGCACCGCGTATGTCGCCTTTTAGAATAAGTGGCATGACCCCGCTGTTTACCATCAAACCGATGGCGGCGAGGTCTTGATTCATAGGGCTGAAGTCGTTAAGCCCATACTGGCGCGAGATACCATCCCACGTCTTTTGGATAATCTGATACCGACCGGCGGCGGTAGAACCCTGCTGCTTGCCGGAGTTATCGCTGAAATTCCATTTACCTGCGGCGCGCGGGTGGTCGGCGAAACTGGTTAATTGGTTCGACACTTTACCACCATACACGGCATAAGGGTTCTTCGCGTCGTATGTACCCTCGGTACGGGACAGCAGCGTCAACATCTGCTGCACATAGGGGTCTGCCCTATAACGCTCTAGGTCTTGTCGGGTAGCCATAATAGGTATTCCAATCTGCTTGCGCTACGTTATTGTAGAAGTCATCGTTGGGTACAGCGACCGCAGTCGCGCGTGGCTCGGTAAGCGACAATAGCTTGTCCGCCATCTCTTGCTCTTTTACCAACTCGGCAAAGAAGTCCTGCTGCGCCGCTGGCTTGGCAGGCGCAGGAATATCAGGCGTTACCGGCGCAACGACCGCTGCGCCAACAGGGGCGGCTTGGGCGTAGTTACTCATGTCGCCAGCAGGCGCGGTAGGCGAAGCCATTGTTCCCGCTTTTGGAAGCCACGACTTCTGATATGCTCGGTACGCCGTACCGTCGGGGCGCATAGCCATACCATTCTTGATGACAATATAGTCCAAGTGTGGGCCGGTCGAGCTACCGGAGTTGCCGGTGCGCCCGATGACCTGACCCTGCTGTACACGGTCGCCAACCTTGACATTTACGTCATATAGATGGGACTGCTGGGTTATCACGCCGTCGTCACGTTGGATGACCACTTGGTTGCCATAGCCACGTTGGTTGCGCTTATTCGTACCATCGTTCACGTTGACAACATGGATTACCCTACCCGACATAGGGGCGAGCAGGTTCGTGCCGACCGGCGTAGCGATGTCCACGCCTGCGTGACTGGTACTTGAGTGTTGCCCACCTGACGTGGCGAAGCGGGCGCGAGGCCCTACCCATGACGTGATACGGAACTTATCCGACTGGATAGGTGCGCCCAACCCTAGACCATAATCATAAGTGTACGCCGCCATAGCTTACTCCGTCGGAGAGGTTGGGCTGATATACATATTGGTCAAGGCTTGCATGATTTTCTCTTTGCTTGGGTGGCCGTCAGGCAACGCTTTCAACGTAGCTATCATGCTCTTCGACAGTTGGCTGTCGCCGGTATTATCAGCGGCCATCGCACGGGTCGCGGCGTTCTGTTGACTGGCGGCAGCTTTCATGATTTGCGCCTGCACTGACATCCGTTTATTAAAATCAGTCAACGCATTGCGTGTGTCAGTCGCAACTTGTGCCCATGCGTCTGCAATTTGCTTCGCAGCAGCCTGTTGTGCGTTGAACGCAGTTTGGTTGTTTGCAAGTACGGTATTATACGATGCGGTTGTCGGAGAACTTGAACCATTAATCGCGCCATACATCGTACCAGCGAGCGGCGTACCGACCGCGACATTGTTCGCCGTGGTGTATACATATTTACCGTCGGCGGTAGGTTGGGCAGAGTTGATACCATTGGTTTGAATGTCTGCGCCGTATGGGTCGCGCACCGGCGTAGCCGAACCGCCAAAGTTGATGGCCTCTGTGACACGGCGTTGTTGCTCTGCGTCAATCTGTGGCAGGATTTGCGTCATCTCATAACGGTTTGCCAAGTTGTAATCGCCACTCTCCAGCAGCTTAGACTGCACTGCCTGCTTCATCGCAAGGTCGAACGAGATACCATTTGCCTTAGCAAGCGCGTGGGCGCGGGCGCGGAGGTTAGGGTCATTCAGCGCAGCATACATATCGTTCACGTCCTGCGCTTTAGTCGCAGCAGACAACGCCGCTTGGTTGCGGGCGTGTTGTCGATTCAGCGCGGCCAGCATTGCGTTACTTACCACAGGTACTGCGCCTGTTGCGGCGGCAGCGGCATAACGGCGACCGAAGTCGATGGACGCGTCGCCACCATCAAGGGCATCTACACCTTGCGAGGCGATGAAACGAATGTCGTTCTGTTGTGGGCGCAGCTTAGGCACATCAACGCGCGGCAACGCCTCGACCGAGACGATGGACTGCGGAGCAGCTACCTGTTGGGGCTGGGTCATGGAAGCGACCTGTTCTGTCGGCTGTGCTGCGGCTACGGGTTGCGCTACCGCCTGTGCCTGTTGTTGTACCACTGGGGCAGTGCCATTTGCTGCATTGCGAAAGCGTTGGAACACACCCATAGGGTCTGCCTGTTGGGTGTTGGGGTTCAGATACATTGGAACAGCCTGCGGCTGTGCAGCAGGTACGCCGACATAGTTAGGCGGCAGTTGGTACAAAGAATAGCCACGCAACTTATCCCCGAACTGCATAGGTTGCGGACGCTCTGCTGCGATAAACGGTGTGCCTTGAGGATTAACGGTATTAGGTGCAAACAACGGTCTGCCCTCTAAACCACTACCGCGATAAAAACTTGGGTGTCCTACGGTTAAATCTTCAGCCATGTCAGCCCCCTATTAAAATCCTGTAAATTGATAACCGCTGTCCATGACAGGCACACCTGTGTATCCTTGCGGCGTAGTGTACGAGGTCAGACCAAACTGTTGCTGTTGCGATGGGGTCAGCCGTTGCGTACCGGTTACCTGTGGGGCGGTCGCCGCATAGCCGCCATACAGAGCAGGCAGCGTAGGCTGCGCTTGTGATGGAACTTGCAGGGCTTTCGGCTGGGTCGCAGACAACGCTTGGTCTTCGCCGAACACGAACTCTTTACCATTCTGTCCGGTGTTCTGATAGCTGCGGAGGTTATCCTGCATATTTGCCATAAACATCTGCGCGGCTTGGGCGTTCAACGCTTGCTGTGCATCGCGGGAATCGAACAGGTTTTGCAATCCTTGTAAGCCGTAGGCGGATGCAATCGCATTGACCTTGTAGGGGTCAACGATTTGTTTGTTCTGAAATTCGTTAAACGCATTCTGCGTGTTCAAACCTTGCAGCATGGTATTCTGCCACGCAGGACCAATCTGTCCCAACTGGGAGAAGAAGTTACCACCACTGCCGAACCCCATTGACGGCGAGTTCATACCGATAAAATAGCCTGCCATTATTCATTCCTCATGAGCGTCAGGGGCAACCGCTAATGCGGGCAGCCCATAATAGGTGTACGGGTCTTCGCGGTCAGACACAAGGTCACGCACCATGTGCGTCGCTGCGTCGTATAAATCCCCGCGCGTAGGGTCAACCCCAAGCACAACAGTATCATACCATTCTTCTGCTTGGGGTTGTTCGGTTTCAGGAGGGAATAATCCCTCCATCGGGTCGTTGGTCCACATGACTAGAACAGTGCATCAAGTGAACTGTCGCCGCCGCCACCGCCGCAGTCGTTGGCTTTAGCCGCAGCAGGTTTACTGTTCCATGCGAACAGGAGGCCGGTAATCATTGTCGCCAGTGTACCCCAATCTGCCATAGACTCTTTCGCTGTCTTACGCAGGCTGTCAGCCAACCATGCAGCGTTCTGCCCGTGCGATGCCAACAGGTCTGCGCCCAACTTGAGCGAGGTCTGTGCGTCTGCCGTGTAGCTGGTGTACTGTTTAAGTCGTACATCAATCGCGGTGGTGTCGTAGGCGCGAGCCGTAGCGTTACGATTCTGTCTTGTTTTTTCCATAAGCTCAAAGGTCTTCATCTTGAGGTCGGCATCAAATTGAAGTTTCTTCAAGCGTTCTTCCTCACGCAGCTTGTTCGTCTGCGAGATGATAGTGTTCTGCGTAGCGACAGCCAACTGCCCGCGCACGTCACAATTCCAGCCGGTATTGTACCGGTTATTCATACGGCAAATCTTATCAAGCTCTTTATGCGCCGCAGCCTCTGCGTCCGCCGTCACGCGCGTAAGGATACCATCGTAATCTGTCTGCCAGCCGCAGGCGGATAGTTGGCAAATCTCGTCGGCCTTGTCATTGATACAAGGATTCAACTGCTCGCCGTAGGCGTACTCAACATCGCCGCGTTGCCAGTTTAGCGTGTTGCGCTTGTCGAGGTCATCCATCGCCCCGTCCGCTTTATCACGCAGTTTAGGTACGCGGGCGTTCTCGGTGTCGGCCATCTCTTTCATTTTCGCCATCACGTCTCGCCATTTGTTCTCTGCACTCTTGGCTTCCTTGATGACTTTCTGACTGGACAGCTTACCGATGATGTTACCAATGACGGACGATAGCGCGAGCCAGCGACCATCATCACGCTTTGGCGGGCGTGGGTACTGAACGATATGCGGCGCGGTTACGGCGACGGAGTTCGTACCGGATGGGGCATTTTCCTTAATCTCTACCTTATTGTAGATTGGGGTATCTTCGGTCTTTCCCGCGTCTTTACCGCCACCTTTACCGCCACCTTTGCCACTATTCTTGTCAATAATAGTCATACCATCTCCTATGCGTGACCGCCGTCATTCTGTAAATCGTTATGGGATTTTTGCAAGTGCAGCTCCCGTATTTCAATATCGCCCTCGACCATGAATGCCCACTCGATTGCCCGTCGGCGTTTCTTCAGCATTACCGGTGCAAGGTTACGTATAGGTCGGGTATAGATTTCCTCGCCATCAGCATACAGGCGCAGCACTACTCGCGGGGACAGCTCCATCAGGTCAGCCATGTGTTCACGCGCTTCGGGGTGGGTGTCGAAGAACTGCACAGGGTCAAGGTCACAATGGGTGCGCTTCCACACGGCGAACTTAGTGCGTAACTGTTCAAGCTGGCGGTACTGGCGTGGCAGGTCGTCGCTAACAACCTTGAACACTGTCGGAAACCAATAGGCACTGTTAACCTCAATGCCCGACTTCCAGCGGTAGCGCATAGGCTTGTCGCCTGCGCCCCACTTGTACACGCCGGTATCTATCAACATAAGCATTCCGGTTTCGGGGTGGGCATACGCCATCTTCACACGCAGTGTCAGACGGCTAAGGCTTGGGTTACGCCGCTTGTCAGTGGTTGGCAATACCAACAACAGCCCTTGACGGATGTTGGCGTAATCGTACCACATAAACACCCGCTGGTCGTAACCGGTAAGGCGCATAGTGTAAGGGTGGTATCGCCGCCACTCGCGCTCAGTCATGTAATCCTCGGTCATCATGTTCACTGACGTGCCTGTGATACCAACCAAGCCGTTCTCTGCGGTGTAGTACACGCCGCCGGCGAGCGTACACCAACCGAACGGAGACAGTGCAGGATACCAATACTCAAGCTCTTTGACTGTCGTCTGTGCGTCGTCTCGCACGTTAATGGTGTAGGGATAACCTACCGTACCGACCACGTTGTCGAAGTGAGTGTCGCCCTCTACACGAGTCGTGTGCGAGGCGATGAATTGAATCTTGGACGGCAGGGTTACGCGTGTCGCAGGCCGGTAAGCGTGGGGCAGTCGGGGTTCTGATACCCAAAACTGATTGTTCGTCCACACGATAGTCTGCATATTGCGTGTGAGGGCCACGCCATCCAAGCATTTGTTCGGCGGCAGATGGTCTTCCGTAGAAAGCACCTCGCCTAAATCCTGCGGACACTTGTCGTCGATAAACGTGTTATCGGCAATGACATCCTCGTCCACATAAAGCCACACGGCCTGACCGTCACTGGTGGTGGCGGAGCGATACCATCTGCGTTTCACGGCGTTCTTGGGCGGTGTATTCGTATCGACCACGATTGCCCCGTCGCCGTTCTTGATGTCAACCAAGTTTGACACAGGGCTTGGTGCGCTCTCTTCGCCGCACTCATTCACATACGTTACGCGGTAGCCTCGCACTTCGGGCGCGTCGCCCCAGTCGGAGCAGTCAGACGACTGTTCCATATCCGCGCAGCGGTCAGCCCACTTGGACACACACCCCCTGTTAGGAGCAACGGCGACAGTAGGTGCTTCGGCAGGCGGGTCGATACCAACCAACGTAGCCCCTGTGCCTGCGCGTACCATGCGTGAGGACAAGCGGTGCAACTGCCCATCGCGGACGAAAAGCACCGTGTCTGCCCCTGCGCTCTCGCGCGGGTCGCGTACCCAGTGTACCTCTTCAGGAAATCCGACCATGTAGTCGCCGACAGGGACTACCATCTTCGCAGAAATGGGAGAACCCCGCTCGTCAACCGCGTGGGCGAACAGGGCAGGGCTTCGGTGTGGGCGGAGCATACCACCATACAAATCAACATTCTCGGCAAGCTGCGCGTTCCGCGAGCCTAACGCCTGCGGTTTTACTTTGGGCAGCTCGCCGCCGAAATCCAAGAATCTCATTAGAAGTATCCTAACGCTACGACCCCACCATTATGCACAAGCTCGATGACAGCCTCGGTGGAAGAGTTCGGGTTATTCATTACCAGCAGACCATTGTCGGGGATTTGCTGTCGCCCGCCCAACATCGCGCCATTCTTGCGTAGGTACACTTCGGCTTTTGCAGGGCCACCGATATACACTCGACCGTTGGAATACAGCAGCGAGAAAGAGGCCGTCTGACCTTGCGGACCGCGTGGGCCTACGATACTACCGGCATTGAGTTTGTTGCCATCCGTCAGAGTAACTTCCAAGTTACCGTCAACCACATTCATATCGGCAATACCGACACCGGCTACGGGTTTCCATGAGCCGATACTGCGCTTCACACCCTCGCCGTTTGTGATGTACAGAGTGAACGTACCTGTGGTTTCATCGCGCTCCATGCTAATCGCGCCAGCGTCCTCGCCTTGAGGTCCTGGCGGGCCTTGAGGCCCAGGCTCGCCCTGGTCGCCCTTTTCGCCTTTCTTACCCTGCGGTGGGACAACCGTACCGATGGTATGCGCCTTTCCTTTACTGTCCGTCCACGTCAGCGTATTGGTGTCGTCAATAGAGATGCTTGTTACACTCAAGCCGTCTTTACCATCGTCGCCACGTTCCCCAGGTGGCCCACGCCTACCCACGCCTGCTTCGTCTTTACCTGAACCACAACCGCAGTCGCCGCCCATATTCAGTTTGGTGCAATCCAAACTAAGGGTATTGGTTTCGCAGTTATAGACCAACGGGTCTTCGACGTTCAGACCAATCTCACGCGCCAGTGCCTGCACATATTCCCGACCGGAATCGAGATAAGTCACGCGGGCGTTACTGGAAATACAGTCGCAAGGATTGGTGCGCTCAACAGTCAGGTCGTCGCCGTCACGCGCGATAACACGCATAGTCTCACAGCATTCGGTGTCGCACATCTTCACACTGACGAAGAAGTATTGCCCCTCTACCAAAGGAGGGAACGAATTGCCCTGATTACGCATCAGGTGCAGCACCGTGTCGGAAGACCCTAGAGGGTGCGACGTGTACCCATAACCCTGCTTATCGCAGGGCAGGGTCTGCAATCGTTGCTTACAGGCGTTCATGTTCTTCCTTAATCATCTGTTTGACGAGTTCGCGCAGGATACCGGCGGTAACTTCCGAGCGCACACAACTACCAAAAGGGAATGAGGTTGCTGTCGTACCATGCTGACCGCGCTCGACGTGCAAGGTCAACGTGCCGGTGCGTTGCAGTTTTTCAGTGTGCGTGTACTTAACCACTTCGGTCATGTGGCAGGCGGAGATAATTATATAGGCGTAATCGCCCTCACGCATCTTGTTCAGCTTGTCTGACAGACCATGCTCATTGGATACTACCAACGAGTTAGAGGTCGAGGCGAACGCGGCGGACAAGCGGCTGTCGATAAAATCAATATGGGTTACTTGCATTTCTTCTCTCCATCTACCGCTGTGATGCGGCCATCTTCGCCGATTGTGATGCAGGTGCTGCAAGACAAGCAATATGTACCTGCGGCTACGGTTGTCGGGGTTTGGCCCAACGCGCACTGTTTCGTGTACTCGCAAATCTGTGCAGGATTCCATTCAATCTCAATACAACTGTTTGGACTCCACGTCTGTGCCGTGGTGTTGTCCTGACCGCGAACGACGTGCAGAGTGTCGCCTTTAACCGCCATAAGTTTGACGTGTTCGTACTTACCATTGCTACGGATAGTAGCGTAACAGTAGTCGGTGTCGGGGAGACGGAAGCGCAGGCCCTCGCCAAAACCCAAAGGAATCTCGGTCGCCTCGGCAGTCAGGCTCTGTGCCAGCTTACCGTGACTAGACCACTTACTTACATTCAGAGCCATTATCACAACCTCCGCACTCCGCTTCGGGAGCAGTCTGTTCAAAATCAGGCGTAGCAACACAGCCCTCACAATGCGGAGGTGCTTCACACGGCAACTGCGCCAGCTTAACTTCTTCTGTTACCATGCGTGTCCAACAGCCGCGTTTGCGGAATAAAAGGGTAAAACACTCACGGTCATTCACAACCACATCCGCCTCGTAGTAACCGGCAGGCAGTTGTCTAAACTCTTCCGACCAAACGAAACACACGTTGCCCCTGTTGTCCACACGGGTCGGGCATTCCTCTACCAATACACGACAGTTACCCTGTCTGCGGACTTTCAGCACGATGGCGTAAATATGCGCAGGTACTTTCGTGATGTCGCAGCCAACATACTGGAACAATGAGAAACAACGTTCGCACTCGTCGTCACTCAAGCACACCGCGTCTTTCGCACGGACTTTCGGAGGACACTTCGGTTCGCATGGGTTGTTGCACGGTTGGCAGGTATCGACACAATCGAAGTCAGGCTTCGGCGCAAAGCACCCGTCATCGTCATGACAGGTCGGCTTGAAGTTATATAGGGTCGCCATACTTACCTCACAGGAAACAACCGCCGTGCATAAACATTGGTCGGTTGGTATGGTTTTGGAACTCTTCCGCGTGGGCGATGTTTATACCACGCAGAAACTCTTTGTTGTAATACTGGGCGTAGGCCGCCGACTGACTGTCGTTTTCCATCGGAATCAGATACAGCGAAGCCAACACGCCGTTCAGAATATCGTTACGATACTTGCCGAAGAAGTGGTGCGGAATATCGCAGTCCTGCCCTGTCGGTGTCCATGAATAGACCACGCAATACTTACCGCTGCGTACACTGCCGCAACCCTCGAAAGAGATGGCAGGCTGTTCAAACTGAAGCTCTACCCAGTAGCCGTTACCGAAGCGTTCTTCGGCTGGCGGTACGATACACCAATTACGGTCCAGCAGCGGGTGGCGGTCGGGGTCGTTGGTGGAATGCACAGATTTAATCTGAACGATAGTGCGACCATCAGGCAGGTCAATCACATAGTCATTCGTGCCACACTCTGCGTCAATATACGCTTCGTCTTTCAACAGGTGTGTCTCACGGAAGAACCGTGAGACTGCGTTGAGAATGGCGTTCTCGATAAAACTGCTGGGCATATTGGGGAACGTAACGAGGGCTTGATTCTTAAGCCAGTCAAACCAATTCATTTCTTAGCTCCAATCCTCAATTCAGGAACGCGGGTAACGGCGTAGCGGTTGCTCGCCTGCTTCGCTTCCATACCCAACAGGGTAAACGCATTATTCCAGTGAACGGCACTGCGGTCGCGGGACGGTACGCTCTCGGTGTCAACCCCCCAAGCGTAATACAACATAAGCTCGAAAATCACTGGGCGCAACTGCGAACCTAAATCCACATCAGAATCGAGACTGTCAATCTTAGGCGGACTGAAGCACATCAATTCCAACGTGCCGGTCACGCCGTCAGGTACAGGTGGGTCAACGTACAAGATGTTGTTGTCGTTGGGGTCGTAGCTCCAACTGTCCATTTTGTAATCAGAGGACGAGACTTCCGCGTGGCAGTCCTTGCACCCTATCTTACCAACGAGGTGCAGTGCGTTCTTACTGGTTTGTCGCGGAAAACTCTTCACACGACCTTTGCTATCTGCTTGACCCAGCACGGACGACACATCATGACACGCTTCAGGTACGGTTTGCAGACTGCCTGCTACCAATGGCATGGACGTGCGCTTGATAAACTTCTCGCGCTGGGCGTTCGCAACAATCTCCACCGCCAACCGGAAGTAGTGCAGTAAGTCATCTTCCGTCCAATGCTCGAACGGGAAATCAGGGTCTTGGTCAACCAAGTAATTGCTTACTTCTTCGACCAGTGCGCGGGGAGAAATCATTACTTACCTTTCTGCGTGTGGGGCAATACCGCTTCTCGTGCAGCCTGTGCCATCGGCACATGAGGCATAGCGTTCTGCGCGGCGACATCAGCTTCACGCTGGGCAACTGTGGCTTCAGCCTGTTCTAAGGTTTCCACGACTTTATCTGAACCATCAGGGTTCAAACCTTGAGCGACATGGAACTTCGCCCATGACGCATTCACTTCTTCCTGTGTGTACAGCGGAGTCAGTCGCTCACGCGCTTGGTCGGAAAATCGACCACTTACCACAGGCAATGATACATAGCCGGTTTCATCGGCGTAGGCAATAGGGGTATTACTTGGCATTTTTATGTCCTTGTTTGGGGTATAAACGCCTTGATTTTAACGTACTAAAAACCCCACCGCAAGGGTGGGGTTTGGTTATAACCGTCTAGGTTACATACATTCAGGTTCAGGGTAGGTGCTGTCGCAAGCAGGCTCGCCACAAGTGCAACCACGAACATCGAGGAAGTCAACCACTTCAACGAACGCAGAGATACACGCAGCGTCGATACCACTACCATCAACAACGGTCATACGGATAGAACCATTGCTGCCCAAGTACGCACCCAAGCTGGTAATCGCAGTGGTTGCGCTGTCTTTCTTGGTAACTTTACCATCGCCGTCAGAATCTTTTTTGGTGCTGGACTTGGCGTTTACGGCTTTGCCGAACTCCAATACGGTGCGACCAATTACTGACAAGTCGATTTCTTCGGTTTCATCAACCAAGTTTTCGCCGTCATACAGACCGAACTTCACTTTACCGGCAGTGGTAATCGCGCCTTTTTCATCACGCGCACCAGCTTGTTTTTTGTTGTGAACAACCAACGCATCAACGCGGCTGTCAGCAGACAACAAGTGGGTGTGTACGATGTCGCCAGTGGCGAAAGAGCCTTCCATTTCGCGGAAGCGTGTCCACTCGCCTGACGCGCCGTCATACTCGAACGGCACAACGAAGTGGCGGTTTGGCAAGTGACCGGCGTAGCGTACCAATGGGTTGCTGTTGTCGGCAATACGGGAATGACGATAGCCTACATGACGGGCATCGCCACCCAAGAATAACTTGAATACTGTCATGTCAATGCTCCTTATGCGGCAAAGTCAAGAGTTGCGTACAGGGTAGTGATGGCTTCAGGATATAAAACCTTGAAGTCGTACACTTGCAATGTGCGCCAGAATTGACCGAAGTGGTTGGCAACTTTTTCGATATGCTCGTTTTCGGTAACTTGCATTACGAAACCAGTTGCGTCTTTGCGGCCTGCGAAAATGGTGTAAGCGATACGACCACCCTCGTTGCGTTGCGGCATATTGTTCGAGAAGATAATCTCGAAGCCCAACACGTTAGGGATTTTAGTACCCAAGATGATGGACTGTGAAGTACCGGCGGCGCAGGCGTTAGTCAGGATTGGGTTGGCGAAGAACAAGTCCATTGCTTCGACTGGCAACACAACGTACAGACCATTGGTGTCCACATTTTGCTCGGACAATACGGTACGCATTTGAGACAGGTAGCGAACGATGTTGTCTTTAGTCAGAACAACAGGCGCACCAGCCGCACCAAAGTCAAAGGCGTGAGAACGACGACCGGCTTTGCGACCACGGTTGCAAGCAGCAGCGGCCAAAGGCACTTCGGTCAACACTTCAGTGTCGATGCGTTCTGCCAGTTTTTGGGTCACGTCGGCTTGGTATTCTTTCAGCAACGCAGGCAGTTCGTCGATAGAGCGTGAATCCAGTTTGTCCAACTTAATGTTGGTGTACAACGCACGGTTCACATTCATTGTGATAATGCTGGTGTCGAAAGTAGAAACTTCCAACTCCATGTTTTTGATGTACTCAAAGACTTCGGCTTCAGGAGCGCGGCGGAAGATAACCTCGTCGCCCTTGTTGCGGATTTCTTTTGGCACAATGTCTTGGCTGGTAATCAAACCGCTCACAGTCATTCGATTGAAGCGTTTTAAGAAGCCAGCCGCATATACTGGTTTAGTCAGCGCAGACACCAACTGTGGGTAGCCACTCGCCGCTGCCAGCAAAGGTTTGCTCTGTACAGGCATAATTTTACCTCATGTTAAAAGAGTGTTAGTCCATTACCGCTACACCGTTGAGTAGCGCAGTGTTCCAAGCGTCTTCGTATTTAGCGAATTGCTCAGGCGACATTTTGCCATTGGAGAAGTCTTGCAGGGCGCGGTTATACGTTGACAATTTCATGCCACGTTTTCCTTTAGGCTGGGCGGCGGTAGCCTGTTGGGAATAGTTGATTGCATTGCTTCGGCCAGGCGCGGTCAGTTGCTGTTGCGGAACAGCTTGTGCAGGTTTGAAACCTGACAATAAATCGACAACGGCATCTACGTTGCCTGCGGCTTCTGCATTCTGTACCAAAGCAGCGCGGGTCAAACCGCCGGTGTTCGGTACAACTGCATTGTAATACTGTGCATATTCAGCAGTGTTAACGGCATCACGCAACCACGGTAATTTCGCTGCGATGGCTTGGTTGTACTGCTGACGCGCATTGAGGGCGCGGAGTTCTTCTTGCTGTTGCACTTGGGCTTGAAGCGGTTGAACGGTCTCGTCGAACTGGCGGGCCAAAGGATTCAGACGTTCGGCTTCAAGGCGTTTGGTAATCTCGACAGCTTTACGCGCGGCAATCGCTTCGATAACAGGCAGCGAACCGGCGTAGGCTTCAAGTTGCTCTTTGGATAATTCAGGTACTTCGATACCCTCATACCACGGTTTTGCTTCCGTTTCGGTAGGCTTCTGCTCATAAGCGCGAAGTTTCGCTTCCAACTCAGCTACGCGGTCTTCATTCGATTTCTGCGAAGCGGCAAACTGTTGTTGCAACAGTGCTTGATTTTGTTGGAGCAGGGCCGCGATTTCCGGAGTGATGGTCGGTTGCTGGCGTGGGGCTTCGGTTTGCTGTGGCGGGTTTGCCGCAGTACCTACATCAATATTACCATCATCGGCAACGTAATCACTTATATCGTCATAGATTTCATCGTCTGCGGGCAGGATTTGTTCCTGTGCAGGCGCAGGTTGTTGCTCCGGCGCAACGCTTGGCGCAGGATTTTGCTCTACCACTGGGGCGGCTGTGGGGTTGATACCGGCGGAAGCCAACGCTTCTTCGATACCAAAGTATGAATCGGTAGGCATAGGTTATTTGTCTCCAGTTTCTAAAAGGTCAATGACTTTCTTCAACATGACAACCTGCCCACGTTGGTGGTCGTCCGCTGTGCGTGTTTCATACAACTCGCGCTCAATTACCAGCTCTTGTTCGAGCAAAGTAATCAAAGCCTCAAAGTCGCGGTTTGAACGCAGGCGAGACAACCCATCACGAGCGGCAGCTTGGTCGTCAGAAGAAATAAGTCCAAGTCGTGTACGATGATTCATATCATTTCTCGCAAGACGAAATGCGGTCGAAGTACAGGGCTGCTGTATCACTTACCACACCATCAGGATAAATACGGTAATAACCCGCCATGTCAATCATGACTGGGTTATGGTTCATGTCGAGTGTGATGACTTTGCCGCATGGAGAGAAAGGAATATCCTTTGAATCTTCCATAGCGCACTCGCTGTCAATGACGCGGTGGACGATGAATTTATCGCCCTCTTGCAGGTCAACACCGGAGACCACCACGGCACGGCATGGGGTCACTAAAATAGCTTCAGGCTTCTTCATTCTAATTCCACCTTACCCGTGAACAGGGTTTCCAAAATATCCTTAACCGCAGCGACACGCATACGGTTTTCTTCGGAGGCAGTCTCGGTCTCGTTGACTACGCGGCTGTCGTCCAGCACTTTCAACAAGATTTCTTTAATCGGCGCAGCATACGCCGAACGCTGAAAGCCCATCAAGGTACTGGCTTCTTTGCGGCTCAACTGAATCGCACGGCCTGTACTTTCGGGCAGGTTAAGACGGTTCGCACTCATGCTACACCTTACTCAAGTAAATGGAGGCGAAGCTGTCAGTGACAGGTTCTACCATTAATGTTAAGTCAATCACATCGCCTATCGCAAGCGATGCGGCTTCTTGTTTGCACACAGTTATATCATAAGTGCCTGCCGGTAGCAAGTGAGAAGCCCCGCAGCCCAAAGGGAACGGGTACTTAAACTCACTCACATCACAACCGCTAGGGCATTCGACCACGCGTTCTACTTTAAGTCGGACACAGGGCGTACCCTCGTCCGACGTTGCCGTATGCAACATAAACGGCGTAGTCACAGGGCCGATACGCACAGGCATCGCCTCCTCGATGTGCGGATACAGTTTCGAGGAAGAACCAACCTCAATCGGTCTTCCCTCAGCCACCATAGTGATAACGGTCGAATCACACTTAGATGTAATCATAATTAGCCTCCGTTGGCGGCATCAATAGCCGCTTCAGCATTAGGGCTACGCCCCTGTAAATCAGGAACGCCACTGGCGGGGTCTTGTGGCATAGGCTGACCTGTAAGCTCGCCGAACGCTTCTTCACGGTCGAAGTCGGGGAAGATACCATCGGTGGACAAGCCCTTGTTCTTGAACATGGTGTACAAGATACGTTGCACCGCCGTAATCGGAACGACAGGCTGTTGGGTAGCTGGGTCAACCACACCGACCATACTGGAGATGGATTGCAACGCCCACTCGAGGTCACCGTTCTTACCCTCTTGCTCCATCAAGCCGGACACGCCACGGGCGTACACGCGGATGTCGCCACGGATGTCAGGGTCGTTACTGGTACGAATCTCGTAGTTGATAAATTCTTGGACCACCGGTTCAATCAACCCCGATTCAATCATACGCAGTGCCTGCTTAATGGCTTTGGTGGACTGGTTCAAAATGATGGACACACCACCAGCGGTACGGCCAAGCGTACCCAAGCCCTGCGGCGAACCAAACGCCACACGGGGGATACCAATCAGCTCGTAGCCATAACCCATAAACTTATCGAACAGGGCGACAAGCTCGTTGGACAGCGACGGCACAGTATAGAAGCGGTAGGCAGGTGCGCCGCTACCGAACGTATCTTCCTCTACCACACGAATGGTGTGCGGAATAATTGCGTTCGGTGCATGGCCATCCTTGACCGCGCCCTTGCGTACCTCGCCGATAGGCCCGCTTGAATACTGCATATTGCGCACCAAAGCACGGACGGAGGCCGTACACACACGCTGGGTATCGCGCAGCTTCATCGCTGGGGACGCACCCCAAAACGAACTCGGCACTTTCTCGAAGCAGGCTTTGTAGAACGGACGTCGGCCCAACGGGTCAGGGTTCAGCAGGCACTTAATCACGCGACCGCCTACAACCCACACCTCTGCCTCGGACGCACCATTCATTTCCTCTTCCGCGAACTGGATACCATACTCGGCGAGCAGGTCGTTGCGGATACGGCCATAGTAGCCCAATGCGTCAAACGCATCGAGGTCTGTCTTATCCCCGATGTCGGTGTCGGAGATGTCGTCATCATCCACAGAGCCATACGGTAGGGGTGCGCCGTTCGGGTTCGCCTCGAACACCTCGGCAATCACATCCTCGTCATAGCCTGCGGCACTGCCCAACTGGAGCAGCTCGTTGCGTGTCAGGCGACGGCGTTCAATGACGTAATCCGCAGACTGAATGTCGGTTGCATAAGGAGCGGGGAAGAAGTCGAACGGGGAAATGTTCTCGACCTGACGCACGGTCTCGGTTGTAGGCGACACGGTTGTACCATCCCAACGCATGACGGTGCGGGTGTTTACCGCAGGGGCTTTCATAATCGCCGCTGGGTAAATGCAGAAGTGGTCGATGAAGTCGATAAACTGCGCCTCCCAGTCTGCGTCGTACAGACGGTCGGCAATGATGGTACGCAGTCGGTCCGCCGCCACACTCGCCTTGCGGTTCTCTTCGAGCTGTATAGCTGCCCGCATCTCGGACACTTGGGCGCGTACTGCGTTAACGTCGCCGCCGTTGATGGCGATGAATGTCTCAAGGTCGCGTTCTACTTTCTCCAGCAAGTTCGCTTCCACGTCTTCCGGTAGGTCAACCACCGGTGTAGCGTTAATGGTGTAGGGCTGTGCGGTCGAGCCGACGAAGATGTCGCGTATCAGACCAACAATATTCTTCACGATGGGGGAACTGATGTCCATAACGATGTCAGGCCCGTCCCCCGTAGGCGCAGACAATGGCTGCCCGTTCATCAACTTGAGGCAGTCCATCATATCGTTATAGTGGGGCATCTTGGCTTCACGAGCCTTACGGAAGCGTGAAACGACCATATCGCCCAGCGTGTCAATAAGGCTCTCGTCCATACTTAGCCTCGTGCAGTGCCGTTGGACGCGCAACCGGTGCGTTTACCGTTGCAACGTGCTTTCTTGGTAGTCATGACGACCTCCTTTGGTTGTGGTTAATCAAACAGTGTGAACCCCATGATACCAAAAAATAACCCGACTGTGGAAGTCGGGTGTCTCAAACCTGAAAAGGATTTAGATATGCAGTCCTCATGTTACAAAAAAGAAGCCCGCCTGTCAAGGCGAGCCGAGTGTTGATTTTAAAGAATGGATGAGCGCGTATTATACCAAAAAAGAAGCCCACCGTACAAGGGTGGGCGCAAGCCGTTGGTTTGCAGATTAGACCGTCAGGGAGTAAAAAATGAGCGAAATCAGAAATCACAACGACTATGCCATACTGTTACTGTATCTGTCAACACCACTCTATCTCTGTCTCATACTGCGTCACGTCATCGTCGCCGGTGGACATGACTAATAACAGGCCCATTGATAAATATTGTAAACTATCACTTAAGTCACTGACCCAGCCGACGTGGGACTTGGTTGGTGTGTCTGCGGTGCGCCCACCGCTGCGGTTCTCGTAGATGTAGTCCGCTGCCAGTGCCTGAATGAGGAAGCGGCAGTTGTCGCGTATGAGCAGTCGCGGCTTGCCGCCAGTACCGAGTGATGACATGAAGCTGCGCACCGCGGCCAGCCGAGGCTCTAGCTTGTTGCTGCGTGTCGGCGCGACGATAGGCACACCCTCTTTGCGAAGCACGTCAAACGGAGACAGGTTGATGTTCTGACCTCCGACCATACCGGCTGGGTCGCCGTAGGCCCTGACGCATATACCGTTGGGGTAGTCCCGCTTGAGCGCAGGCCGCACCGTAGAACGGTAGAGCTGCTCGACGCTCATATCCTCGCCCATGAACTCGTCCAGTACCATGAGTGTACCATCCGACAAGAGTGTGCCGACGATGCACACCGGTGTGCGCCCGAAGTCGAACGCAAGGTAGTAGTCGCGCAGCTCTTTGGTGTTGACCCGCTCGGCAGGGAACGTATGCACGTCCCGATGGAACTCAGGGAACACGACCTTGCCGTGTTTCACATCCGCGAACTCGCCCAGCACATAGCTCTGAATCTTACCCATGTCGGGGTCGGCGAGCATGGCGTAGTAGTAACCATACCCTTGAGCGAGGTTCTGAATGTTCTCCGCCTCCGGATTGGGCAACCACTCGTCGTTGGGGTCGTGGCTGTTGGGCCACCCTGCTGGGGGGATAAGGGCCGGCGGCTGCTTGAACATCTCTACCAACTTCTCGACACCCATCTCACGCGCCACTTTCTCGAACTGTGCGTCGCGCTCGCCGAGATACCATTTGTGCAACCATGAGCCTTTGACCGGACCGTTGAACACACCGATGATACCCGTCCTATCTACCTTACCTTTCGTACCACTGGGGTAGCGACCGAGACGGCGCACCAATGCGAAGACCACGCTCTCCGGCATCAAGTTCAACTCGTCACACAGTACCATTGTGGGTTCAGCACCCAAGAGCTTGTCCTGCGCGTCCTCACTGTCGAGGGCGAGGAACTGCACCTCCATGTCGAGAGCCGTACCATCTTGCAGCCGTGCGCGTACCCTGCCGAACGGCTGGCTGCCCTCCGTGACCTGCAACAGCGGACCATACATATTCTTCATGGACGGAATGGTGTTCGATTTGAGCAGCGCGTAGGTGTTGCGTACCACCAACGCACGGAAGTAGCGGGTGTTATCCAATGGCGAGGGGGTCTGAAGCAGCGCAGAGCGCAGTAACTCCATCAAGGCCCATGAGGTCTTACCACTGCCAGCACAGCCAACTACTAGGCGCACCAATGCCTCGGACATCGACGCGCGCTTGAGGGTGGGGTACTGGTCCAATGCGAAACCGATATTAAGGCTGCTCATGCTCGATGACCTCCATAGGGGTTAGTTGGGCGACGGAGGGTGGTGTCATACCACTGCCGAAGTTGACGTTGAGTACCATGCCGCTGAACTGCTGCTCGTTGCGGGGTTTGATGTCGGCGATTTCGGCGATAGCGGCCATAGCTTTGAGCTTGTCAGAGGTTTTTTCTTTGGTGCTGCGGGAAAGCTCGAACAGGTCGCGCAGGTTGGATTCCGACATCAATTTAGCTTGGGCGCGTAGCAGGTCTGTTCTACCATCGCCTATCTTGTCTCGGTGTGCCGAGACCATTGCGTTGAAGTCGGGGTCGTCGAGAAGTTTTTTGATGTCGGAGGGCGAGAGGTCGTAGGCTGCGCCGATTTCCTCTTCACTATATAATCTGTTGGCGGTCAGCACCGCGAGGTCGCGGGCCAAAGAGTCTAAATCTATTGTCATTGGGATACCATCATGGACGGAAAAGTTTATCAGGGGGTCACGTTCCCTCCTTATACCACACATGGGGACGGCTGCGTTTTTACCAACTGCACGTTCCTCGCGCCAAACGATTTCGGTAAGGGGTGTGTCTTTAAAGACTGCAACTTCGAGCGTTGCTGTCCACCTTATTATAATAACCGCTGGAGCAAAGTTGGCGAGGGTGGTGTCGTGGATGGAGGGTACTGGGACTACGTTACATTTGGAAAGGATACCACACTCAAGAGCGGAGGGGGAGGTTCGTACAGTATGGAAGAGGGTGTTACCAAAGACGCTGGGGCTAAGACCAGTGGCAGGGGTATCAAGGTCGAGGGTTCAGGCCATATCGTTACCGGCGAGTCAGTGTTGAAAATGGGCGACGCACTATGTGAGTGCGAAGACCAGTGGGATAAACAGATATATGAGAAAGGGTATCTCGGACTGGATGATACCAATACCACGGTTAAGCTTGAGGAGGGCAAGTGATGGAAACATACTTTACTAAAGTGAGTGTGCAGGCGGACAGGTATAAGGTTGAGACCAAACAGCCTACCATTGTTGTTGAGAATGAAGAGATAGACGCGAACGACGGATGGGTTAAGTCGAATGATGCTACCAGCAAAGTAAGATACAGGCTTGACGAAGACTGCTCATGTGGATAGTATTTCGCTGTCGGCGACCAATGCAGCGGGCGGCACTCGTGTCATTGGGGTAGGTTGCCGATACTACACCACGCTTCGGCGTGGTGTTTTTATTTTACCATTGCCCATGCCACGCAGGGGCAATGGAAGAACGTAGGATACATTACCCGCACCATCATTGCATACAAGAGGTGGATTATACCATCTTCGCATATAACAGTGGGTTTATACCATCTCTGCTATCGTTGCGTACAAGAGGGGGATTATATTGCCGATGTGGTCGTTGCCATTTTTGTGGGGCGTTGTGGATTGTGTGCGACTACCCTTTTCTCTGACGGGGGACGACATCGCTCCCGTGTTCCAATAGGGGGGATATATAACGCTGTCCTTACCCGCCATCTACAAAATTTACACCGCCTTTCCGCCGTCCACACCACGCGCCGAAAAATAAAACGGCGGAAAAATAAAACGGCGGATAAAACGGAAAGCTAAATTAAACGGCGGTCGATTTGCGTTAGCTACACCTTACATTATATCCATTGGTTATATATCCCCTCTTATCCTGTATCCCCCTCTTATATCAAAATCATTAATATCTATAATGAAAAACAAGAGAAAAAATCGCGTGTGCGATATAAGACGGCATTTGTCAAATAAGCAAGGCATTATCCGCGAAAATCACAAAATAAGAATCCGATTATATAAAAGGCTTACTATTAACAAATGGTTTATACGATAAATGGCGCGTTATACATATTTGTTAAGGAATGTTAAAATAAAAGAATCACTAGGCAAGGGCATATAAAACGGCAGATATATAAATAGGCTGTTAGCAATAGGCGTATTATACAAAACGGCGTTTAAATAAGAAGTAATTTATCCGACCCCCTGCTATTTGGTTAAATCATGTTAAGTCATTGAATTTAAAGGGAAAGGTTAAGTTGTTGATTTTAAAGGGAAACTGAAGTTTGCCATGTTCAGAAAATCAAATAAAAGGGTATTTATAAATGCGTAGGATAGCGGGCGCGTTATGTAATACCATGATTTTTAAGA
>ERZ773001.77-NODE-77-length-40042-cov-26.2179_pt1 | contig 40042 bp, 25 predicted proteins | sample MGYA00511673_ERZ773001 | MGnify/ENA primary metagenome ERZ773001 (study PRJEB29015, sample SAMEA2738091) | human oral metagenome | biome: human oral; feature: human-associated habitat; material: saliva | place: China | collected 2162 ... | reverse complement strand
ATCTAATCCTGTTCGCTCCCCACGCTTTCGCTCCTCAGCGTCAGTAACGGCCCAGTAACCTGCCTTCGCCATCGGTGTTCTTCCTGATATCTGCGCATTCCACCGCTACACCAGGAGTTCCAGTTACCCCTACCGCACTCTAGCCGGCCCGTACCCACCGCAAGCCCCCGGTTGAGCCGGAAGTTTTCACGACAGACGCGACCAGCCGCCTACGAGCTCTTTACGCCCAATAATTCCGGACAACGCTCGCGCCCTACGTATTACCGCGGCTGCTGGCACGTAGTTAGCCGGCGCTTCTTATCCAGGTACCCTCAACACCACCAAAAAGTGATGCCTTGTTCCCTGACGAAAGAGGTTTACAACCCGAAGGCCTTCATCCCTCACGCGGCGTCGCTGCATCAGGCTTGCGCCCATTGTGCAATATTCCCCACTGCTGCCTCCCGTAGGAGTCTGGGCCGTATCTCAGTCCCAATGTGACCGGTCACCCTCTCAGGCCGGCTACCCGTCAAAGCCTTGGTAGGCCATCACCCCACCAACAAGCTGATAGGCCGCGAGCCCATCCCTTACCAGAAAAAAATAACCTTTCCAAACCAACCCATGCGAGAAGGCCAGAATATCCCGTATTAGCTACCCTTTCGAGCAGTTATCCAGAAAAGTAAGGGGCAGGTTACTCACGTGTTACTCACCCGTTCGCCACTAATCAACCAAGCAAGCTTGGTATTTTCGTTCGACTTGCATGTGTTAAGCACGCCGCCAGCGTTCGTCCTGAGCCAGGATCAAACTCTCCAAAAAAACATGAAGAACCAGAAAACAACTAGCTCAAAAAAACATTAGTTGACAAAGAAATCAACAAGAAAAACCCCCCAACAAACAACACATTCGTTGGAGAAGAATTCAAGACATAAAAAACTTGACACACTATCGAGTTCTCAAACAACACACCCAGCAGAACATCTAACGAATTTTTTGTTTTCGTTGCTGTCCCGCAGGCACTCGTATAACTTTAGCGACCGCCCAACAGCCTCGCAACCCGATTTTGGGTGACGCTAGCCACAAACAGCTAATTTTGTGTCAATCCAGGTGACTTACAAGCTGGATTCCAGGGCCACTCAGGCCCAGATTGATTACCTGTTTGAGCTTGCCAAGAGCAGTTTAAGTCAGGGGCATTCAGTTTGACAGGCACCGGGCACGAACCAGAATTTTGTGACCGGCAACGCTCAAAAATAGTTTATCTCCCGCGAGCAACCCCGTAACTGCGGGGTTGCCCCGGACCGCTCTGAGGTGGGTGGAAAACAGTGCACGCGTAAGTAACAGTGCGCTTAGCGGCGCAGGAAGCTAGCGAAGCCCAGCTGCCCAATACGTGCCTCCAACTGTTCCACCTGCGCACCCCAGTTGTCGCCGTCGGAAATAAAACCCTCAGGCGCCCCCAAACTACGCGCTACTTGCAAGGCCAAACTGGCCACGCCGGCGTCGTGAAGAGAAGAGGCAACCCTAAACGCTCCCTCAACCCCGCCGGGGTAACCGGGATACACCGTCAGGCGCACCTCGTAATCCACCCCCGCATTGAGCACCAGCTCCAGGGCACGCCAGGCCTTTTCTCCCCCACCGCTGCGCGCCACCACCTGGCGGTAATCGGGGCCAGGCAGGGCCTTAATGTCCAGGCCCACCCAGTCGACGGCGTCGGCGGCAAGTAAGCGGGCCAAATTACCCGGATAAATACCGGCAGTGTGCAGCCCCACTGCAAAGCCCAGGGCCTTAACCTCCTGGGCGGCGCTAAGCAGGCCGGGCTGGCGGGTGGCCTCGCCGCCGGAAAAAACCAGGCCGTCCAGCAGGCCGCGTCGGCGTTGCAGCAACTCCACCACCTGCGACCAGGGCACACTCCCCGGGGTGCGGGGATCTAAAATTTCGTGGTTTTGGCAGTACACGCAGCGCCAGGGGCAGCCCTGCAAAAAGATGCTGGCAGCCAGTTTGCCGGGCCAGTCCACCGTGGATAGGGGTACCAGCCCGGCTATCTGTAAGTCAGCTGCGTCAGGCATAAATCTCGGAGGTGACTACCTCGCGGGTGCGCACACCGGCGTCGTCGAACTCAAAAGCACTACGTAACTGGCCGTGACCAGCAGCGCTAGACTCATCGAACATCTGCCGCTCGTGGTACTCGCCCTTTTTACCAATGTTGAAAGACTGCACCGGACGGAAGTAACCCATTACGCGGGTCCACACCTCGCAAGCCTGGGGCTCACGCTCAGGTTGGGCGGCGGCGCAACGCTCACAAGTGAAGTGCTCGCCAGCCAGGTAACCGTGCACCGGACAAATAGAGAAGGTGGGCGTGATAGTGATGTAAGGCAGCTTGAAAGCAGTCAGTGAACGACGCACCAGTTCTTTACAAGCCTTGCCGGAAGAAACCCGCTCCCCCATGTACAGGTGCAGCACCGTACCGCCGGTGTACTTGCCCTGCAACACTTCCTGATCTTCCAAAGCCTGGAAGGGGTCATCGGTGTAGCCCACAGGCAGCTGCGAGGAGTTGGTGTAGTAGGGCTCAGCCTCAGTCCCAGCCTGGATAATGCCGGGGAAACGCTTGCGGTCCTCTTTAGCGAAACGGTAGGTGGTACCTTCAGCCGGGGTGGCCTCCAGGTTGTAGAGGTGACCGGTGGCCTCCTGCAACTGCACCATGCGTTCACGCACGTGGTCTAAGACGCGCACGCACATCTCAAAGCCGCGCGGGTCGGTTAGGTCATAGACGTCGTCGGAGAAGTTACGCACCATCTCGTTCATGCCGTTAACGCCAATGGTGGAGAAGTGGTTGTCCAGGCTACCCAGGTAGCGCTTGGAATAGGGGAACAGGCCGTGATCCATGTGGTGCTGGATGGTGGCGCGCTTGATCTCTAGGGATTGGCTGGCCAGGTCGATCAGCTCATCCATGCGGGCTACCAGTGCCGCCTCGTCACCCTTAAACAGGTAACCCAGGCGCGCCATGTTCAGAGTAACTACCCCAATGGAGCCGGTCAGCTCAGCTGAACCAAACAGGCCGTTGCCACGCTTTAACAGCTCACGCAGGTCCAGCTGGAGGCGGCAGCACATAGAGCGGATCATGTGCGGGTCCAGGTCAGAATTAATGAAGTTTTGGAAGTAGGGCAGGCCGTACTTGGCAGTCATGTTGAACAGGGCATCTACGTTCTCGCCCTCCCACTCAAAATCAGGGGTGATGTTGTAGGTGGGGATCGGGAAGGTAAATACGCGCCCGTCGGCGTCACCGGCAGTCATAACCTCAATGAAAGCCTTGTTGATGACGTCCATTTCAGGCTGCAAGTCGCCGTAGGTGAAGTCCATGAGTTCGTCGCCGATTAGCGGGTACTCGTCGCGCAGGTCGTCTGGGCAGGTCCAGTCGAAGGTCAGGTTGGTGAAGGGGCACTGGCTGCCCCAGCGGCTGGGCACATTTAGGTTGTAGATGAGTTCCTGCATGCACTGGACGATTTGGTCGTAGCTCATGTCGTCCTTGCGCACAAAAGGCGCCATGTAGGTGTCAAAAGAGCTGAAGGCTTGGGCGCCGGCCCATTCGTTTTGCAGTGTGCCCAGGAAGTTAACGATCTGCCCGCATGCTGAGGAGAAGTGCTTGGGTGGGGCTGAAGCGATAGACCCACTCACCCCGTTGAAACCCTCCTGGAGCAGGCGCTTTAGGCTCCAGCCGGCGCAGTAGCCGGCAAACATGTCCAGGTCGTGGATGTGGTAGTCGCCTTCACGGTGAGGGGTGCCAATGGCCGGGGTGTAGACGTGCTCAAGCCAGTAGTTGGCCACCATTTTGCCGGCAGAGTTAAGGATCAGACCGCCCAGCGAGTAGCCCTGGTTGGCGTTGGCGTTCACGCGCCAGTCGCTGCGGTCTAGGTACTCGTTGATAGTGGCAATAGCGTCGACGTCGTAGTGCTGCCCAGCAGTCATTGCTGCGCCGTCGTGGTTGGTTGCGGCTTTGGCAGAGTCAAAACGCGGGTCCATCTGGCAGTCCTTTCACGAAAAAGACGCACAATGAGGTCACGCGGGAAATGGGGAGAATAAAGGCGCGGCCACTACATGTTGTGCTTCGGTTTGCAAGAAACAACATTATCTTGTGGTAGAGCTTTATACAGGTCCCAAAGTCCCGAGGTGAGCAATTGTGCTTTTATAGCCAGCCAAATCCACCGCCCCACAAGCCGCAGTGAACACCAAAAATCCGCGTGCAGGCAAAAACTGCCCTGGCCCGGTCATCGCAACCGCCGGTGATTACAACCGTCGATCATCACAACCGCAGCCAGGGCAGCTAGCGCTATATCAGCACCATAGCGCTTTCAGGGCAACGCCCCGCGCGTCAGACAGGCCATCAGGCCCCACGCGCTAGGGGTGCTACCTATGCGCGTCGGGGCGCCACCCGCCAAAACTCAGGCCAGAACCTCGTTGAAGGCTTCACTGGAGCTGGGGTGGGTGTAGATCGCGCCGGCCAGGTCGGCGGCGGTCAGACCCTGCTTGATGGCTAGTGCCACCAGGTTGATCAGCTCCTGGGAGTCGATCACCAGCAACGAGGCGCCCAGGATGCGGTCAGTGGCGGCGTCGATCACGAACTTAATGACGCCGTCGGGGTTGCCCACAATCTTGGGACGCGGCATGGCGGCAATAGCAGCCACGGGCTTGGAGGCCACACGCACCTCATAGCCGGCCTCGCGGGCGGCCTGCTCACCTAGACCCACAGTCGACAGCGGCGGGTTGATGAAGGTGGAGGTGGGGATAATGCGCCCGGCAGTAGAACGCTTACCGGAGCCCACCAGCTGGTCCATCACCACGCGGTGGTCGTCGAAAGAAATGTAGGTGAACTGCGGGCCACCATTAACGTCGCCAACAGCAAATACACCGGGCACATTGGTGCGGCAGAACTCGTCCACAACCACTTCGCCGCGAGCGCCGGTGGCGATTCCGGCAGCTTCCAGGCCTAGCCCGTCGGTGGCGGGGCGGCGGCCGATTGCCAGCAGCACATAGTCCACGACTAGTTCCTGGTTTTCCACCTCGCCTGCGGGGGTGGTCAGGCTGTAGTTAACGACGACGCCGTCGCCGCTTTCTACGAAGGAGGCAACCTTGGCGCCATTTACGAACTGCACCCCGTGCTTGGCCAGAATGTCGGTGGCGACGCTAGCCACGTCGGCGTCGAAACGGGTGAAGGGGACCGGAGCGGCATCGATTACCGTGACTTCCACGCCGAGCTGGGCGAACATGTCGGCGTATTCCAGGCCGATGGGGCCGCCACCAACTACCGCTAGGCGGCCGGGTAGGGTGGGTAGGAACTGGATACCGGTGGAGTCAACGACACGCTTGGAGTCAACGCCGGGGATCGGGGGCACTACCGGGCGGGCGCCGGTGTTGATGATGATGGTGTCGGCAGTTAGCAGCCAGGTGCCCTGCTCACCGTTTACGCGCACGGTCTTGGGGCCCACGAATTCGCCGGTGCCGTCGTAGATGTCTACGCCCTTGTCGGCCACCATGTGGTAGTTGGCGTTGTTGAGCTTTTCAATTAGGGCGTTGCGGGCTTTTTGGGCGCCAGCGAAGATGGCGGCATCGGAGCTAGCTTCAGCTTCGCGGGCCTTGGCGGCCAGGGCCTGCTCTACTTCCACAATTAGTTTTTTGGTGGGCACGCAGGCAATGTTGATGCAGGTGCCGCCGTACATGGCGGGACTGGCTTCTACCAGCGCCACTTTCTGGCCGCGTAGAGCTAGTTTCTGGGCAATGGTTTTGCCGGCTTTACCCCAGCCGACAATTAGGGCGTCGTAGTTCTTGGTGGTTTCGTCGAGGCTCACTTGCGGCTCCTGATCAATAGTGGGGACGACGGCGGCCATCTAGTGCGCTTACCCGTCGCAAGTCCTAACGCCTCTATGAACCGACTTTAGTCCCAGGTTATTCCTGTTAGTTGGCTCTACTTCGCTGTGATCGGGCCAACCTTGGCCGCCCTGGCGGCTGCGCAAGCGAATAGGCGTGCAGCCAGGCAGCGCCAACCTTGCGCGCGCAGCCGGGCGGCGCCGCACCGTTGAGGACCTGACCAACCCCGCGCGCGCAGCCGAGCGGCGGCGCGCCGTTGAGCACCTGGCCAACCCCGCGCGGACGTAACGTTAACGCCCAGGCCGGCGGCGGCGTCGAGAACGAGGGCCACCCACGCCGAGCCCAGCCACCGCCGCCACAGAACGCGCCGCCACACCAAAACCAACAGATTCTTTCAAAAGTTTTCACTTTCGACCTTGCCAGTGACTAGACTTGATCCTGACCCAACCCTTCTCACAAGGAGATACGATGGCGTACTTCAAAAGGTGGCTGGCGGTGCCCGCAGTGGCGGCGCTGTCATTGTCACTGCTGCCAACGGCGGCATTGAGCGTAGCCAACGCTGAGTCGACACAGGGCCGCAATGTGGCTCTGGCAAGCGCAGGTACCACCGTTTCCGCTTCCGGTCAGGAAGTTGCCGGCCAGTGGGGGCCGGATAAGGTAAACGACGGCGTAATCAACGTTGGTGCCGCCAAAGCCGATCAGTCACGTTGGTCTTCGAACACTGCCGACGACGCTCAGGTCACTTTGACCTTCTCAAAACCCACCAAGATCCACCACGTCGCGATTCACTGGGAGGTGGCTTGCGCGGCCGCCTACCACCTAGAGGTATCCACCGACGGGACTACCTTCAAACGCGCCACTGATACCATTAGGCCCACGTGTGGCACCGCCGATGGCGCCGCGCGAGACGAGCAGAAACTCACCAAAGTCAGTGCCGACACCGCCTATAAAGCTGTCCGTATGCAGGCTGAAGACCGTACTCCCTTTGGTGGAGTTAAATACGGTGTGTCCCTATGGGAGTTTGAAGTGTGGGATGGTCCTCAAGCAAACAGTGAACCCAGCCAGCCAGCTGCCAACACTGGCCTAGGCCTGGTGCCCCTACCGGCAGAGCTAAAAGACAACTCTGCCAGCCAGGACTCTTTTGAGCTCAGCCAAGACACTAAGCTAGTCGCCCCCGGTGACGCTAAGGACGCGGCTGAGCTATTTGCTGCCCAGGTCCGCGTCTCCACCGGCTACCCGCTGCCGGTGGTTGACTCTGGCGAGGCCAGCGGCAACATTACTTTCAAAACCGGCGCGGTTGCCGGTCACAGCAGCGCCGAAGCCTACGCTTTAACCTCCACCAAGAGCGGGGTAACTATCACAGCTAACGCCGCCCACGGTTTCTTCAACGCCACCCAGACGCTGCGTCAGCTACTGCCGGGCTTCATCAACTCCAAGTACCCGGTCTATGCAGCTTGGGAGGTGCCTGCCGTCGAGATTAAAGACTCCCCGCGCTACTCCTACCGCGCCATCATGCTTGACCCGGCCCGCTCTTTCCTGACGGTAGACGAAGTCAAGCACGTGCTTGACCAGATGTCCTCACTAAAGATGAGCTACCTGCACTTCCACCTGGCTGATGACCAGGGTTGGCGTATTGAGATCACCAATGAGGGCCGCGCTGAGGGCGACACCATTGACTACACCCGTCTAACCGGCGTTTCTGGCCGCACCGCCATGAACATGCACGACAAGGCCAAATCCAATGAGGTAGGCCGCACCGGCTACTACACCCAGGCACAGTACAAGGAAATTGTGGCCTACGCCGCCGCCCGCCACATCACCCTGGTGCCCGAAATTGACCTGCCTGGTCACACCAACGCCGCCCTGCACGCAATCCCGCAGCTGAACACGGCTGGCTCCTCCCACCAGGCCACCACCGCTGAGCCCACCGCCCCCGCTAACGGCACCGGCGCGGTTGGCTACTCCTACCTGGACCCCAATTCTGAAGTGTCATTTACCTTCGTAAAGCACGTGTTGGGCCAGTTGGCGGCCATCACCCCCGGCGCCTACCTGCACGTGGGTGGCGACGAGCCGCACTCGATGACCTCGCGTTACGGCACTGGGGTTTACAACAAGTTCCTTAACCGGGTTGGCACTATTGTGCGTGACCTGGGCAAGCACCCCATTGGTTGGAATGAGTACGCCGGCACTGACCTGAAATCGGGCGACGCCGTGCAGTACTGGGTGGGTAACTCCGCCTCCACTAAGGACGCGGCCCTGAACAAGGGCGCCAAGATCGTGATGAGTCGCGGCGCTTCGTCCTACATTGACCAGAAGTACAACCCCAAGACCCCCATCGGTTTGAACTGGGCGTGCGCCGGGGTTTGTGACGCCCCGCAGTACTACAACTGGGACCCCAAGACGGTTATCTCCGGCTTGAGTGACGAACACATTTTGGGCCCTGAAGCGCCACTTTGGTCTGAAACCGTGCGCGGCAGCACTGAGGTGGACCTGCTGGCTTGGCCGCGCGGCGCTTCACACGCCGAGATTGGCTGGACCCCGCAGGCCAAGCGCAACGTCACTGACTTCACCCAGCGTCTAGGGATTGTGGGCACCCACTGGAATGTGGCTGGCCAGAACTTCTATGACACCTCGCTGGTTAAGTGGAATTGGGAGCTGGCAGGTAACCCCGGCACTAGCGCCCCCACTAACACTTCCGTCACCTTCCCGCTGGGTTACCTCTCTGCCCCCGGCACGAAGGTTGCGGGTAACGCTATTAGCCCCGACAGCACCAATGACGACGACGGCGTGTCTAACTCAACCCTGCCCGCCGGCACCACCATCAGTGTGGACTGGGGTGACGGTTCGAGCGAAACCACGGCCAGCGTCGTCGCCGACACCCCGCGCGACGCCTACCACTCAGCTGGGGTTTACCGCCTGCTAGGTGAGCACAAGTACGCCACTGCCGGCGACTATGTGGCCACGTTAAAGATTGGTGGCGAAGAGGTTAACTACGCCGCTATTCACGTTGCCGACGACGCCGCAGTCCCGCAGCTGCCCGCCGCTTGGGATGCTTCGGTCAGCCCCAAGGTGACTATTGAGAAGACCACGCTAACCGTGGGCGAGCGCATCCACATTGAGGCTTCGGGCTTCCAGCCTGGCCAGCTGATCGCCATCAAGATTGGTGACGCTTTTGTGGGTAACATTCGCGCTGGCGAGGACGGCACCCGCGTGCAGGATCTGCTAATTGACGGCTCCATGACCAACGGTGAGCACGACATGACCTTCACCCAGGGCGAGCGGGTAGTGACCATTAAGGTCACCATCTCGGGCGGCACTGTGCCGCTACCGCACCGCGTAGCCAGGGGCAAGGTGAAGCCCGTCTGGGTTGACTCCCAGGAGGAAAGCGGCGAAACCCCGCCTAACGGCCCGGTTACGGCTGCTTTCGACGGCGACCCCAACACCTTCTGGCACACCCGTTGGAGTGAGGGTAACGACGGCTTCCCCCACGGCGTGATCATGAAGATTGAGGCCCCTGCCGGCCAGACCTGTAAGTTTGCTGGCTTGGAGTACACCGGCCGTAAGGGCAACGCTAACTCGCGCGCCAAGGACTACCGTCTGTACGTCTCTGCCACCGGCAACAAGGATGACTGGACGCTGGTTGGCCAAGGTACCTTCAAGTCTTCTGATGCACCCCAAACTGTGCTACCTACGGTGGCCAGCGTTCCTAACGGTTGCTTTGTCTACTTTGAGCAGCTAAGCAGCCAAAACGGCGACAACTATGGTGGCGCGGCTGAGATTGCGTTGGGGGCTACCTTCGCGGCTGAGTCTGCTTCGCCCAGCCCGGCCCCGACGGCTTCCCCGGCTCCGACGGCCTCCCCGGCCCCTACGGCGTCACCCACGGCCCAGCCCACCGCTGAGCCCACCCAGGCTCCGACCAGCCAGCCGACCGCTGAGCCCACTGGCGAACCTACGGCTTCTCCGGCTCCCACTGCCCAGCCCACCAACCCGGCAGTCGAACCCACCGCCCAACCCACCTCGGCCCCTGCCCCCACTAGCGCGATGCCCACCGCGCCTGGTAGCGGCAAGCCCAGTGCGCTGCCTAGCGCTAAGCCCACGGTGCCCGGCCAGCCTCAGCTACAGCCCACCGCCCCGGTTGCCAACGCCACCACTCCAGTGGTTGGTAACCGCACCACCGCCTCGCCGCGCGGCGGCCTAGCCCACACGGGTGTGGCCACTGGCGCCTTTGCGCTGGCAGCTATTGCGATGAGCGCTGGGGGCCTAGCCCTGCGTCGTCGCCGTCAGGACTGATAGCGCCCCCATATACAGGGCTAAATACAGCTATCAACCAAGGTCAGTTGGTTCATCCTCAACTAACCACAAACTGACCTAAGGGGTGGCAGCGGATATTAACCGCAATGTCCGCTGCCACCCCTTAAACAAACCCTCCCTCCTTAAACAAACCCCCTCCCCCGGCTACGGCCGGATCTTCGCATAGGAGCGATAATGCCCAGAAAACTGGCCAAACGTGCGGCTACGTTAGCCGCCGTCGTTGGCATGGCTCTGGCAGGCGCATTACCAATCTCGGTAGCCCAAGCCGCCAGCGCGGCTCCGCCCGCCAAATACGCCACCGCCGACATCACCTTCCCCGGCAACGACGGCAAACCCCACAAAGTCACTTTCGACAAAAACTCCTTCATGGTTGATGGACAGCGTCTAAACGTGTGGTCTGGCGAGATCCACTACTGGCGCGCCCCGGATGTGAACTCTTGGCGCGATCTATTCCAAAAGATGCGCGCTAACGGTTACAACGCCGTATCCCTGTACTTCTTCTGGGGTCTACACCAATCTAAAGAAGGCGGCCCCTTCGACTTCTCCAAAGGCACCATCAAAGACCTTGACCTGCTGCTAACCATGGCTCAGGAAGAGGGACTGTATGTCATTGCCCGCCCCGGCCCCTACGTTAACGCCGAAATTTCTATGGGTGGTTTGCCGGCCTGGATGACTAACTATTCGGGTGGACTACGCACCACCGACCCCAAGGTGCTGGCAGCCTCCAAAGCCTGGCTGCACGCCTTTAACCAAATTGCCTCCAAGCACCTGGTTACTAAGGGTGGCGGCTCGGTGCTGCTCTACCAGGTGGAAAACGAGCTACTTAGCGACAACGCCGCGCGTAGCGCTTTCCTTAAGAGCCTAGTATCTCAGGTTAAAGCCGACGGTATTGATGTGCCCCTATTCCACAATGACTATGGGCTCGGTGGACGCTTTAAAAACACCAGCCTTTACGGCACGGACTTTTACGCCTACGACAAGTACCCGGTAGGTTTCAACTGCTCAGCCGGACGCAACCGAATTGATGACTCAGAAGCCACTTTCCGCAGCTACGCACCCAACTCGCCGCATTTCATCACCGAATCTCAAGGCGGCGCCTTCACCCCTTGGGGGGCCAGCTACAACGCCTCAGACTGCTACACCTACACCGATGAAGGCTTCACCCGCCAATGGGGTGTACACAACATAGGTAACGGGGTAACCGCCTTCAACTACTACATGGCTTATGGCGGCACCAACTGGGGTTGGACTGGGGCGCCCGCCTCCGGCTTCACCTCCTACGACTACGGCGCCGGCATCACTGAAGACCGCACTTTGACCCCCAAGGCCAGCGTGCAAAAAGAAACCGGCTACTACACCAAAGCAGTACCCGAGCTAAGCGACATGAACCCGGTGCAGGCACCCAACGCCGTCGTCGAATCTGGCTCCAACGTGAAGATTTACGCCCGCCAAGCCGAAGCCGGACAGGGCTCAGTGACCGGCAACGGCGTACGCACCTACGCCATGCGCCTAGCCAACTCCAACGACACCACTGAAACCACCTTCACCACGGCGCTAAGCCTAGGCAAGCCGCGCGGCGCCACCACCACAGGCTTTAGCCACGACGACCGCAACAGCGCCATCACCTACACCGGCTCCTGGAGCCAGGTAGCTGACTCCTCGGCAGCCTCAGGCACGCTCACTCGCACCAAGACTGTGGGCGACAGTGCCACTTTCAGCTTCACCGGCACCGGGGTGCGGCTAATTACCGCCACCGGCACCGATCACGGCTACTTCAAGGTTTCTATTGACGGCGGCGAGGCCCAGCTGGTCACCAGCGCCCACGTAGACACTGAGCAGAACAAGCCCACCCAGCTGGAGGCTTACCGCATTGAAAACCTCAGCCCCGGCCAGCACACCATTAAGGTGGAAAATGTTGGTTTCGACGGCGCCAATGTGCTTGATATTGACGCTTTCGACGTTCTAGGGTCGACGGCGGTCCAAGCCCCCATCTACAACGACTCTGACACTTCTTTCTTCACCTTCACCGGCTCTTGGCAGTACGCCACCGGTAAGAACTGGACTCAGGGCGACCACTCTGGTGACGAGACCTTCTCCAAAACTGCCGGCGACTCCTACACCTTCACCTTCACCGGCGTAGGTTTTGACATCATCGCCCCCTTCTCCTCCAACCACGGCTCGGCCACGGTAACCGTTGACGGCCAGGAAGTGGGCCAGACCAAGGAGGATGTCACCTCTGAGGCTACCCCGCAGCAAACTGTGTTTAGCTGGCGCGCTGAAAAGGGCACCCAGGCCGGCGCGCAGGCCGGCACGACCGCCTCGGGCACCGATAAGGCCGGCACGCAGGGCGGCGCGCAGGGGGCCGAGGCTGGCACGCAGGGCGGCGCGACCGACTCGGGCACCGATAAGGCTGGCGCGACCGCCAGCCAGGCAGCCGAGCCCGCCACGCACACCGTGAAGGTGACCGTGGACGGGAAAGCTTTCAGCGGCTCACAAGACACCTTCGTGTCGCTAGACGCCGTCAAGGTTTACCCCAACGCCCAGTCCCTGCCCGGCGAAAACAATGACGAGGCAGACGGAAGCATCTCCTGGAAGCGCATCCCGCAAAAGGAAGGCACCACCCTGGCTCTGCACGGGCGCGACGCCATCATGCTGACCGCCGATAAGCAGGTGGGCGGGCACGAGCTGTACTACACCACCAGCCAAATGTTTGGCGCCACGCTAAACAGCGCCGGCGGGTCCTTACAGTATCTAACCGGTACGCGCGGCGACAGCGGCGAAACCGTATTGCACTACACCACCCAACCCCAGGTCAGCGCCCCTGAGGGAGTTGAGCAAACCTGGGATGCAGCCACCGGCCAACTGCGCCTGAACTACACCTACACGGCCTCGCCCCAGCAAATCACCATTAAGGACGGCGACAAGGTACTCTCCCTGCGCATCATTGACCGCACCACAGCCCAAACCACTTGGCTACTTGACGGCACCCGCAACGGCAAGCTCAGCAGCGTAGCCGTTGAGGGGGTGGAACTGGCTCGCACCGCCAAGTTCACCGGCAAGGACACCTTGCAGCTAACCGGTTCGGTCTCCGCTGAGTCTAATGTGCGCGTGATTGCCCCCGCCGGCATTAACCACGTGGGCTTCAACGGCGGCTCACTCAACCCGGCTAGCTCCACTGGCAGCGCTGGCAATGCTGGTGCCGCCAAGTTCACCGGCACTGCTGGTGCCGCTGCAAGTGCCGCCAAAGCCGCTACCGGCACGAACAGTGCTACCGTCACCAGCAACGCTAGCGGCGCGGGCGACGCTACTAGCGCGGGCGACGTCGGCGTCACCAACAACGCTACCGGCGCGGGCGACGTCGGCGTCTTTACCGGCAAAGTACCCGGGCCGGCAGCCGTAGCCAGCCAACAGCTGAGCTTCGTCAAATCCACCGACTACGCTGAAGCCAAGACCACTTACGACGACTCCAAGTGGAAGGTTGCCGCCGACACCCAGGCCGCCAACCCCCGCTTCCAAGGCCCGGGCGAATACTCCCACACCGTGCTGGACTCCAACCACTACGGCTTCTACGAAGGCTCAGTGTGGTACCGGGGCACCTTCACCGCCACCAAGGCCGACCCCTACCTGTACCTACAGGGCAACGGCGGCTCAGGCGTACCCTCGCAGGGCAAGAACCCCGCATTCATGCAGGTGTGGGTTAACGGCGTCTACGCCGGGGCCTACGACGCCGCCGGCAACTGGGCCAAGGTGAACGTCCCCGCCGGCACCGTCAAGAGCGGCGACAAGGTCACCGTAGCTGTGCTGGTCAACAACCTCGGGCAAAACCTCGACTGGTCCGACGACGGCCTGTCCAAGCAAAATCGTGGCCTGTTTGACGTGGCCATCGAAGGCTCCACCGCCACCTGGAAGATCCATGGCGCCGACGCTGACTTTGCAGCCAAGGCAGCCACCAACCCCTCAGGCACGCTGTACAACAACGGCGGCCTGGGCGGCGAAAAAGCCGGCTTCCACATGCCCGGCTTCGACGACTCCAAGTGGGCCAAGGCCGACAACCTGCACTCGCCGGCCGGCGTCACCTGGTACCGCGCCCGCGTCAAGCTGAACCTGCCTGCCAACCAGGACACCGCTTTCCGCCTGGACATCAACTCCTCGCGTTTTAGCTCCCTGGGCGACCGCGCGCAGGCCACGCTTTTCGTCAACGGCTGGAACACCGGCGTCTACATTGGTGACCGGGGACCGCAAACCTCGTTCACGATCCCCGCCGGGTTCCTCAACCCCAACGGTGAGAACGTCATTTCGATTGCGGTGGCAGCAAAGGAAGACGGCATGGGCCCAGATTCGGTGACCCTGCGCGCCATCCACTCCACCACCAAGCCCGTGCTTGGCTCCACGCCTGCACCGACTGGCGGCCCGACGGCGCAGCCCACTGGCGCACCTACGGCGGTGCCCACTGGTCAGCCCACAGCGGCTCCCACCGTGGCGCCCACTGTGGCTCCGACGGTAAAGCCAACTGGCACGCCCACTGCGGCTCCCACTGCGGCGCCCACTGTGGCTCCCACTGTGAAGCCGACTGCTAGCCCCACGGCATCGCCGGCCCCCACTGGTCAGCCCACTGTGGCTCCGACGGTAAAGCCAACTGGCACGGCGTCGCCCACGGCTCAGCCGACTGCCAGCCCAACTGGTGCGCCTACGGCCAACCCAACGGCCGCACCCACTGGCCAGCCCACCGCAGGCCCGACTGCTAGCCCCACGGCTTCAACCCAGCCCACAGCGGCCCCCACTGGTCAGCCCACCACCTCGCCGCAGCCCACCGCAGGCCCAACTGCGTCGTCGGCACCTGTACAGCCCACGCCAACCCCCGGGCAACCGGGCAAGCCAAGCGCGCCACCAGTGCCTGACGGCACCCGGGAGCCCATGGCCGGCGAGCAGTTGCCGCGCACGGGCGCGAACCTGGCGCTTGGGCTTGGGGCAGTCGCGGCAATCGCGGGCGGCCTAGTGTTGCTACGCAGGCGGCGTGACCTGTGACTATGCAGGCGATGACCTGGGTGAATACACAGTTGGTGCGCCCTGTGAATACGCAGGTGACGATCCTGTGAATACGCAAGTGGCGGCCCCTGTGAAGCCAGGTCATGGACAGTGTCTGTGCTTGCAAGGCAGCACCCATGGCCGGCAAATCTGCGCGCACAGTAGCCCTGCCTGAGAGGCAGTAAACCTGCGCCCACAGATACAGGCAAAATCGTCCCTTCCCTATAAAACCCCAGCGGAAAATCATAGGGAAGGGACGATTTTATGTGCGCTTGAGAGCGGGCTTCCACATACTGAACTTGCTTGTCCACACAGCGGCCCTTTCGGGCGAGCGTAGATCAGTAGATCAAATTGGGGGCTAGTACAGACCCAATTCTGGCGAAGGTTAAGCCAGTTCTACCGATCCACTTCTACAGACTCACTTCTACCAATCCACTTTTTGGAGCACCGGCCTTTTCGGGCGCCAACCGCCCAGCAAAGCAGTCCAGCCACTCAACCACCCAACTACTCAGCAAACCGGCGCCCCTCTCTAGTACCTCCCGCTAGGGAAAACCAACCCCGCCACTACATCTACCTCACCAGGGGCAAGCAGACTACTCACTACACCGCCTAACCATGACAGCCAGAATGCTTGGGATGCGTAGACCAGTTAGAACACCTAAATATTTTTGGGCCACACCAGCTTCAGACAGCCCCCACGCTTCAGACAACCCCAGATAAGAACTAGCTGCAACAACTACCAAGAGATGCAGTGCGACGTCGGGAGAAATTTCATGCCTACTCCGCACCTTCTCACAGATACGGAAAAATCGTCCGTTCCCTATAAAACCCCATTGAAAAATCATAGGGAACGGACGATTTTGGGTGTATTTATGAAATTAGGTGTACGTACATTGATACTCATATCTCACATACTGACCATTTTGCCCGCCCTAGAAAACACCACTAAGTCACCCCACCTCAGGTGGGCCAACAGCTCAAGCCCCGCGCGACGGCCAGGCACGCCAGACATGTCAGTAACTCAGACATGATCCCCAGGTGTGGAACCTTCAGAACCTCAGGTATAGAAACCTCAGGCCTAGTCCCAGACTTTGTGCACTGCGTCAGGCAACACCTCAGGCCTTGTTAGCCACTCAGGTCTGGAAGCCTCAAGCCTGGCCTCCACCTCAGACCTTGCGCGGCCACTCCAGACCCCACACAACCCCTCAAGCCTTGTGCGCAGAAATGGCAAACTGCAGCGGCAGCCGCTCGGGCTGCTCGCGCAAACGCCACATTCCGTCCGCGTGTTGCTCCATAAGCCCAGGCCAGGGGCACCAAGCGGAATAGGTGAACTCTTCGACGCCGTCGACCACTAATCCTGCATCAATCAGCGCCGTGATGATTTGCCCCAGGGAATGGTTCCACTGGTGATTTGTGGTGTGGGTGATGCGAGGCGCGCCGGGCGTATCCACATAGCTTGAGTCGTCGTCCCAGGTCATGGGGGTATCAAGCTGGAAGTAGGGCTGCTCAATCTTCAGCCCATCAGACACGTCCTCGCCAATCGTCATGAACATGGGGTGATCGTCACGGATGAAGAAAGTGCCCCCGGGCTTAAGCAGGGACGCAATGACGCAAGCCCATTGCACGACGTCGGGCAGCCAGCAAAGAACCCCAATGGACGTATAGACCAGGTCAAAGTCACCACTTACCGCCTGCCGCGCATCATAGACATTGGCGTGCACGTACTCGACCTCCACCCCGGCCTTATCTGCGATGGCGCGCGCGTGGGCCAGAGAAGTCTCGGACAGGTCTAGGCCCACAACTCGCGCGGCTCCGCGACGGGCAAATCCAATCGTGTCCGTCCCAACGTGGCACTGCAGATGCATGACTTGCTTGCCGGCAAGGCTGCCAAAGCGCCCAATATCGAGGGCAAGCTCCGCGCTGATGGCGTTGGGGTCCGCGAGCAGGCGGCGCAGACCGCAGTAGTCACCGGCCATGTGCAGGTTCGCGCGGTCATTCCAGTTTTTCTCGTTGTCTGAAAACCAAGCGACTTGATTAGTCAATTTACTCATTGGAGATTTCCTAAGGGTATTTTCGTTTTTCGGCCAGCGCGCTTTCTTTGCGGCCAGGCGCGGTTATGCGCGGCCACGCTTTCTTTGCTGCCAGGCGCGGTTATGCGCGGCCACGCTTTCTTTGCTGCCAGGCTGGCTTGGCTGGCCCGACTGTTGAGGAATTTTACTTCTAAGTTCGACGACGGCGCCCTCGCCTTTAGTGGCATCATCTTTACTGCTGGTGTCCTTGCCTTCGCTAGTGCCGACGACGGCGCCCGGCCTCTACTGACGGCGCCTGTACGCGGGCGGGGTTACAAATACTGACATTTCATCCGTTCCCTATAAAACCCCATGAAAAAATCATAGGGAGGGGACGATTTTGGGTGTGTTTGTATAGCCAGGGTGTGCTGCGGAGGCAAAATGTTTCACGTGAAATAATGCCTGCATGGCTGCACGCGACTCTTACCGAGGCCCCCAAAACCACTCCCACCGCTCCGACAGTTCCGGTTATTCAGGCCGCCAGGGCAACCCTTCCTACAGTTCAGACCGCCAGGGCCGCCGCTCCTCAGGCCAGCGCCGCTTCAATGATGAGCCGCGCGAATCAACCCTCAATGAACTCACCAGCCACCTGCACGCTATTGACGGCCGCTCCTACGCCGCATACAAGGCTATCGTTGGCCGCTACCGCTCACCGCTGGGCTGGGTACTCTACATTGACCACATCCAGCCTGATCCTTACGCTCCGCCCACAGCTATCCGCGTGGTACTGCCCCTGGCTCTGACAGGCGCGGCCGCACGCCTCACCACCTCCCCCACCCGCGCCGTCGCCCTGCGCGACTACCTGGCCCGCAGCCTGCGTGAACTGCTTAAAGGCCAGGCCATCTCAATTGCCCCGGCCGGGCAGGAAATCCTGGAGCGCTCCAGCGTCAACCTGCATGAGACCTGGCAAGATGACTTCTCCACCCCGGCTTTTAATGCTCCCGGCCCCTACCTGGAGCTGCGTCTGCGCTGGTCACTGCCCGCGTTCGGGCGCGAAATCGCTGGTCGCCAGGCGGCCCGCAACCTCAACTTGGATTTAGCCCGCGCCGTCGCCGGCCTGGACCTGCGCGAAAGCGAGTTGGGCGCAGAGGCCTGGAAACACTGCCAGGTAGCTGAGGATCATGCGGCCCTGCAAGAGATTTTGGTAGAGCGCGGCTGGGTGGCTTTTTTGGCCGACGGCGCCAACTTGGCTCGCCGCTCAGGGGTTTCGCAGCTGCCACTTGAGGGCGGTGTCCCGCTGACCGCGCCGGAAACTTTGGCTCAAACCGTGCAACTACCTCACGCCGGCCCGGTGCGCGGCACAGCTATCCCAGCTGGTGTAACCGTTATTGCCGGCGGTGGCTATCACGGCAAATCAACCCTGCTAAACGCCATTGCCCGAGGCATTTACCCGCATATCCCTGGTGATGGGCGTGAACTGGTGGCCACCGTGCCCGAGGCAATGGCGGTGCGCGCCGCCGACGGGCGTGCGGTTACCGGCGTCGACCTGCGGCCTTTCATTTCCCACCTGCCTGGGCGTGACGCAGACCCAGCCCAGTTCGCCACCGCCAATGCGTCGGGCTCTACTTCGCAGGCGGCGTCGATCATGGAGTCCCTGGAGCTGTGGGGACAGCCCGCCCAGGCCGCCCTGCTGCTGGATGAGGACACTTGCGCCACTAACCTGCTGATTCGCGATCAACGTATGCGTGCCCTAGTCAGTTCGGAGCGTGAACCTATCACCCCGCTGGTGGATCGCATCCGCGCCCTGCACCGCGAGCGCGGCATTTCCACCCTGATTGTGATGGGCGGCAGTGGTGATTATTTGGATGTGGCCGATCAGGTGCTGATCATGGACAGTTACTGCCTGGTTGACGCCACCGCGCAGGCCCGCCAGGTGTGTGATAGCCAGCCTCGGGTGGACACGAGCCTGCCTGATTTCCCGCTGCCCGCCCAGCGTCTGCCCCAGCGGCCTGAGGCTAAGCGTCGCGGCCCCAGCCGTACGCGCGCTTTGGGCACGCAGCGCCTGGTGCTGGACCGTCATGAGGTGGATGTGGCTGATGTTTCGGGCCTGGTGGATGAGGGGCAGGCGTTGGCGGTCGCCTGGGCTCTGCGCGCGTTGTTGGAGCGTCATTTTGATGGGCGCACTTCGCTGTCGCAGGCACTTGCGCAGGTGGCTAAGCGGCTCGACGACGTCGGACTGGATGCCCTGGGTGAGGCTCACCCCGCGTTTTTGGTGCGTCCGCGCCTGGTGGATGTGGGGGCGGCGGTTAACCGCCTGCGTTCCCTGCAGGTAAACCCCGGCTAAACCCCGGCTAAACCCCGGCGCCTAGCGGGCGACGCGCGGTCGGTCCGGTTTTTGGCTGGGAGAGGCGACTTCCCCTACGCGCGTAGGGGGCGACTCCTCCTTAGGTACTAGTTAGCCCAGGGCTGAAGTTCGCTCGCATGGGCGATTAGTTTGCGCTCGCAGGCGCCTAGTTTTAATTGCATGAACACCAAAGAGTTAAGCGTCACCGATGCGGTTAAAACTTTTTCCTCCGAGATGGGCACCCCGGTGCGGGCGCTTAACTCGGTGAACCTAACTATCCCCACCGGCAGCCACGTGGCCATCATGGGGCCTTCGGGCTCAGGTAAGTCCACGCTGCTGCACTGCATGTCGGGCATTTTGCCGCTGGATGCGGGCACGGTCATGTTCGCCGGCACTAACCTGGCGGCTTTGCGCGAAAAGCAACGCTCGAAGATACGGCGTGAACATATGGGTTTTGTGTTCCAGGACGGCGCGCTGCTGCCGGAGCTGACCAATGAGGAGAATGTGGCTATGCCGCTGCTGTTGGCGGGCATGAGTTTACCCTCGGCCCTGCCCCACGCCCGCGAGTGGCTGGTGCGTTTGGGGCTGGCTGATGCGGCTCGACGTCGCCCCGGCCAGATTTCGGGCGGCCAAGCCCAGCGGGTGGCGATTGCCCGCGCCATGGTGGCTAGCCCCGCCGTCGTCTTTGCGGATGAGCCCACCGGTGCCCTGGACCAAAACACGGGCGCGCAGGTGATGCAGCTGCTGACTCAGGCGTGCACTTCTACCGGCGCCACCTTGGTGCTGGTTACTCACGACGACGCCATTGCGGCTTGGTGCCCACGGCTGGTGACCATGCGTGACGGCAACATCGTCGCTGACCAGATGCGGGTGGCAAAATGAGCGCCACAGTTTCAACCAACACTTCAGGTACCCCCGCTTCTGCGGCCAGTGCACCGGGTGCGGGCCAGCCAAGCGGTCAGCGCAGCGCCAGGCCCACCAGCCAAGGCAAAGCCGCCAACCAAGGCAAAGCCGCCGCCCAAGGCCAAGCCCGGCCTGCCGCGCGTCCGGCCACTGCGGCCACTGCGGCCACTGCGGCCACTGCGGCCACTGCGGCCAGCACTCGCCGCGTCACTTTGGCGCCTGCGAATGTGCTTTCCTCCCCCACCACGGTGGTGGCCCGCACTTTGTGGCGTGGGCGTGACAAGACCACGGCGGCCCTGTCGATTATCAGTCAGGGCGCGGCCACATACTTTTTGCTGACTGTGACCGGTGGGCTTCATGCTTTTGCTCAGCGCTATGAGCTTTCCCAGTCTTGGTCCAAGCTTCACCCGAACCAAGCGCCAACTTTAGAGACCATGTATTACAGCTACGCGCCCACCTACCTGATTTTGGCGGTGATCGCCACGGTGATGATGGTGATTCCGCTGTTGTCGCTGGCTGGGGCGGCGGCCCGGTTAGGTTTGAGTCGGCGTGAGCGTGATTTGGCGCGGCTGCGTCTGCTGGGCGCTACCGGCGGGCAGGTGCGTGGCGGCACGCTACTGGTGCAGTGCGCCTATGCGATGCTCGGCGCCCTGATGGGGGCGGTGGGGTATGTGGCCACGCTGCCGGCTTGGGGTTCGCTGCGCTTCACAGGCCACTCCCTGGGTGTGGATAACATGTGGCTGGGTTTGCCGCTGCTGCTTTTGGCTTTGGCTATGGTGGTGACACTGGCTGGGGTTAGCGCGGCGACGGCGTTGCAGCGGGTGGCGGTGACGCCGCTGGGTGTTTCGCGTCAGGCGCTGCCGGCTAAGGTGCACTGGATTAGGGCTGTGGCCCTGGTGGCCGTGCTGGTGGTGTGGATGTCTCTGGGTTCTTCACTGATGGGAGGCGGCACGGCGGTGGCGCTTACTATCACGCTGATTTTCTTCGCGATTGGCGGTTTTATGATCAACCTGGTGGGCCCGCTGTTGATGTGGGTGCTGGGCGCGATTATGCACAAGTTTGCGCGCCGACCTGCCATGTTGTTGGCTTCGCGACGCATCATGAATGACCCCAAGAGCTTGTGGCGCTGCCTGGGTGGCGTGGCTTTGGTGAGTTTTGTGGTGGCCGTGGTGCAGTTGGGGGCGTCTGCTTCGGCCGGCTCCGACGATGCAATGGCTCGGGTTTTTGCCCACGACATGCTGCAGGGCCTGTTCATCACCCTGGGGATTGTGTATGCGCTGGCGGCGGTTTCTACCGCGATTGGCCAGGGAGTACGAGTATTGGATCAGGCTGGTGAGCTGCGTTCGCTTATGCGTGCGGGGGCTCCGTTGCAGCTGTTGACGACGGCGCGCCGCCTGGAAACTATCATTCCGGCTGTGTTTGCGGCTTCTGGGGCTGCAGTGGTTGGCCTGGCTTTCACCGCGCCGGTGTTGGGTAGTGGCATGTTCCAGAGCCAGGGAGCTTTGCTGATGCTTGGCAGCCTGGTGGGAGGCACTTTGCTGGTGATTTTGGCTAGTGAAACTTGTGGCCCGATCACCAAGCAGGTGTTGCGCGAGCAGACCCGCCAAGAGTAAGGCTCACCCAGCGACACAAAACCTAACTAGCCCTGTTGCGCCGCCCCAAACGGGGCGGGGAACCTGGTGTAGCCGGTGATTACCGACTACACCAGGTTCCCCCAGCAAATAGCACACGCAGTGGTGAGCTGTTATCCACAGAAAGCATATGCCTCATAGATAACTTAATCACATTTTGATAACAAGCCTTGAACGACTTGCCTGCGCCCGCTACACTTTTAACGTGCAACAGCACAGTTTGGTGTTACCAGGGGAGGTATCCTGATAGCTCCATCAGCACGTAAAGCACGCCAGCAAGTACGCCTAGGAACTTTGAAATAACCTTGGCTTCAATTTCCATGCGAAACTTGCTTCCGTTTGGATGTGAGATTTTGACTTTCATGTTCCATCCCCTTTCGGATAGTGTTTAGATCGCCGCAGATGCAACTGTGAGAACCTATTGTTAAGGTTCTCACAGCTAGCACCGTTGCCCTCACACCCTCATTCTATCTTGCTAACATAGGATGTCAACAGACTAAAGTCCCGGCATATCTATATGCCCATCCATACGATGACGTACCGAAGTAGCTAGGCGATCTACAGCCTTAAACTTGACGTTTTTACAAGCATCCCGCACTTCACAACGATTGCCTTTGGGCAAGGGTTTTCAGCAGAGCTCTCACCTGAACCCTAACTCTAGGCAGCACACTTTGACCTTTCCGGTCAGACCTGAGCTTCACCAGAGTAAGCAACTCTTTCGAGATCCCACCAAGAGTAAAGCTGGCTTTAGCTGCTGCCGCAGCTGCACTAAAACCAAGCTGGCCCGCTTGCGCCGCCCCGTTTGGGGCGGCGCAACACTTGTATAAGGTAAACCTTTTATGCAGCCGCTAGCGGTCATAGAATTTCTGCGCGTGAGCACTCACTGCCAGCAAGCTAACGCACTCCCCTGTCAGCCGGGCCAGGTTAAGACCGCACATTCCCACGGCCACGGCCACGACCACTCCCACGCCACTTCTTCACGCAAGCGCCTGATTGGCGCGCTGGCGGTCACCGCCCTGGTGTTTGTTGGCGAGCTGATTGCCGCCTATATTTCTGGCTCCCTGTCGCTGGCCGCCGATGCCGGACACATGGCGGTGGACAGCTCTGGCTTGGTCATTGCCCTGCTGGCGGCCCACCTGAGCCTGCGTCCACGCGACAACGCCTACACCTGGGGTTGGGCCCGTTCAGAGGTGATTGCCGCCGCCCTGCAAGCGGGCATGTTGCTGGCTATCTGCCTGATCGTAGCCTATGAGGCCGTTGAGCGACTGTGGGAAAACCAGTCTCTGCAGCCTCTGCCTATGCTGGTTATGGGTGTGGTTGGCCTGCTGGCTAACCTGATCAGCCTGGCTATTTTGGCTGGTGGGCGCGGCGCCAACCTCAACATGCGCGCCGCCTTCCTGGAGGTAGCCAACGATGCCCTGGGGTCGGTGGCGGTTATTGTGGCGGCTCTGATTGCGCTAGCAACGGGTTGGGATAGGGCCGACGCCGTCGCCTCCTTGCTCATTGCCGCCCTGATGGCCCCGCGCGCCCTGCACCTGTTACAGCGTTCGACGGCGATCCTGATGGAAGCTACCCCTAGCGAGCTGAATTTGGATGAGCTACGCCAACACATGTGTTGCCTGCCCGGCGTCGTAAACGTGCATGACCTGCATGTTTCCAGCGTGTCCTCGGGGCTGGTGGTGCTCACCGCGCATGTGCAGGTAGATGGGCAGGTCACCGCTGCTGAGCGCGACCTGATTGTGCATGACCTGTCTGAATGCGCAGCCCACCATTTCCCGGTGGAAATCGATCACGCTACCTTCCAGCTCGAAACCGCCCGCCACGCCGGCCACGAGCATCTAGAGCACTGACGCCACCCAGCCTCCGCAGCGCGCGGTAGTGCGCACCCGGGCGCATGGCGCCGCCTGGCACGGCAGTGCCAGCTCAGCGGGCAGTCAGGTCGGCAGATCCTGGCCCAGCGCATGGTGCGGCCGGCTAGCCCGGCAGACCTGCCAGTCAGACGCGCGGTCGGGCACGCTACGCGGCGCGCCGTTTAGCCCTTGGCGGCTAGTACTTCCGGCGACTGGGCCTGGAAGAAACTGCTTTTATCTGCATCGACTGTCTTGAGCGCCAATATCTGATACTTCTCGTTAGGCCGCTCCACCGCGCCGCGCAGCACCTTCCAGGACAGGTTCACGGTTATGGCTTTGCCCGCCGGCAAGTCAGCAGTGAGCGCCAAAATAGAATCGTGCCCTTCTTGGCGCACAAATTTCAGGCCGGCGTCTTTCAAGTCAGCAGCTTTCACGGCACCATCGCTTCGATCAGCGTCTTTCTGGCCACCAGCCCCGTACCCAGGCCCCACTGCAGCCGGGGTGACGGACTGGGGTTGGGGTGCGGACTGGTCCGGGCTAAGGCCCGTCCCGCGCACAGGTGCCACCTCAGCCTTAAAATAGTATTCTTTAGCGATATTTTTATTGCTTAACGACTGTCCTAAATTATTTAGGCGCCTGCTGCGTACAGTAAACTCACTTCCCATCTTCCAAGCGGTATTGCCATCGTTAATAATGGTTAATGCCTTGGGCATATTGGTGAATTTAGCTGAGCGCCCGCGTTCCTTGGACACAACCACGCTCTCATCCGCGCTGATCAGCCGCAAACTCACTGAGGGATCGCCGAATGTGCCCATAAGGGTGGCTGAGGGCGGGCATTTGGCGCATTGGGACACGACCCCTTCGGCTAGCAGTGCCTCCACGCTCGCCGCATTAGCCCCGCCCGCGCTTAGGGCCTCGCTGTTACCGGGCAGTGCGCCTTGATTTGCGGTGCCTTGAGCCGTAGCAGTTGGATTGACGACGCCGTCGGCAATTTTCGCGGCCGTCTCAAGCCCACCAGCCCCAAGTTCTCCACCCCCAAGACCGCCATGGCCCAGTTGCCCATGCCCAAGTTCCCCATGCCCGCGCCCCTGCACCAGGCCCACCAGCACCCGGCTCGCCGACAAAAACTGGTCACCGTCTAGCTTCGCAGCTCCAGCCTCACCAATCGCGCCAACCGTCGACCCTACGGCGTCACCCACAGCACCAACCGCGCCAGTTACGCCACCGCCCGCAGCCCCTACGCCGTCGCCCACAGTCTCTAGCGCATCGCTAACCGAGCCCAAAGCTGCCCCCAGCGGAAGCGAACTGGCCCCCTGCACCCCGCTTACGCCGTCGCCGTGGCGAGAAATCCGGTAAATACCCCCAATAGTGCCCTGCCACCACACTCCATGCTTATCAATAACCCCCACCATCTGGGAGGGGTCGCCGCCAGCCAGAAGGTTAGCCAGGCGCGGCAAACGCTGCCGATGCACCACGCGACCACTATCCATATCGATCGCGCAGGCATAAACCACCGGCCCAGTCAACAGCCCCGCCGGCCCACGTGGGCGTTCACAGGTGTAAATGAGGTTATCGGTGGTAGACAGGCGCGGCACTGCCGCCGAGTAAATCCCGTTATTACGCCATTTCAAGGTAATGCCCGAGGCGTCGTCGTTAACGTCCCAGCGTTCCATACCCGGCGCCACCTGGGCGCGGTAGGCGGGCTTAGTGTCGGGGTACTGCGCATAGGGGTAGCCGAAAGTGCAGGCCCCCACTATCGAGTTTTGCACCCCAATCATGGAGTTTTCCGTGCCCGAAGCGCCCGGGGTAAACAGCGGCCCCTGCCCCACTGCGCTGCCGTCGGCGCTGCGGTACACAATAAGTTTTTCTTGCCGATCCGCGTTATCCGAAAGCATCACATAGTCCGAGCCGTTAGGCCCAAAGAAAGTTGCGGTAGCCCCGGAGCCATGTGAAAGCTGCCCCGGTTTTTGCTTAGTGCCCCGGTCATAGCTGTGGCTCCAGATGATGCGCGGCTTGGAGGTGGAGGCGTCGGCGCCCAGCATGTAGATGCCGTGGCTGGTAATAATGCTTACCCCCTGCGGACATGCGGAAATGGAGTTGTCGATGCGCTCTGTGGGTGAGTATTGCTGCAGTTTGGTCAGGCGCACCACGTTGCGTTTAGGGTCAATTAGGCCGACGACGCCGCGCTCTGAAGCCACCCAGATGCGTCCGTGCCAGTCGGGCACGATCCCCACCACGTGATCCTTGGGTTCAAGTTTCATGGCGTCGGTTAGGTCAATGCGCCGCGACACCCACACTTTCATGCCGTCTTGACTGTGGGAAATCCAGGTGAGGGCGTTGGTGCCGTCAACCATCACCAGGTTAGAGCCGGCGTCCAGATAGGCATACACCCCACCTAGCAGCGCCCCGGTGGGGATTTCCATGGCTCCCAGCTGCGCGCCGCTGGCTGGTTCAATAATGGCTAGCTTGGGTTTGCGCACTTTGGCGTCAGAACCCAAAAACTGCGTCATTAGGGCCTGAATGTAGCCATCTTGGCCAGCCAAAATAGTGGGGCAGGCAGCCCAGTGGTTAGTGAAGGTGACTTTCCAGGTTCCACCTACGCCCGGATCGCCTGGGCCAGCAAATGGGGTGGCGTCCGAAGATTGGGCGTCACCGTGCATGGTGGCCAAGCTGTTAATCCCTAGATAGGGATTTTGTTGGGCGTTGTAGCTAACCGGCATGAGTCAAATCCTAAAACTGGCCCTGCCTGCCCCTAAAATCTGGAGGCTAAAACACGATTAGAACGCGCTTTAGAGTAGCTTGCTTAGAGCATGCCGCCTAAAGCACGCTGCTTAGAACACTCCGTTTAGAACACGCCGTCGCGGTTTTGCAGGTTAACCTGCGGTGAGCCCACCCTGCCGCGCCAGAATTGGATGTCGTCGCCGACGACGGTGCCCAGGTGCGGGGTGTTACCTTCCGAACCAGCGGTGAGGTAGTTACCGGTTTCGTGAGACCAGATCCACTCACCCGGCTCCAGATCCTTGAACACCCCGTTGAGGCCCTTAGCCCAACCGGTGTACTTCAGGACAGCGCCAGCCAGGGCCTCGGTGGAGCCATTAGCCAGCTTGGCGGTGTTCCAACGCTTCACGCGAGCCTGGTAAGCAGCCCAGTAGCAGGCGCGGATGTCGTCCTCATTAGTCCAGCGCGGATCCTGGGCCTTAGCGAAAGCCACCACGTCATCCCACTGCGGGGGCACAAAGCCAAGCACGCGGGCGCCCAGAGCCACGTAAATACGCTTACCAATCGTGGTTAGACCACTACGCAGCTGGTAGTTGGCAGCCTCCGCAATAGCGTTGGGAGCCAGGTCGCGGTTGTAGTGCAGGATGATGTCATAGTGGGTGCCGTGCGAGTCAGTGGCGCAGGTGAAGTCATTTTCGCCGCTAATACCCGGGATACGCTTACCGGTGCCAACGTTATAGAAGGTTCCGTACGAGGTAGAGATGTTTAGGTCCCGACGACGCGCGCAGCTGTTGACATAGTCTGCGGTGGCGGCAGCCGGCTTCCAGGGGTTCTCAACATTAACTTTAATAATGTTACCTACCGTGCTACCCCCAAGAGTGTTGTTCATAGCCGGTGAGGTGGATACATTCATAACCCCAAACTCAAAGTTCAGCGGGTACTTGCTGAACTGGAAAGTCTTAGATCCCTTGTTACGCAGCTTGAAGAAGGAGGGGTTAGCTAGCTCACCAGCAATGCTACCGGGGGCTGCCATCCAGCCTTCCAACACAGCGCCAGCCATAGCGTTCTGTCCCGGGTACTTGGCGGGGTTAGCTTTGTAGGCAGCAAAAATCTTTTCAATGTCATCGGCAACCTCACTGCTGATGCAGCTAGACATGCTGGCCGCCAATGCGGGTGCAGTTACGGTCACTGCAGGAACAGCCCAAGCTGCACCTTTCATTAAGGTGCGGCGGGAAGTGCTAGCGCCGCTAAGCGAGGAGGGGACAGACATATTCAATTCTCCTGGGACCACTGGGAACTAGGGATAGGAAGCAATCCCTCTGGGCAAAACGACAGCATGGGGTGCTGCCCTAACTTCATTCTAGAGGTATAAGAGCTTTACCCAACATCTATAGACACTGAGTTTCTCCTCATATGCGCTGTGCGGCTAGATTTTTAAGCTGCGCAATCCAAAGCACCGTGGGCCGGCCCGAAAAGGGCCGGCCCACACTAGGCTGTAACTGGCTAGTTTTTAAGCCAGGAAATGCTTGTATGCGGGCGAATCAGTAACTTCATGCCACTCATAGCCCAGGTCTTGCACATGCTGGGCAAACAACTCGTCGCCAGCCACGTTCTCAAATGCCACCAGTACACGCCCATAGTCAGTGCCGTAAGAGCGGTAATGGAACAAGGTGATATTCCAGCGTGTCCCCAACTGCACTAGGAAATCGCGCAGCGCCCCCGGGGCCTCAGGGAATTCAAAAGCAAACACCGATTCACGCAGTTCACGCTGCGGACGGCCACCCACCATGTAGCGCACATGCTGCTTAGCTACTTCATCCTCAGTTAGGTCAACCACCTCATAACCGCCCCCGCGCAGCAGCTTAAGGATCTGCCCACGTTCGGCGTCGCCCCCGCTCAGGGCTAAACCCACAAAAATATGGGCCTTTTCCCCGGCCACGCGGTAGTTAAACTCAGTAACCGCCCGATCCCCAATCAGCTTGCAAAAACGCAGGTACTCGCCCTGACGTTCAGGGATAGTTACCCCCAGCAGGGCTTCGCGGCGTTCACCCAGCTCAGCCCGTTCAGAAATGTAACGCAGCGAGTGGAAATTCAAGTTTGCGCCCGACAAAATGCAGGCCAGGCGGGCATCTTCGGGCAGCTCATGGCTGGCGGCATAAGCCTTAAGCCCCGCCAAAGCCACCGCCCCGGCTGGTTCAGCTACCGCGCGCACATCCTCAAACAGATCCTTAACCGCAGCGCTAATCTCATCGGAGCTAACAATCACCAAATCATCCAGGTAGCGGCTACACAGGCGGAAAGTTTCATCCCCTATGCGCTTAACGGCCACGCCCTCGGCATAGGCACTAATGCGCTCCAAAGTGACCGGCTGACCAGCCTTAATAGCGGCGCCCAGACAGCTAGAATCCTCAGGCTCTACCGCAATCACTTTCACCTGCGGCATCAGCTGCTTAATCACCACCGCAATGCCAGCTGCCAAACCGCCACCGCCCACGGGCACAAACACGTGAGTAAGGGCCGCATCCTGCTGAATCAGCTCCAAGCCAATAGTGCCCTGGCCAGCAATCACCCAGCGGTCATCGAAAGGCGCAATATACTCAAGCCCCTCAGCTTCAGCCAGGTGACGGGCGTGCGCGGCGGCGTCGTCGAAAGTGCGGCCATGCAAAATTACCTGGCCACCCAAGGCGCGCACCGCGTTTACCTTAATCACCGGGGTAATCACTGGCATCACAATAGAGGCCGTAATCCCCATAGTGCGTGCAGACAGTGCCACCCCCTGGGCGTGGTTACCAGCCGAGGCCGTGACCACTCCACGGGCGCGGGCAGCGGCGTCGAGCTGACGCATACGTGCATAGGCGCCACGGATCTTAAAAGAGTGCACCTGCTGGCGGTCTTCACGTTTAACCAGCACTGGATGTCCTACCCGCGCACTGATGGCAGGCATCGGCTCCAGCGGCGTGTGTTCGGCTACCTCATACACTGGCGCACGTAGCACCGCCCGCAGGTAGTCGCCACCGTTCCACAAGCTCTGCTCGTCTTGGCCCATTTCCCCATCTCTCGACGTCGCCGCCTCCGCAAGTAGCGGGGCGCTTGTTTGCGCCAAACAACTGCTGTGGCGCATGGACAGCTACTGTTATAGCCCTAATTTGGCTCGGTCACGCACAGCGCCCAGGTCTGCGCTGGTGGCCAGCATGGCGTAGGCGCGCAGGGCCGCAGACACGTGGCGAGCACGCTGGTGGTGTGGGGTCCAGGCGGCAGTGCCGCGCGCTTCCTCCTGGGCGCGGCGCTGGGCAATTTCTGCCTCGCTTAGATCTACGCGGATAGAGCGGGCAGGAATATCAATCTCAATCACGTCGCCGCTGCGCACCAAACCAATTAGGCCGCCGGCAGCTGCCTCAGGCGAGACGTGCCCAATGCTCAGGCCGCTGGTGCCGCCGGAGAAACGCCCATCAGTTAGTAGCGCGCATTCCTTACCCAGGTGCATAGATTTGATGTAGGTGGTGGGGTAGAGCATTTCCTGCATACCCGGGCCGCCGCGTGGTCCCTCATGGGAAATAATGACGACGTCGCCGCTTTTAACTTTGCCGCCCAGGATGCCTTCGACGGCATCCTCCTGGCTTTCAAACACCACTGCTGGGCCGGTGAAGGTCAAGATGGAGGCGTCCACACCAGCGGTTTTAACGATGCAACCCTTTTCAGCGATATTGCCGAACAGTACCGCCAGGCCGCCGTCACGAGAATAGGCGTGCTCTAGGTCGCGGATGCAGCCGCCAGCGCGGTCAGTGTCTAGCTCGCTGAAGCGGTTAGCTTGGGAGAACATTTGGGTGGTGCGCTCGCCGCCGGGGGCGGCTAGGTATCGTTCACGTACCTGTTCGCTGGGGTGGCGCATAATGTCGTAGGTTTCCAGCTGCTGACCCAAGGTGGTGTCCAGCACGGTAGTGGTATCAGTGTGTAGCAGCCCGGCTCGGTCTAGCTCACCTAGGATGCCCATAATGCCACCGGCACGGTGCACATCTTCCATGTGATACAGGTTGGTGGAGGGGGCCACCTTGCACAGGTGGGGCACCTGGCGTGAGAGGCGATCAATGTCTGCCATGTGGAAGTCCACCTCGCCCTCCTGGGCGGCAGCTAGCAGGTGCAGCACTGTGTTGGTGGAGCCGCCCATAGCAATGTCTAGACTCATGGCGTTTTCAAAAGCAGCCTTGGTGGCAATGGCGCGCGGAGCCAGGTTGGCCTGGTCCTGCTCATAGTAGGCCTTGGTGATCTTCACGATCTGGCGACCGGCCTGCTCAAATAGGGCTTTACGGTCGGCGTGGGTGGCCAGCAGGGAGCCGTTAGTAGGTAGTGACAAGCCCAGCGCCTCAGTCAGGCAGTTCATGGAGTTAGCGGTGAACATACCCGAGCAGGAACCGCAGGTGGGGCAGGCCGCGCGTTCAATGGCGCTAATGGTTTCGTCCGAAACGGTAGGGTCGGCGGCGTCCATCATGGCGTCAATCAGATCCAGCTTGCGGATCTGACCGTCAATGTAGCTTTTACCTGACTCCATAGGCCCACCAGAGACGAAAATGGTGGGAATATTTAGGCGCAGCGAAGCCATCAACATGCCGGGAGTGATCTTGTCACAGTTAGAGATACACACCAGGGCGTCAGCGCAGTGGGCGCGCACCATGTATTCCACACTGTCAGCGATCAATTCACGGCTGGGCAGCGAGTAGAGCATACCCTCATGGCCCATGGCGATACCGTCATCAATGGCAATGGTGTTGAATTCCTTGGCGATACCGCCAGCTGCTTCAATCTGCTCAGCCACGATTTTGCCGACGTCGCGCAGGCCTACGTGTCCAGGCACGAACTGGGTGAAGGAGTTGGCGATGGCGATAATGGGCTTGCCGAAGTCAGAGTCTTTGACCCCGGTGGCGCGCCAAAGCGCGCGAGCACCGGCCATATTGCGGCCCATAGTGGATGTGGCACTGCGGTAGATCATCTAATTCCTCGCTCAGGCGTGTGGCGCACGCCTTTGCACGGTGCAGAGCAGCCCACACACTATCTAGGTCCTAGTTTCCCACGGCCAGGGCGTGAGTCAAAAACTATTAGTTGCGCTCGAGGCGATTTAACGCACTACTTCTTGCAGCATGTCCAAGTTCTGACCGTTTTGGGAGACGTACTCAGAAACCGTGTCAGAGTTGAAAGCCCGGCATACCTCTGTGAGCTTGTTGCGGTCCAGGTTAACGATCGACTGGCCGTCAGCGCTTGTGCCCGTACCGGTTACCGGCGCCTGGAAGAAGTGCACGTCGGCTGGGCGAATTGAGCTAGCTGAGCGCCCCAGCGAAATCATCTCGCTGGTAGTTAGGCCTTCATCCACTGCCAGGTTCTTGGTAACCACATTCACGAAAGACACCAGCTTGCCCGGGTCAGTGAGCGTGTCGCGGTTTACTAGCGCCTTCAAAATTGCGCGCATCCAGGCCTGCTGGCGCTGAATACGGTCAAAGTCGCCGCGCGCCACAGTGTAGCGTTCCTGCACGAAAATACGTGCCTGCTTACCGTTTAGGTGTTGCGGCCCGGCTGGCAATACATTTGCTGAGTTTGCCGCATTTTGCTTACCGGTTAAGTCCAAAGGTTGAGACAGTGTCAAGTCAACCCCGCCTAACTCATCGGTAAGCGCCTCGAAGCTAGAAAAGTCAGCTAATACAAAGTGGTCAATACGAATTTGCGTCAGCTTTTCTACGGTTTGAATTAACAGCTTAGGTCCGCCCCATGAGAAAGCTGCGTTAATTTTTGCGTAAGAAGCATGTCCGACGACGTCGTTAGCGGGAATCTCCACCCACGAGTCACGCGGGATAGACATGACATTGGCGCTCTTACGGTCACCCGATAGCTGCACCAGCATGATGGCGTCGGTACGTTGCGCACCTACCTTCCAGTCTGAGGGGTTACCGGCGCTAATACGCGAGTCTGAACCCAGCAGCAGGAAGGTAACCGGCTTGCCTTTAGTGGTTTGAGCAGCCGCCGGACGAGTAGATTCGTCAGGGAAAACGTTGCTAATCGTTTCAGGCCTACCCAACGAGAAGAAAAGCCAAGCCAGGGCGCCAGACAAAATCAGCGCGAAAATAGCGAAAACGCCAATAAAGGCGGTGACCACCTTGTGGCGGCCAAACCAGCCTAGTAGGCCCTTGCGGCGGCGTCGGGAAGAAGAGTGGTGCCGACTTGAAGAATGATGACGCGAAGAGCCCGAGCGAGACGAACCCGAACGAGATGAGCCTGAACGTGAAGCAGAACGAGCCCCACTGCCGGCAGCGCCACTACGGGCGGAACTAGAGCGGCGACGTCGGGAAGAAGAGTGGTGACGGCTAGAAGAATGATGCGAAGAATGGTGACCAGAGCCGTGGGCAGTCTCGCTGACAGCCGTGTAATCTACCGGGTCAGAGTTATCAAACAGCGGCTTATCCGATTCTAACTTTGATTCAAAGGCATCCAACCCTGGATCCTTAGAATCGGAGTTAGCAACGTTTTTATCAGTCATTAATTCTCCGATTTTGGGCACACGCTAAACGATATGGGGACACGATTTAGCGCAGATCGATACTAGCTTCGTTTCACGGTATCATTAGTGAAGTAGAAGTAACAATGAAATGTGGGAGCATCGGTTGCGAATTCACACTTTCGGCCTCGACTTTGAACTGGATCTAACCAGCCTAGACGCGGGCCTAGCTGCGCACCTAGCCGAGCTTTGGCGCCATAGCGAGGTAAAACCTGACACTGACCAGGAGCTAGCTGACAACCCGATCCGTTTGCAGGTAGTACCAGAGGGCAACACTACGTCCCCGGTACCTGAAGGCTGGGACCGTTTCGGGATTCCTACTGAGCCGCGTCAGGCCAGCTACGCCTTCTCCCAAGCCATCACCCATATCGCTATCCAGGCCCAGGCCGGCAACCTACTTATGCTGCACGCAGCGGGGCTGCAGGTGCCTGGAAGTAGGGATGTAATCGGCATCGCTGCGCCGTCAGGAACCGGTAAATCCACTTTTACTAGCCGCCTAGCTGGCCAGTTCAACTACGTAACCGATGAGTGTTTAGGTTTTGACCCTGAAACCCTAAAGGTTTACCCCTACCCCAAGCCTATTTCCCTGGTAGATGCCCAGGAGCCAACCGTTAAAGGTGACCACGCCCCGGCTGAGCTGGGTATCACCCCTGCCACTGAGCTAACTTTTGCCGGTGAGCCGCTGCGTATGGCTGCGCTGCTAATCGCTGAGCGAGTCAGCCAGGGCAACAAGCTAGAGCCGCTAACCTTAGCTGAGGCACTAACTAAGTTCATTGCCCAGACTTCTTCCTTCTATCTGCTGCCTAACCCGCTGCTGACCCTGGCACGCGCCCTAACCCTGGCTGGTGGCCCTTGGCAGCTAAGCTTTAGTGACCAGGCCCAGTGCGGCGAGCTATTCAAGCAGCTCCTGGAACACCCGGCAGATCCCCCCAGCTACCAGCACATTCCTGGCAGCGGTGACGTGAACCTAAAGCTGACTAGCTCTTCCACCGGCACCTCCCTGGGGGACTCTGACCGTTTGGTGCGCGCCCCCTTCACTGATGCTATCTACTCTGAATGGCAAACGGTGGTACTGGTGGGCACGGTTCCGGTACTTCTCGACGGCGCCGGTGCGGCCACTTGGATGGCCTGCCCTATTCCGCACACTTTGGCAGAAATCCACGCGGACGTCGTCGCCGCCCTAGGTGAGCACCGCAAGTCTTGGAACCTGGTGGATGAAACCGTGGACACCCTGCTAGCAGCCGGTTTGCTACAGGTAGTGGAGTAACGCGCTTGAGCGAGAGCTGGCTGATTGTAGGTTTAGGTAACCCCGAGGCCCGCTATCTGCGTAACCGCCACAATGTTGGGCAAATGGTGCTTGACGTGTTGGCGGGGCGCGCGGGGGGCTCATTCGTGAATCACCGGCAGGTGGCGCGTATTGCCCAGGTACGTATGGGGATGCTGCCGGGCGGCGCGCCAGGCCCGAAGGCGATTTTGGCTAAATCCAACTCCTTTATGAACACTTCGGGCGGGCCGGTTAAAAACCTGCTGCAGTATTTCAGTATCACCCCTGATCACCTGCTGGTTATTCATGACGAGCTGGATATCCCCGAGCATGAGCTGCGGCTAAAGCTTGGGGGTGGGGAGAACGGCCATAATGGCTTGAAATCTATCTCGACGGCGCTGGGCACGCGAGACTATGCGCGGCTGCGCGTTGGTATTGGGCGCCCGCTTGGGCGTCAAAGCGTAACCGACTTTGTGCTGGCCGACTTCCCCAAAGCGACGCTAACCCAATGGGCCACTACCTTAGAGCAAGCCGCTGATGCGGTTGAAGAAGTGGTGACTTTAGGCCTAGCCAAAGCTCAAATGCGCTTGCACACCGGCAGTTAAAAACAGTAGGGCCGCAACGCTTTCGCGTCGCGGCCCGCAGTGCTAGCAAGCAACTAATTTCACTCAGCAGCTTCCTCAGTGGCGGCCTCGGCAGGAGCCTCTTCCTCAGGGGCTTCTTCCTCGTTGGCGGCAATGTTGACCACGGGCAGCTCAGCCTCGTTGTGGATCTCTACGTCGTCGGCAACCTTCAGGTCAGCCACGGTGATGATGGTGCCAGCCTCCAGGCCGGTAACGTCAACCTCGATGGACTCGGGGATGTCAACCACGGGCACGGATACGCTCAGGTGAGCCAGCTCGATGGTGTGCATGGTGGCCGGGGCAGCCTCGCCGACTACTACCACGGGAACCTCAACGCTAACCTTCTCAGAGCGGTTAACGATCATGAAGTCGATGTGCTGGAAGCCGGTGCGTAGCGGGTGACGCTGGATGTCCTTAACGATGGTCAGGATCTTCTCGCCCTCAACGTTTAGCTCTACTAGAGCGTTGGAGGTGCCACGCAGAACCATGTAGGACTCGTGACCGTCAACCAGGACGTGCTTGGGGTCGGTGCCGTGGCCGTAAACAACGGCGGGAACCTGGCCGGCCACGCGGGCGCGACGGGCGAAGCCCTTACCGAAGTTGGTACGTAGGGTTGCGGAAATCTTGGAAGCCTTAGCCATGATTTTCTCCAAATGCTTGGGGCTTGGGACGCCTCAACGCGTGCAGCACCAAAGCACTACCACGTCGATCACGGATGCATACGCACGGTTTGCGCATGTCCCTCGCCAGGTTTAACTCCCTTACCCTATCGGTTTGGCCGCTAAATCCCAAGCATTTAGCGCGGTGAAGCCGCTTACTCAGTTAGCTACTAAAAATTAACTAGTGAATTAACTAACCAGGCCAGTTTCGTAGGCCACCACCACGGCCTGTACACGGTCACGCACCCCTAGCTTAGCTAGCACTGAACCCACATGGGTTTTCACGGTGGTTGCAGAAACCACCAGTTCAGCAGCAATTTCAGCATTGGACATGCCGCGCGCCACCAGGCGTAAAATTTCTGTTTCGCGCGGAGTTAGGGAGGCGATACGCGGATCTACCTGCCCGCTAGCGTTAGCCCCGCTAGGTAGCTGGCCCGCAAACATTTCCAGCATACGCCGGGTAATACGCGGCGAAACCACCGCCTCGCCGCTGGCCACGGTGCGGATAGCTTCAATTAGCTCAGCTGGGCGCGTGTCTTTAAGTAAAAACCCGCTAGCCCCTGCCCGCAGCCCACCAAATGCGTATTCGTCCAGGTCAAAGGTGGTCAGGATAAGTACTTTGGTATCTAGGGTGCGGGTAATTTCGGCGGTAGCCTCAATCCCGTTAACCCCCGGCATACGGATATCCATTAGTACGACGTGGGGGTTAAGCGCCTTAGCCTGAGTGATAGCCGCAGCGCCGTCGGCTGCCTCACCCACCACTTCAATATCCGCCTCAGCATCTAGCACCATCCGAAAACCCATGCGGATAAGTGCCTGATCATCAGCTAAAAGCACGCGGATCATACCGGCAGCTGCCATTTGAGCTCCTCCAAGGTGTCTTCCTGCCAACGCAAAATAGCGTACACCTGCCAGTTACCCTCAACCGGCCCAGCCTGCACCGATCCAGAGTAGACGGCGGCGCGTTCGCGCATCCCAATTAGGCCCTTGCCTGAGCCGTGCATGGTGGGCGAGCCGGGGGCAGCGGCGTTAATTACCCACAGCTCGGCGCAGCCTACTCGCCGTGCCAGGCGCACGGTAATACGTTTGGTGGTGGGCGCATAGCGAAGCACATTGGTCAGGGCTTCTTGGGCGATACGGTAAATGGTCAGTTGTAAATTGCCGTCGTTTGGTAGCGGCTCACCCCGGTGCTCGTAGCTGATAGGCATCCCGGCTTCTTTAAAGCGCTCCACCAGGGCGGCTAGGTCTTTGCTTTCTGGCGCGGGGGCCAGGGGCGCGCCCGTATCCTGACTGGTTTCTTCCACTTCACGCTCACGTAGGTTGGTGATGGCGCTGCTGGGGTGGGCGGGGGCGATTGTGCCCGGGGCGGCAAATTCTGGCACCGGCAGTTCTTTTACTTGCAGTTTTGGGGCGACGACGCCGCTCGAAGTCGTATTTGCGGCTAGATCCGCGCTACTTGCCGCTGCGTTAGCCGGTGAGGAGACGCCCGGCCCCTGCAGCTCCGCTCCCGAGCTGGCCAGGCTCTGAGGGCTGGCTGCGCCCAGTGCGGATCCCCCGGCACCCGCGCTGCCTGCCGCGCCAGCGCCGCCAGCTGCACTGGCACCAATACCGGCGGCGGGGGTGACCTCCCCGCCCAGGCCGGAAACTGCCGGGTCCTCGCGCAGTACCCCTACTAGGCGGCGCGTGTCTGCGAGCGCGCTGCGGCTGGTTTCGGCCAGTAGGTTGAGTGCTTCTTTGGCCATTTTGGGGTCACGGTCAATGGTGGAGGCGATCCCGTCTGACATGGTGATCATGACGGCTAGGGAGTGGGCGACGACGTCGTGCATTTCGCGGGCAATGCGGCTGCGTTCATTGGCGGCGGCCAGTAGGGTGGCTTGCTGGCCGGCGAGGGCTTGGCGGGAGGCTTCACTGCGTAGCAGCGCCACCTGGTAGCGGTAGGCCCAGGCGCAGATGCACACCACTACCCCCAGTGCGGCGTGCACAATATAGGCCACCAGCAGCACGATCCGGGTGTGGGCGGAGGTTTCTAGCAGCAGTTCTACCGCGAACAGGCCGCTTATAAACACCAGCCAGATGCTAATTGAGGCCGCTGGGCGGGCGCCAAGCTTTTCTAGGATGTTTAGCCAGGTTTTACGCATTGTCCACTTTTCCACGCTTACTCCTTTAAAACTTAACCGCAATTGAAATTACTAGCCCTGGCTTGGCTAAGGCGCCGCCCTTACCGGGCGGCGCCTTAGCCAGTTTTTAGGTACTTGCGTTAAGCAGCGCAAGTGCCGCATTAGATACCTAGTACTGAATTATCAGTGCTGTTTAGGCATCGCGCTTACTGAACACGAAGTAGGCGATGATCATCGGGATGATGGCCCAGGCGTAACCGGCAGCGATCACTGCACCGTAGTCCAGCTTGGTGGTGGTCTCAAGCAGCTTGTAGGGGTCAGCCACAGCTGCGGCAGAGCTACTGGGCAGCACGTCCGTAATGTAATGGACCCACTCCCATTTGCTGGCGGCCAGGCCTAGCGGAATCAGAATTACAAATAGCAGCACTACTACCAGCGAGATAGAGCCGGCAGTGGAGCGCAGGATATAGCCAAAGCTCATAGCCATCAGGCCGATAATGGCGAAGGCCATTGCGGTACCCCAGAAGAAGCCAAGGTATTCAGGGTTTGATAGAGAGCCAGCCTTATCGCCCAGGATCGGCAGGGAGAACAGGTAGGTTAGCGCCACTGTCACCAGGCCTAGCAGCGCGGAAAAGATTGCTACTACTAAAGCTTTGGCAGCAAACAGGCGGCCGCGACGCGGCACTGCTGCTAGGGATGAGCGGATCTGGCCTGAAGAGTATTCGCCGGTAATCAGCAGAGCACCTAGCACAGCTACCGCAATCTGCCCGAAGGAAGAGCCTACAGTCAGGTAGTTGGCAGCCTTGTCGGCGTAACCTTTCATACCTGAGTACTGGGCCATGATCAGCACAGAAATACCGATAGTAATTAGTGATGCAATTGCAGCGGTGATCCAGGTGGAGCGCAGCGAAGCTAGTTTGCTCCACTCTGACCTAAAGACGCTAAAGAAAGTTTGCTTGGATTGCACTCGACGGCGCGGGGCACGCTGCTGGGCGGGTACTTGCCCATGTGGGGCTTGCGGTGCCTGGCCGTGCGAGGCCTGCGGTACCTGGCCCTGCTGGGCGGGAACCGGCGCGCCCTGCACGTGGGTTGCCTGGGCGGGAACCGGCGCGCCCTGTACGGGAGCTGCGGGCGCCGTCGTCGGCATTTGCTGGGCAGGAACACCCTGGGCGGGCACGCGGCCCTGGTTAGCGCTGTGGTTAGTTGCAGTCATGATTGTCTCTCCTTGCTTTCAGCGCTGCGGTGCGGGGTAAACGTTTTGGCCAGCAGGCCCCTGCGGAGGCTGCGGGGTGTTGGCACCAGCACGGTATTCGACAGCGTCGCCGGTAAGTTCTAGATAGGCGTCCTCAAGGGAGGCCTTAATGGTGGTCAGCTCGTGCAGCACAATGCCGTTAGCGGCAGCCAGCTCACCCACGTGGATAGCGTCAGTGGCGGTGGTTTCTAGCACTGAAGGCTCCACCGGGTTGGCCTGCCAACCCTGCTGCTGCAGTAGTTGGGCCAAGGTTGAGGCCTGGGGTGAGGCTACGCGTACCCGGTCAGAGATAGTGTTTTCAATGACGCTGTCTACCGGGCCAGTGGTAATAATGCGGCCGCGACCGATAACGATCAGCTCATCTGCGGTCTGGCTCATCTCGCTCATCAAGTGGGAGGAGATGAACACGGTGCGTCCCTCGCTAGCCAGCTGACGGCAGGTTTCACGAACCCAAATAACGCCTTCAGGGTCTAGGCCGTTGACGGGCTCATCGAAGATCAAAACTTCAGGGTCACCAAGCAGCGCAGCAGCAATACCTAGGCGCTGACCCATACCCAGGGAGAAACCCTTAACTCGCTTATTGGCTACAGCGCTAAGGCCAGTAAATTCCAGCACCTCATCTACGCGACGGGTAGGAATACCGTTTGAAAGTGCCAGCTGCTTGAGGTGGGCTCGGGCAGTGCGTGAACCGTGCAGGCCCTTGGCGTCCAGTAAGGCACCCACTTCAGTTAGCGGGGCGGCCAGATCACGGTAGGGGCGGCCGTTTACGCGCACCGCGCCGGAGGTAGGCCGGTCAAGGCCCATAATCATGCGCATGGTGGTGGACTTACCTGCACCGTTAGGGCCCAGGAAGCCGGTCACCTTACCGGGGTGAACGTCGAAAGAAATATCGTTTACGGGTTAAGGGTCAAAATGTGTGTCCGGAATCGCGGATTTTCACGGATTGACCTGTAGGTTTCCGGAAAGTAT
>ERZ773001.76-NODE-76-length-40075-cov-20.9145_pt1 | contig 40075 bp, 28 predicted proteins | sample MGYA00511673_ERZ773001 | MGnify/ENA primary metagenome ERZ773001 (study PRJEB29015, sample SAMEA2738091) | human oral metagenome | biome: human oral; feature: human-associated habitat; material: saliva | place: China | collected 2162 ... | reverse complement strand
AGGGCACTGCCAACCGTTTCCTTCTGGTGGTGGGGGTGTTTGGTCCTGTTGAGGGGTTGATGCTCCCACCACTCTTTTTTGTTTGTGGTCTTGAAGATCGGGCGTTGTAGGGGGTGTGTTAGATTTTCTAACACACCCCCTACTTTTATGTTCCCAACCCGTCGGCCGTAACGGCCGACCTTTACGATTTAAAGGCAGCCTAAAGCTGCCTTTATACTTACGGGCCACCCTTGCCAGGCCCCATTTAAACTCATCCCTTCAAATTCAAAGGCATACAGATGTTTATTACCGGCCTAGTCCTAGCTATTGCTGCAGCGCTCATTCACGTGCTCATCTTCAAAATGGAATCCATTTCCTGGACCAGCGAGAAAACCCTTACCACCTTCAATATGAGCCCCCAGCAGGCTGCCAACACTAAAGAGATGGCCTTCAACCAAGGCTTCTACAACCTATTTCTAGCTATCGAAATACTTCTAGGTGCCATCATCTACTACACCGCCAGCCACGCAGTAGGCCTAAGCCTAATGTTCTTCGGGACCGGCTCCATGCTGGCCGCAGCCGCACTGCTATTTATCACCAGCCCAGACAAGCGCCCAGCTGCCCTCAAACAAGGCACCACCCCGCTACTAGCCATCATCTTCCTCACCCTAGGTATCGTTCTGGTATAGCGCCCGAGGAGACCCTGGCGTTGAGTAGACCATGGCGTCTCGCGTGGCCTGTGGCTCGCAGAGTTTAAACTGCGGGTATTTGCCGCTAAGTATGGGTATCGTTCTGGTATGAGTGAGCCAGACGCCGTCGCCGTAGAAGACAACCGCAGCAACTGGGAACGTATGCGGGCCGGGGAGCTATACCGCGTAGACCCCACCGATGCGCGCTTTAATGAAATCCCAGCCCGTAGCAGCAAACTCCTGGAAGAATACCGCCTAGCCTTCCTTGCCGGCGAGAAAGGCCAGGCAGATGCCCTGCTGCGACAAGTGCTGGGCGACGTCGGCCAAGGCGTAACCATCCGACCCCCGCTAGCAGTCGACTACGGCTGCCACATCAGCGTAGGCAACAACGTATTCATTAACTTTGGGCTAATCGCGCTGGATGTAGCCGACATCGTCATCGGTGATTACTGCCAAATCGGCCCTAACGTGCAGCTGCTGACCCCCATCCACCCGTTGGATCCGCCCACCCGTAAAAGCGGCTTAGAAGGCGGCAAACCCATCACTATCGGTAACAATGTTTGGCTTGGTGGCGGGGTAACTGTCTGCCCCGGGGTCACCATTGGTGACGACGCCGTAGTGGGGGCAGGATCGGTAGTGGTTAAGGACATCCCAGCCGGCGCCGTCGCCGTAGGAAACCCAGCCAAAGTAATCCGCAACTTGTATGAGAACTCCGGCCAGTAGGGCAGCTAAAGCAAAGCCCAGTAGGCTGGTAAAACCTCGGCCAGCAGGGCCGCTAGAATCCCGCCCAACAGGGCCTTTATGACAAAGGGATTAAAAGCGCAGAAAAGATTAAGCAGCACCGGGTCGGAGAGCGCCAGTCGGCGCGTAGGCCGCTCGTGGCGGCAGATTTTGGAGCCCGGGGCCCGTCGCGACCCGATGCCGGCCCCAACTCTACACGGTTACTCGTCCAAGTCCAATCGATAACCCACGTTACGCACGGTGCCAATGAGATGATCATGCTCACCGCCAAGCTTGGCGCGTAAACGCCGCACATGCACATCCACAGTACGTGAGCCGCCAATATAATCCTCGCCCCACACGGCGTCGAGTAAAGCCTGACGGGTAAGTACTCGGCCCTGATTAGCAGCCAAATACTTAAGCAGCTCAAACTCCTTATAGGTCAAATCCAGGGTGTTACCATGCAAACGCACGCTGTAGGCGTCAGTGTCAATCACTATGTCGCCAACTTCCAGGATCGACTCATCGCTAGAACCACTAGAGCCAGCATTACTGTCTGCAACCACGCTAGACTCCAGCAGCCGCAACCGGGCCGCTAACTCCGCCGGGGAAGCAGAAGCAATCACAAAATCGGCAATCCCCCAAGAGGAAGTCAGGGCCACAGCCCCGCCCTCCTCAATCACAGCCAGCACCGTATAGTCCATGGAGGTAGCCAGCAGTTGGCATAGGGGCCGCGCCCGCAACAGATCCGTGCGGGCATCAACCATTACGACGTCGGCATTTTCAAGCGCCCCATAAGAATCAGGCTGGGGCGGCAAAACCTGCACCTGGTGTTCGAGAAAAGCGATGGCTGGCAGCACGGCACTGGCCTCAGGCTCGTTGCTAAGCATGACCAGCCTCATTTGCTTCCTCCTTAAAGTACTGATACCCCTAATGCGACACCAGGCACAAGTTTACGGCCTTTTGGGTGGTTAAGGTGCATGTATCGGCAGCATATGGGACGATTCAAGGGTGACTAATTCGCCTGCGCAATCAGAACCCCTTGCCGCACCCGCCCAGAACCAGGTTTCCGGGCGTAAGCGGACACGTACCAGCGTGAAGGAACAGGCCGCGCGCCGCTACGGGACCCAATACCACACCAGCGACGGCGTTGTGGAAACCGGTCTGGTGGACACTGCCTGGACGCGCCTGGCGATGGCTGGGGTTATGCCGCTATTGCTGGCACTAACTGCCGTATCCCCGTTCTGGGTTACCTGCCTGCTGGTGTGTGGCTTGGCGGTGTGTTTCGCTCAAGGCTGGCCGGCATTGATTCAGGCCGAGCACGACAATGTCACCGGTATTTTCCTGGCACTATTTGGGATCGCCAGTGCCGTCACGCTTACCCTAACCGACGAATACGGTGACGCCACCAAGCTAGCTGGTATTGGGGTGCTGGCAGTATTTGCCCTACAAATGCGTTCCGGAGCCCACGAAGGCCTGCTGGAAGAACTATTTACCTCCCTGTCCGGGGTGGTGGTGCTGGTTTCTGGGGCCGCCTGGTGCGTGTTCTCCTCCGGCTTGGCTGCCTCTAGCGTTATTGTGCCCACGGCTGTGGCCCTGCTGATTGGGGCTTCGCTGACGGTACTGGAGGTGCCCGCGTGGGCGCTAGAAATGCTGACGGTGATCATCCCGGCCCTAGCCAGCTGCGCCGTGGCGGTGGCTCTGGCCTTGGCTGGTTTCTTTGGCCCCTCCCACCAGGCTGTGGATACGGCCCTGCGTTCCGGGGCGGGCTGCCTGGTGATCGGTTTCGTGGCTGGTTTGCTTATGGCAATCGCTAACCGTGTGCTGTGGACCCACCGCTGGGTGCCTGGCGGACGCGCCGCCATCACCTCGGCGGTACTGCCGGTGCTGGCTGTGGGGGCCCCCACCTACTACATTGCCAGGGTGATGGCCGCTTTCGTGGCTGGCTAACTTTCGTGACCAGCTAGCTGGCTGACGCGTACACTGGCCACGTGGCTTTTACTTTTCCTGACGATATTTCTCCCGATCTTTACCCTCTAGCCTGGCTGCTAGGTAAGTGGCGTGGCTACGGCATTCTTACCTACGGCGAGGATGTTCCCGAGCAGGCGGTATATCAGGAGATGAGCTTCGAGCACGACGGCGGTCCCTACTTGAAGCAGACCATCACTATCTGGACCGTTGACTCCACCAAGAGTGAGAACCTCGACTTCGAAATGAGCGGCGCTGAAGGTGCCAGCAAGATCACCCCCGCCCAGGTGTGGTCCACTGAAACCTCTTACTGGCGTCCGGTGGGCCAGTACAAGCCTGAAGCTCCTGAATCTGCCTCCGCCCCGGTAACTCCCATCACCAACCTGGAAATCATCAGTGCCGACCCGGCTGGTCACGCCGCCGTATGGGAAGGTGCCGTGCAGGGCCCGCGCATTGAGCTAGCTACCACCAGCGTGCAGCGCAGCGAGTTCTCCGCTGAGCTTGAGCGCATGACCCGCATGTACGGCCTGGTTAACTCTGAGCTGATGTGGACCCAGGACATGGATGCTTTTGGCCGTAAAGAGCTCAAAACCTATGCCTCTGGCCGCCTCAGCCGCGTTGAAGACGAGGCCCAGCAAGAGCCTGAGATGGGCGCCGCCCTAGGCGAGCGCGCTGACGAGCCCAGCGCTGAGTAGCCATAATCCGCTATGGCTTTTGCACCCGAACACTTTGGTAACCCCCTGCGTGAGCAGGCACTACTGGCCCAGGGGCAGGCATGGGCGTGGCTTAGTCGCGACGTCGTTGAGGTAAGCGGCGCTGACCGGCTCAGCTACCTGACCACCGTCTCTAGCCAAGTGCTAACCGACCTGGAAAACGATGGCCGCTGCCGCCAGGTGCTGTTCCTGGACGCTAACGGCCATATCCTCTACGCCGCCTTGGCTGTGGCCGCTTTAATGCCAGATTCGGGCGAGCAAAGCGTGCTGCTGCTGGTGGATGCCGGCTGCGGTGATGGACTAGCCCAGTTACTTAACTCGCGTCGCTTCATGCTGCGCGTGCAGGCCCAGGTGCGCCCAGATCTGCAGGTAGCTGGGGCCATTGGTGACGCAGTGCAAAAGCTGGCCGGCGTCGTCGAAAACCTAGTAACCACCTGGAGTGACCCCTGGCCGGGCATCACCCCCGGTGGCAGCACCTACTTCACCGGCACGCGCCACCCCGGCGCCAACTACCGCGCCGGCGGGGTAGTAGTGGCCCTCGAAGCTGGGCAGACGGCCCCGGACCAAGCGGCGGCCCCAGGCCAAGCGGCGGCGTCGGGCCAAGAAGCAGCCCCTGGCCAGGAACATGCGCTAGCCCCTGGCCAAGAGCAGGCACCGGGCCAAGAACCCGACCAAGCAGCAGGCTTAACCCAAGGCTTAACCCAAGTGGGGGAGCTGGCCTGGGAGGTGCTACGCATCGAGGCCGGACTGCCACGCTGGGCGCGCGAAGTGGACGCCCGCGCCATCCCCAACGAGCTAGATTGGCTACGCACCGGTGTGCACCTAAACAAAGGCTGCTACCCGGGCCAAGAAACCATCGCCCGCACGGTCAACCTGGGTCGGCCCCCGCGTCGCCTAGTGCAGCTGCAATTAGCCGGCTGGCAGGGGCAGCTACCTGAGGTAGGTGCGCGCGTATATCTGCCCGTTGGCGACAACCCTGCCGGCAAGGTGGTGGGTGCGATCACCAGCGTGGCGCGCCACTGGGAGCTGGGCAATATCGCCCTGGCCCTAGTGCGTCGAGGCGTGCCCGCACAAGCCGAGCTGGCGGTAGATCTGGAAGCCGGCTACGAAAGCGCTAGCCAAGAGCTACTGGTTGATCCCGCAGGTAAGGCTGAAGCTTCCCCCAGCCAGCGTCCGGGCCTGGGTTTAAAGCGACTGCGCCCTGAGCATGGCTAGCCCCATAAAACGCAGCTTAGCCGTTAGACTCAGTCAAGAACTTAAGTGAGGTATGTATGAGCGAAATCCTGGCCTATGTGGCCTTTTATCTAGGCCAATTCGTAGTCATAGTCAACATTGCCTTGGCTATCAGTGCGTTTTTGATTATCGTCTGGGCGCTACTAGACACCCTGGTACGTCCGGCTAACCTATTCCCGGCTGCCTCGCGCCTAAGCAAGTCCGCTTGGATCGGGGTGCACATTGGGGCGGGCTTGGCCTGCGTGGTTTTGGGCTGGTACTCCTTCTTCGGCATGATCGCGGTGGCCGCCTCGGCAGTGTACCTGGCGGGGGTGCGTCCCCAGCTGGCGGCGCTGGCCCCGGCCCGCGTGCGCTCCAAGCTGCGCGTCATTGACGATAACGACCGCAACAAGTGGCGTAGCTGATGCGGGCGGTTATCCAGCGCGTTAATCACGCTGCAGTTAGTGTTGACGGCCAGGTGGTGGGCGCTATTGACCGCCCGGGCCTGCTGGTTTTAGTGGGGGCTACTCACGACGACGGCGCCGCCCAGGTGGCCTTAATTGCCCGCAAAATCGCGGACTTGCGGCTGCTAGAAGGGGAGCTATCGGTAACCGACGCCGCCGCCCCGGTGCTGGTGGTCTCCCAATTCACCCTTTACGCCGACACCCGCAAGGGGCGCCGCCCCAGCTGGAACCAGGCGGCCGGGGCTGATGTGGCCGAGCCGCTGGTGCAGGCTGTGGTTGAAGATCTGCGCTCGCGGGGGCTTGAGGTGGCCACGGGCCAGTTTGGGGCCCACATGGTGATTGATATGCAGGCCGATGGGCCGGTCACTATTGAGCTTGAGGCCTAAGCGAGGTTTGTGCTGTGCCTCATGGCGGCATAGCGGCACAGCGGCATGGCGGCACCCGGATGGGCTTAAGTGACTTAAGATCTGCAAACTGGATCTGCAAACTAGAGGGAGCCCGGCAGTGCCAGGCTCCCTTGCATAGTGGCGCCAATGATGGGCCTACGGCCCCTTGGGTGCGCCGCCCAGCCTGCTTATAGGCAGGCTGCGATCACCGTGATGGCAATTAGCGCCGCTAGTAGCAGTGCGCCGTGCTTGTTAGATGCAGTGGACTTAAACGTGCCGGGCCCGGTGGCCGGCTCCAAAATCCCGGTGATGCGGTCGATGGTGGCCAGCCAGACGAAGAACAGCACGAAGCTGACTGAGGCTGCCCACAGGGGCATTGAGGGGGAAATGAGCCACGTTGCTCCGGCGCAACCTAAAGCCAGCAGGGCGCTTACAAGTTGGCCGTCAGAAACACGGTTGTGGGCTGCAAGCGTTTGCTTGACGATGCGCATGTGTATACCTCCAGTTAGAGCGCGGAACTTGAACAGTCACTAAACGCGTGCAAATATTGTAGTTTAAATGTGCTATTTTTCATAGAGAAAATAAGTATTCACTACTTGACAGAGGTGACCTGCTATATTTAGCTAAAAAAATCCTAATTCCCTAGGGAATTGAGGTTTTTTATGGAATCGCGCGGCAAAGTATGCGTCGCGCACCTGTGGGGGAGGGCTTGGCTTTGGCCTGCTTGCCCTTCCGTAGTGCTTGCCTGCCCTTCCGGTGGGAGTGGTCCTCCCAGTTTTTAGGGCGCCCTCTTTGGGGTGCCAAGATTTCGGGCCATCGTATGAAATACTCGATCGGATTATTTGGAATCTAAATAAAGCGTGGCGTGAGTAACGGTTTTGACTGACCTGAGTCGGCTAGGCTCAACTTTGCATATGCCGCGTGCGAAACCACTAGACCGCTTTATAGGAAAGCGGGATAGCCTTAAGCCATACAGTTATCGATGGACCTGCCAAGGAGCAGCCCCGAATGTTTGAACGTTTTACGGACCGAGCTCGCCGCGTCGTCGTCCTAGCCCAGGACGAAGCGCGCGCGCTCAACCACAACTACATTGGCACAGAGCACCTGCTACTGGGCCTCATCCACGAAGGTGAGGGCGTAGCAGCCAAAGCTCTAGAGTCAATGGACGTAACTCTAGACAAGGCACGTGCCCAGGTAGTGGAGATTATTGGCGAGGGCCAGTCTGCCCCTAGCGGTCACATCCCCTTCACCCCACGCGCCAAGAAAGTACTTGAGCTCAGCCTGCGTGAAGCCCTACAGCTAAGCCACAACTACATTGGCACTGAGCACATCCTGCTCGGTTTGCTGCGTGAAGGCGAAGGCGTGGCAGTTCAGGCTCTGGGTAATCTCGACGTCGACCTGGCAGCCCTGCGTCAGGCGGTAATGCAGCTGCTCAGCGGCTATGACGCCAAAGAGACCGTGGGTTCTGGCGCCTCTGCGCTCAAGGAGGGGACGCCGTCGGGAAGCGCCATCCTAGACCAATTTGGCCGCAACCTGACCCAAGCCGCCCGCGAAGGCAAACTTGACCCGGTAATTGGCCGCTCCAAGGAAATGGAGCGCGTCATGCAGATCCTCTCGCGCCGCACCAAGAACAACCCGGTGCTAATCGGTGAGCCCGGTGTAGGTAAAACCGCCGTGGTGGAGGGCCTAAGCCAAGCCATCGTGCATGGCGACGTTCCTGAAACCCTGCGCGACAAGCAGCTTTACTCCCTAGACATGGGTTCGCTGGTGGCCGGCTCGCGCTACCGTGGTGACTTCGAAGAGCGCCTAAAGAAGGTGCTTAAAGAAGTACGCACGCGCGGTGACATCATCTTGTTTATTGACGAGATCCACACCCTAGTTAGTGCCGGCGCGGCTGAGGGCGCCGTTGACGCAGCCTCCATCCTCAAGCCCATGCTGGCCCGTGGCGAGCTACAGACCATTGGCGCCACTACGCTAGAGGAATATCGCAAGATCGAGAAGGATGCTGCGCTAGAGCGCCGTTTCCAGCCGGTGCAGGTAGAGCAGCCCACCATTGAGCAGGCCATTCAGATCCTCAAGGGGCTGCGTGACCGCTACGAATCCTTCCACCGCGTCATCATTACCGATGAAGCCATCGAAGCGGCTGTTAAGTTCTCCGACCGCTACATCAATGACCGCTACCTGCCAGACAAGGCCATTGACCTGGTTGACGAGGCTGGCGCCCGCCTGCGTATCCGCCGCATGACCGCCCCGCCGGAGCTACGTGAAATTGATGAGCGCATCGCTGAGGTTAAGCGTGAAAAAGAAAGCGCTATCGACGCTCAGGACTTTGAGCGCGCCGCCGCCCTACGTGACGACGAACGCCGCCTAGGTAGTGAGCGTGCCGCCAAGGAGCAGGCCTGGAAGAATGGCGACCTAGACCAGGTAGCTGAAGTGGATGAAAACCTGATCGCTGAAGTACTGGCCATGAGTACCGGCATTCCGGTGGTTAAGCTGACTGAGGCTGAATCCACCAAGCTGCTTAACATGGAAGCCGAGCTGCACAAGCGCATCGTGGGCCAGAACAAGGCCATCGAGGCGCTGAGCAAGTCCATCCGCCGCACCCGCGCCGGACTCAAGGACCCCAAGCGCCCCGGCGGTTCCTTCATCTTCGCCGGTCCCACCGGTGTGGGTAAGACCGAGCTGGCTAAGGCCCTGGCTGAGTTCCTGTTCGATGACGAAGACGCACTAATCCAGCTGGATATGAGTGAATTCGCTGAAAAGCACACGGTTTCGCGCCTGTTTGGTGCCCCTCCCGGCTATGTTGGTTACGACGAAGGTGGCCAGCTGACCGAAAAGGTACGCCGTCGTCCCTTCTCCGTGGTGCTATTCGATGAGGTTGAAAAAGCCCACCCGGACATCTTCAACTCGCTGCTACAGATCCTTGAAGACGGACACCTCTCTGATGCTCAGGGGCGAGTGGTTGACTTCAAGAACACGGTGATCATTATGACCACCAACCTGGGCTCAAAGGATATTGGTAAGTCGGTAGCCACCGGTTTCCAGTCCACCGAGAGCGGCACCATGGACTATGAGGAAATGAAGGCCCACGTTAACCGTGAGCTTAAACAGCACTTCCGCCCCGAGTTCCTCAACCGTGTGGATGACCTGATCGTCTTCCCGCAGCTGAGCAAGCCTGAGGTGCGCCAGATCGTAGACCTGATGATCGCCCGCCTCGACAAGCGCCTGGTAGAGCAGAACCTGTCTATTGAACTGACCGACGCCGCCAAGGAGCTACTGGCTGACCGTGGCTTTGATCCGGTGCTTGGGGCTCGCCCGTTGCGTCGTGCCGTGCAGCGTGACATTGAAGACGCCCTCAGCGAGAAGATCCTGTTCGGTGAGATTGCTAGCGGCAGCCACATCCTGGTCGATGCTCAGGGTGAAGGCCTGCTAGGTGAATTCACCTTCACTTCCATTCCTGGCGCCGCCCGCCTACCCAAGGCCCAAGACAGTGAACGCTCTGAAGCGGCACAGATTGAAGCTGCCAAGGTGGAGGCTGAAGGCATCTGACCTTTAAGCTGTCTGAAGCTAACGCATCAGGCCTGATGGGCCACTAATGCAACTAGGGCCGCCCCCGCTAGCGGGGGCGGCCCGCGTTATTTTGGTTGGGGGATTGTAGCGCCATTTGTAGTCTTGCACACACAAAAAGCTTTAACATATTTACAAATATTGGCCTGTTTGGGGCGTAAAAATTTGAATTTAGGCCATAAGTCACATTAGGATTTTGTCGGTGCGTGACTTCCCGTCACGCACCGCATGGTAAGGCAAGCATCGACAAGAAGAAGGCGAAGATGCCCAAGTACGTATACATGTTCAGTGAGGGTGACAAGGACCAGAAGGATCTGCTCGGCGGTAAGGGTGCAAACCTGGCTGAGATGACTCGCCTGGGACTGCCGGTGCCTCCTGGCTTCACTATCACTACTGACGCTTGTCGCGCATACTTGCACGACGGCGCTGTTCCCCCGGAGCTAGCTGTACAGGTAACCACCGCGCTACGTCGCGTAGAAGAAGACCTAGGCCGCCAGCTAGGCGACGCCGAGGACCCGCTGCTGGTGTCGGTGCGTTCGGGCGCCAAGTTCTCGATGCCGGGCATGATGGAAACCGTGCTCAACATTGGTCTAAACGACCAGTCCGTTGAGGGCCTGGCCAAGGTAAGTGGCGACGAGCGTTTCGCCTGGGACTCCTACCGCCGCCTAATCCAGATGTTCGGTAAGACCGTGCTGGACATTGAAGGCGAATTCTTCTCCTCCGCCCTAGACGCAAAGAAGCTAGAAAAGGGCGTCAAGCTGGACTACGAACTGAGCGTAGACGCTCTCAAGGAACTGGTAGACCAGTACAAGCAGATCGTTAAGGAACACGCGGGTATCGACTTCCCCCAGGACCCTCGCACCCAGCTAGACATGGCCTCCGAGGCCGTGTTCCGCTCCTGGAACACCGAGCGTGCTCACATCTACCGTCGTCGTGAGAAGATCCCGCACGACCTGGGCACCGCCGTCAACGTTTGCACCATGGTCTTCGGCAACATGGGCGAGACCTCCGGTACCGGTGTGTGCTTCACCCGCGACCCCTCCACCGGCCACTCCGGTGTCTACGGTGACTACCTGGTCAACGCCCAGGGTGAGGACGTTGTGGCCGGTATCCGCAACACCCTGGCGCTAGCCGACCTTAAGGACATCGACCCTGAGTCCTACCGTGAGCTGCGCGCCGCCATGCGCAAGCTGGAGACCCACTACCGCGACCTATGTGACATCGAGTTCACCATTGAGCGCGGTAAGCTGTGGCTGCTACAGACCCGGGTCGGTAAGCGCACCGCTGCCGCCGCCTTCCGTGTAGCCAGCCAGCTGGTTGACGAAAAGCTCATCACCCTGGACGAGGCTCTCACCCGCGTTACCGGTGAGCAGCTAACCAAGCTGATGTTCCCGCAGTTCGCCACCGATGTAGAGCGTGAGCTGCTGACCAAGGCCATGCCCGCCTCCCCGGGTGCGGCGGTAGGTGGCATCGTCTTCGACAACGAAGAGGCCGTCTCACGCGCCGCTGAAGGCCAAAGCGTCATCCTGGTTCGCCGCGAAACCAACCCCGACGACCTGCCCGGCATGGTTGCCGCTGACGGTGTGCTCACCGCCCGCGGTGGTAAGACCTCCCACGCCGCCGTCGTCGCCCGTGGCATGGGTAAGACCTGTGTCTGTGGCGCTGAAGAGCTAGAGGTCGACGCCGAAGCCCGCACCCTGACCGTTAACCGTGACGGCAAGCAGGTTGTGCTGCACTCCGGCGACGTAATCGCCGTAGACGGCACCACCGGTGAAGTATTCCTAGGTGAGGTCCCGGTAGTTGACTCCCCGGTTATGACCTACCTGCGTCGTGGCCTGGACGAGGCCCTCTACCGCGCTGAGGACGCCGACACTCGCGAGCTGGTTGCCAGCGTGCACCGCCTGATGCGTCACGCCGACGAGCGCCGTCGCCTGCATGTACGCGCCAACGCTGACAACCCCGACGACGCCCGTCACGCAATCCACCGTGGCGCCGAGGGTATCGGCCTGTGCCGCACCGAGCACATGTTCCTAGGTGAGCGCAAGCAGTTCGTACAGGACCTGATCCTGGCCCAGACTGACGAAGAGCGTGAGCAGGCCCTGGCCGCGCTGCTGCCGCTGCAGAAGGGTGACTTCGTCAAGATGCTCGAAACCATGGACGGCAAGTCCATGACCGTGCGTCTGATCGACCCGCCGCTGCACGAGTTCCTGCCTGACCTAACCGAGCTGAGCGTCAAGGTGGCCCTGGACCGCGAACGCGGCACCCTGGACCCGGCTGACGAGAAGCTGCTGGCCGTGGTGCGCAAGAACCACGAAGCCAACCCCATGCTGGGTCTGCGCGGTGTGCGTCTGCTGCTGACCATGCCCGGCCTGATCGAGCTGCAGGTCCGAGCCATTGCTGAGGCCGCTGTGGAGCGCCTGCGCGCCGGTGGCAGCCCCCAGCCCGAGATCATGATCCCGCTGGTGGGCTCAGTACGTGAGCTACAGATCGCCCGTGAGCGCGCAGAGAAGGTGCTGGCTGAGGTTAGCGAGCAGTCCGGCTACGAGCTCGACTTCCCCATCGGCTGCATGATCGAGCTGCCGCGTGCCGCCATCAGCGCCGACACCATCGCTGAGGAAGCTGACTTCTTCTCCTTCGGCACCAACGACCTGACCCAGACCACCTGGGGCTTCTCGCGTGACGACGTCGAGGGCGTTTTCTTCGGTCACTACATGGACGCCGGTATCTTCGGTACCTCCCCGTTCGAGACCATCGACGAGCGTGGTGTGGGTCGCCTAATGGAGACCGGTGTTGAGCGTGCCCGCAAGACCAAGGCTGACATGAAGCTGGGTGTATGTGGTGAGCACGGTGGTGACCCCGACTCGATCGACTTCTTCCACCGTCTGGGCATCAGCTACGTGTCCTGCTCTCCGTTCCGCGTGCCGGTGGCTCGCCTGGAGGCTGGCCGCGCCGCTGTGATCAACGGCTGAGTTTTTAACTTCAGATAGGTGACCGTCGTCCCACGGGGCGGCGGTCACCTATCTTTTGGTGCTAATGGCACATATTCCGCTTTAGCGCTGGCTGAACACAGGCTGCCCCAGTGTTTAGGAGTGTGAGATGATAAGAGCGGTCAGGAACCTAGAGATGAGGCAAACGTGGCGATTTTTGAAATCCGACAGGGAGCGCTAGTTCCGGCTCAGCTGGGCGGGGTTGCCGATGAGTCCGCACACCGTCAGGCCCTTGATCTGGTGCGTGAACAGGTGGCGCAGGTGCTGCGTAGGCCGCTGTTTACGGTTGCCTGGAAACAGCTGGACGCTGGCCACTCGCTAGTAGCTATTGACGGCTCTGGCCAGGTGGTGGCGGTGGAGCTACTACCTAAGTTGGATTCGACCACGGTTGTGGCCGCTATGGGCCGCCTAAACGCCACTTCTCACCTAGGCTGGGCGGAAATCGCCAGCCTATATCCGGCAGGCCCCACCGCTTTCCAGAAGGATTGGGCAGCTTTCCGCGAAACCATGCCGGCGCGTATTAACCCCGGCCCGCGTTTGAGCATTGTGTCTCCCTCGATTTCCCCTGACGTGCTTTCTTCCTTGTCGGTGCTCAGCGACTCTGGCCTAGAAGTGTTCTCGCTTTCGGTGCGTGCACTTTCTAGCGGCCGTAATTTTGTGGAAATTGACCGTATTGACTCTCACCACCTGCCTGTGACCGCTAAGCTTTTGCCCGCTGGCGACCCCATGGATGAGGGTATTGAAGTGGTTAAGTCTGAGCCTGCCGCTGCCCCTTCAGCTACCACCCCGTCGGCTCCTGCGCCTACTGCTGGCGCCCCGTCGGCTCCCACTCCCGCCGCTTCTCAGGCCCCGGCCGCCTCTGAGGGCGCTTCTCAGGGTGCAGCTGCCTCCCAGAGCGCTGGCACCCCTGCAGGCTCGACGACGCCGTCGTCGCCGCTTTCTCGACGTAGCCGCCGCGCTCAGCGGGCAACTAACCAGTACAGCCCCCACGCACCTACGGCAGTTTCCCCGGCCGCTGTGTCTCCGTCAGCTGTTTCTGCCCCCACCCCGGCCCCTAGCCCGGCCGTAACCCCCGGCTACCGCCAGTCTGCCCCCTCGCGTAACGGACAGCCGGTGCGTGCCACCCGCGTGCGGGCCCGGGTCACTGGTCAGGGGCGTCTGTCACGACGCGACTCAGGCCAGTCCACAGTTTCGCGTTCGCACCCCAGTGGTGAGGACTCGCGTCTAGCTTTGAACGCCTTGGCCTCTATTTTGAGTGAGCCGGTGCAGATCACTTGGCAGTCAGTAAATGAAGGAATCTTCCACACCGCTCAGTTGCGTCCAGACGGCATGATTAGGGTTTCTGATGGGACCAGCTTTGACGAGCCCGGCCAGGCGGCCCGCCACTGTGAGCCGGCCAAGTCGGTTGATGGCTGGGATGTGTGGCGTTTTGGTGCTGACGGCCCCAGCCTGTATGAGTCGCTAGAAGAACTGATCGCCGCCGCCGAGCGCAGCCCGCGCCGGCCGGGACGCCCAGTGCGTTCACGGCGCCAGGGCCGCTGAGTAGCTGACCGGATTCTAACTGGCCGAGTTTAGCTGGCTGGGTTGATTAAAGCCTGCCAGTTAGCTATTAGCCGCTCCGTAAAGTTCGCCGGACGGCTGCCCTCTGGCTCGCTAGCCGGGGTGAAATCTATAGCCGTGTAACTGGCTAACCAGTGATCCACCTGGGCCACTACCTGGTTGCGCACGCTGGGGCGGGAGATATAAATGTCGTGAACTGCATCAGCAATACGCAGTTGTGTGATGCATTGACCCAGCTCATTGGCCCGCGCGCGAGTGCGACGTACATCAATAACCGTATCTTTGTCGCGTTCAGGCAGGTCCCCATAGGTAAGCGTAAGGTGGGAATGCTTAGAAGTGAGCACTAGCAGCGGGCAGTCAATGTTTAAGCCACGACGCACATGCTGGTGACCAGTCAGGATCGCGCTAGCCCAACCGGCTTGAATATTGGGTAGTTTGCGCCATTTCCAATCCCAGTTAGTTTGCCAGCCGCTGTAGTAGGGATCAGCCGGATTGGCCCCTTCAGGCAGTGGGCCTTCTTTAGATTGATCCCAGCCGTCATAAAGTTTGAAAAATGAGTCACCTTCAACCGGGCCCAAATCATTAGCCACCTGGGTGGGAATGATTACAGCGTGCGGTGTGGCCTGGGCTAGACGGTGAATAACCGGTGTAGAAACTGAGCGGAACTGGGGTGTGGTTTGCAGTTCTAACCAGGGAGAGTTCAAAATCAGGCCAGCTAACTGCCCCGGGTGGTGATGTGCCCACAGGCAGGCAATCAGGCCACCGGTTGAGTGACCCAGCATTAACACCGGCAGCTGGGGGTGAGCTCGCCTAATAATTTCTAAACTAGCGTCTATTTCCTCGTCATAAGTTTCTAGCCGAGTACACCAAAATGGGATCTGCTCTGGTCGTAGCGAACGCCCGTAACGGCGCAGATCAAGCGCGTAAAAAGCGCCCCCCAGACGTGCATATGAGCGGGCCATACCCGGGTTTAAAAAATAGTCATTCCAGCCATGCAAGCTAAGCACCACAAAGCGGGTTTTATCCGGTTGCTGATGCATATGTGGATCAGAAAACGGCTCATGGCGCACCAAGGTGGCTACGGGGCTGTCACCTTCGCCGTCGTCAGCTAAAGGCAGAGTGTAAGCGCTAAAACCGGGGCCAAACATATCCGGCCCCCACTGGTTGGCAGCAGGGGGAGCGTAAGGGGTTACCTGTAGCTGCCAGTCGATAGCAGCGGGGGAGTCGAAGGTTTCCACAGCACTATTTTCCACGGCACCATTTTGCAATATCTGCCTCGTGCGGCGGTAAAGCTTTTAACCTAAAACCGCTGGTAACAAGCAGCAAACAGGCTAGCGATGGATAATAGTAGCGACAATTGTTGCTTCTAAAAGAATAAAGGAGGCTTCATGCGATCGCTGGTTTCCTTAGCGCTAGCAGGGGCCCTCGCCTTAAGCGCTTTAGTTCCATCCGCTTTAACCCCCAAGGTGCAGGCGGCGGAACAAACCCCTGAACAGATCCTGGCCAAAATGAACCTGGACCAAAAAGTGGGTCAGCTACTGTGGACCCACGTTTACGGTGACAGCGCAGATGACACTACTTACGCTAGTGACAACCAAGCCATTTTTGGCCCTGGTGTATCCACCCCGGCCCAGGCGGTTAAGAAATACCACTTAGGTGGCGTGCTTTACTTCAACTGGGCCCACAACTTCAGCTCTGAAAACACTGATGTAACCAAGGTGGCGGCCCTATCCAACGGTTTGCAGGCTGCCGCTAAAGCTGACGGCAACGTGCCGCTAGGCATCACTATCGATCAAGAAGGTGGCATGGTTTCGCGCGTAGGCGCCCCGGCCACAATCTTCCCTGGCAATATGGCGCTCGGTGCCACTGGTAACCAGGCGCTGGCCTACAGCCAGGGCCAGGTGCTGGGCTGTGAAATGCGTTCGCTGGGGATTAACGCTGATTTCGCCCCGGTTTTGGACGTTAACACCAACCCCAACAACCCGGTTATTGGTTTGCGTGCTATCAGCGATGACCCCAACCTGGTAGCCCAGCTAGGTGGCGCCCAAATCCAAGGTATTCAAAGCCAGGGCGTCTCGGCCACCGCCAAGCATTTCCCCGGGCATGGCGACGCCGACACCGACTCCCACCTGGGCCTGCCGCGCGTAACCTACTCGCGCCAGGTGCTAAATCAGCATTTAGTGCCCTTCAAAACGGCTATTAATGGCGGCGTCGACATGATCATGACGGCCCACATCGTCGTCGACGCTATTGACCCAAACCTGCCGGCCACCCTATCTAAGCCGGTACTTACCGGGCTGCTGCGCCAAGAGCTGGGCTTTACCGGGGTGATCACCACTGACGCCCTAGACATGGAAGGGGCTCAGCTGGCTGTAATGACCCCCGCTGAGCAGGCTAAATACAAGGAGCTCAAGAATAAGGAAGACAGCGCCAAACAAAAAGCCGATAAAGACCCAACTCAGGCGGACTCGGCGCGTGAGGCCTCAACGGAGTTTAAAAACTTCCTGGCTCCTATTCGCGCGCGGGTAGCAGTCAAAGCCCTGCAAGCTGGCAGTGACATTTTGCTAAATACTAAGGACGCTGCTGCAGTAGTTGACGGGGTTAAAGCTGCAGTTAAAGACGGATCGCTCACTAGCGCGCAAATTGACCAATCAGTTTTGCGCATTTTGAAGTGGAAGCAAAAGCGCGGAGTGCTCAAAACTGAGCCGATCGATACCGCCAGCGTAAAAGCCAAGCTGGGCACTGCGGCTAGTAGGGACGTGGCCAGCCAGATTGCGCGTAACTCGGTTACTTTGCTGCGCAATGACGCTAACAAGGCGCCCTTGGATGCAACTAAGGGCTCGCGTGTGTTGGTGGCTGGCAGCTCCTGGGCTAACCCCGAGCTATTGCCTGAGCCCCTTAAGGCCGCCGGTTTCACTGTGGTTTTCACCCAGGATCCCGACGCTAAAGAAAATCCTTCCGACAGCGAGATTTCCGCTTGGGTGCGCCAAGCAGCCAATGTGGATACGGTGATTTTTGCTAGCTACGCCCCTGGCGCCCAGCAGTTCAAAGCCATTGATGCGCTGGTGGCCACCGGCAAGCAGGTGATCGTCATTAACACCAGCTTGCCCTACCCCCTGGCCCGTTACAGCGGCGGGGGAGCAGGCCCGCAGGTGGTGGCGGAGATTTACGCTAATAACTCGGTGGCCCTGGCGGCTGCGGTGGATGTGCTTAGTGGCAAGGTTAATGCGGTCGGTAAGTTGCCAGTTAGCGTGCCTGGGGCTAGCGGGGTGGCTTATGCGCGTGGTTTCGGCCTGGGTTATGGTTCTGCCTCTGCTACCGCAACGGCGACGACGCCCGTGGCCACGGCCCTGGCGACGCCGGCTTTGGCTGCTACTTGCGGGGCGATTCCCACCGCAAAGTCCACTACTAAACCCAGTACCAGCCTCAAAGCGACGACTAGTTCCTCCCAAAGTCCCAAACGTGGCTTAGCTCATAGTGGGGTAGAAACGGGACTGTTTGCAGTCTTTGCGCTGGCACTGTTGGGTGGTGGTCTGGCGCTGCGTAGTCGCACCAGGCAGTACTAGCAGCCATTTTGGGCTGTAACTAGAAAAATTGAGGGGTGATCTGATTTTTGGGTCACCCCTCAAATTGTGCGAAACACCACTAAATAATAATTGAATCTTGAAGGAATGTTAAAACTGGTAACAATGGTGATTATGTGAATTGTGATGAAACTGTTTCCTTTGGGGCTCCAGGGCATTAATCTAGGGCTAAATAAACCGGGGCTGTACCCCGCAGCCATCGCTCAATATCCCTAGTCATTGGAGTCCTCGTGAGTCAGAACAAACGATCACGCGCCTTCCGCAGCACGGTTGCTGTGGTGCTGGCGTCGATGGTGTTGTCCGCAAACCCCGTGGCCTTCGCCGATGGTCCCAGCCAAGACGACATCAACAAGTCAAAGCAGAAGGAAGCTAGCACTTCTGCTTCTATCGCTTCCCTGGAGGCACGTTTGGCCACACTCAAGGCCAACACTGAAAATGCCACCATGAAGGCGCAGATCGCCACTGAGGACTATCTGCAATCCCTTGATGCACTAAACAAAGCCAAGGCAGCCACCGCCGCTGCGCGAGCCAAGGCCACGGCTGCCACCAAGCAGACGCACCAGGCCCGCAAAAGCCTCTCCGACGTCGTCGTACAGACCTACCAGGACGGCGGCAACCCCTTCGACATAGTCTCCCCCTACCTGACCGGGCGCTCGCTGGGAGACATTGCCAGCCAGAAGGCCGCGCTGGACCGTGCGGGTGAAAACACTGACGCAAAACTGCAAAAAGTGCAGGCTCTGCAATCGGTAGCCACCACCATGGAAGGCATTGCCGCGCAGAAAGAATCAGCTCAGCGCACCGCTACGCAAAAAACTGAAGCAACCAAGAACGCTGCCCAAGCTGCTGCTAACGCCGCTCAGGCCGCCCAAAGCCAGGCCACCAGCCAGCGTGCCAACCTGATCAGCCAACTGGCAGCTCAGCGTAACACCACAGTGGCCCTGGAAACCCAGCGCCAAGAACAACTTGAACAGGCTGAGCAAAACCGCAAGAACGAGGAAGCTCGCAAGCAGGCTCAGCAGGCCGCCGCTCAGGCCAAGGCTAAGGAAGAGCAGGAAAAGCAGAACGAGGCTAAGGCCAAGGAAACCGCTTCGCCTACCCCCGCCCAGCCGAACCCTCAGCCCAGCCAAACTGCCGCGCCTGAGCCGCAGCCGAGTCAAACCACTGCCCCTGAGCCGGCCCCCAGCCCCAGCGAAACCAGCCAGCCAGCTCCTGCTCCGGCCCCTGAGCCCGAACCTGCCCCCGCGCCCACCCCTGAGCCGGATCCGGAACCTGAACCCGACCCGACTCCTGCCCCTTCTGGTGGCGCGGATGTGGCTATCGCCAAGGCTTACACCTTCATCGGTGTGGACTATGTGTGGGGCGGCGAGTCCTACTCTGGTGTGGACTGCTCTGGTCTGGCCATGCTCTCCTGGGCGGCGGCCGGGGTGAGCCTGACCCACTCCTCACGCGCCCAGTACTGGGAAGGTACCCACGTTTCACTGGACTCCGCCCAGCCCGGTGACCTGATCTTCTGGTCTTCTGACGGCTCTGCTGGGTCTATCTATCACGTGGCCATTTACCTGGGTAATGATCAGATGATTGAGGCGCCCACCTTTGGGGTGCCGGTGCGTGTAACCGGCGTGCGCTACTCGGGCATCATGCCTTACGCTGTGCGCCTATAACTAGACCTGTAGGCGGCGCCTGAGACCTGCAACCTTAAACGTGCGTCTACAAAGTTAAAGCACTGTCCCCCTGGCGCAGTTCACAGCCAGGGGGACAGTTTTATTTACAAGCTCAAGGACAATGGGATTGGGATGGGGGTTAGTGGCCTTCGTGCTCACGCAGACGAGCGAAGGAACGGCGAATTTCAGCCTCAGCCTCTTCGCGGCCTACCCAGTGGGCGCCTTCTACACTCTTGCCCGGCTCTAGATCCTTGTAAACCTCAAAGAAGTGCTGGATTTCTAGACGGTGGAACTCACTGACGTCCTCAATGTCGGTACGCCAAGAAGCACGCTGGTCAGCTGCGGGCACGCATAGAACCTTGTCGTCGCCGCCCTTTTCGTCACGCATACGGAACATGCCCAGTGCGCGGCAGCGAATCACGCAGCCAGGGAAAGTGGGTTCTTCTAGTAGTACTAGGGCGTCTAGCGGGTCGCCGTCCTCGCCTAGAGTGTCGTCAATAAAGCCGTAGTCGTCCGGGTAACGGGTGGACGTGAACAACATGCGGTCCAGGCGAATACGGCCGGTCTCATGGTCAATCTCGTATTTGTTACGGTTACCCTTGGGGATCTCAATGGTTACATCGAATTCCATTTTGAGCTCCTTCCTCGCCCCGCAAAGCCAGGACATGTTTTAGGCTTGCAGTGGGTGTGTTTACTCAAGCCAGCCTGCCGATGGTAGGGCCGTTTGGTCCTAGAACTGTGTATAGCACTAGTTTGACTCATTAGCGCAGGGTTTGGGCAAATCTTTGCGATTCTCTTAGGTCTAGATGGAGTTTTGCTCTTAGGAGATCTGCTCTGTCGAAGCAAATCTGGGTGTTTTAGGTAGGTTGTTGATTGCTATCCCATGCAAGCTCTTAGCGATCCCTACGTGTGTTTGGTTGACTTGTAAGTATGTGTTGATCTGCCTGCAGTTTCCTACGAAGATGTATATGAAGTAACGAAAGGAAAATTATGGTGGAAGGCGGGCACCATATGTGGGAGCCTCAAATGAGACTACGGGTATCCCTGTTTGGGCCACTGCTGAGTTCTGGATGCGAAGTATTAATCTCAGGCGATGAGATACACAAAGCGCAGTTGTTTGATGCTGAGTTAGCTTTGGTAGATAACGCTACCTCTAAACGACGACATGAATTCGTGGAAACACGGCTTTTGGCCCATGAGGCTTTACAGCGTATCGGTCGTGATGGGCCAATTTTAAGAGGCTGGGCTGGTGAACCACTGTGGCCCTCGGGCATTGTAGGCTCTTTATCTCACTGCTCATCTTTATGTGTTGCTGTGGCGGTATCTTCAGAAAGTTGTCGAGCTTTGGGGGTAGATGTGGATGATTCAGATGAGTTGTCCAACACTGTTATGAAATTTGTGTTCTCCTCAGAAGAGCTTAACTTGTTGCAATTGGCGTCTCCTGTAGAACGTAGGGCAGCATTCTGCGCTAAAGAAGCTGTCTCAAAGGCGTTATCCGCATTGGGTGAGACTGTGGATTTTCGTAAAGTGCTTGTAAACCTGACATCGGGTGGGACATTTACTGCTGTAAAGGGGGGTATTGCGTTACATGGTAATTGGCGATGTTACGGCCGACTGGTGTCTGCGATGGTTACAGTCCAATAGAGACTACTCAAAACGAGCTAAGTCCCCGAATAAGAAGTTGAAGTAAGAAAGAATAAGCTGCATCATCATCATCTACAGGTGTGTCATGTTCAGGGCGGGTCTCGAACTGGACGAAGCCGTGCACAGCAGACCAGATGGACCAAGCGATTAAGTCAGGCTCATCTTTACGGATCTTTCCGGCAACCTGGCCGTAGCGTATTAGCTCTGTCATAGAGTCCAGGCAGGCTTGGGCACTAGCGCCGGCATGCCAACGCCACAGCAGGGCATAGACTCCAGGCGATGCTTTAGCGTGCTGACGGTAGACCACTCCTGCGTCATATAGGCGTTGCAGGGGATCTGCAGTGGTGACGCGTAAAAGCTTTTCCCGCAGCTGAAGAAAGCTCTCATCTATGAGGGTGTTAATGACAGCTTGCTTGTCACCTATATGGCGGTAGATACTGGCGGGGGACACCCCGGCTTTTTCTGATAGCAGCCGGATGGTGAAAGCTTCGTATCCGTCCTCTTCGATGATCTGTTTTGAGGCGTCAAGTATGAGTCCCCTGATTTCAGCGGTGGGGGTGCGTTGGTTCTTTGTAGTTTTCTGGTTAGTCATTAGATGCTTCTCCGCATTATCTCGCCACTACTGGTGGGCAGCTACTCTTCATGTAGGCCTTTGTGTCATAGCGTGGTTGGCATATAAGAAGTAAACCACAGTTTTGAATTATCTTCCTGTTTGGAAGGTGACGAACTCAGCTACATTGAGGTTGCAGATAGAGCGAGGGCGTTAGGAACTAAAAATGACTGGGTCTGTTGTCCGCTTTTATAGTCAGGCGTAGGAGATAAACGGTGGGCACAACAATGTGCGGGGCGAATGAATTTCCATATCGCCCCGCATGCAAAGTATGTCTCTTCAATTACTGGCTATGTCGTAGTGTTTTTCAAAGCCTGTAGTATGCGCTCCTTCTCTATGGGAGAATTGAAAGGTATTACAGCCCGGATGCGAGTGTCTTGTTTCATAGGTGCTACGGTCTTACCTAACAGCATGGTAAGACAATCTGGGATAGCCTCACCCTGTATGCCAATCCAGGTGTCGTGTATCACGATATTGCTGGATGGTGTGTGCCTTGAACTAATTTCAGAATTTTTCTGTTGCTTAATCATTTGGTGTTGTAGCTGCCTGACTGATACATCTTCAAGATCCATCACTTCTACTAGCATGTTTCCTGCTTGCAGGCGAGAGGCCTGACTTTGGCTAGTTACAGCTTTTGCTAATCTGTCTGCATCAAGAAAATCATGAGGGTTTATCTCTGATGGATTGACGTAACTAATCTTGATTACAGCCTGGACTTGACTCTGATGCTTTTTTGCCCAATCCAGTGGGCGTAACATGATCAGTGTCGCTGTGGCTAGTTTAGCCGCATTTTGATCAATAAGATGGCTTGGGTTGGCGAATGAAGATCCGACTATCATGCCATCAGCTTCATGTTCTGCCAGTGCGAGAGAAGCCATTTCAATAGATCTGGCGAAAGAAAATCGGCCGCCATCGATTACGCAGCTAGGTCCCTGGTAATCAAACATATTGGCTACTCGGCCTGAAACTATGTTGTCCATATAGCCAGGCAGTGCAGCTTCTACGGTGTTGCCTATTGATGTAAGCACGCGATTACTAAACCAAGTTTGTAGTTCGTAACGTAGATCGCTAGGGATTTCGGCATGGTCAATGGCGTGAAGGAGCTCGGGAAGACGTATACGTAATTCTCTACGGGCTCCTACTGCCAATCCTGAAGGCTGTCCGAGAAAGATACCAAAAATCTCTTTAGAATCAGAGCCTAGTTCGTTCTGTAGATCCTTAGCCGCCAAAACAGCCAGTCTTTGAGCAACGTCCATGTGAGGCAAAAGTACTGGAGGGGTGCGGAAAACTTTCCAATCAGCCTCCATTGAATCCTCAAGCAGTGTACGTGGTGGATTACATTGTGTTTGAGCTACGCATTGCACTGCGAGGTATAGCACGTTTTCATCGCTAGAATCTTTACGCCGTTTTTCGAGTTGGTGGTCCTCTGTGTACTGTTCAACAACTACTGACGAGTTAATACCTCCAAAACCAAAAGCGTTAATTAAAGCTCTGCGTGGATGATCTTCGGACTTTGGCCATGGAACAGGGACAGTATGCAACTGTAGAAGCTCAGGGTGCTCAGTTATTAGAGGGTGAGGTGTAGTAACTCCGTGGGTCGGCAAATATTGTTCATGCCTAAATGATTCCAACACTGAAAGCAGATTTGATGTGCCTGCCGTTGGGAAACCATGACCAATTAAATTTTTAATAGATCCTATAGACACAGGACTAGTGCGTTGTCCTGTCAACATTTTTATAATCGCCGTTAACTCGGAAGTGTCTCCGGCAGGTGTACCCGTTGCGTGGGTCTCAATATAGTCAATTCCAGCTGAGGTGATTCCTGCCTGCTCTAAAGCGCCACGCATTGCGCGTTGTTGGCCTTTAGGATTAGGGGCGTAAATTGCTTTTCCGCGCCCGTCACTTGTTGAATATGAACCTGTAATGACACCACTAACGGGGTAGCCGTGTTGTCTCGCATATGAAAGTGTGCATAGCAATACTGCTGCTGCACCTTCCGCAGGTACGAGACCACTTGCATTTGCGTCTAGCGGTCTTGCGGGCTCGTCACTCAGGCCGCCTATTTTGGCGAAACTAACGTTACCAGTAATAGACATGTTAGCCATTGCGCCAACTGCCATTACTAGCGGTTTTACGTGAGTGTGCAGATATCTGGCTGCAAGATCAACGATAAGTAATCCTGATGCACATGCACCATCAATCACTATGGGATCATTGGACATACCCAATAACTTTGCTGGAAGCTGTGCCAGGTCAGAAGGAGAATTCTTTGTTTCTGAAGCATTGTTACGAGTCAGAATCACAGAATCTATCGCGTGTTGAGTGGCGTCTAGAGTGTCTTTCCCTAATGTTTCTGTGCGCTCATTAAGGATCTCTCTACTTATTTCTGATAGAGCCTGATCTCCGAAAGCTTCATCAGCCAGCATATTGCCAACAAATAAACGACACTTAGTTAAGTCAGACTTATTGATACCGGCTTCAGTAATCGCTTGAGAAGCGGTGTCAATAATCATTTTCTGGGTACGGTTTAGGCGGGTCTCAGTCGAAGGAGAGGCATAGTTATCATAATTAGTGATAAAACCGCCAATACCGCAATAGGTCTTATCAACTGCACTACGGTCAGAATCTACGTAGTTGACGTTTGTACCCCAGCGCTCAGGTGCAGGTGGGTGTATTCCACTTTGACCTTCAACTATTGCATTCCAAAGTTCTTCAGGGGAACATGAATGCGGGGGGAGTATACATCCGCTCCCAATAATTGCAATTGGTTCAAAATCTGCCATCAGTACTCCTTTGAGGGAATGACACTGTCAGCTGACGTAATGATGTTATGCTTTTGTTCTACCGGACCTAGGAAAGTAAGTCGTACTTCGTCTGCTTGGCATAGTAGATAGCCATTAGCATCAATAATTTCGATGCTAACGTTGACACCTTTCTCGTCTTCGGCCAGAAAAACCATCTTTCCATAGCATACTTCTCCAGCTGCCGGGCAACGGAACTGACGAGCACCATGGATCTGTACCGGCACTACGTGACGGCCCCAGCGTTGAAATTCTCGCATCAACGCCATTCTGCCAACGTTGTCTATCAATAATGGGCAACAGAGGAATTGTGGATTACGCACATCACTGAAAAGCCCTGGTACAGACGGTACAATAAATTCTCCTATCGCGCAGTTATCTCCAGTTAGGTTTGCCACACGCATATACCGGAAAGTCGGCCCAAAACTAATGAAATGTTCCGTCCTTGCATGGTAACGAGCAATATCGATAAGTGTCCCTTTTTCAAATAGGCTGTCTGGATTCCAATCTGCCTTATATGATTCGGGGGCTTTATCCAATAATTTGAAAGTAGCCGTTGAATGAGTGCGGTGGGGGATTAGGACCCGGCCATCTGGGGCCTTGAAGGTTGAATACAGTTCAGTTGTGATGACCTGACTACCCTTCCGGTCTGTGCGAAGGGCTTCGATAGTGATAGGTACTTCGTCGTTATCACGGCATTTAAGGAACGTTTTAAGTTCCAACTCTTCGAGTTCGACACCAAGCCGTTTCACATTAGATAGGCATGAAGCGGCTTCAATCTGAGTTTCTAGATGAAGTACTCCAGGAAAAGTCGTAACTCCCTTTACCCGGTGATCAGGCAGATATAGGTCACGATCATATCGAAGCATGCGATGTGCAACAAGCGCGTTTTCTCCCCGTTTATCAACGCTATCTAGCATTGGATAGTGCGGTTTGTCTAAGACGGTTCCCGCAGAGTCGATAGGTGAGGCTAGCTCCATATCCGCATCTAGTGAATCCAACTGTCCTTGTGGCTGATTTGAGCCTAATGCCCCCATGATCAATACCTCAGGATCTGCGGTTCCTAGTGCAAGCTCATCAAGGAAGAATTCTGTTCCTACCTTAACTGGAATATACTCCATTCCACGCTCTTGTTTCTGAACAGCAATTACCTGTGGGTGAGCTGCCATGCCTACTTGGCTCCAAGCTGACCATTCCATAGTAACGAATGGGATTTTCTGGTTAGCTGGCGTATTCATTGGAATCGTATGTGAAAGTGCAGAAAGTGTGGCTGCAGCAGCAGTGTAGTCTACCTGCCCGTCCATACCGAAGCGTCCAGATACTGACCCAAAGGAAATGAATGCGGTCAGCGACGGTTCGTCTTTAGTGGCCTGGTACAAGTTAATAAAACCGCCAAGTTTTACTGCGATACTCTTTTGGGTACGACTTAATGTTTTACCAGGTAGCCTGCCGAACGATTCCAGTCCAGCAGCATGAACTACCAATGAGAGATTTCCCCATTGTTTACGAGCCTTGCGTACCGCATTGTCAGTAGATTGAGCATCTGCGATATCACAAGGAATATAATGTAGATTGCTTCGCGTGGATATAGCGGTCTTAAGGTTATTCGCCAAAGTGCGGATATGGCTTATCCTGTTATATTCCTCAGATAGCTCAATGGCTCCGAGCGAGGGATTATTCCTTTTAGATTCACGGAAGAAGTCAGCCTTTGCTTTATTCCATTCTTCTTCACTTAAGTGGAGCCAATCCTTCGCCTGAGGGTCATTTATGTCTGAGCGTCCAGTGATCACTACATTGATCTGTGGCTGTTCGTCAGCAAGAGCTTTTGCGCATTCCAAGGCAATACCTCGGGATCCACCGGAGAAGAAGGCTACAGTCCCTGCTGGTAGCTGCTTTCTGATAGAGTATTTCTGCCTTGTTCCCAAGGGAATTACGCGAACCACCTGACGGCAGCCATGTAGGTAGCCCATTTCGCAATCCTGATCTTGATAATAATGACGTACTTCGTCCAGAATAGCTTTCGGAGTGTCAGTATAAGAATCTACATCAAGGGTTTTGACTTTTAGATTATTCAATTCCTTGCCAAGACTCTTATAGAACCCTGAGGCTAATGTATCAACAGGATCGCCACTTCCTGTGGTTCCTACTCCTGAGACACCACCTGCGCCGGTGACTGACAACCACGCGATAGTTCCCTCTATCTGTTCGATAAGCGGATAAAGAGACTGGGATAATTTAAATGTTTGTGCGTATTTCTCTTGGGCTGTGTCCAACCATGCATCTGTCTGCTCTCCGAATGCTGGACTGCTGCTATTTAGAGAGTGGCAATCCAAAATCATCTGGATCGTTCCGAATTCTGCAGTGGGATAACCTCCGCCACTAATGAGCTTGTCTGCAGTAATGGTGTGCATAGTGCGGAAAATAGGTTGGAGCGTTTGTTGGATAGAAGAATCCAATACCTGGTTACCAGATTGAATGAATAAGCAGGAAGAATTAGACCAATCGGTTACTCCTAAATCGATAGAGAGCGGTTTGTCGATGATCTGAGGGATAAACCGTTTCACATTAGAAACAGATTCACCAGAATGAAATTCTTCAGTGTTAGTTTGTTCTTCCTTTTGCAGCCTAGAACTAGCAGCTGCTTGTTTAATGCAGTCGACGATCTGACGTAGCGTGTGTGCTTGGGATAGATCCAGGGACTCAGGTTGCACGCCAATTTGTTCAGCTACTGTCCCCAGTGCTTGCATTTGTTTGACTGAGTCAATACCAAGATCGGCTTCAAGGTCCAGGTCTGGGCTGATGACCTCAGCAGGATAACCAGTAACCTCACATATGCTTTGCAGAAGGAGAGTATCTATATTTGAGATATAGTCGTCACTACTATTATCATTTTCTAATGCAATAGTGTTACTGGTGCTCTCTATCGAGATTTGCTGCTTGTCGGTGGGGGGAGTATCTGATTGGATAGAGGACAATGCGTTGGATAAATCATTCAGCGTGTGTGCTTGGGATAGATCCAGGGACTCAGGTTGCACGCCAATCTGTTCAGCTACTGTCCCCAGTGCTTGCATTTGTTTGACTGAGTCAATACCAAGATCGGCTTCAAGGTCCAGGTCTGGGCTGATGACCTCAGCAGGATAACCAGTAACCTCACAGATTGCATCTAGAAGTACATTCCGCAAGTCACTTGCCGTCACCTTAGAGGTATGAGGGGAAGACGTAGAAGGCTCAGGTGCAGCATTTTGTCTGCTTTCTTGTGTGTCATAAAGCCACTGCAGAGCCTGAATTCGATCAATGGTTTTAGCTCCACCATTGGGTCCGTAGTCAAGACCGAATACCTTTGCTTCACCATCACGTACTTGATCTGCGATTAGGTTGGTGATTATACGTTTGGGCCCCATGTCTACGAATAGCTTCGCCCCCATAGATAGGCAGGAAGTAACAGAATCGCGAAAGTCAAAGGGAGTAACTAATTGTCCAGCAAGCAGTTGCGGCATATGTTCTATATCGCTGTCTTGCAGGGGTCCCTGAGTGATTGTCGAGATGACCGGAATGTTAGGCTTACGCCATTGATAATTCTCCAACTTGCGCTTGAACTCCATTAGGACAGGCGAAAGTACAGGGCTATGAAATCCCACAGGGATTGGGAGTATAGAGCTCTCTATCGACTCGGCGGCTAAGCGTTCCGTAACACGAACGACCAAAGCTTTGACACCCGAAATAACAAGTTGTTTGTCGGAGTTGATGATTCCAATAGAAAGTGGCCCCTGACAGGATAACGCGGTTACGATGGCCTTGATTCTATGCATGTCATGAGTGCTACGTGGTAATACAACCGCCATCGCTCCGCGCATACTATAGGGAATAGAATCAATGGTTTCTGCGCGATCCATTACTGCTGATAATCCATCGTCGAATGTAATGGCATCAGATGCGATTAATGCGCTGTATTCTCCCAAGCTGTGTCCCATGAGCATCGAAATGGGGATGCCGGCAGATTTAAGAACAGCGAACATGGCCAGAGAAGCCGTTACGATAGCAGGCTGCATGACTGTAGGCATAGTCAGGCGGCTGTCTTTTCCAGAATTTACTGTTGTAGAAAGGGGCTCTCCGTAGCGTTCCTTGTATAAGCTATCAGCTTGAGCTATAACTCGTTGGGCTTCTGGGAAATTAGACAGGCAGCCTTGAAACATGTTGATGCTTTGACTGCCATGTCCAGGAAAACAAGCTGCAATATCAACGATGGGATTGTGGGGATCTTCCACTAATGCGTTAGCTAGCAGAAGACGATTCGTCATGTCGGTACTCATGATAGATATTTCTTTCTACTGTGGAAGAATGCTTTAGCTGTGTTTGGGCAGAGTGACCCAGCACAGCAGTGCGAATGCTAAAGACAGGCCGGAAGCAATCCAGCAGGCAGCGTGTGTGGCGCTCATGAAACTAGTTTCGATAGCTTGCTGTGCGCTGTGGCGGATGGCTAATGGTAAATGCGGCAGTATTGAATGCGCTGCCATCACAGAATCTTGAGCAGCTTTTGTTACAGCAGCTGGGATATGCAGGCTAGACAAGGCATCTGCGAGCTTGTCGGGATAGACCGAGACAATTGCGGATCCCATAACGGCCACGCCCAAAGTGCCGCCAATCTCGCGGATTGTGTCATTTACTGCTGAAGCCGCGCCGGTTGAGCTTTCTGGAACCGTGCTCATTAAAGCATCCGTTGCGGGCCCTTGAACCAGGGCGATGCCGGCCGCCATAAGCGCCATGGTTGGCACAACCGCCAACCAATAGTTGCAGTGGGCGCCAACTTGCGTAACCACAAACATGCTTGCTGAGAGGAAAACTAGTCCTGCTGTTACCACCACGCGGTGCCCAAAACGTTTAGCTAGTTGTGTAGCAAGCGGTGCCACAGCTGCCATAACTACTGCGAAAGGCAAGGTTGACAAGGCGGTTTTTAGTGCGCTGTAGCCGCGTAAAGCCTGGAACCATTGGGTGGTGATAAAGATGAATCCAAACAAGCAAAAGAAAGCGATGCAAATTGCGCAGGTACTACTGGTGAATATGGCGCGGCGGAACAGTGAAACATCAATGAGGGGAGCTGGCGTGCGCCACTCAACTGCCGCAAACATTGCCAATACGAGCAGGGATACACAAATGCCGCCAATAACCTGCCAAGACAGCCAGCCATAAGTTGGACGCTCAATAATTGCCCACACCAGCAGCCCCACGCCGGTAACTGACAGCACTGTGCCAGGGAAATCGAATTTTTCGCTGTGGAATGTCCGTGACTCTGGCACTGCTGTCACAATGCAAGCCAAGGCCACTACGCCAATAACTGCACACACCCAGAAAATGGAATTCCAGGCGTAGTGCTCTAGCAAGATACCGCCGATGATAGGCCCTAAAGCGATACCTACACCGGATGTGGCCGCCCATAGGCCAACAGCTAAGCTACGGTATTTGGAATTCTCAAAGATAACGATGATCAGCGACAAGGTTGCCGGATAGATCATGGCGGCGCTGACTCCTAGCGCCACGCGCAACGCCACTAACTGCCATAAAGCCCAGGAAAAGGCGGCGCCGGCGGAGAATAGGGTGAATCCCACCAAGCCAATGAGTAGCATCCGTCTACGCCCCCAGCGGTCACTGAGTTTTCCGGCCGGCAGTAGCAGAGCAGCAAAAGACAAGGTGTAGGCATCTACCACCCATTGCAAATCTGTGGACGAGGCGTTTAGGGCTTCACTTAGCGTAGGGATCGCCACATTGACGATGGTGTTGTCCATTACAACTAGCAACACCACCAGGCATAGCGCAGTGAGCGCTATCCATTTGTTTGTGGACTGCGCTGCGCTCTGCGTGCTGGAGCTAGCTGGCAGTGACTGCGTAGATTGCATATTGATGTTCCTCTAATGTGAAACAACGTTATCTTTGAGTGAAACAATACTCCTCTTTGTCTGGGGTGGTAACTGGTTAGTTGGTGATGCGCGCAACACTTAGTGCCAGGATGGTCCGACAACTGTCTCGGTAGGCTGACTTGGCAGGATGGTTTGGCAAGTGGGCCTGTAAGACGACAGTTTTATGCGGCGCGTCGGCACATATATAGGGTGAAGACGATATCCTTACCTTGAGGGCGGCTATCGCTGGGGTTGAGGTTAGCCTCGATCTGCCGTAATCGCTCTTAAACCCAGTAGTCGCTCGACTCCCCACGGCGTCCACAAACTTATTTCGGCCTGCCTGCAAGAATGGAAATAACAGCATGCGTAAATTGGTTGCAGCCTCGCTCAGCGTGGCTACCTTACTGGTAGCCGGCGGGTACTACACGCTGTTTGACGCTCTGGACGTGGTACCTGGGTTTGTCACTGCCGCTAGCGTGGATATTTCTCCCCGCGCGTTCCCGACGGCGTCTGGCATCGCTCCCGCCGCTGCTAGCGTCACGGCGTTAAACACTAATGCGCCTATCCCTGAAACTTCGCAGGTACAGTCACTGATCACTTCCCTTACCTCCAACCCAGCTATGTCTGGGGGCACCGTTGGGGTAGTGGTTAAAGACTCCTTAACCGGCAAAGACATTGCTTCCACCAACGCTAACTCCGCCATGGTGCCGGCCTCCAGCCACAAAGTTTTGACTGCCGCAGCTGCACTTAGCGCCCTGGGAGCCAGCCACCGCGTACAAACCAGCACCTATCTAGAAGGCTCCACCCTAACCCTGGTGGGTGGGGGAGATGTGCTCCTAGCTGCAGATAAGGGAGACGCTAACTCCGTCGTCGGACACGCCGGACTAGGCGACCTAGCCCGCTCAACCGCAGCTGCCCTCAAAGCCAAGGGCGTAACCAGTGTAAACGTGACCCTAGACGACACCCTATTTACCGGCGCCACCTGGCACCCCAGCTGGGACAGTGAATACAGCTCCTGGGCCACCCAGGTGCAGCCGCTAATGATTGACGTAACCAGCCACTACGGCGGCCCCTACCCGGCAGACCCGGCCATGGAAGCCACCACGGTGTTCATCACCCACCTCAAAAACGCCGGTATCGGCGTGCTAGGCCAGCCCACTCGCGCCCAGCGCGGCGCCAACTCCACCAAGGTGTCCACAGTAGACAGCGCCACCCTGGCAGAAATCCTGGGCGTATCACTAACCACCTCAGACAACACCATGACTGAAGTGGAAGGCCGGCTCGTGGCCGTGGCCGGGGGACAAACCGCAGACTTTAACGGCGCCACCAAGGCCGTACTGGCCCAGCTTAAAAAGGACGGTTACGACATTTCTGGGGTAACCATGGATGACTGCTCGGGCCTGAGCGTCAAAAACCAGGTTAGCCCCAACCTGCTGGCCACCATCATGACCCGCGCCGCTGGTAAAGACGGTGTGGGTAACGGCCGCACACTGCTCAGTGACCTGCCGGTTTCGGCCTATAGCGGCACTTTGAAGAACCGTTTCCATAACACTTCCGCTGCTGGTTGGGTGCGTGCCAAGACCGGCTCACTGTCAGGCGTGCGCTCCCTGACCGGCACTATTGTTACCGCCTCAGGGCGTGAGCTTAGCTTCTCAGTGATGCTTAACAACATCCCAGACGGTCAAGAAGCAACTGCCCTGGCCGCCGTCGACGACGCCCTAATCACCCCGCTACGTAACCTCTAAACCGGCTAACTTTTACAGTTCGCCAGTTGATAAAGAGATAAACGTGACGGCCATTGCGGTGGCACAATTAGTAACGAAAGTGGCAATCTAGTATTTCAGTGCCATCTAGTGGTGGGATCTTAACTACCGCACGCGCCAGGCGCGCAATGGCAACGTCTTCTCCTTGAACGGATAAATATGAACGTTTCTGACATGGGCACCGACCTGGACCGCGTGCTAATCACTGAGGACCAGCTAAACGAACGCCTAGACCAGATTGCCGCCGAAATCAACGTCGACTATGCCGGCCGCAACCCGCTGCTGCTGGGCGTACTCAAGGGGGCCGTGTACGTAGTCAGTGACCTTTCGCGCCGTCTGAACTTCTCTGCCCAGATGGAGTGGATGGCTGTATCCTCCTACGGCTCAGGCACCAAGTCCTCCGGCGTCGTACGGATCCTCAAAGACCTAGACTGCGACGTAACCGGACGTGACATCCTCATCATTGAAGACATCATTGACTCCGGCCTAACCCTATCCTGGCTGGTGAGCAACCTATCTAGCCGTGGCGCTAAGTCCGTTGAGATCGCCACCCTGCTACGTAAGCCCGAGGCTGCCAAGGTGGAAATTAACCCCCGCTACGTCGGCTTCGACATCCCCAATGAATTCGTGGTTGGTTACGGCCTGGACTACGACGAGCGCTACCGCAACCTACCTTTCGTGGCCACCTTGGCCGAACACGTCTACGGAGGCTGATTAATGCCGAGCCAAAGCGAGAAAGACCCCTATAAGCGCAGCACTAAGCCCACCAAGGACTTAAAAGCAGCAGACAAGCACGAACGCGACAAGGGTGAGAAAAAAGACGGAGGCCGCCGCAAGCTGCGGCCCATGCACTTGTTCTTGCTGTTCCTGATCTTGGCAGTGCCCGGCTATTGGGTGGTCAACTCGCTGCTCGGCTACTCCACCATTGACACTTCCTCCGGCCTAGCCCTGCTTAAGAGCGCCAAGGGGGTCGAGCGCGTCACCATTATTGACGGCAACCAGGTAGTGCAGGTGCGGCTAAACCGCGACTATGTGCGTGCCCCGCGTATTGCTGGGGAAAGCGAATATAACGCCGGTAAACGAGTACAGTTCACCTACGTCACCGCCCAGGCCAAGGAAGTTAACGAGCTAGTTCAAAAAGCCAACCCTAAGGGCGGCTACGACTCGGTTGTGCCCACCACCTCCTGGTGGTCCTCATTCCTGCAAATCCTGCTACTCTCGGCAGTGTTCCTGGGGGCAATGTGGTTTGTGATGGGACGAATGCAAGGTGGCTCCCGGGGCGGCCTGTTCTCCATCGGCCGCTCTAAATCCCAAATTGGCTCCAAAGAAATGCCTGACGTCACCTTTGACGACGTCGCCGGGGTGGATGAGGCCGTAGAAGAACTACAAGAAATCCGCGAATTCCTCTCTGAACCGGCAAAGTTTAAGGCCGTAGGTGCAAAAATTCCGCGTGGCGTGCTGCTTTACGGCCCGCCTGGAACCGGTAAAACCCTGCTGGCTAAGGCTGTGGCCGGTGAGGCCGGGGTGCCTTTCTTCTCCATGAGCGGTTCAGAGTTCATTGAGATGTTTGTGGGTGTGGGTGCTTCGCGTATGCGTGACCTGTTTGAGCAGGCCAAGGCCGCCGCCCCGGCAATTATCTTCGTTGATGAGATCGACGCCGTGGGGCGCTCGCGTGCCTCTGGCGCCACTACCGGTGGTCACGACGAAGCCGGCCAAACCCTCAACCAGATGCTGGTGGAGATGGATGGTTTTGGCACCGGCTCTAACGTGATCGTCATTGCCGCTACTAACCGCCCTGACGTGCTTGACCCGGCCCTGCTGCGCCCGGGACGTTTCGACCGACAGGTGGCCGTGGAGGCTCCTGACATGGCTGGGCGCCTAGCCATCTTGAAGGTGCATGCTAAAGGCAAGCCCATGACCGACGACGTCGACTTGGCCCTGGTAGCTAAGCGAACCCCGGGCTTTACCGGCGCCGAACTAGCCAATGTGCTTAACGAAGCCGCGCTGCTAACTGCACGTGCCAACGCTCATATGATCGATAACCGTGCCCTAGACGAGGCCATTGACCGCGTCATTGCCGGCCCGCAAAAGCGCACTCGGGTTATGAATGATCACGAAAAATCTATAACCGCATATCACGAGGCTGGTCACGCCCTGTGTGCGGCGGCCGGGGCCTACTCTGACCCGGTCACCAAGGTGACGATTTTGCCGCGTGGACGCGCCCTGGGCTACACCCAGGTGATGCCCTCTGACGACAAGTACTCGGTGACCCGTAACGAGCTGCTAGACCAGCTGGTTTACGCCATGGGTGGGCGCGCCGCTGAGGAAATCATTTTTGATGACCCCACCTCGGGGGCCTCTAACGATATTGAGAAGGCCACCGCTATCGCCCGCCGCATGGTCACCGAGTACGGCATGAGTGATCTGCTAGGTACCGTGCGTTTGGGTAAGAACGACGACGGCGACGCTATGGCCTCCCTGGGCGGCCCGGGCTACTCTGAGGCGGTTTCTGCACAAATTGATGAGCAGGTGCGCGCCCTGGTGGAGAGCGCTTACCAGGATGCTTTACAGATTTTGGTGCGTAACCGCCCGGTGCTTGACCGCCTAGCCCAGCAGCTGCTGGAGAAGGAAACCATTCTTGAGGGCGAGTTGGCCCAGATCTTCACCCCGGTAGCTAAGCAGCCCAAGCGCCCGCGCTGGCATGGCGGTGAGCTGGAGGCCCTAAACGCCCAGGTGGATGCGATTGCTGACCCCGACTGGGAGCAGCTGGAGGCGCACGCCAAGGCACAAAAGCAGCTTGAAGGTGGCGCTGAGATTGAGAGTGGCGCTGAGCTAGAGGCCAGCGCTGAGCAGGGGAGCGCTGCTGAAATTAATGCTGAGCCAGCATTTGGGACTGAGTCAGCTGAAACTGAGGAGACCGGCCGTGACTAGCGAGGCAACCGGCGCTGAAACTGGGCGCTCGCAAGCTGCGCCAGAAACCCAAGCGGCGCCGTCGGCAATGACCCATATGCGTCCTTATGACGCTGAAGGCGTGCGCAAAGCCGTATATGACCTGCTGGTAGCCATCGGGGAAGACCCTGAACGTGACGGGCTACGCGAAACCCCCCAGCGCATGGCTCGCGCCTACGCTGAGCTATTTGCGGGCCTAAGCGAAGACCCCGCCCACCACCTGGACAAAGTCTTTGACGTTGGCCATGAGGAAATGGTGCTGGTGCGTGACATCCCCATGTATTCGGTGTGTGAACACCACCTGCTGCCCTTCCACGGCGTGGCACATGTGGGCTACATTCCCGGCACTGACGGGCGCGTAACCGGTTTAAGTAAGCTAGCGCGCCTGGTTGAGGGCTACGCCCGCCGTCCCCAGGTGCAAGAACGCCTCACCGCCCAGGTGGCTGACGCCATGGTGGAGCGCCTGCACTGCAGGGGAGTGCTGGTGGTGGTTGAAGCTGAGCATCTGTGCATGTCTATGCGTGGGGTGCGTAAGCCCGGCTCCAACACGGTTACCTCAGCTGTGCGCGGCATTATGCGCAACGCGGCCACCCGTGCGGAGGCAATGAGCCTGATTTTAGGCCGCCGAGGCTAGAGACTAGTTGGGTTATAAATGCGGCTGCGTGAACTACCTAGATGCCTCGTACTGTGCAGTTCTTAGTGATTAGCGGTCACAGCCCATGCATATTGCAGATACACTTAAGCACGTGAGCGCGCGCCATTATCCTCAGTTACCCGGGTGTAGTCTGCCCAGCGACCGCACCTTGGTGATGGGGGTTTTGAATGTAACTCCCGATTCTTTTTCCGACGGCGGCCGTTGGTACCAGCGTGATGCGGCGTTAAAACACGCTTTGGCTTTGCTAGATGAAGGCGCCGACATAATCGATATTGGGGGCGAATCCACCCGCCCGGGCGCAGCTAAGGTGGATATTGAAGAAGAAACCGCACGTGTCGTGCCGGTAATTGAGGCGATACTTCAGGCGCGCCCGCAGGCAGTTATCAGTGTAGACACTATCCACGCGGCTACCGCCCTGGCAGCAGTGACAGCCGGGGCCGCCATCGTGAACGACGTTTCCGGCGGGCTAGGTGACCGGGCCATGCATCGCGCCGTGGCCGGCACCCAGGCTGCCTACATTTGCCAGCATTGGCGTGGCAACCCCCAAACCATGGACCGCTTAACTGACTACCCTGACGGCGTCGTCGCAGGCGTAATCAGCGAGCTAAACCAGCGCCTAGAGCAAGCCCAAGCAGCCGGGCTAGCCAAAGAACGCATCATTGTGGACCCGGGTTTAGGTTTCGCTAAAACCCATGAACAGTCTTGGCAGTTGCTTGCGGCAACGCAGCGCCTGCAAGAAGAGTTAGCGGCCCCAGTGCTAATTGGGGCTTCACGCAAACGCTTTTTAACCCTGGCGGTAGCTGGCGGCGCTGACACCGCCCGCGCCGCCGATCCGGCCCAACGCGACAACATCACCGCCACCACCAGCGCACTTGCTGCGCTTGGGGGTGCCTGGGCGGTACGCGTACATCAAGTTATCCCCTCGCGTGAGGCAATCGCCGCCGCGTCCCTGTGGAAGGAATCTCGATGAGCACTCCCAATACCGTAACCCTGCGCGGACTATCTGCGCGTGGCTATCACGGTGTCCTGCCCTCAGAGCGTGCCGAGGGTCAGATCTTTATCGCTGACGTGACCTTGTTTTTGGAGCCGGGCGTGCTCGATCGGGCTGCGGCCAGCGACGATATCGCCCAGACCGTGGACTATTCACAGGTGGCTAACGCAGTGGTGGAGGTTATCCACGGCGAGCCGGTAAACCTAATCGAAACCCTGGCTGACCGGGTGGCTCAGTCCGTGCTGGCATTTTCGGCGGTAGCTGGTGTGGAGGTGACCATCCACAAGCCGCAGGCCCCCTTGGAGGTGGCTTTCGACGACGTCGCCGTCACCCTGGTACGTGGGCGCACCCTAATGGCTTTGGCTGTGGCCGGACCCGACCAGATGGGTAACCTGGCCTTCACCGCTTCACCAGCCTCTGCGCTTTCGGCAGTTTCAGGACTGTCTGCGGTTTCTGGCCTATCAGCTATTTCCGGCCTAGACAGCCTCACCGGCGCCTCAGCTGCGGCCACATCCGCCGCCGTAGCCCCCACCCCGGCCTCGCTGAGCGAGCACGGTACCCACCGCAGTGAGGTTGATGAGCAGGTAGCCATTATTGATGAGCCTGATGCCTTTGCTGATCCCGATGATCTAGACGACTACCTCACCGAGGTGGATGAGGACCAGCCGGCCCCGCCGCCGTGGGGTGAACGCTCCCAGCTGCCGGTCGATGACTTGCCAGGTGAGTTCGCTAAGGCTGCTGGTGCCGGCGCGGTGGTTGCTGGTGGGGCGGCACTTACCGGTGCAGCTGCGGCAGCTGACAGTGCGGTTCGAGCTGTTTCTAGTGCCGAGCAAGACGGCGTATTTACTGACGGACACTTTGATTCTGCCGACGCCGCCAGCTCCGATCGTGAGGCTGACACTGAGGCACTCCAGGATGAAACTGAGCCGCAGGAGCCCACCCAGCACTCTGGCGAGGACTTTGTCGCTCACGGTGAGCAAGGCGAATACTCTGACGAGCAGCGCTCCCAGGACGCCGCAGGCTTTATTGGCGAGCTACGTGACATGAACGATGCTGGCCCCTCCCAGGTGCGCTGGCACTCACTGCGCACTGAGGAAGGCGAGCAGCAGCCGCAACAACCCCACCACTCCTTTGAAGAGCTCCAGGCTCAAGTTGCCCAGGAAGCAGCCGAAGTAGCTGCAGCAGCTGCCGCGAAGGAAGCTGAGCAGACGGCTGAGGCAGCCAATGGTGAGCCAGTTACTGGCGAGGAATATGCTCCCTCAGCCGCTTCTGGTGAACAAGAGGTAGCTGAAGACCCCACCCGCCTAGTTAATATCAGAGAGGTTTTTGGTTCTGAAGCGGGCGGCGCTGAAGGCGAAGTAAAGCAAGATCAGGCTGCTGAGACCCACGCCGTCGAACCTGTTGCTGAGGCTGAACACGCAGATGAAGCGGGCCAGGAAGACAGTGCATACGTTGACTTCCAGGAAACTACACCCCTAGGAACCGAGCCGTCTGATGACGACGCCAAGTACGTTGACTACCAGGAAACTGTAGCCCTAGGAACCAACCCCCAGGCTGGGGATGACTCAGAGTATGTGGATTACCAGGAAACCGTGGCCCTAGGTACCAACCCTCAGAGTGATGAGTCTGGGTCGGGCCTGTCCGTCCAGGCGCCGGCAGATCACTTCAAGACTTCCGAGCTAGGCACTGGTGGCCAGTCCGCCATGCCTGCCTACGGCCACCACCCGGTAACTCAGGCCACACCGCAGGAAGCTTTCGACTTCAACTACGAGCAAGACACTATGGTCGGCTCTAACTCGCTGATCAGTGAGCTGTTCGACAGCCGTCGCGACCCCTGGCAGGACGCAAGCAACAGCTGGATTGCCTCCCAGACTCCCACCTGGCAGGACTCCTACAAGGATCCCACCTCCCAGCTGGAACAAAACGACGCTGCCAACCAAAGCGGTGACCCGCTAGACCGCCGCCCGCCTCACGCCGCAGAGTTTGTACTCTCGCTGGGAGGCAACGTAGGTGGGGTACTAGCCGCCCTGCGCGACGCCGTCCACAAGCTGCAAGACACCCCCGGAATTGAGCTGACCGACGTCGCCCCCTTGGCCCGTACCGCCGCCGTAACCCGCTCGGACCAAGAGCCCCAGCCCGACTACCTAAACACGGTAATTGTCGGTTTAACCGGGCTTTCCCCGCGCGAACTACTGGCTGTATGCCACCGCCTAGAAGATGAGGCTGGCCGCGTACGCACTGAACGGTGGGGTATTCGTACCTTGGATGTGGACATCATCTGCTACGAGGGTGTCACCTCTGATGCGCCAGATCTAACTTTGCCGCACCCGCGCGCTCATGAGCGTGCCTTCGTGCTGCTGCCCTGGTCTTTTGCTGACAGTGAGCTGAGCCTGGATGGCCAAGACACCGCCCAACTGGCCGATGTAGCCCCCGACCGTGACGGGGTGCGCTGGTTGGCTCTGGACTGGTTGGAAACCGACAACCTGCCCACCTTGCCTACCGGCCAGTACATTGAACCGCCTTACGCTGATGAAGACAGCGAAAACAGTGAGGAACATTCACAAGACAACGGTCAATGAAACGCACGCGGCTTCGTGTCCTAGCTTTGCTGGCCCTGCTGGGGGCCAGCTGTGGCTGGGCGATTATGAGTCTGGGGGCCCAAATAAACGGCTGGCCCCCAGCTATCGCCCTGCATGGGGGCATTGCAGCTGTAGTGGCGGCGCTAGCGATCTTGGCTTTTGGCTACCGAGTACGCCGCTATCAGCGTGACGCCAAATGGGTTAACCCCATGCGCGCGGCTTTAACGGTTAGTGCCGCGCAGGCCTGCTCGCTTACCGGGGCATTGGCGGCCGGGGCCTACCTGGGGGCGCTAGGCTTTGCGTTAACTGCGCTGGGTTCGCCGTTTATGATCTCGCTGCGCTGGAACACCGGGGCTTGCGCGCTGGGGTGTTTAGCTTGGATGGTGGCCGGGTTGATAGTAGAGCGTTGGTGCATTGTGGATAACTCTGACGACTCCTCAGAGCCCGGCGCTGGTGCCACCGCCTAGTTCTCTAGTTCCGACGGTGCGGCCTGGCCGCCGCGCGTTAGCGGCGCGGTGAGCAACAGTGGGCGGCTTTAACCCTTATGCCAGCTTAAAGCGCGGGCAATTTGAGCAATTGCTTCAAGCAGTTTCAAGTTAAAGTCCACACCCAACTGGTTGGGGATAGTGACCATAACATTGTCAGCTGCCGCGACGGCGAAGCTGGAGGCGCGACAGCTCTGGTCCGCCGCCGCCGCGATGT
>ERZ773001.75-NODE-75-length-40099-cov-4.50919_pt1 | contig 40099 bp, 22 predicted proteins | sample MGYA00511673_ERZ773001 | MGnify/ENA primary metagenome ERZ773001 (study PRJEB29015, sample SAMEA2738091) | human oral metagenome | biome: human oral; feature: human-associated habitat; material: saliva | place: China | collected 2162 ... | reverse complement strand
ATTTTTAGTTGATATCTAATTACAAGCGAAAGTCATCGCCCGAACACAAGGAAAGTGTCCTTTTGTGGGTTCGACCCACACATTTATAGCTCGCAAGGTTGTAAATGACGTCATGAATGTAACGCAGTTTAGAGGTACAGCGGCTTCTAAATTAAATGAAAAATGGCGTAGTACGAGTGTTCGTTAGGATTGGTCGACCAAATCGACCGGGCATTGAAGATTACGGATGGGAACATCCGTGGATACGTGCATAAAACATAAGTGTACAAAAGGTCTTCTGTGGTTGGTGTAATCTCAGCCAACCTTTGAGATTTCTCAAGATTATCAATTATTTGATAGTTTTAAGAAATTTCAAAATTGAAATTCAAAAATTGGGAAACCTGTTGATGGCTGTACTCACAGGTGGCATCCGGCGAAGCTCAAAAGGCATCGTTTGTAAAGAGTTGAAAAGACTCTTGATTCGTTGCATTTTGGGTGGTGTCCCAACATTGTGGCGGAACAGGTTTGTCGACCTAACGCATAGTATCTCAGCAGTCAAAAGCTGCTCTGAGCCCTGATGAGGGCGAGTAGATATTGGTATGCGCGGACGTAGGTGTTAGAGTCTCCCAGGGAATCTAGTCAGGGAACGATTTGGAAATTTGAGTCTAAATCCAAGCCCAAATGACGAAATGTGGTTGAGGCATCGAAAGATGATATAAGATTGTGCCAGGGAGAGCCATATGAAATCCACTTGACGATAAATACGGCGCCCGGATGGGCGTAACAACCAAGACACGGTGGACCTTTGAGGGTATTGACCCCTCACGTTTGTGACAGAATAACGGTTGTTTAAATGAGGATGTCGGTAAAAATTAAGTCCGACCCCAATTTTTTATACTCGGGATTTAGCGCAGTTTGGTAGCGCACCTGGTTTGGGACCAGGGGGTCGTTGGTTCAAGTCCAGCAATCCCGATATTAGGGGTTCATTTGGAGACCTCGTTAGGTGTGCGTTAATTCGGAGATTGCTCCGATTGTATACTAAGGTGTGAGGTATCCATTCTTGACTCGAACAAGCAATGTGAAGACATTTATGTTTTCGGTAACTTCCGTTGGGGTGATATAGGTTCTTGGTATAGTGGTATTACAACGGTCTCCAAAACCGTCGACGGGGGTTCGATTCCCTCAGAATCTGTTTCAAACTCGACCGTCATGTCGTTAAACTGTCGCCGTCGCTATTAGGACTCGGGTTTTTTAAACTTTTCCCGGGTTATACTAGTTTCTAATAGTGATAGTCATTGGATTATTAGTTCGGAATTCAATGACGCTCTTGGTACCCCTAGACGTTTGACAGAGGCGTCATTTTAGGGGTAGCCTCCTTTCAATGTCGCGAGGTTTTTCTTTGCTTTATACTCGCGGCGTTCTTATGGGTTGTTTCACTCTTTGGAAGAGCTATTCTGAGAATAGAAATGGGTTCGATTCCCTACACACACCCACCAATCCACACTTCTATTGTTTAATCAAACGCCAATTGCATCACTCCTGATAGATGTGTTGGATACAAAACGACCACCGTTGTGAAACGGCGGTCTTCTTTTCTTTTTTTCATTGAAGAAAAGGACTAGTATTGCCTAGTCCTAATCCTCTCCTATCGAGTGGTTAGACTATTTAGCCTAACCCTCAGTTTTTTTTACTGTTTTTTTTGGTTTACCTATGTAATCCAGGGTCGGATAACAAATCTAATTCAGTCATGAATTCATCAATATTATCCTCTGTAATTTCACATCCGAAATCAGACTTGGCCTGCTCGAAATCATCTTGAGACACACCTGGGATATTAGGAACTTCATAAGCCTCACGCTCGAGGGCCTCAATCTTTTCATGACTAGCCCCCCACAAATCTGAAATTTGATATTGACTACCAAGCATTTCGTTGACGCGGTCTATTTGATAGCGCATGACAATACTACGTCTATCTGCCTCGATATCCATTTTATCAATTGACAATCGTGAAACATCACGGTCTGTATTTTGATTATTTCGCTCAATAGCTCTATTGATTTGGTCATCCAAATATTTGAGCTCATCTTTTGAACGCTGCAGGCGTGCTAATTCTTTCACTTCGAATGCCAGGTCAAATCCGGATAGTGGTGACATATCTGTATAATTAGGGCACCTGTTGTAGAAATCTGTTGGGGATACGGCACCCGAATTAAAATAATCATATGCCATATTACGTTGATGAACTTTGTGCACTGAATCTTCATCCGTATATGTCTCTTTTAGATAACCAACCAGGTCTTGTTCATCTACGATTCCGAGTGGTAGTGTTGAGCGGACATTGTAGATATTATCTTCAACATCATACAACTCAAATCTCGTATTATATTCATCTGGAAATACCAATTCATTATCATTGGTAATAAAGGCTTTAACATCCCCCGTCAACGTCATTTTACCATGGACGCCTTCTACCCGGTCTGGTGATACGAAAATTTCTTTTACATCATCATAAGCGTATCTGAAATCAGAGTTTTTGCTCGGTATGATATGTAGAAATTCTTCTTTTTCTCTGCTCATACTATGTTACCTTTCTAAAGTGTCAATGTCTGCTCAGATTCAGGTGGTTTAATAGCATTCTTCAAGGCATCCCCGGCCATAACATACTGTTCAAATGTTTGACGGAAATTTTCATCATCCACCGAACGTGAAATAGCATATTTCATAGTCATCTCTACACGTCGATTGACCATATCATCAATATGTTGCTGGATTTCTGGGGTATTGCGAACAAATCGCAAATCACCGTAAACCATCCCATCAGGTGTGAATCGTTTGCTATCTTTACGAACAACCGAATCTAGTTTGTCAATTACAGCATCTAGGGCATAGGTACTTTGTAGGATTGAGAAACCATCCTCGACATCTTGAGCCTTTTGATTATAAACGTCTTCATAGGTGTCCTTGATAGCCTGATACACATTATCGTCCAGTGCCATATAACCTTTGGGGTCTCTTAATTCTTTGAGTCCATTTGCAACAGCTTCTTGGTTGAATCGGGCAACCCCAGCCTCACGGCTGAGGTATCCCCCGTCCAATTGATTATGGCATATGTCACCTTCGATTTGAAGGTGTTTTCCAATCTCTTTATAATCCATGTGCACCACCTTCTAATGATTCACCAACTGTTTGTTCGAAAGCTGCCATAATTTGTGCAAGCTCTTCTTCTGATAACATATCTTCATAGTTAGTGTCATTATCGTTGTCATTAAAGATTTGTTTTGCGATATGCTTGGTGAATGTCGTCTCACTCATGAAGGCGAACGCCGCGTTAGACGCCCCTGTCGAATGTAAGATTCCAGTACCGAATGAGTCATTTGTGTACAGACCTTGGTCTCTCAATTTTTGTTGACGGTCAGCAACGACGTCCACAAATTTATTGATAGCATCAGCCGGTGCGAGACCATCCGTAATGTCTAGTAATTCGCGACGTGATTCATCCACTCCAAATTTACCGTTCATGACTGTTTTCATGCGAGTAATCTTTTTATCGATTTCTGGCAATTTATCTGCATTTTTCTTCATTTGAAGGACAGATTGTGTCATGGCGTAAGTTACATCTAGAGCTACACGCGTCAACTCTTGGTCGAAGTCTTTATCACCGAAACCAGCAATTAATTTATTAGTTGTTGAACCAGCAAGACCAGTCCATTCCGATTTGGCAATAAGCGCCTTCATAACCGCACGGTCTTCCTCAATGCTATAACCGTGTTCAAAGTGGCGCTCGATATCAGCGCGATTGCCTTTGATACCATCATCTGCAAGTCGACCAAGACTATCCTTAAGCGTATGTTCGTTTTCGAATGAAAGTGCATAAGCTCCATATGATTTTGGAGAGTTGATGATTTTTTCATTCAAATCTTCAACAATGTTAGCCAATTCTCGATTGCTCTTACCATCGGCAAATGTAACGTTTGATGTGTCCATATCATTAGCGCGCGCAGCTGCCACAAAGTGGGACTCACCGGTACCAAGGAATACTTCCCCATAACGGTTCAACTGTTCATAGACATTTGACTTTTCGAAGAATTTATTTTTCTCATCTTCTGATAAGGTCAAGTTCTTAAAGGCATTGACACCGACGGTATCACTATCGAAGTCCCCGTTCATCTGACCGACAATTAGTGGGTTGATATGAGTCATATTTGGTTGGTTACCACCAACATTTTCCATAGAAATAACGTTACCTGATTGAATACATGGGTCACGGTGGATGATAACACGGTTATCATCAACTGATGTTGCAACCTGTCCAAGTTTTAATCGAGGGTCTGGTGACATCATTTCTGTTTTAGACCCATCAAATACGGTCATGGTGTCAATATTTTTGATAATATTGTTCTTATCCGTTAGGTGATTATAGTCAATTGCGACAGCATGGTTGTAGGCTTCTTGAAGACCGGGTACATTTCCGATGGCCAACTGCTTAAACACATTGGTATAACGATAAGGGATAATCTTGCCATCTTCAACACGAATTGGTAGGACGTTCTTACCTTCGGCATCCTTAATCGGTTGTCCAGTCATCGGGCTGATAAGTTCGCGACTACCCAAATCGATATTGATGGCATTGTCAACTAACTTACTAGTCAATTCGCGGTGAATAACCGACGGTGATTTAAAGAATAGGTCACTTGCTGGTATAGTTTCTCTAGCGGGGACAAATCCTTCAATATTGTCGTCCTTGAGAAGGTCTTTCTCCTTCTTGAAGCTAATACCTAATCTGTCAAATGCGGTCGCTACTTCATCGATATGCTCATTTCGAACTTCTTCACGAACAATACCTTTACGATAAAGGTCATCGCCAATTTTAGATGACAAAGCATATCTAAATAGAGTTGAGTATTTACGACCACTACCTTCGAGCCCATAATCTTTAGATTTGTGCTCAGCCGTTTGTGGGAGCGTCATATACGCAATTTCCACAATACCGTCTTTAACAACTGTACCGTCTGGTAAGTGCAAGTCACTCTTTTCACCAGCTAGACCTTCATGAGCGACACCCATATTTAAACGAGATGCGAGTGATACAGGTGATACAATCATATCAACATCCGGGTTGAGGCGAGCAAACTCGACAGCATATTGGAGCTGTTCACTCTTTGCCGTTTCATCATCCATACCAGGTTGAATAATAAGTGATGATACAGACTTGTTACCATGCATATCCGTAACCTTATCACCAGTTTGTGATGTACGATATACACCATCTTCACGAACTGAGAATTGAGGTTGGAATTCACCATCAGTGCTCACAACAAAGGCATCATCAATGACAACCATCCCTTTGAGGTCATGGTCACTCGCCTTGACAGCTAATGATTGCGCACCTTTTTCTGTCAATACAACCGCGTCTTCTGAATTCCAAAGCGCAAATTCAGAATATGCAACTTTAAGTTTTTGAACACCTGATGATGTCAACATGGCATTGAAACTCATTTGGTGACGGTTGAAGTTATCCTTATCGATTTCGAATTGCTTCATAACGCGACCAACCGGAGAATGCTCGGCATGCCCAGTGGTAAAAGTACCATCAGGATTGAATTCAGCATCCTCAGTCAGATAGAAGATAATACCCATGTTGGCCCCATTTGATGTTCCAAGTGGGTCGATGAGACCTTTGGCATCCTCATCCAACATTGTTAGTGCGACGGCACCTAGCTCATCAGCACGGTTTTGGTACTCAGCAACCAAGGAGTTTGTGCGCGTGTATGATTTGTCCAACACAACCTTACGTTTTAGAGTCTCTAATATTTCTTCCCCGTAAGGGTGGTTGTCAAAATCTGGAAGGTTACGTGTAACGTCTAAGATGGTTTTGAATTTAATATCACCTCTAGTGAGTTTATATTGCAACTCAACTGCCGCAATAGCGCGCTCAACAGGGTCAATATGTCTCAATCTGTCAACACGGGACATCTCTGGGGAACCTTCGGCGAAATAACCAATGTGGTAAGGGATATATCGCACGTTACCATTAGAGAATACGCCCTTCTCATCAACCTTAGGTAGATTAGTGATTAGTCTGTCATCAACCCTCAAGACACCGTTTTCCTCATCATATTCGGCAGCGTCAATCTCTAGGCGATTCATCAACTGACCAATAAAGGTATTTGGGTCAGCCACGACAGGTCTAAAGTTATAATCGACAACACCTTCGCCATAATTGAGACCATATAAATTCGAAATAATTTCGCGTTTGTAAGTGGATTCGTATGCCAAAAAGTATGGGATATCTTTTTCATCAACTCCATTAGCCGTTAATTCACGAGCGATATCTGAAATATCCACCTTAGTATCCGCAAAGACATCCGCCAATTCGAGGAAGAGAGAATTATAGGTCAATCCTGCACCTGCCAAGTCTTTAGCTGTTTGTTCTTGCATTTCTTCAAATGGTCTTTCTTGTTCAATACCTCTAGCCACTCGACGACCACGTTTGTTTCGAGCTCGAACCTTAAAATTTCTCGGTTTGAAGGCATCGATTGGATTACCATCAAGAAGTGTTGACATGATAGAAATATCATTTGAAATTGGCTCAAATGAATTTCGACCCACATAAACCTTATCCACATTTTGGAGTGTATGGTCTAAATGGATAGCCCCAAATGATGTAGAAACCGTTAGTGCATGGGGTACAACCGTACGGTCAACATAAAGAGACATTCCTGGCCTATTAATATATGATAGAAGTTCTTGAGCTTCTAATTCTGATAATTGACTCGCTCTGTCAACCATTGCAGGTTCCGGCAGAATCATTTTTAATTTACTGAGATATGGGTTTTTCTTAGCCATTATTCACCTCTCTAAGATTTAAATTATGTTCGCGCACCGCTATCAAAAATCGCCTAACGGGAATGGATGAGGGTGCGAGTATGGAAAGTGCTATTTTATAATCTTGCGTACCAAAATATTTCATAGATAATTGTTCAAGTGTCATTAGAAACCCCTCGGACGTTGATATTTTGGAATTAAACTATGAGCGACAAAATCGACACCATGGGTTAAACCGTTTTCTTCTACGAGTTCAAGTTTCTCATCTTCTGTAAGTTCCAATTCATCTTCAATCATGTTCATAAGAAGCATTTCATACATAAAAATGTTTTGGAAAATTTCGCGAGATGTCACACCTTGTATGGGTTTCGAAGGGATATTTGGCGCATGTTCGACCAATTCTTTTGACGCTGCAATAGCATTTTCCGTCAGCAATGTGCGTCGATTTTCCTTGAGTCTTGTTTGTCGCAAGAGTGTCAAATAATCAACATCTAATTGGGCGAAGGGATAGCTCGTTTGACTAGTATATAAAACCTCTGTTTGCCAATCAGCTACCGCAACAACGGGTTGGTCATTATATCCTAAATTTCGCATCTGTTCGCGAAAATGAGTATCTCGGCGCATCATATCCTTGATAGAATCATTAATCATGCGTTCGATTTTCCTTTCTATTTCATTAGGGTTCGTGCCCTTTTATAGTTCTATTATATCACAAAACATCCTATTTTGGGATAGTTGGTAAGGATTGCAAAAAAAGGACTGGAATTACCCAGTCCTTTAGTCAACCTTATTTTCTACGTTTTTTGAGTCCGATGACTCCCGCAGCGCTCATCAAGAGGCCTACGAGACCAAATTCAGCACCCATACCTGTCTTAGGAAGACTTTTAGGTGTTTCTACCTTAGGAGCTTCTGGCTTAGGTTCTTCTACCTTAGGTTCTTCTACCTTAGGTTTTTCCACTTTAGGTGTTTCCACTTTAGGTGTTTCTACCTTAGGTTTTTCCACTTTAGGCGTTTCTACCTTAGGTTTTTCTACCTTAGGTGTTTCTACCTTAGGTTCTTCTACCTTAGGTTTTTCCACTTTAGGTGTTTCTACCTTCGGTGTTTCTGCCTTAGGTGTTTCTGGTTTCACACCAGTTCCGCGGTGAATCACCTTATCAGTTGGATGGCGAAGAACATGCGTCTTAGTATCAACCTCAGATACAACCTTACCTTTCGAAATAGAGTAGAACTTGTTAATGGCCTTTTGACCATTGACACCTTCCACCACGACCACTTCTTTACCAGCTTCGAGCGTTGGGTCATCAACAACTTTAGTCTCATATGGAATAACCTCATACTCGGTATCCATCACACCTTCACGCGTTCCGACATGAATAATTTCTTCAACGGGTTCTCTCGTGACCTTTTCAGACGTTGTTGCATCTCCGACTTTCAACTTACGGTGGGTCGTCCAAGTGCGAGTGATTTCTTTGTTACCTTTCACACCAACTTGAACAACTTTTTGTTCACCAAGTGGAAGTGTATCGTCTTCGACCAGTTTAGTTTCAAACGGCAATTCAACGTTTTCTTTTTCGGTAACAGAACCTTTCACCCCGCGGTGGATAATCTTAGTGCGCATATGCTTGGTGACATGCTCAGATGTAGAAATTGGATTTCCAACTTTTTGACCCTTATTAGTCTTGTAGGTTGTAAGAATTTCTTTCTCACCAATCATTCCTTCAACCGTGACTTTTTCTTCCCCTTCCATCATGCCCTCATCTTCGATGATTTCAGTAGCAAATGGAATTGGTTCTTTCTTAGATTCAGTGACTTGACCACCAATACCAATATGAATAATTTCGTCAACTGGTTCTTTGACCACGCGATTGGTTTCCTTGGCCGTGACCTTACCTTCTGGCATCACAAACGCATCTGTCTTCGTCACTGTGTTATCACCAATAGTGAAAGTACCTTTGATATCACCTTTATTTTGAGGAATAAAGCTGTAGGTTAAGGTATACGCACCTGGAATATCTAATGGGTATGTGTTTGACTTATCATCTCCTCTAAGGGGAACATCTTTTCCATTTGGGTCAACCAATTTAAGATTCGTTAACTTGACAGCCCCTTTTGTCCCATCGATTCTAAACGAACCAGATACTGGCTGTGTTTCTATGGCAGCATTTTTGAACGCGTTAATAATGTCTTGCTCACGCTTTCCATCCGGCACACCATCGGCATTATAAGCATTTGGGTGACCTGCTTTCTTCATCTGCATAATCGACCATGGTTCAGCAAAGTTATTGGCCTTTTCACGCTCCTTGTCTTCAATTGTTGGATACACCACACTCATGAATGTTTTAGCGTTGCTCTTAGCCCACTTCGCGAAGGATTGGTCGATATCCTCTGTCAAATATCCACCATCATTGTAGGTTTTATAGGCCCATCCATCCGTGAACTGAATAACCGATACATTATCCAATTTATTTTTCTGCGCTTGATAGGCCTCTTCATACTGCATTTCTTTTACGGGTAGGAACTTGTCAGCATGTGCGTTTGCGTATGGTGTCCAAACACGGTACCAATCATAAGTAGCTTGTGGTGTTAATTTAATCAAATCATTCAACATAGAAATCGCATCTGCCTTGGACAACAATTTCGTGTAATATTGTGTGCGATAAGAGTCTGAGTTATTTTCAGCATAGGACATGATACTGACTTGGCTACCTTCCGGTAGAGATTTGACCAACGCAAGAGCATCCCGCATGGCCGTATCTAGCACACGTGGGCCGTTTTTAGTGTTTCTACCAAGAAGAGAACCCGAACCATCCATAATCAGTAAGAGGTCAATTGGTTTTTCAACAGTTGTTTTCTTTGGTTTAGAAACCACTTGTATTGTTTGCGTATAAGAACCGTCTGCATTTTTAACCGCTGTCGATTCTTTCGTAAGTTCTGGTTTGCCAGAACCCGGTGCCTTGGTCGTAGTTTTGACAAATTCACGCAATCCTTCCTGACCTTTTTGGACAACCTTATGTACACCTTCGTTGAGGTTTTCGTCCTCCACTTTCTTTGTTTTGAAAGGAATCGGTTCTGTATGACGGTCACCCGCAGCCTCAGCTGGTTCTGAAGGTTTAGTTGATTCAACTGGTTTAGTTGGCTCTGCAGGTTTAGTTGATTCAACTGGTTTAGTTGGCTCTGCAGGTTTAGTTGATTCAATTGGTTTAGTTGGCTCTGCAGGTTTAGTTGATTCAATTGGTTTAGATGGTTCTGCAGGTTTAGGTGTTTCTGCCTTAGGTGTTTCAACTGGTTTATGTGTTTCTGCCTTAGGTGTTTCAACTGGTTTAGGTGTTTCGGCCTTAGGAGTTTCAACTGGTTTAGTTGATTCAGCAGGTTTAGTGCCACGCAATTTAACTTCATTGATTGGTGCAACCTTACGAGTGTTTTTGGAACTTGTAGCTGTATGAGTAGCACCATCAAAAGTCCAAACGACATCAACATCAACTGACCCTTTTACACCAGGTGTTTTAACCCGTTCTTCGCCAACCGGTATTGTAGGGTCATCTTCATATATAGTATCGAAATCAATTTCACTATGGGTGTTAGACCCTTTAGTTCCCACTTTGATTACTTTTGGTTGTCCAGGAGTCACAACGCGACCTGTACCATCTACGACTTCTGCAACACCTTCATTGGCGATACGTTGCTTACCACCTTCTAATTCTGGGTCTGCTTCATAAACAGTCACAATGGCCTTTGTTGTTGTCACAGTTGACGCTGGTGTGTTAGTATTTGCAATTTCCTTGATTTTATCTAATTGAGACTGGTTAAAGATGAGACCATCATGAGACGCCCCAGTAGTTGTACTCAAATGCATACCGATGAGATTTCCGTCAGCGTCAAACAGACCACCACCCTGCATTCCTGGTTTTCCTTCTTGGTAAGAGACAAGAGTACCGGCAGGTGTTTGTGTCAAATTGCTAATTGGTTTTTCTACCAAGGCTTCAAATCCATTAGCTCCAGTACCAAATGCAGATACTTTTTGACCGTTGGTAGGATTTGTCGCACTGGTTGGCAACTCCGTACCTACATTTGTGCGTTCAAAACCTGGAATGACGACAACAGCTACATCATATTGAGAACCTTCGCCAAATTTGTTCTTATCAAGAAAATGAACGTCCTTGTTTTTGAACTCATAAGTTGTGCCTGTTTGTGTTGTAACACGGTGTGTAGTATTTTCATCACCAATGAGTTGTGGTTTCCCATCTACCATATGAAGGAAATTGCTCGCTGTTGTCACAACAATATTTTTCCCAACGAAGGTACCAGACGAGACTGAATCAATTTTCACACTGGAGATAAAATTTTTATCCCCGGATGTCAATGATGCGACGTTACTCGGGACTGATACACTTGTTGATGTTGAGTCTGCGTTGGCAACAGACACTAAAGAACCAAGTGTTGAAATGGTCGCTCCCAAAGCGACCCCTGTCTTACGAATTTGCATATATCGTATCTACTCTGAAAAATCATGCCGTGATTTCCCTTACACCTCATTAGTGGGGTGCGCCAAGAAGTGGTATGCACTTCAGAGGCCGAGTCAGCCTCAATCCTTTCGTTTATTCCTATTGGTATCTTCATTATATCATAATTGTATCTTTCGTACAAGTTCAAAGTGAACAAAAAACCTTTACTAGGTGTAAAGGTTAAAGTGTCATATCATTTCCAGCTGTTAGTAAATCGTCGACACTAATAGTCATTTCATTATCGTTGTCAATATTTGGTAAATCATCGACGCTAATTGTTAATTCATTACTTGTAATATAATCCAAATCAATCACAGTTTCATTGGTAACTTCACATTCTAAATCAGTAACCGCATAGGTGCCCGTCTCTTCTGGGTCGATAATTTCCATCCCCAGATTTGAACGCACACCCACAATCTCGCCACTGGCACGTCCATTTTCATTTTGAAGGGTGTCAAGTTTAAACACAACTTCTGAGATTTCCATATCTTCATCTTCGGTAACGCCACGAACCACTTTACTAAATAAAGTTGGTTCTGATAGTCGAGCGATGACATAGTTGGGTCCTTGAACAGTTACAAAATCACCCTCTGTCAGAGTTGTGTTATAATAATCATGGATAGTATCTTTTAGCTCACCATAGCATGCTTGGAAATCCTCACCCAAATGTTCACCATCTGTAATTTTTAATTTCTTTAACAGTTCCGATTCACCATCGACCGCATCCACAGCCTCAGAATAAGAAATTCGAATCAATCCTTCTGGTGTTTCAGAAATGTTGAACATACCATCTGAATCACCGGCTAATGACCCGTCTTCGATAGATGTAATTCTGTCTTTAATTTCGGGTAATTCTGTTAAAACTGCTTTATAAAACCCCATACTATTAACAATACCATCGTAATCCATTAACTCGATATATGGTAAATTATCAAAGTGGATACCATTATCGGATAATAGCTCTTTAATATGCTCCCGTTTTTCATCTTCATCAATCATCAATTGCGTATGTGTATAATTAGTCATCTTTGTACTTTTCCTTTCTGAATTCCTACCAATATTATATCATATTGCCGCAAAAATAGCATAAACCTGCGCTTTTGTGACATAGACAAACTGGCACTTTTTTGGTATACTATAAATGATGAAAGACCATCGAACAAATAGAAAGGACCAAGTGTCTATATGAGTAAATTTGATTTCCGTCAACTCTCGGGAATGACCAAAAACGTTTCAGATAAGGCGACAGATTTAATCAACTCGCGCGCCCGCAAACGTAGGCGTGAAGAAGAGCGTGAATATCTAGCCTATACCATAAATGCCAGAAATGTCAAAGATAATTCAAAAGAGTTGGGTCGTGTCAAAAAACGAAAATCAGGGCCTGACCCAGAGTGGTACAAACCTGTATCTTACTATGGCCCACCGGCAGCAGCTATATTCCTTGGTATCATGTTCCAGTACTTATTAATGGTTTTGAATAACATGTTCAAACCTGCCGAGTTGAAAACAGGATACTTCCATTGGTACGCTGGATTTGGTTGGTATATATTACTCGCCATCATCGCAACCCCTATTTTTATAGGGATTGTCTATAAAAAGACGCACGCTCAGTGGTTAACCAAAAATGCCATACATATCGATGACGATATGGAGGATAGACCAGATGATGCTTATATTCGAACGGTAGACCACCTTGCCCTACAGCTTGATATAGCACCCGATGTGGGGCTAGGGTTTAAAGGTCACGCGTCCACACTCATGAGTCATATTATGATGTCTAACAAAGGGATTAATAAAATTAAAATCCCGGTATATGATAAGAGTGTTGATGGATTTATCAAACGAGACGAGAATGGTGATATTGTTTATGAAACCAAACCAATGTTTGATGAGAAATTAGCCCACAAACTCTATGATATGAGTGGTGTGCCACCAGAATTCCGCATCTTTTATAACGCCAAGGACTACGATTTCAACCCCATTGACAAAAAATCCAAAAAACGTGTCGGTGATTACGGTCGTATGGAATATGATACTCTAGCAGATGTTATTAACAACACCTTCTATCCTTTGGATACAGAAACGGCTAGACCAGCCGGAGTTTATTTTTATGATAGACGACCAGTAAATACCATCCTCATCGCCATCACCCGTGGTGGTAAGGGGCAAACCTATATCGAGCCCGCCTTTGACGTGTGGCTCAGGGAGGAAGAAAAGTGGAATATTTTTACCACAGACCCCAAAGGGGAGTTGATTGGTAAGTTCTATTATTCAGCAACAGTCCGTGGTTATGAAGTTGTTCAGTTCAACCTCATGAACCCTAACACATTTAACCCTCTCATCAATGCTCTTCAAAAATTCAGACAAAACGATGACGTTAAAGGTCAGGCCCTTATTGATGGTATCGTAGATACACTATGGCCAGATAACGGAGAGATTTGGAATCCAGCCGCAGGTAATATGTTCCGACGAGCTGTTTATATGCTCTTTGCCATCTACATTGACCAAGAACGCTATATCCGTTATCTAGGATATAAAAACAAAGTGGCTCCGGAACTTATTGAACAGTCGGTAAACGATAACTACTCCAAAATAACCCTTTTCAACGTTTATTCCCTTGTTGGTGAATTAGCTGCTAAGGTATCTAAGGATGTAGACTTTATCAATATTGACCCCGCAGCTCCACCAGTTCCTGAAAAAGATTTGTTCACACTCGCCTTTGACGCCATGGCGATGCTTCCAACTAACAACTTGCGAAGTCAAGCCATAACCGCCAATAATGCCATTAAACAAATCGCCAGTGCCCCACAAACCTTAGCCGGTATCTATGCGTCACTTATGACTGGTTTATCCGTCTATGCCGATGATACCACACGAGCCCTCATGAGTGGTTCCCTGACAGACTCGTTTGACGTCGGGGGTATGGCATTCCCACGTCGTTTCGGTGTACAATTTGACTCAAACTTTGTACAAGAATATCGTATCACCAAGGAATTGGCCAAATGGACTTGTTACAAGGATAAAAACTTCCGAGAACGATTTGAAGGTGCGGACTTCGAACACGAGGAAAAAATCAGCCCGTCAAACTGGGCATGGTGTTACCTAAAAGGTATCTTCCCACGTGACAAGGCCTATCTCAAATTAGAAATCCAAACAGATGGCGCCGTAGCTAAAACATTCTATTTTGAATTTATTAAGGGCTACAAAACATCCGGAGGTGTGAGTTATATCATTGACCCAATCACCAAGAAAAAGGTTGTCTACGGAGGTATCCTAATTGAGTTAGACCCACTGTCAAAACGACCTCAGGTATCAACTTATACGGCAAATACGATTGACTATGCGCGAAAGACAATGAGTAACATTCAAACTCCAATTATTGCGTCATCTCAGGTATTCTATAGTGAACGACCTAAGTTCCTATTTGCCATCACACCACCTCACTTGCAACAGTATCAACGACATATCTTGGTCATCATCAAGCAAATCATTGATGAAATCTATGCCTATTCATATGTCGTAAAAAACAACCGTAAACCGATTGTTGGTACACGTATGATGCTGGAGGAGTTGGGTAATATTCGTTCAGGTGATAAGGGTATTCCAAACCTCGACACCATCACTTCTATCGCCTTAGGGCAAGATTTGCAGTTGACCTTCGTATTGCAATCCTTCCAACAGTTGCGTTCCGTATATGGTGAAGACGTTGAGAAAATTATTCGTGCAAACTCTGCCAATACTATTTTCTTGAAATCTAATGACGCGGAATTGATTGATGAATTGGTTCGATTGTCAGGTGTCAAACACGTAACACGTAACCAAGGTCGTTCAGTAGCCCACAAACTAGGTGATGTGGTTACTGTCGCAGAACCAGTTATGACCTATAACACTAGTGTCGAAGAAACAACAGCTCTCACATCAAACGAGCTCCTCTTCCTTGCCAATCCATCACCAGGTAACGCTATTACCTTCTCTCAAGGTGAAATGCCAATTATGAATAAATTGGATACCATCATGCCCATGGCTGCCGGTCTCCACAATCGACTACCACAACCAAAAACAGGGCAATACGCCGATAGTACCTTACCATCAACCAACGATGCCGACTCTATCAACATCTTAGAGAATATCATCGATGGTGAATCCATGGTTAAAGCACTTGTATCTCAGGCTAAAATTTCCCAAGATGTTAAAAAGACTTATCTTCAAATTGCCAAAGACCACGATATTACACTCAACGAGCGTAATGGCGAACTCGCAAGTCTTATGATGAATACAGTATTCGAAGAATATGAGCGCCAAAGTGGTATGGAACGCCGTGACCTAGCTGAAACTAAATCTTATGCAGATATCGCTGAAGAAATGATGACAGCACTTCTTGCCATCAAGGACAAAAAGATTTCCCAATCTGAGAAAATTAATCGTATCTCAAACCTTCGTGAGCAACTTGTTAGATGTGCTATGGATAAAGAGTTAGCTGATTTGACACAAATCTACCGTGATAAACCAGATAACAACCCAATCGGATATGACCTGGTCGCAGCATCTCGATTTATTAATTCGATGCGTCGTAAATATCATAAGGAAGACAAACTCAAAGTGGAATCACGTGGGTTGACACCTGAAGAATTTACGAAAAATATGACTAAGACAGCCAAAGAGGCCGAAAATCCAGAGTACGAATACAAGGATTACGATAATGGTGATTTGGTATTCGACAACGGAAATAGTTTCCATAGAGAAGCCTTGGAACGTGTTATTCAAGAAGCACTCGACAACATCCCAACTGCCGGTCTTGCCGTATCACCAATACAAGGTCAAGGTGAACGTTACAATATCACAATCTCAGGTGTTCTCGTAGGAACCTATGAGCAACTTGAAAACAGTTATATCACAGAATTTTCTGTCAGCAACCGTAAAATGGCTGAGCTCGTATTACGCAGCAAACCACTTTACGCCCGCATTCAGGAATATCTTCGCGAAATATAACCAACAAAAAACCTCGGAATATCCGAGGTTTTTCTATTTGCTAAATAGCTGTGCACCAATCATCCAGTTAGTTCCATTTTCACTCCTAGCGCCAGTACGCGTTGTCAGCTTCACAGACACAGCTGTTCGTGTGGTTTGTGGGTCCATCATCGCGGCGTAGTGAGGCCCTGATGACTTCCATTGTTCAAACACACGCTTAGCAATCCATTGCTCACTAACTAATTGATAAGGGTTTGATAAAACGGAATATGCTAGCATATTTTCCACAAACCCATATGATTTATACGTTGTTGGTAATTGTTCAAGGACTGTAGACCACGATGTCCCGTTCGGTCGGGTATGAGGTTTCCCTTGGTAATGAATATGACCATAATTTGCCATTTCCTGAGCTCGAGCGTCCGCAAGCGGTTGTAATTCTGGGTCAATAACCAACTTATTCAACCCTCGCTCTTCACGGTCTGCATTGATATAGTTCAAAAGATATTCATTGATTTTGTGTTTATCAACTAAGTTACTACTATTAAAGATTGTCACAAAATCATCACTGGCACCCAACCACCTATACCCATGATTAAAAGGCTCTTCCTCTCGTGGGTCCAAGATAGAATAGGATGCATCAATAGACGATGTAGCCTTCTTAAATCTAGTATCTTCTGACTCACTCAACAAATCATAGTAGGACGCATTGATATAAGCCTTAATATCACCTTCAAGACCGGTAATGGTACAATGGTCAAGTTCATCTCCAATTTTCAAATCAACAATTGATAAGCTACCATCTTGAATCTTACTACCAACATAAAGGATATCCGATATTGGTTCAACCGTCGTTTTCTCTTCGAGGAGTGTTGAATATGAAAGCGCACCATTATAATATGTGTCCTCATAAAATTTTACAATTTGACCAGGATTTCCTGGGATAAATCGGGTCTCACCACGGCCTAAATCGGGGTCATACTTAGTCACCTGACCTTGTTTTACAGACACGACCTCTTCACGATAAACCTTATCCATCACAGAATCACTATCAATCCTAGGTTGTGCAGAACCACCGGCATTAATATTTGGTAACTCAGGTATATCTGGTAATTCTGGTGAATCCGGTAACTCAGGTATATCTGGTAATTCGGGTGAATCTGGTAACTCAGGCATGTCTGGTAATTCTGGTAACTCAGGTATGTCTGGTAACTCAGGTGCGTCTGGTAGTGTAGGTACGTCAGGTAGTTTCGACGTATCGGGCAATCCTGACGCATATGGTACGTCCGGTAATTCTAGAGTATCAGATATCTCAGGCAATTCAGGTACGTCAGGTAATTCTAGAGTATCAGATATCTCAGGCAATTCAGGTACGTCAGGTAATTCTAGAGTATCAGATATCTCAGGCAATTCAGGTACCTTAGGTAATTCTAGAGTATCAGATATCTCAGGTAATTCAGGTACCTTAGGTAATTCTAGAGTATCAGATATCTCAGGTAATTCTGGAGTATCCTGTAACTCCGGGACTTCAGGTGATTCTGGAGACTCTGGTAATTCGGGGACTTCATGTAGTTCTGGAGGCTCTGGTGACTCTGATATTACATCACCATAGTGCGGTGTCGCATCGCCGACACTGGATTGGACATCTGATTCGATTGGCAATTCTGAGGTAACCTTAACATCATACTCTTTAGATTTTGTATTGTCGTCTCTCACACCCATATCGAACGACTCATTTGACGTATCTAGTGGTTTGTCAAAATATGTAATATGATTTAAGCGCCCACGATTACGAACACTAAGATTGTCAGATGTATATACCCATCTAGCCCTCGGTCTCTCATAGTTCTGAATATTTTCTAATTGTTGTTGGTCGGCCATGAAAATAGCATACCCAATGCGACCCAACACATCCGGCAGATAGTCTGCCTTAGCCACAACCTTATCCTTTTTCTTTACGCGCGTAATCTCAATCGGAACGACAGGTTGTTCATCAGTTTTTGCCACCGATAAGGTAGCACTGACAAACCCGGCGGTCAACAGGAGAGCTGCGGGTATCTTCAAAGTTTTAAATGTGTCCATACAAAATCCTTTCATCGATTATTATTCATCTTATTATATCATATTTGCTGAGTCAAAACAAAAAAATCCAGCATATAGCTGGATTTTTTCTACTTACGAGCACCTTTTGATGTTCGTTTTTTACGACCCAATCCAAATACACCGAGGAGTGACGTAAACGCACCCATTAGACCAAGTGATGCACCATCACCAGTCTTAGGTAATTCTTTAGATTGTGGTTGTTTTGGAACCTTCGTAGATATTGGTTTGTCTTTCGGAACCGGTTTATAGATATGGCGGAGGTTTCCATCATCGTCCTTTTCAGTTCTCACATATTCATAACCATCAAATTCACCTTTAGGTTGTTCACCATTTTCACGTGGGCGTAAGACTTTACCATCTTCAGATGTCCAAATAGTAGTCACCGATTTATTAGGTGTTGGTTTGTCTTTTGGAGCTGGTTTATAGATATGACGTAGATTTCCATCCTTATCTTTCTCAGTTCTCACATATTCATAACCCTCAAATTCACCTTTAGGTTGTTCGCCATTTTCACGTGGACGTAAAACCGTACCGTCCTCAGTTACCCAAATAGTAGTTACTGATTTTTTAGGTGTTGGTTTGTCTTTTGGAACTGGTTTATAGATATGGCGGAGGTTTCCATCCTTATCTTTCTCAGTTCTCACATATTCATAACCATCAAATTCACCTTTAGGTTGTTCACCATTTTCACGTGGGCGCAAGACCTTACCATCTTCAGTAACCCAAATAGTAGTCACTGATTTCTTAGGTGTTGGTTTATCTTTTGGAACTGGTTTGTAGATATGTTTGACATTACCGTCTTTATCTTTTTCCGTTCTCACATATTCATAACCATCGAATTCACCCTTAGGTCGCTCACCATTTTCACGTGGGCGTAAAACCTTACCATCTTCAGTTACCCAAATAGTAGTTACTGATTTCTTAGGGATTGGTTTATAGATGTGATGAATGTTACCATCATTATCCTTGACCGTACGAACATATTCATAACCAGTGAAGTTATCCTTAGGTTGGTCGCCATCTTTCCACGGTCTCAAGACGTGACCATCAACCGTCTCCCAGATTGTCTTAATTGTGTAAACATAGTTGACACTCTTCAATCGAAGGTCTGGCTTTTCTGGGTCTTTCTTCAACTCTACCGTCTTCACATCTTCACTAGGAATTGGATTGAGTGATTTTGGTTTTGGAGCTTTTGGCTCTTCTACCAAAGTAGGCGGTTGTGGTTCTGTAGAATCCGTAATTGGTTTTGGTGGTTCAGGTAGCAACTCTAAAGTTGGACGTTTTTTAGGTGGTTTATTCGGGTCCTCAGGGTCTGGTTGAATCGGTGATTGAGGCACTGGAGTGAGTGGTGGTACTGGTGGTGTTACCTGCAACTCTGGTTTGGGTGGCAATGGTTCAAGATTTGGTTTCTTAGGCGGTACCGCAGTTTTCAAAAGTGATGACTTACCAAAAATTGCATAATAGTACCCAGCCACATCATCAGATTTTCGACCAATTGCATCATACGTTTGTTTAAGTTCTGTATCATTGGACTGGATAGCCTTGGCGTTAGAATAGTGAGTGTATGTGACATCCCCATAACCAACCGCCATGAGCGTACCACCTGGCGATGAGTTCCATCCACTATACTTCTCATTTTTTACATCCCAGAAGATACCATCTTGACCTTGAGCGATACCTGAACCTTCAGGCGCTTTAACCAATAGGGTACCGTTTGAGAATTCAAATTTAGCACCTTGTTCATAGTCAATGTCATTAATAACATTAAATGTAGGAACTGATAAATGCTTACCGCTTTCTGTATATAGTTCATAGCGGACACCTAAACGGTCACCATCTAAGATTTCCCATCCAAAAGCACCGTCGTCATGAAGCAACCAGGCCTTAAATCGACCATCTGTAGCAGTATACAGTGAGCGACCGCGGTCTACAATTGTCACCTTCATATTAACATTTTCACCGGTTGATGTTTTTGATACATTAGATACTGTAAATGACGCACCATTGGTGATATTGTCAAATAACACACCTTTCATTGGTTGACTAAACCCGTTAAAGGTGCCTTCAGTTACTGTCATACCTTTAACATCACTGATTTTAGAAACACCTTCTTTATAGGTGATTGCCTCTGACAATGATTCACCATTATATGATGGGTCTAAAAGACCAAACTTGTCAAAGTAGCCAACACTACCTCTCGCTGATTCGTTATATTCACCACGAATTTCGGCTTGTCCGGATTTCGCAAATACTGGGCGTTTATCAAGGTCTGCCTTGTCAGCTTCATAACGTGCTAATGCAGCTTCGTAGTCTTTCTGCGCCCCGGCATTGACACTGTCTGCAGCAGCTTTTTTCTTAGCATACTCAGCAAGCGCTTCTTTGTTTTTTGCCTCAGCAGCTGTCAATTTTGATTCGTAATCCGCTAGTGCCTTGTTGTTTGCTTCAATCGCACTATCAATTTCTTTCAGTTGTTTATTAACTGATTCGGAAACGACAGGATTGTTCGAATTTTTTGAGGCAACCTTAGCGGCTTCTTTGCGAATCTCTTCTAATTTTGTTTTGTATTCGCTAATACGTTTGGCGTTTTCAGCACGAACACGGGCAACGTCTGCCAGGTATTCTTCGTTCGCCTTACCTTCTTCGGAGCGAATGCGGTTCAATTCCTCTTCATACGCGCGCTGTTTCTTTTCATTTTCAGCACGCACTTCAGCAAGACGTTTCAAATAATCGGCCTGAGCTTCCGCATTTTCTTTTTCGATTTTGGCATTTTGGTCTTTCAATTCTTGAATCTTAGCTGGGTCAATACTACCTTCAGTTTTGGTTTTGCTAGTAACAGTTTTGTTATAAGATTCAACTTCTTGTTTCGCCTTTAGATAATCGTCAATTTTTGTAGAAATTATTTGCGTATCTTTTTCTAATTGTTTAGCCTGTTCGCTATTCAATTTATCCGCCTCCGCTTGAGATTTGGCATGCGCTGTTGATTTTTCAACTTTAACATCAAGACCAGCCTTGTGAGCCTTGTCAATAACATCTGAAATTGTGTCAGCTGACGCAACTACCGGAGTTACTGCTGATGCAAGTTGAATGGCCGTAAAAGCCGTTGCAGTTTTAGATAATTTCATGCACTATGCATCCTTTCTTTAATCTACTCTCATTATATCATAGATTTAAACGAGAATCAATCCACCAATATGAAATTGATGGATTTTTACAATTCTACATACCCGTAAGAACCTGAGTGAGACCTCGCTCATTAATACCTTGTGAATATGGGCTTGGAATACCAAACAATAAATCAACAGATTTATGATTTTTATCCAATTTCTCATTCAAGATATCAAACAAGGACGAGTCAATCATCGTTACTTGATTCATATCAACTCGATAACCTGTTAGGGCCGTGAACCCGCCACCAATAAAAATGATAGCATCGAAATAATCACGTTTCCCATATGTTTTGAGCACCGTATCAGTCACTGTTTCAATGAACTTTTTCTTAGTAGGGTTGACATATTCGAGCCATTTATCACGGCGTTTAGTTTGTCGACCCGTTGTCACCTCAAGAACTGATTGCAAATCCTTACGACTCTCAATGGTCAACTGTTCACGAGCCGCGGTAGTCATTGCATCTTCAAGTAAGTTACCATATCCGCGAGTGATGGAATAAGAATATTCAGCATTGAATTTTTGGTTTCGAAATACCGCCAAATCGGTTGTACCCTCACCAATATCCACAATCAAGAAATCCTTCAACCCTGATACAGGGTCTGTTTCACCCAACGATGCATACACCGCTTCGATATCTGCACGGAATTCTTTATCAACAGTGTCTAGTAGGCCTAAAAACCCAGCCTGACCTTCGTTGAGAACTTTAACAGTTGAAAATGTAATCGTCACTTCCTTACGTTCGTGATTTTTATAAATCGCGATTTTGTGGGCACCCGTCAACAGCTTTGTATAATCCTCGATAAGACCAATTGATTTGGCTTCGACGATTGGAACTGATACTGCCAATTTGACATCGGTATCATCGTCAACATAAGGGGCCAGAGAACCAAATAACAAACTAGTTGTAATTGGGTGGTTAGCCTTATATGATGTCGATGTCACATCGTATTCTTGATAATCAGGCATATCGATAGCCTTTTGACCAATAGCGACAACGTCGTCAAAATGGGCAAGACTACTTTCTAATACTTGAATATAAATATCAGCATCTGTTTCAAAGGTTAAATATTTGGCATCGGGTACGCTCACACAACTAGATGGAAATCGTAGCGGACTAATGACTGTATTTTTATCAGTCAATAGCATACCTTTGACACTAGAATTTCCAATATCCAGTGCACATTTCATTCGTGCAACTCCTTTCATTTCACTTCATATTCATCAATCACAGATTTGAGTCCGCGATTGACACAGAGGGTAATCAATTGACTCTTTGTTAGATTTGTCACCTCAACACCTTCCTCTAAAAGGTCGATGACACGTTGTGAAAGAGTCACTAATAATCGTTTATTTTGCGACATGGTGATTTGAGTCCTTTCTATAGAAAATTGGTCAATAGCGGATTCGTGGTGACCACTTGACCGGATTGTGCGAGTGTTTCTTTGCTGCGAGCTACAGCATCTTGACCTCTTTTAATCACTTCATCTAATTTTGAAACCGGCTCTGGGTCGACACGCATTGGGCTATGAGAATTATCCCCTTTATCCTTTGGTGGTTTTGGTATCTGGTCCTCAATAGTTTCGCGTTTTTTCGTTTTGAACCTTTTCTGAGGATTTTTATCCACTTCTCTAGTACCCTTCGGCACTTCATTTTTGACGGTAGTGGTCACTTCTTTACGTTTGACATCCTCAGATGGCCCACTCGGATTATTAAATTCGATGGGTTCACATCGTAAGTCAATCCTGGCAAGTTCAATCATCTCCAAGGCCTTGAAACCATCTCTGGTGTCCAATCGCAAGAGTAAATCTGCAACTTGCAATAAGTATAATTGAGTACCCAAAAGACTCTTATCCAAAAAGGCTCTTAACTCATCCTCGTTCTGCCTCATATCGAGATGAACAGGTTCGTCAATTGGTTCAAAATCACCCACTTGTAGATGTCTTGATACAAGAGCCAGCGCACCCTCAGGTGAGCAGTTCCATTCATTAGATAGCTGTTCCAAGAGAGTCAAAATGGCACGAAACACACGCGCAAACCCATAGGTGTTTTTCTTATAGGTATTAAGACCACCATATCTGGTTTTTGCAATCAAATGTACCATATGAAATTCCTTTCTATGCTATATCTTCATTATATCACGAAAGGCTCATGATTGCAAGATGTTAGGTACAGTCTTATAAGGAATTACTAGCTCATCTTCTAAACTTTCCATGTACTCCTTCATGAGGGTTCCGAAATAATGCTCTGGTTTTGTTTCGATTTTACCAAGTTGTGTTAAATTGGCAGTTCGAATGGCAACTTCTGAATATTCCCGAATTTTTGGGACGAGTTTGTGTACCACATATTCCGAATAATCAAATAGAGTGTTTAAAAGGGTGTCCTCATCAAATGGTTCCCACTTGAGTCGAGATTTAGCTATCAATTTCTTTTTCTTGCGAAGTTTAGTAGGGATTGATAATCGTGCTAAAGTATCGAGCACAGCATCCAAGTCATGGGTCACTAAGGTTTCTTTTACGATTTCTCGATAACGGTCCATTTCCGAAATGAGGGACACTTGAATAAGGTCAGCTAATGATGATACTTGGAAATCCTGAACCCGTTGTTGAGACATAGCAGATTCTGATGCATATAAAGCCTCGTCAATTAGTTCAACAATTCTATCATAATAAGGAGCACTACCATTCATAAGTACATCACCCCCATAATCATTAATTCTATCATGATACGGTCGAATAGTTGATACGACTTCATGAATACCCGATGGTACAAAGCCCATATCTTCCATCTCGGGTAGTGTCAACATGCGGTGGTAACGACCAGGGTCACCTTGGCGCGCCGCACGACCTGCAAATTGACGCTCAACGCGCGAATTTGGTCGGCTACCCACTTGAAATACGACTAGACCTCGCTCATAATCTGTCTCTTTAATATGGATATCCGTACCGCGCCCCATAATATCCGTCGTCACAACAATTGAGCCAACTTCTCCAGCTGACGCAATGACGACATCCTCATTATCATCGGTTGAAACCAACAAGACATGGTCAACACGGCGGCTATTTAAATAATCAGATACAATTTCAGCCTCTACGTCACTTGCGGCACCAATTAGTATAGGGTGTCTCGATGCTTGATACAGATGAATCATCTCCACCATTCGGCTCAAGAGGTGACTTCGTGTACTGAATAGGTGAGTCTTTTGTTTCAACTGGCTCGGCAATCTATCAGGTATTTGAATCACAGACGCATTATAAATATCCGTAAATTCCTTAAAACATTTGCCCAGTGTACCAGTCACACCCGTGATGTGAGGGAAGAGATTGAAAAGAACCTGGTAGGTGATTTGCATACTAGACGCCGACCCCGAACCCGTAAACACACCCTCTTTTAATTCTACAAAGGAATGTAAACTATCGTTTAGAGTACGACCGCGGGCGAGTCGCCCAGTAGCTTTGTCAATCAGAACAATGCGCGAACCAGAATCTGGGTCTGGTTCCGATGCGATAACGTAATCCTCATAAGCCTTTTGTCTAAAAATAGCTTCTACGCAAGAATGCACGGCATGAATAAACTCATGGTTTTCAAAAATGCTATTGTCAACACCAAACAGTTGGCAGACCTCATCCCAAGCTTTGTCACCCATGCTTGGTTCTCCCCCATCTTCGATATTGTAGTCTAACGATTGAAGACTCTTCAATTTATGCATCATCTCAGCAATCGAAAAACTCTTATCCTTGTGGTGCACAAAAGACATTTTTTCACCTAAATCAACACTCGACGCAATAATTAATGGATTTCTGGCGTCATCCATCAAAATTTCATCGGCCTCATCAATAATAGCCGCATGTAAAGGTCTTGAAATAGGTTTGGCATCCCTACCAATACCAGACGCCAAATTCGAGTTTAAGTAAGCGAACCCGAGGGTTGAATTGGTGCAATAGGTGATATCGCAATTAAAGGCCTTATTTTGAGTGAAAGGGTCATCGTTATTATTCACATACATATTGGTAAGTCCAAAGAAATCATAGACAACTTTAGTTTCATCCCAGTCACGTTTTGACAAATATTCATTAACAGTCAATACGGACACCCCTTTGTGTGTTAACCCATAGGCGATAGTTGGTAAGATGAGGGTTAAGGTCTTACCTGAACCCGTAGACATCTGAACCATCTGCCTGTCAAGTGCAGCAAGGGCCCCCAATATTTGAACATCATAATGAAACTTACCAAGTAATCGGAAACACACCTCACGCGCTAGCGCATAAAGTCGGACGATTTGTTTCTTATCCTTCAAATTGATTTGTGTCCATGAGAGTGCTTCAACGCGCAAATCATTTATATCCATGGAGCGGTAATACTCCGACAAATCATTAATTTTTTTTAATAATTTTTTGTATTTTTTCAGACGCTTACGACCCGCAAATTCAATTGAGTCATAAACAGATTCCATCGTTACTAATGTATTCATGTTATTCGTCCTTTCTATATCACTAGTATATCACAATTCTATCATATGCGCAACAAAAAAACCCTATTGCTAGGGTTTCCTTGTTAGAAGACTATAGGTCTAACACGAGTCAATCGGTCAAGGAGTTCCAAGATTTTCTCTTGTGTGTATCCGTCAACCACTTTGATTGTAAATTCGTATTGATTACCCGACATGTGTCTGCGCCCAAGAATGAACTTACCAATCTCTGACTTATTAACACGCGCCATGGTCGCTTCATCGACAACTGTCACAGGTGCCTTAAATGTTTTTTCATTTGTAGCCGTTTCCTTTTTAACAATTGGTTTCGTACTTAAAGTTGCCACCTTTGGTGTAGTAACTTGTTTCTCGGTAGTTGAGCTATTGTAAGTCACTACATAGTGATTGTTCTTATCGAGCTCAATTTTCTTGATACTGCTAGCAAGAACACCATGACTTGTAGCGTATTGACGTGCGTCAGATTCACTCTTCACAGTCGGTACATAGATTGTCAATTGTGAATTAGCTGGCTCAGCTTTTGGTTCTAGAGCATCTATACGACCTCGTAGGTTGTCAGCTAACTTACGAATTGAAAGGATTGCAGAGCTATTCTCACTGATTCGTTTGTCATGTTCTGCGATGGTTGCAGTGTTACGGTCAACTTGACGACGAATAACTGACAAGATACCACTAATACTTGTACCTGTCGCCGTCACTTTTGCATCGAGTTTTTGGACGTCCGCTTTCAACTTATCAACATCATTTGCACGTGTATTTGTAATTGTCTCAGTTGAGTCAAACATCATACCGTTCACTTCTTCTTGGAAGACATTATCGACTGAATTAATATTCTTAACACGCTTAACTTGGAAGAAGACATCCATTTGGAAGGTTGATTTTGTAGCATCAATTTGGTCCAAGAAGTCCTGGTCAAATCCAACATTTACAATATCTAGATGACCGTCAGCCTTGTCACCAACCGTACCAGTGCTTGTATTGGCACCTCTTCTCGACTGGTTGCGAATGATAGTTTGTGTTGTGAATTTAGTCACATCACTATCTTTTGGTAATTTACCACCAGTTCGGCGATATTTAGCGTAAAGTGGTGTCCCTTCCTTGAAGAAGATATCACCATTAGATTCTACAAAATACACACCATCATATTGGTCAGCGTCATGGAATGCGTCAGTGATTGAGTACGATTCTGGTGCACGACCCAATACATCTAGCGCGATTTTAGAACCAGAAGCTCGATATTGGAAGTAAGTGTTATGTTCAATTTCCGCTTTTGGATTGGCTTTCAAGTCAAGTGATGACAATTGTGAGCGTGAAAGAACAGCATCCTTACGAGGGTCGAGAGTTGTGACCTTATTGACTACTTCGTTAGATTTGTAGATATTTCCAAAATCTGATTGGTAGAAGACATTTGTATAGGTATTACCACCATAAACACCACCAGCAACTCCAGGAGTTTGGTCTACGACACGAGTACGCATTTGAATTGCAACGTCTAGTGACTTACCAGCCTCCACAAACTGTTTGTAGTAAGGGTGGTCATATCCACTGATTGAAACATCAATAGCTGGACCCTTGCGGTCAATACCTTTGAAGGAGTCAATCTTAGACCATTTAAGACCTTCGATGACTTTCTTATCACCATCTACGAAACTTCCGTCAGCCTGACTCACAGCAATAACTTTCTCACCATCACGAATAGTGATTTTATGAGTGGCCGGGTCAAAATCAAGCGCGTCTTGAGGGTAGAAGTCAACCAAATGAAGACCGTTTGATTGCATTTCCTTGTCGATATTGACACCCTTGTATTGGTCAAAGTCCCAAGTCAAATGATAGTTGTTGGTTGCGCCAAAGAAGACAGTCTTACCATCGATAACAAGACCTTTATCATCCTTGTTATGTTTTTCAGGATTTGCTGGATTTGTACGAACATGCACTGTACCAGAATTGGCCTTATACTCATGGTTAATCATGATATCAGATGTGAACGTATAAGTTGCATCATCCTTAGTCAATTTAGTATATACTGTTGGAACATCGAAATCAAAGGCATCAGCCATGACACCATTAATGGTACCTTGGCGAGTTGCTTGTTTTTCATTGATTTTTACCAAGTAGTCATCTGTTGCACGGAAGACTACGCGATTATGTTCCTTGTCAATTTCTGTTGACCAATTTGGATTATCAACTTTTGTACGCGCCTCATCCAATTCGATATTTTCTTTTGGTAGGTTGACCGTTACAGTCAATACATGATATTTATCGAATCGACCAGCAGGTAGTGGGTCACTTGTTGAAACGATACCAACGGTTTGGTTCACCATTGCCTGATGAACTGCCCCACCGTCTGCATCCTTAGATTTAATTACAATCTTTTCACCATCAGTGTTATTAATAACATTATCGGTGTCGCTTGTTTGGCGAATATCGTAATAAGCATAACTGAATTTTGGAGCTATTGGCTTATCAGCCGCCTTTACAACTTCAAAATGTGGAACTTCAACAGGTGCGTTCACTGCTTGAGTTAGTGACGCCGAAAGTGACATACGGAAGAGTGTAAAAGTTGGTTTGGCATCTTCAGAAATTACACCTGGTTTTTCTGGTAGTTTAGCAATATAGCTATTCAAACCTTCTTCTGATTTTTTCAAAAGTTCAGTGTATTCTTTCAATTCCTCAGCGCTCGAAATCTTGACATCTTTATATTGAACCTTGATGTGACCTTGGTCAGCGTGAGTTTGGAATCCAACCATAGAATTTTGAAGGGCGTTAAAGGTATCAACAGCATTTTTGGCATCTCGATATTGCTCACCGAGTTTGACACCTTCTTTAATCGCATCTAGCGCCGCAGCCTTGCTCTCATCAGAGTACATTTGTGATTTAAATGTCACACTGCGGCCAAGTGCAGCCAAAGATGTACGGTAGGCTTCTAACTCAGCATTGGCTCCATTGACCACTTCCTCTGATTTATTTTTATTTTGCTCATAAGTCGCAAGGTCAGCCTTATACTTTTCAGCCGCGGCCTTGATTGATGCAGCTCGCTCTGCATAGTAATCCTCAGCTTCCTTACGATATTTTTCTACATCAGTGGCATTACCAGTGAATGTTTTTGTGTCTTCGCGAGTCACTTGGATACCTTGAGCAGTTGCAAGACGAATGGCATCATCGAGAGCTGAATGGTCGACAGCGATGTCAAGAGCCCCCGTGCGATTTGTGGTGCGCGTATTGACAACTTTGTCGGCGCTAGCCACGGATGTTAGGGTTGTAGACAAGGCACCCAAACCGGCAAGGCTGGCCAAGGTGACCGCAGTCTTTTTCTGTAAAAGTCTCATAGAGTTCTACAAATCCTTTCTTTTTGATACGAAAATTTTGGGAATATCTTTCGTCTATCACTATTATAGCACAAAAAAATGAAAAAGCCAAGGGTAAACCTTGGCTTTAAGGATTATTCTTCATCCTTTTTCTTGCGAAGTGTCAATCCACCAAGTACAGTCATAACTGTACCAACCGCTCCGATAATTCCAGAAGAATCACCTGTTTGTGGAAGAGCTTTCGGTGTCGCCTTAGCTGGTGATTTGTCTTCTACCTTGTCATAGACGTAGAATTTTTCAGTTCCATCTTTTGATGTACGAACATCAACAAGTTGATATCCATCAATAGTTTTCTCTTTACTGAAATCTTCACCTTTTTCATCTGGTGCTAGGCGTTTACCATCGCGGGTAACAAAGTGAGTCACGACTTCTTTAGTAACTTTTTGGTAAGTATTTACAACATTACCGTTTTCATCCTTGTTAGTACGAAGGAGTTTGTAACCTGGGATGTCATCACCTTCTTCATCTGGGTGAGACCCTTCTGCAGATGGTTTCAATTCCTTACCGGTTTCATCAACCCACTTAGTTGTAGGTACTTGAACTTTCTGGTAAGTATTTACAACGTTACCTTTTTCGTCCTTGTTAGTGCGAAGAAGTTTGTAACCTGGAATGTCATCACCTTCCTCATCTGGGTAAGACCCTTCTGTAGATGGTTTCAATTCCTTACCAATTTCATCAACCCATTTGGTCATTGGTTTTTCAACCTTAGGTTCTTCTTTGATTTTCTCGTAAGTATTTACGACATTACCTTTTTCATCCTTGTTAACGCGGAGAAGTTTGTAACCTGGAATGTCGTCACCGTCTTCATCTGGGTGAGACCCTTCTGCAGATGGTTTTAATTCCTTACCAGTTTCATCAACCCATTTAGTTGTTGGTTTTTCAACTTTAGGTTCTTCTTTGATTTTCGTGTAAGTATTTACGACATTACCTTTTTCGTCCTTGTTAACACGAATAAGTTTGTAACCTGGAATGTCGTCACCGTCTTCATCTGGGTGAGACCCTTCTGCAGATGGTTTCAATTCCTTACCAGTTTCGTCAACCCATTTAGTTGTTGGTTTTTCAACTTTAGGGGCTTCTTTAACCTTGTCATAGATGTTGATAACATCACCAACTTGGAATTTAGAACCTTTAAGGTCGCCGTTTAGTGAATCTTGAGTCACAATGTAAGCCTTAAGCAATGTGTATCCTGGGATATCAGAAACACCATCGTTGTCAGGGAGTGATTGACCCTTAACAGATGGGCGTAACTCATTACCGTCACCATCGAACCAATATGTATCGTGTTTTTGCACTGGTTTTTCTACAGGTTTAGCTTCTTTCTCATAGACGTTGATAGTTACTGTGTTACCATTTGTTGTTTTTGTCTCACTCTTGATAAGTTTGTAACCTTTGATGTCATCACCCTCTTTATCAGGGAATGTCCCATCCACATCGTCTTTCAATCGAGCACCATTTTTGTCAACCCATGATGTTTTTGAGCTAGTTTTTTCATAGACATATGTCTTAACACCATTGTCTGTACGAGATTCACGCAAACGGTAACCAGGGAATTCTTTTTCAGTCTTGTAGTCACTACCTGTTTCACTAGGTGCCAATTCTTTACCCGCTTGGTCTAACCAACGAGTCGTACGTTTTTCAGATTTTGGTTGTTTAACAATCTTAGAATCTGATGAATAGTCATCAACATGTCCTGTGATTACTGCAGATTCGAAAAAGGCAACTGCCGCTTCTGTAGCACCATCAGTCTTCAATAGTTCAGCACGCATAGCCGCCGCACCATCAGAGTACATTTTCTCATAGGCGTTGAGTAACGGTTGAACAGCTGAGATATCAGAAAGAGCTTTGAGGTCAGCATTTGGTTGGTTTACCTTAGCAGCGTAATCATTAAAGGCTTTAGAGAAACCGGCTGAGGCATCTGATTTGTATTTATCAAGGGCCTTCATAACATCACCTGTTGTTTTAACAGCGCCGAACTCACCTTGGATTTTATCTGATACTGATTTGTTAGCCTCTTTGTTGGCAAACCCAACCGCAATCGTATTGATTGGCTTATCAAGATTGTCGACAGTATAGGCTTGACCAGATTGAGTCATCAATTGGAAACCACCTAGGCTATTATACCAGTTGATTAATTTCAAAATTGTTGCGCGTGCTTCTGCAGCCGTCGCTTTATCTTCTGATAAAGAGTTGTTCAAAAGGCTACCAATTTTGTTAGCATCTCCAATTTCAGGAACTGCTTTTAGAGCTGATTGATAAAGTTCAGAACTTTCACCAAGGCTACGAACAGCACCACCAATCGCAGCTGCATTGACACCACTTGGGCGGTCAAACATGACTGGGAATGTCGCTGTTGTTGCTTGTTTTGTTAAATCAAATGTATCTACTGATTGAGTGTCAGCTGAAACAGTTGAAACAATGTTACCAGCAGTACCGAGAGCCGCAATGGCCATAAGCAGTTGTTGTCTACGTTTATTTTGTTTCATCATTTGCATGGATGATTCCTTCCTATTCCAATGTACTAATTTTATGTGCAAGGTCTTCTAACAAATTACCCATCTCATCGTTTTCTGCATTAAGCTGTTCAATTTCAGCTTGTAGCTGGGCAATGATATGGTTTTGATAGTCGGCCTTTTGTTTGCTCGCTAGAGCAAGAGTTCGCAAATCGTCCTCACGCTTGTCAAGTGATGCTTGTAACTCATCAATCCTATCAGTATAAACTGAGACATCAGTAGCTTCAGCTAGTTGAGCTTCGAGCTCTACAACTTGATTACGGAGTTCATTTGCCTCTTCTTGAAGAAGAGTCATTTGTTTGTGTTTTCGGAACGCCTGCTGACCAATATCTGTCAACACACCATTTAATAGAATGAATGTATCGTCAACGTCGTCTGCTTTATAGTAGCGACCTTTGACAATTGGTAGTTTCATTTCCTTGGCATAGATATCCGAAAACGTCAATTTACTACCCGCCAATAAGAGTTGGTCTTGTGTCTCATCTATTGTATGTGGGGTAACAGGTTGTACAATCATGCATTCGTTTCCTTTCTATGCCGGTTGTGTTTCGGCTTGTCTAACGACTTCTTCTAAAAGTTCAGGATTTGTTCTCTGAATTGTTTTGAGAAGTTGCATCAGGGATTCTGCCACAGGGTCAGTTGCCCGGCTAGAGATATCATTGAATGCCACTTTGGCTGTGAATCTCATTCGTTTGACCATCAGAAGATTCCTCTTCTGTCCTTTCGTTTGTAGATTGTTCTGGAGTTTGTATCTCAAGTGGTAGTGGTGTTTTATTATCCACCGTCGCTTCTACATCACTCGACGCTACAAAAAACCAAATACCAAAAAGGATGACTCCAATAACCGTCGCACCTAAGACGACAAATTCTTTGTAGAGTTTCAACATTATTTTTATATCCTTTCATCGTATATCACAAGTATATCACAACTTTCTCATGTCGTCAAGGAGAAATGGGGAAAAATTGCATTTTCTTGGTAATTTATAAAATCCGAACAAAATGGACAATCTTGTAAGAATCCAATCAAAAATGTTCGTTACATTCCGAACAATGATGTTTTGCACCCACTAGAAGGAGTTAAATCGACCCCAAAAACTCTTATTTTTGCTAATTTAGGCAGATTTGGACAAAATTGGATTGAAAATTGGATTACTTGTTAGCGGTTACAAAGAGTATGGTTGAAAGGTTTTTCGACTAAACTCTATTTTGAACCAAAAAGTACAGAAAATTTTTAAAGAGTTTGAGAAAAAATTTTTTTGTAATTTTTGATAATTTGATATTCAAAGGATTGAAAACCGCGCGATACCGCCATTTGATAACGCTTCCATAAAATCCAATTCTGTGTCCAAATTTATCCAATTGTCAAAAAATGGACTTATTTTCATAAGCCCATTGTTCGTATTTTACAAAATAAAATAGAACCCGTAGGTTCTATTTTATCTATTATGCTCGGTATGACCCGCTCAAAGTTCTCACAACTAGTGAGTTACCTGAACTTGCACGACGAGTTTTATCAATTCCGCGAACCACAAGTGTGTTTCCAGATGAGAATCGATTTTCCGCTACATATTTCATGCGTTCCAAAGTCATTTTTGGTTTGTTAGCAATACGAGCTTTCAAGGCTAGTGAGTTAGCACTTGCTGCAATCTTAATCTTCTCTGGTGCTTGTGGAATCACTTCTTTCTTAGGCGGTTCTGGTTGAACCTTCAAGACTGGTTTGTCTGGATATGGATGGACAGTTGGTTTAACTGGCTCGCCTTCTGGTTTCTTAGGTTCTGGTTCCTCAAAGGTACCTTTATACTTAACCTTCCATACCACTGGACGAATACCAACCGGCTCAGACGCCACAGCCGGTAATGATTTAACAGTTGGAACTACAACTTCACGTGTCAACTCAAGAGACGCGTTTGGTAATGTAATTTCTGTTGGTGGTTCGACTGGTTTTGGTTTGATGGTGATGTTAGGGATATAATGGTTTGTTACAAGCCTATACTCGCTAACACCCGCTACACGACCTTTTTCTACCATTTTGACATTGTTGTTGGCATCATTTCTAGCGCCCCATTCGACCAAGCGCTTATCATATGATTTTCGGTTCACTATTAACTGACCTGATGGTAATGTTGTCGCAGTCAATTCCATAAATCTGTGAGTATCTCGGAAGTCTTCTGACACACCCTCATAAAGAACGGCCGCACGAGCCGGAATATATGGATTCCAATTCAATTCCGTTGAATCTTTACGTTCTTCCCCATTCTCGGTCATATGAATTGGCGATGGTTCATAAGTGGTAAATTCTTCGAACTCGTATGCCCCACTAACAACTGGTTTGTAATAAGCATCTTTTTGTACCGTAATTTCAGTACCCATTACCGCATCTTTGTAGTAGTGTGGTGCCGATGTCACTTCATACTGACTAACTGCTGGTGCGAGATATTCGTCTGCATCATCCTTAAATCGTGCGTCAATCGTGTAATCAAAGGCTAATTTTGGAGAACCTTCTACAAGTGTCCATGGTTTACGTGAATCATGGTTACCGTTTGCAACACCAATCGCGAACGGTTCCGCAGTGTTATTTTGAACACCAACTACGATGTCACCTGTGCCTACAGCATCATTATTGGTGATTCGCATCTCAATTGATTTAACACCTTTGGCATCATTTTGAGATAGTTTAACATCCAATTTGTTTCCAAATTTGCTCTCTAACTCATCAATTAATTTTTTCTGGAAGAGTTTAATACCAGATTTATTCATGTCAGATTGGTCATATGAACCACCGTCTTTTAGTGTGTACGTAACCGTCACAGATTCACCCTTTGGAATGCGAACCAAGGTATATTCTGTCATTACCTTATATTTGGTATCAAAGATATTATTATAGACAGGTGTCTCACTGGTTGGTCGGTCATTCATAGTGTCAAAGGTATTAAAATCCCAATTGCCAGAGCTCAAGTCTGGTGTTTGGAGATATTTAACCTTATCGGATGAACGTTTAATAGTCATATTATTTTGGTTGTTATATCCACCATGACTATTGGCAATGGAATCTGCCGTCGCAGAGAATCTAGGACCAGACCCTTCGAACATAGCTGTGTTGAGCTCTTCTTTTATCGCTTCTACATCACTCATTAGTTTTGGAAGGTCAGTTTCCCATTTATCACGTGCGACAAAATTACCGAAAACTTCACGCACTCGGTTATACTCTTTCAAATCCTCTGCATAGTTATCGGACAACGTAACCTTAGATTTAGCAGCCTCAGCTGGATTACTCATGATACGTTTCAACAATTGAGTAACTTCTGTGTCTGGATTTTTAGCATACACATTTGCAATTTCCGCATCCAATTCATTAATAGCATTTTTATAAGTTGTTACTGCTGGATTTGTAGTATCTGACAATTTAGCATCGATTGGCAAAGTCCCTACTGTTTTATGAATGTCTTTGTAGTTGACAGTCACGCCAGCACCTTTGAGAGCCTTGATGAATTTGGCGTATTCACTAGTACCGTTTTCGACAGCATCCTTGCTATGGCGAGTTTTGTACTCCGTAATTTTCTCAAGTGCGTTTGTACCAATCAAGTCTTGGGCTTTGGCTGCGGCTTCTTCATCGGACAAACCTTTATTTTTGAAGTATGCTGTAGCATCCGCAAGCGTTCGAATATGGTTATCGTCGAGATTTTCTTTGATGCGTTCATACGCAGCTTTGACAGCCTCTAGACTTGCATCAGCACCTGTAACTTGTTCTTCACGAACGTTAGTTGTGATATTGTTGGCTGTGCCCAAGTCATTGTTATCCGCATCTACCTTTTCTTGAACAATTTGTTTTTGCTCATTTGCATATCTAGTTGTGTTCTGTTCGTCTCGAATTGTTTTGGCTGCCTCGGCGTTTTGTGCGGCAACCTCAGCTAGTGTCTTACGAACTTCAGCCTTAGCTGTTTCGTATTCAGCAGCGAGTTTTGCCAAATCGCTTTCACTCACAGTACCCTTATCCACAAGAGTAGGTAATTCAACACCAACGCCAGCTTTTTCAGCATCAGCTGCTAATGTTTCATCTGAAAAACGTTTCTCGCGAATTTCTTCGGCACTTTGTTTTTTAGCAGTGTATTCTGCGAGAGCTTTTTGATAGTTAGCCTCATCTGCTTTTGCCTTAGCAAGGGCAGCGATATATTTATTTTGCTCTTCTTGGTTTTTCAAATCAACCTTAGTCTTCTCACGTTGATACTCAGCTTCGAGCTTACGATTTTCTTCATCGATTTGAGCTTTTTTAGCCTTGTATTCAGCTTCTAACTTACGGTTATTCTCTTCAATAGCCTTGATACGTTTATCGTAATCGATATTAGCGGTTTCAAGAACTTTTGAATTTGTGTCAACCTGTTCAGATTCCGCTGCACGTTGGGCAGATTGAATGCCATCACGTAGTTTTTCGACATATTTGTCAGTAGACTTCACTTGTTCAGCGGCGCTACGAACATTTTCAGCTAGAGTTTGGATACGAGCTGCTTCATCTTGATTAAGCTTGTCAGCCTCAGCCTTCGTTGAAACTGTCACTGTTTTAGTTGTGACATCAGTCTCAAAACCGGCATTTTTTGCTTCAACAATTGCATCATCCAATTGGTCTGCATTTGCCGTTTGTGACAAAAGTCCACCAAGCGTTGCAGCCCCTGTTAGGGCGATAGATTTTGTAATCTTCTTAGACATGATTTCCTTGTCCTTTCTAATTTCTCTACTAATTATACCATATTTTTTACAGAAGTGTCAATAATTTTTAATATTCTACTATTTTTCTGGAATTTTTACCCAAAACGTGATATACTGATGATATAGAAAGGAAATACACGAATGGAAAAACTACTAATTATCTGTGAAAAACCAAATGCCGCACGAGCTTTTGCCAAGGCTTTAGGTGGGCAATCTGGAAATTTTCAAGGTGATGATTATGTCATCACTAATTTATACGGTCATATCATGGAGCTAGGTAAACCAGCAGAAGTGGCCATTTCATCAAAAAAAGAAGTGGTTGGTGATTTTAATAATGTGGCCGGCATCCCATGGGACCCGACATATTTTAATTTCTATGATAAACAACTAAAACCAGACACTGAGAAATTTGATGGTTATAGTAAAGCCTATAATGTTATCAAAACTTACTTAAACGCTGGGTACACACCCGTTATCGCGAGTGATATTGACACCTATGGTGAGGGTGACCTATTGGTTCAAGAAGTCCTCGATTCTCTACAATATAAAGGAAAACGATATCGAGAATATCACGCGTCGGAAGAGGTCAAGGATATTATCAAGGCCATGGAGAATAAAAAGGAAGTGACTGACAAAGACCCCGCTTATATGACAGGGTTCACGCGTAGTGCCTGTGACTTTTTAACCCAACAGTATACCCGTGTAGCAACAACCACCATTCAAGACAAGGGGTATCAACTACCTGCTGTCGTACCTTTTGGTCGTGTCCAGTCGGTAGCCGTATCCTTGGTTGGTAGTCAATTAGACGCCATCGCTAATTACAAACCCACGTCTGTTTGGGAAAGTCGTTATCGTTTGGATAACCTAACCTTATCAGCACCTGATTTGCCACAATTTGCAACCAAAGAAGAATGGGAAGCTCGTGGCTTGCCAATGACAGCACCAGTCAAAAAAGTGCGAGAAGTTCCTGGCAAAACACCACCACCAAAACCCCTTAGTTTGACAAAATTGGCATCAGTTGTTGCAAAACATGGATTATCACTTGTTCGAGTGAAAAATCTCACCCAGCAATTGTATGACTATAAAGATGAACAAGGTCGGGCATATTTGTCCTACCCACGTAGTGAGGATACTGTCATCACGACGGAACAGTTCAATGAAATTCTACCAATGGTTGATACCTATATCAATTTGTTAGGTCTCGCCCCTGCTATTTTCACTCATCGTGCACCGCGAAAAACTCACGTACAAGACAGCGCAGGTCACGGGGCCCTTCGTCCGGGGGCTTGTATACCAGAGAGTCTTGAGGAATTGGATGCCAAATTTGGACCTGGTGCTAGTATTATTTATAAAACTGTGACGGAACGATTCCTACTCATGTTCTTAGAAGATACTGAATGGGTGCGTCATGAGTACGAGACTCAAGGTGTGGAGCCAGTATTTAAAGGTTCTATCAAAATCATCACCAAACAAGGCGTTATTGACCCGGATGCAGAAGTGGATAAAGAGGTTGACACAACTTTACCCGACACATCTAAAGAGGCTGAACTCTACCCTCATGAAATCAAATCTGTCAAGCCCGCCAACCCAACAACATCGTGGTTACTTGACCAACTCATTAAACATGATGTTGGTACAGCCGCAACTCAGCTATCCATTGTTGCAGATATGGTTGGTTTGACTAGTAAACATCCTATTAAAGATGGTAAAATTCTAGAGTTAAATCTATTGGGACAAATTGGTTATGAAGCCGCCAAAGGAACCCTTATTGGTTCTATAAAAGGAACTCGTTTCATGCAAGAGTGCATTAAGGCAGTAGCCAAAGGTACATTTACACCTGACCAAGCCATGGCCAAATTTAATGAGGCCATCAAAAAGGACATGGAGGTTCTGCGCAGTAAGCAGTACAATTTGGACAAACTCAACCTACCAAAAAGAACCCCTAAAGAAATGGTGACAGGTATTTGGAATGGTCATGAGGTAGAGTTTAATCGCCACTTCTCATCACATAGATTTGACGACCACCAAGTTGAACAATTGTTAGCTGGTCAGACCCTGACTATTGAAATAACTACCCCGAAAGGTACATTCAAGGTACGCGGAAAACTCGACAACATGGAGTACCAAGGTCGCAGATACATTGGTTTTAATGGTGAATTTGTAAGAGACGATGTTGTTACAGGTACCTGGCAGGGTGAGACTGTGACCTTTAAAAATCAATTTGCAGGTCACGTATTTACACCATCAGAAATTGAACAGTTACTAGCCGGAGAGACCATCACATTCTCAAACGGTGAGAAAGATTTCACTGGTAAATTAGCCCATCAGGAATATCAGGGTCGACCTTATGTTGGATTTAAGGCTGAGTTCCCCAAACGTGAAGGTTATATCTATGGTACATTCAAGGGTCAAGAGATTTCCTTCAAAGGTTCCTTTATGGACCACACCTTTACCGAGGATGAGATTGAAAAATTATTAGCTGGTACAAAAATTGTCTTTAAAGCCAAAAATAAAAAGGGTAATGAAACAACAGTTGCCGGTGGACTTGAATTACAAACCTATAAGGGTAAATCATATTGGGGATTCAAGGCTGAATTCGACAAACAAAAATAGAACCGAATATCGGTTCTATTTTTTTATTTTTATCTGACGCGGGGTTCATCGACGCCCAAAACCTCTATGGCGAAAATCGTAGTTGATGTGACCACATACGGAGTTACATACAAACCGAGTAAACCACCTGTCGCAACGACACCCACGAACCACCAAAAGAAACTGAGGTTTTGAACAAACAAAGTCCATCTATGACCTTTCATCTTCCGTTTACTTTCTTTCAACAAATCGAACAACCCGGCGTCTTCATTCGTCTTAGCCAAGTAAACCGCCAAAGCGTAGTCATAAGTCTTAACCAAACCAAAGACTAAACCAAAGACTGCCAAAGCAATACCAAATAGCAATGCAATACCCGCACTTTTAGAAATTATAGCAGAAACAATCAATACAATCCCCAAGATATAAGGTACAAAGAACCACAAACCAATCACAAAACCAACTAGCAAACCCATTTTAAAGGTGTGCGCCGTCAGACTTCCGAACATATCGGAAACCCTGCGACCTAGTTCTTGTTCCACTCGTCGTTGTTTCACCAAAATGTCAAAGATATAAAGACTTGCACACAAGTCAACAATTAACGTCAAACCGGAGATGGCTGAAGATACACCCAACGCACTTTCATTAAAGGCAAACATCAAATTCACCAAGTTGAGTACTAAAGTAGGCAAACCCACTGCAAACCATAGGTTGTCTTTTGCGAGCAGGTTTCTTGCCTGCTTTTTAATTTCTTGTCTGGATTTCATAATAATCGAAATACCTTTCTATTAATATATTTATAGTATATCAGAAACATCATATATAGTCAATGGCAAAAAGGTTATAAAACCCAATATGCCAACACTATTTATGAAACCTTTATATCACAAAATTAAAAACTGCCCGGTA